>Ga0164243_10005800_pt1 | contig 18805 bp, 18 predicted proteins | sample OricompcompostOP_FD_108781 | JGI IMG/M metagenome (GOLD analysis project Ga0164243, IMG submission 108781) | Organic Plus compost microbial communities from Emeryville, California, USA - Original compost - Organic plus compost (OP) | ecosystem: Engineered > Solid waste > Mixed feedstock >... | reverse complement strand
TCACCATCACCTTCGCGCCGCAGGTGGCGAGGAACTCGGCGTACTCCTCGGCGATCTCGACGACCTCGGCGCGATCCGCGGGGATGCTCAGATCGAGACGCCGTGTGCGATCGCGCGAGCGGGTCGAGAGGAAGCCGGCGCAGATCTCGAGACCGACCTCCTGCACGCGATCGGCGAAGTGCTGCGCGGAGCCGTAGGCGTGGATCGCGCCAGACATGTCGCCCGGCCGGAACGTCACTTCGATGCCGTCGAGACCGGCCGCGGTGACGTCCGTGAAGACGCGCTCCCAGAAGTCGTGGTCGGTGAGCTTGCCGTCGGCGAAGAGGCCATCCATTTCGCCGTACCCTCCGACGCCACCCCAGTAGACGGGGTTATAGAAGGTACACAGATCGGTGGCGAACTTGATGCGTCGCGTATCGGTCATGCGAGGGTCCTCCGGAAGCGAGTTGCGGCGATTGGTCAGGTTGTCGTTGCGGACATGGTAAAGGGCCAATCCGGCGCGTCAAGCGCGGCGACTGACCGGGATGGTGCCGATCTCGCGCATGGTGGCACGATCGCGATGGCCTTTCCGGATCGCGCGAATCGGGGTACCGTGAAGCGGTTCGATGCGTCGCGGGCGATCTTCCGCCCCCGACATCCGCCGCCAGTTCGCGAAAGGGTTCCTGCCGTGTCCGATGCCTCCGCCGTGCCCGCGTTGTCCGCCGATCTTCACACGTTCGCCGAGGCGTCGCTCGCGAAGTGGCACGTCCCCGGCGCGGCGATCGGCATCCTGAAGGATGGCGAGATGCGGTTCGCGGCGTTCGGTCGGTCGCGCCTCGACGTGCCGTACCCGACCACGCACGACACGCTCTTCCGGGTGGCGTCGATCACGAAGCCGTTCACGGCGACGCTCGCGATGACGCTTGTGAACGACGGGCTGCTCGATCTCGACCGCCCGATCGCGGAGTATCTCCCCGGGATCGCGCTCTCCGATGCGGACGACGACTGGCAGGACGCCATCACGATGCGCCATCTGCTGAGCCACACCGCCGGTATCGACTGCGAACTGCCGGTGAATCTGGCGGTGCTCGGCAATGGTGACGAGGCGCTGGCGGATGCGGTCGGGTTCTACGGCGGGCTGCATCAGTGGGCGAAGCCGGGGCAGATCATGTCGTACGGCAACACGGGCTTCTGGCTCGCGGGGCACGTGATCGCGACGATCCTCGGCACGACGTTCGAGGAGGCGATGCGCGCGCGGGTGTTCCGGCCGCTCGGGTTGCAGCGGACAGTGTTCACGGCAGCGGAGGCGATCGTGTTCCCGACGGCGCTCGGGCACGAGCCGCGCTCGCACGAGGACCCGACGCACGAGCTGATCCGCTCGTATGCGTACCCGCGCGCGCGGACGCCATCGGGCGGGGTGATCTCGACGGTGGAGGATCTGCTGACGTTTGCGGCGTGGCATCTGGGGGAGCGCCCGGAGCTGCCGATCTCGCTCTCCGCAGCGTTGCGCGAGGCGATGCGCGAGCCGCAGGTCCGCCTGCGTGGGGCGGACAGCGAGACGTGGGGCATCGGCTGGGATCTGGCGGCGACGTCCGATGGAACGACGCTGATCGGCCATGGCGGATCGTACGGTGGTTTCCAGACGCAGCTGACGCTGGTGCCGGAGCGTGGCTTCGCGTTCGCGATCCTGACGAACAGTGCGCGCGGCGGGATGGCGAATGCGGAGATCGAGCAGTGGGTGCTGCAGCACGAGCTCGGGCTGGCGGCGGATGATCCGACGCCGGTGACGTTGCCGGCGGCGGAGCTGGCGCGCTTCGCGGGGACGTACCGGCAGCCGCTCGCGACGTACGACATCGCGGCGACGGCGGACGGTCTGGCGGTGACGGTGCGCTCGCGCGGGCTGGCGGGGGAGGATGAGCCGGCGGCGCCGGTGATCCGGATGTCGCCGATCGGGGAGCGCGACTTCTACGTGACGCGGGGCGGCTCCAAGGGGACGCGGGCGGATTTCGTGCCGGACCCGGAGACGGGCGAGCTGAACCGGGTGCGCATCGGGCTGCGCATCGCGCAGCGCGTCGACGGATAGCGGGTACTCGCGACGTGGCATGGAGAGAGCTGCACGCGGTACGCTTGGTTGGAATGTTGGCAAGCTTGGGCGATGAGGAGTAACGATGCAGCAGGTCGATGCGCATACCGTGGCGAGATGGTTTCTGTGGCGAGCGTCGCAGGAGCGTCCGGCTCGGCGTGTCTCGAATGCCAAGCTGCAGAAGCTCGTCTATTACGCGCAGGCATGGCATCTGGCTGAAGTCGGCGACGTCCTCTTCCCCGAGTCGATCGAGGCGTGGATTCACGGACCGGTCGTTCCGGAGCTGTATCGCGAGTTCCGGCGGTTCGGCGATCATCCGATCGTGATCGCCGAGGGTGCGCCGATGCCATTGCTGAACGGAGATCTGCAAGCGTATCTCGAAGAGGTCTGGGACGTCTATGGTCCCTATGATGCCTCGTATCTGGAGACGCTGACGCACCAGGAGTCGCCGTGGCAGCTTGCCCGTGAGGCGGCGGAGTTCGACCCGTCGGGTTCGCTCGAGATCGACCATGTGTGGATGCGCGATTACTATCGCGCGCTCAACGAGGACCTTGCGTCGCGACATGGTTAGGGAAGGCACTGGCCAGCGGAAGCGCGAGGGGCGGATTCCCGCGGGCGCTGCCCGTATTCGACCGCTCGTCGCCGCCGGCGATGGTCAGCACCTCGCGATCTCCTTCGCGTACTTCAATGATGGAGAGTCCGAGATCGACCGGCTTGATGCGGCTGCAGCACGCAAGGCACTGCGATCGCTCCGGAGCATCGGCGCGGGTTCGACAATGACGCTCTCGGAGTGCAACATCCGCATGGATACGGTGCCGAATCAGCGCCCGTATCATGTGCTCTTTCGCGGGTTGACGGAGGATGTGGCTCACCTCAATCACCTGAACATCTCGTCGGGCGGACGCGTGTTCTTCTTCCTTACCAGTAATGTCTGCCATGTCGTCGCGATCCGGGCGCGTCACTACGAGTAACGGACGCTCGATTGACACCTGCCGAGGGGGCGCGTCGGGATTCCCGACGCGCCCTTCGGCATGACTCACGCGTGCGAATTGGTCGCCGGGATCGGCGCGTGTGGTGCATCCGGGCGGCCACTCAGCGCGGTCGGCGGAGGCAGCTCCGTGGCAGCACGCTGGCGACGGAGGATCTGCGTCAGTACCGTCAGGTGCGGGAACTCGACCAGCATCCCGATGATCAGCGCCGCATACACCAGCGGCTGATCCGGGATCGCCGCCACCGTCACCCCGAGCATCAGCGGCGCATTGCGCGCCGCCGTCGTCATCGTCAGCAGCGCATGCTCCGGATAGGCGAAGTCGAACAGCCGCGAGATCCGTTCCCCCAGCGCGTACGTCAGCAGGAAGAAGACGAACACTCCGAGCAGGATCAGCGCGAAGATCCCGACGTGCGCGCGGATCGTGCCCACGTTCGCCGCGAAGATCTCCAGCACCAGCAGCGCGATCACCAGCGGGATCAGGCGTGTCGTCACCTCCATGATCGTCGCGAAGATCCTCGCCGGCAGCACGCGCTCCAGCACCACGTGCGCCACCGCCGCGATCACGAACGGCACCAGGAACCAGTCGATCAGCGTGTCGCGCACCCCACCGACATCCACGCCCGTCTGCCACTCCGTGAAGATCCGCAGGTACACCGGGTAGAGCAGCAGCTGCGTCACCATGTTGATCGGGATCAGCGCGGCACCCAGCGACGTATTGCCCTTCGCGAGGCGCGTGAACCCGAGGAACCAGTCGGTGCACGGCGCCATGAAGTAAATCACCAGCCCCGTGAAGAAGAGCGGCTTGCCCGCCAGCACGATCGACGCCACGAGGAAGCCGATCGACGGGATCACCACGAAGTTCGTGACCCATGCCACCGCGATGAAGCGCAGATTGCCACGCGCATGGCGTAGCGTCGCGAGATTCGCCTCGAAGAAGACGAGCGAGACGAGCAGGATCACGGTGCGATCGACCCCGCTGCCGAGATCGGCGCCGGTCGATTCGGAGATCGAGCCGATCAGCGCGCCGACGAGGATCGCCGCGACCAGCAGGATCGTTGTGCCGGCATTCGTGAGCAGGCGTCCGAGGGGATGACGAGCGAGCATGTTCATCGGAATCGTGGACTTTCCAGAGAGATCGGGGGACCTTCAGACGGCCGCCATCGCAGTGGTTTCGGTAGCGTCGGATGTCGGGACGCAGCAGGCGTCGTCGGGATCGGCGTCATCGCTGCCGCAGCCGCAGGCGACGCCCGCCTCGCGATCTTCCAGGAAGGCGGTGCACGCCGAGCAGAGTCCCTTCTCCGGCAGATCGAGCTGCACCTCCAGCGCCGAGGCGTCGCCGACGAGCGACGCGACCACCGAACGCACCTGCTCGTAGCCGGTCAGCAGGAGGAAGGTCGGCGCGCGCCCGTAGCTCTTCATGCCGACCACGAAGAAGTCCGGCTCCGGATGCGCCAGCTCGCGCACGCCGTGCGGCGGGACGGTGCCGCAGGCGTTCGCGTCCGGATCGATGATCGGCGCGAGACCGCGCGCACTCTCGAAGACCGGGTGCAGATCGAGCTGCAGTTCGCGCTCGATCGACAGATCGGGGCGGAAGCCGGTCGCGACGATCACCTCGTCGACCGGAGGCAGCGGGTAGTTCCCTGACCACGCGACGATGCCATCGGGCGTCTCGCTGAGCTGCGAGATGCGGACGTTGCCGTAGGCGCTGATGCCGCCCTGCTCGAGCATCTCGCGGACATCCTTCTTGACGAGCGTGCGCTCCGTCAGCGGATCGTCGGCACAGGCGGCGAGGGCGCGCGTCGAGGTCTCGCGGCGGAGCGCCCAGATCGGCTGCGTCGCGGAGTCTTCCGTGGCGAGCGTCACCAGATCCTGCAGTGCGTTCAGCGCGGAGTGACCGCTCCCGACGACGAGCACACGCTTGCCGAGGTAGCGATTGCGATCTGCGCCGGCGACATCGGGCACGCGGTACTGGATGTGCGCCTGCAGCGCGCGCTCACCAGGCACGGGGAGGCCGTTCGCGCCGATCGGGTTCGGGTTCGACCACGCGCCGGAGGCGTCGATCACGGCACGTGCTACGATCACGTCGTCGCCCGCGGGCGTCGTCACGTAGACGAGGAAGGGGTCTTCCTCGCGTCCGCGCTCCGTCTTGCTGATTGCCTCGTGGGCGATGGCGGTCACGCGATGCTGAACGCGCACGTGCGGTGCGATCGCGGGGTGCTGCGCGAGGGGATCGAGGTAGGCGTGGACGAGCTCGGCGCCGGTCGGGTAGGCGAGCGGATCGGGCATCGTCCAGCCGGTCTCCTCGAGGAGCGTGCGGGCTTCCGTGTCGACATCGTAGCGCCAGGGGGTGAAGAGGGTGACGTGCGCCCACTCGCGGACAGATGCGGCGGTGGACGATCCGGCCTCGAGCATGAGGAAGGGCTCATCGCGACGGGCGAGGTGGGCGGCGAGCCCGATCGGTCCCGCGCCGATGATGACGACGGGGAGATCGGGTGACGTGATGGGTGAGCTGTCCATGTGAGAACCCTGACGTGATGTATGGAACGACGAACGCACGCTGGCGTAGTGAGACAATATCTCAACACGAAGCGATGCGCAAGCCGATCCCGATGTCAGGGATGGTCAGATGCCGAAGGGGAGCGCCATCACGACGGCGCTCCCCTTCATGATACTCGGTCTCGATCAGGCGGTCGGGGTGGCGGCGTCCTGGGTGAAGATCGCGGCGAGATCCTCGAACACGGTGTAGGCGGCCGAGTAGCCGCGCAGCTCGAGCCACGCCTGCGCGTTCACCTCGTAGACGTGCCCCTGCTTCACGGCCTCGAGCTGCAGCCAGAGGTCGTTCGTGATCAGTTCCTGATAGAGCGTGTTCTCGTCTGGCTCGCCATCGATGACGAGGAAGAGGTACTCGGCATCGAGGTCTCGGATCTGCTCGAACGAGATCTCGCGGGTACGATCGTCGGCGTCCTCACCCTGCACGATGTCGAAGCCGAGCGCGTCGAGCACCTCGCCGATGAAGTGCTTGCTCGTCTGATAGCGCAGCGCATCCGGCATCGCGCGGACGTGGCTGATCTTCGCACCCTGGACCTCGGCGGGGAGATTCTGGCGGGCGGCCTCGAGGTCCGTGGCATAGGTGTCGTCGAGGATCTGCCAGTCCGCTTCGTGCCCGAGCATGGAGGCGGCGTAGGCCATGCGCTCGCGCCAATTCGCGTTGACCTGCCCGGCGAAGAAGGTCGGGGCGATCTGGGCGAGCTGATCGTGTCCGCGATCGGCGTTGAAGACGCCGCCGATGATGAGGTCCGGCTTCAGGCTGGTGATGACTTCGAGATCGATCTCCGGCGCGGAGCCGAGATCGACCATGCCATTCGCGATGGCCTCGATCACGACACTCCATGTGCTGAGCGATCGTCCGCTGACACCGCCGACGGGGGTGATCCCGAGCAGGAGGCAGAGGTCGAGGTAAGGCGTGTCGAGCGTGACGACGCGCTGCGGATCGGCGGGAACCGCGATCTCCGCGCCACGATCGTCGATAAAGGTGCGCGTCGCCTCGGTGGTGGCGATCGGCGTGGCGATCTGGGCCGCGGCATCACGACCGGCGAGCGTGAGGGCGGTGAGCCCGGCGGCGCCTGCTGCGAACTGGCGGCGCGAGAGGGACAGCGAATCGGCATGCATCGACGGGAATCCTCCACGGGATGATCTGATAATCGACCTTATTGGTCGGATATGATCATACCAGAGTAGATGGGTCGGTATTTGTCGTGCGGCCGCAATGTTCCGGCGCGGATGCCGAGTAGGAGCATGCCTTCGTGAGGATCAGGGCGTCGCGTCTGGCGTATCAACCTCGCTGGAGTTCAAGGCATCGGCATGCGCGTCGAGTGCCGCAATGATTTCAGCGGCGAAGCGCTCGGCAACCGGGACGTTGCCGGCGATGGTCGCCAGTGACACATCGAGATCGTAGTCTGCCATGTTGCGCCGCGATCGGAGGAATCGGAGCTTCACCACGAGATCCTTGTCGATCGAATCGAGGAGTTTCGGGATATCCTGATGTTCGGCGGAGGATCGAGTGCGCGTGTATCCGAGCACCGCCTCGCAGAACGAGCGTGCTTCCAGATATGCCGCGTAGTAGCTGCGACTGATGCTGCTGCGAAGTGATGGTTCGTCTGGGTGCTCTGCCAGATGCTGGACGGCAGTCAGAAAATCGCGACCCTGCATCACTCCGCGAACTCGGGGTCGTACCATTGCGGGAGGACAGCGATCACTTCTCCATCAAAGCCCGGTTGCCTGGTCAGCCAGTGGATGTACCCGTCGATCTTCGCCGCGAACGAGTCCCACGGCTCATGGATGTGCACCGTCATGCGGACGGGAGGATCCCAGTCGTCGTAGCGGACGGTGTCGAGCTGGATGGTCGCGCCGGGGAAGAGCTCCTCCGCGCGGGCGCTCGCCTGCTGGATGAAGGCGCGCAGCTCGGGATGCTCGCGAAGCACCGCCAGGATGGACGCCTGTTCCTGCGGATCGTTGGGAATGAGATGGGCGACGGCAACCATGATCGACCTCCGGGGCGCGGACAGATGCTTCTCCAACGATACCGCATCCCCACGCGGCGATGATGATTCGCATCTGATCGTGTGCGATGATGCGGACATATCGCCCACCGGAGCGCGATGTGTCCGCAACGATCGATGTGAGGAGAACGATCTCGTGAGCATTCCCTATGCGAACATCCCCAAGTACTACACGCGCGTGCAGGATCGTCTGATCGCGCTTGTCACGGATGGAGGCACCGATCTCGCCACGACGATCCCCGCGACGCCGGACTGGACGATCCGCGATCTGCTCGCGCACCTTGCGGGTGTCCCGGCCGATGTCATCGCCGGCAACATGGCCGATGCGCCGTCCGAGGCGTGGACCCATGCGCACGTCTCGTCGCGCGTGGAGGCGACCCCGGAGGAGATCATCGCGGAGTGGCGGGAGCAGATCGCCCTCCTGCAGGATGCGCTCGCGACCCCGAATGCGACCGGTCTGTTCTCCGATGTCGTCGTGCACGAGCAGGATGTCCGCGGCGCGCTCGGTCAGCCGGGCGCGCGCGATACCGACGAGATCCGTGCCGTCGCCGAGGTGTTCATCGCGTCGCTCGGGCGTCGTTTCGCGGAGAAGGGGCTCCCCGCACTGAAGGTCGTCGTCGATGGCGAGGCGCACGTGATCGGTGAGGGCGAGCCGGCGGGTGAGCTCACGCTCTCCGCGTTCGAGGCGACCCGCGTGTTCACGGGACGTCGCTCTCCGGATCAGGTGAAGGCGCGCTTCACGAGCGGGAATCCGCAGGTCTGGATCGACTCGCTCTTCCTGTTCGGCCCGCGCAAGACGCCGCTCAGCGAGTAGCCGAACGCGACGAGGGGGAGGCAACGCTGCCTCCCCCTCGCCGCGTCTCCGGGACGTCAGTGTCCCCCCGACTCCTGCGTCATCGCCGGATGCCCGCTGCTGCGCGGGAACATCATGAAGGCGAAGAGACTCGTCGCCGCGACGAGGATCGTGCTCACGATCAGCGTCGTGAAGAAGCCGTCGAGGAACGCGTGCTCCGCCGCCGATCGCAGCAGCGAGACCAGCTGATCGGAGAGACTGCCGTTCGCCGCGATCGCCTCCGCGTTGCCGATTGATTCCCGTGCGGAGTCGAGCTGACTCTCCGACAACCCGTCGAGCGTGCCGAACGAGCGCGCGTAGACCGATCCCAGAATCGTCCCCATCAGCGCGACGCCCAGCGTCGTTCCCAACTCGTACGAGGTCGACTCAATCGCGGCGGCGGCACCGGCGCGATTCGCCGGCGCCACGCTCAGGATCGTGTCCGAGGCGGCGGCGAACGAGAATGACGTGCCGACGCCGAGCACCGCGAGGGCGATCAGCAGGAGCGGCAGCGACTCCGTGCGCTCGGCGATCGCGATCCCCGCCATCGCGATCGCCGCGATGCCGAGCCCGCCCCCGATCGTCCAGCGGGCACCGCGCGTGTGGATCGCTCGTGCGGCGAGCGGCGTGCAGAGAATCGACGCCACGTAGAGCGGGGTCAGCGCGAAGCCGGACTGCAGCGGCGAGTAGCCGCGCACGAACTGGAAGTACTGCGACATGAAGTACTCGCCCCCGATGAGCGCGATCACCGAGAACATCGCACAGGCGACCGCCGCCGCGAAGGTCCGATTCCGGAAGAGATTCAGGTCGAGCAGCGGATGTGCGAGTCGTCGCTGACGTCGCACGAAGAGCGTGAGCGCGGCGATGCCGATCACGAGCAGCAGGGCATCGAGCGGCTCCATCGCGAGGTGCTTGCCGATCTCCTTGATCGCGTAGACGAGGCTGACGAGACCGACCATCGCGAGCAGGGCGCTCGCCAGATCCCACGGCTGTGGCGACGATTCGCGCGTCTCGCGGATCAGGCGGAAGGCGAGCGGGAAGATGATCACCAGGATCGGGATGTTGATCAGGAAGACGGACCCCCACGAGAACTGACTCAGGAGCGCGCCGCCCATCAGCGGGCCAATCGCCGCCCCGGCGGAGGCGACACCACCCCAGATGCTGATCGCGAGCGAGCGTTCGCGCGGGTCCGTGAAGATCTGCCGGATGATCGAGAGGGTCGCCGGCATCATCAGCGCGCCACCGACCGCGAGCAGGGCGCGTGCGCCGATCAGCACCTCGGGGGTCCCAGCGAACGCGGCGATGGTCGAGGCGACGCCGAAGACGACATAGCCGGCGAGCAGGAAGCGCTTGCGCCCGAAGCGATCGCTCAGCGTGCCGGTGGTCACGAGCAGACCGGCCATCACCAGCGAGTAGACATCGACGATCCAGAGCTGCTGGATCGAGGTCGGTTGCAGATCTTCGACGATGCGGGGCATCGCGTTGAAGAGTACCGTCGCGTCGATCGCGACGAGCAGGAGGCTCATGCAGAGCAGGATGAGAATGCGCCAGCGATTCGCGGCGAGCGGCTGGGACGTGACGTTGACCGACGACATGGATTCACCAGAGATGGCATGAGAAATCGAACGAAAGATCGCACCGTATCAGCATACCGTATGAACATACGGTTCCGCTATACTGATGAATAACATCATGTGATCTTTCCGGACGGGCAGGGACTTGTGGATCAGGGCACCTCGGTAACGACAACAGAGCGCGGGATCTATCTGGAGCTGCCACCCCGGCGCGTCGGGGATGAGCAGCGCCGCGAGCACGCACTGCAGGCGGCGATCGACGCGATCGTGGAGCGCGGCTATGCGCACGCGCGGTTCGCGGACGTCTCGCGGCTGAGTGGCATCGCGGTGAGCACGCTGCAGTACTATTTCGGCTCGCGCGAGGCGATGCTGATCGAGGCGATGACGGTGGCGGCGAATCAGGATCTCGCGCAGCTGTGGGCGCAGGTCGATCTGACGATCTCCGATGCGTGGGAGCGCGTGCGGCGGCTCGTCGACTACGCGCTGGCGATCAACCTGAACGACACGCGCGAGTGGGCGATCCTCCTGCAGCTCGCGATGGTCAGCCTCGCCGACGACGAGGTGCGTGAGGTGACACGCGCCTACGATCGACTCTGGCGGATTCCGTTCGCGGAGGTCGTGCGGCGCGGGGTCGAGGAGGGGGCATTCACCCCGCGGGAGGATCCGGAGTTCGTGGCGTCGTGGATGGTCTCGACGGTCGACGGGATCTGGTTCGGCGTGCTGATGGGTCGCGAAGAGGTGCTGCTCGAGCGACAGCGGCAGGCGCTGATCGAGGATCTGCGCTGGTGGCTGGGGCTCACGGAGTAGCGGGGGAAACGGGGCGTCCATCACGGACGCCCCGTAGGCGTTCATGCCTGCGCGGTGACGCCGAGCGGCAGATCGTTGAAGCCGTCGCGATCGTCGTCGGTCGTGATCGGCGGCGTCAGCGGACGCTTCGCCGCGCGGTGGATCGCCTGATCCGCGCTCCAGAGGAACTGCGCCTCGCCCATCTCGTGGACGAGCCCGACGCGATCGAACAGGCGTCGCACCGAAGGCTGGAGACCCGTCACGTAGACGGTGCCACCTGCCTTGACGTGCTCGTGCCAGAGGTGCTCGATTGCCTGCACGCTCGAGACGTCGGACATTGGCACGCCGCGCATCGAGAGGATCAGGGTCTCGGCGAATGGTATCGACTCGATCTTCTCGACCAGCTGATTCACCGAGCCGAAGAAGAGCGGTCCGCTCACGTAGATCACCTGCGCATCCTGCGGCGGGAGCGGCGTGATGCCGAGCTTCGCCCAGTCGACCGGCGCGATGTTCACATCAAGGCGGGCGATCTGCGCAAGGAAGATCGCGAGGCTGAGCACCAATCCGACCACGATCGCCTGCGTCAGATCGAGCGCGACCGTGGCGATCATCGTGATCGCGAATGTCGCGATCGCGCCCTTCAGCCGGCGATCGACGAAGTAGCGGATCTCGTGCCACTCGTTCATGCGCCACGCGGTGACGAAGAGGACGCCGGCGAGCGCGGCCATCGGGATGTGGCTGATCAGGTTCGCGAGGAAGAGTGATCCGAGCAGCAATGCGACCGAGTGGATCAGCGCGACGAGGCGGCTGGTGCCGCCCGCTTTCACGCCGACGCTCGTGCGGGCGATCGCGGCGGTCGCCGGGACGCCGCCCACGAACGGCAGCACGAGATTGCCGATGCCTTGCGCGATCAGCTCCTGGTTGACGGCGAGCTTCTTGCCGGTCATGCGGCCGGCGACGACGCCGCAGAGCAGACTCTCGATCGAGCCAAGCAGCGCGATCGAGATCGCCGGGACGAGCAGTTGCTTCATGAGCTCGAGATCATCGCTGCTCGGGGTGTAACGATCGCTGAGGATGATGCCGGCCGGCACCTCGCCGATTGCCTTCGCGTCGAATCCGGCGAGCCAGCTGACGGCGGTCGCGATCGCGATGCCGATCAGTGCCGTCGGTACGCCAGGGGCCTTCACCACGCGTGGGATGCCGATCATCGCGGCGATCACGATCAGCCCGCAGAGGATCGCCTGCCAGTCGGGGGTCGGCACGGGATCGGTGACGTAGGCGATCAGCTTCTCCGCCGATCGCTCGTGCGAGGGTGTGCTGATGCCGAGGAAGTTGTCGATCTGGCCGATCGCGATCACGAGGGCGATGCCGCTCGTGAAGCCGGTGATGACGGGCGCGGGGATCAGGTTGACGATGCGCCCGAGCTTGAGCAGCCCGATCGCGAGGATCATGATCGCGGACATCACGCCGGCGATCCACAGACCGCGGAGCCCGTGCTCCTGCGCGATGACGATCAGCACGGCGGACATGGCACCGGTCGGACCGCTGATCTGATACGGCGCGCCGCTGAGGAGGCCGATCAGGAAGCCACCGACCACGGCGGTGACGAGCCCGGCGGCGGGAGTCGAGCCGCTGGCGACGCCGAAGGCGAGCGCCAGTGGCAGGGCGACCGCGGCGACGGTGAGCCCCGCGATGAGATCGCGTTGCCCATCACGGCGCGAGTAGCCGGAGAATTCCTGGCGCCAGAGACGAATGATCTCTGGCTGCCAGCGAGACAGCGAGGAGAGCGAGCGTGCCAACCGGAAGCTCCTTGATCGATCAGTGGGGGCAGGATGCCCCCCATGGGGATGGTTCGTGAACCGGATCGATCAGAGCCACGGTGGCGCGGTGGTATCTGGCGCGTGATGACGGCGCCGATAGGCGAGCAGGATGGGGTGGTGGCAACGCGCGCAGCACATGGACGTGAGTCGATCCCAACATGAGTGGCAGGATGCGCGCGGCGTCACCTCGCGGAGGAGGTTATTCCTCGGATTCTGCCTCGTCTTCGGACGGTTCCGGCTCGATCATGGCGAGGATCGCCTCGATCGAATGCTGCAGATGCAGGTGCGAGGCTTCCTCGGCGGCTTCGCTATCCCGTTTCGCGATGGCATCGACCAGCCCGACATGCTCGTCGATGCGCAGGCTTTCGCGCGTGTGGGGAGCGGTGGCCTCGAGAATGGCCTCGCGTGATGCTTCTGCCAGCGATCCGTACAGATCGATCAGCACACTGTTGTGCGTGGCCTGCACGATCGAGCGGTGAAAGGTCACGTCGGCGTCGACGATGGTCACGGGCGATGCGACGTTGAGCAGGGCGATCTGCGCCTCCATGGCGTTACGGATCGTGGTGAGATCGTGACTGGTATGCCGGAGCGCGGCGATGCGTGCGGCGTCACGTTCCAGACTGTTGCGAACTTCCAGGACCTCGATGCTGGTGGAGCGTCGGAGGCGTCGGAGGAGCACGGCGTCAAGGTCGTTCGCGGCGCGAACGTAGGTGCCATCACCCTGACGTGGCTCCAGCATCCCGGCGTGCACGAGGGCGCGGATGGCCTCCCGGATGGTGTTGCGACCGATTTCGAAGCGTTCGACGAGTTCGGCTTCGGTCGGGATCTTGCTGCCGACTTCCCATTCGCCGGATTCGATCGGGGTGAGCAACTGCGCGATGACCTGATCGACAAGCGAGATACGAGTGAGGGCGGAAAATGGCATGGTCGCGGATCCTTCCAGGCGGGCCAATAGCCCAATCATCCTACAAATACTACGAGCTTCGCGCAAGGGGTCAAGCGCATGAATGGTTGGGGGGCATCGTGATCGTCACATCGGTGGTGTTCTCCCGTCACCCACGCGTGACGCGGCTGAGCGCGGCGCTCGCGATCACGAGCAATGAGGCAAGGATCGTGCCGAGCGAAAGCTGCTCGCCCAGCAGGATCGCCGCCCAGACAAGGCTCAGCACGGGCTGCACGAGCTGGAGCTGTCCGACCCGGGCGACCCCGCCGATCGCGAGACCGCGATACCAGGGGAAGAAGCCGAAGTACATCGAGACGGCGCCAAGATAGAGCATGCTCCACCAGGATGCCGCATTGCCCTGCGGCCACCCCTGCGTCCCGAGGATGACGATGGTGAGGAGCGCGAGAATCGGGATGCTGAAGACGAGCGCCCACGAGATGACGCGCCAGCCGCCGAGCTCCCTGGTGAGCACTGCGCCCTCGGCGTAGCCGAGTCCGGCGAGGATGACCGCGGCGAGCAGCAGCAGATCGCCCCACTGGGGGCGCCCCGCTCCCTGCGCGAGCGCGAAGATGACGACCGCCACAACGCCGGCGATCACTGCCAGCCAGAACGCGGGGCGCGGACGCTCTCCCGCACGGAGGACGGCCATCACGGCGGTCGCGGCGGGGAGGAGCCCGACGACGACGATGCCGTGGGTGGCGGGGAGATCCTGCATCGCGATCGAGGTGAGGGGTCCGAAGCCGAGCACGGTGCCGATCGCGACGAGGCAGATGCCGCGCCAATGGCGACGCTCCGGCCACGCTTCGCGGCGGAGCGCGAGGATGAGGATCGCGAGCGCGGCGGCGAGGATCGCGCGCTCGATGCCGACGAAGACGCCGCCGAGTTCCGGTGAGGCGACGCGGCTGAACGGTAGCGTGAAGCTGAACGCGAGGATGCCGAGCATCCCGTAGAGCAGGCCCTCGCGTTCGACCGTCGCGGTCGGGGCGACATCGGCACGCGCGATGCGCGGGGTGCCGGAGGTGATGGATTCGTCGGTCATGTCCGTAGCCCTTCGGCGGTGCGTGCAGGGGGAATGATCGAGCATCGTGATCCGGCGTGACGATCCGGCGTTGCGGCGGAAGCTCCCATTGCTGGGAGCAGTATAGATGCTGGGCTTGCCTTTTGGGAAATATGTCGGATGTTCACCAGGACATGTCGTCAATGAGTTCGGGCGACCGGTACGGAAACGCCTGCCATGATTCGGATTCCGGAGCAAGAAGCGTCGTTCGCAACTGGCTCTTTCGGCGCATGATCAGCTCGGGACGGTGACCGCGAGGGTATCGCGCAGTGCCTCGACGAGTGGACTCCACGGGCGGGAGGTCGGGCCGCTGAAGGTGAGCGTCCGCTCGAAGTGCGGCTCGAGCGGGATCATCACGAGCGAGGGGGGCAGCATCGCCTGCGCGAGCGACGGCATCACGGTGACGCCCATGTCGCCGGCGACCATGCTGATGAGCGTCCCGGTCTCCCGCACCTGCTGGGTCGCGACCAGCGGCTCGTTGGCGAGGGCGAAGATCTTGCGGATCTGGGTCTCGCAGCCGCCGGTCGAGAGCATGAAGGGATCGTCCAGCAGATCGCGCAGATGCACGCGCGATTCCTCGGCGAGGACGTGATCGCGCCGGATGACCGCGAGGAACGGATCGTGGCGCAGCAGGATGCCGCCGCGCGGTGTTGGATCGGCATCGATCAGGATCGCGGCATCGACGAGGCCATCCTCCAGCCAGACGGGAAGTTCCTCGTCATCTCCCTCGAACAGCTGGAGCTCGATCATCGGGGCGTGTTCGCGCCAATGCTGGATCAGTTCCGGCATGAGGCCCTGGCAGACGGTTGAGGTGGCGGCGATGCGGACACTGCCGCCGGCGCGTCCGTGATGGGCGGCGACTTCGCTGGCGAGCGCATCGACCGAGGCGAGGGCGGCGCGCGCGTGGGGGAGGATGCGCCTCCCGAGTGCGGTGGGGGCGACTGTCGGTCGACGGCGGAGGACTGCGCCCCCGACGGTGCGCTCGAGCGTGGTGATGGCGTGGGAGATGGCGGGTTGGGTCATGCCGAGCTGATCGGCGGCGGCACCGAAGCTGCCGAGATCGATGACGCTGACGAGTGCGCGCAGCTGTGCGAGGGTGATGTTCATGAGGAAACCTTATCTCGTGCGAGATACGATCTATTTGCTTCATCCTAGGATGCTGCGTACGCTCTGTCCAGCAATGACGATCGCGATGGCATCATGATTCGGTCCGGATGCTCGGGAGGGATGTCCATGAAGTCGGCGGGAGTGGGGACACGCGTCGTGGCGCGTGTGCGTGGCGGCGATGTGGTGCTGGGGATGTTCCTCGCGCTGGCGCTGACGTGGGGTGCGAGCTTCCTCTTCACGAAGATCGCGCTGGAAGGGTTGTCGCCGGTGCAGGTGGTGACGGCGCGATTGACGCTGGGGGCGATCGCGCTGATCGCGATCATGACGCTCGGGCGCTATCCGTGGCCGCGGGATGTGCGGGTGTGGGGGCATCTGGTGGTGCTGGGCGTGCTGTTCTGCGTGGCGCCCTTCCTGCTGTTCGCGTGGGCGGGGACGCATCTGCCGTCGGGGGTGTCGAGCATCTACAACGCGACGACCCCGTTGATGACGATGATCGTGGCAACGGCGTTGCTCCCGAATGAGCGGATCACGCGCGTGCAGCTGATGGGGCTGGCGGTCGGGGCGATCGGGGTGATGCTGATTCTCGCGCCGTGGCATCTGCTGGCGGATCGCGAGGCGTTCCGGGGGACGGGGCTGGCGCAGCTGGCGTGCCTCGGGGCGACGTTCTGCTACGGGATCGGCATCACGTACACGCGGCGATTCGTGGCGCCGCTGGGGTATCAGGCGCTGCCGCTGGCGGCGGGGCAGATCACGTCGGGGGCGGTGGTGATGCTGGTGCTGTCACCGTTCCTGGCGCGTGGCGAGGTGGAGGTGACGCCGCGAATCGCAGGGAGTCTGCTGGTGTTGGGGATGCTGGGGACGGGTGTGGCGTACATCTGGAACACGCGGGTGATCCAGTCGTGGGGCGCGACGGCGTCCTCGACGGTGACGTATCTGACGCCGGTGGTGGGGGTGGTGCTGGGGATTCTGGTGCTGGATGAGCGTCTGGCGTGGACGGATCCGGTCGGGGCGGTGATCGTGTTCGCGGGGATCCTGATCGGCCAGGGCCGCCTGCGTCTCGGCCGACGATAGGCGCGGGCGATCAGCGCGGGAAGAACGTCCAGTGACCCTCGGTGATCACGTCGACCGCGCCATCCACCACGCGGATCGCCGTCTGATCGTCGATCGCGTAGGCGGGGATCGGCATGGTCTCAGCCCAGCGCTGCGCGTGGGTGAGCGTGTTCTCCGGCAGATCCGGATGATCGAGATGCGGGAAGATCGCGAAGTCCACCAGCCCGAGCGTCTCGTCGCCACCGGACGGGGGCGTCCAGCCGACGAAGTCGTGCCCGATGCGCGGCGTCATCACCATGCTGCCGGCGCTCAGGCCGACCCAGACCGCATGCAGCGAGGGGAGCAACTCGGCGAGACCCGACTCGCGCATCCAGTGGGCGAGGTAGAGCGCATCGCCGCCATCCACGAGGAAGACATCCGCCTCCTCGACGCGCGGCAGCCAGCGCTCGCGTCCGATGCTCGGGAGGGCGCTCAGCTCGAGGATGCCGAGCGACTGCCAGCCGAGGCTCGTCATGCGGTTGTCTTCCCACGCGCCAGTGACGAACTGCCAGGCGAGCGTCGCGCCGATCGAGAGCGGGTAGACGGCGGTCGGGATGATGAGCGCGCGGCACTCCGCGATCGGCTTGCCGAGCAGCTCGATCAGCGCGTGCTCGATGCTCTGGTTCGTGATGCCACCTGAGGTGAGCAGGAGGTTCATGGGGCGTCTCCCGGTCGATGCCAGCGTGTCGTCGTGTGCCTGCATCATCGCACGGATGCCGGCGCACGGCATCTCCGGTCGCCCGGATACGCATTGGTGCAGGAACTGTCATGTGGAAAGTATTGACTTCTGGCGGGGATATCCGTACGCTGATCCCAGAATCGAAGAGAACGCGAACTCATCGCGAGTGGTGGAGGGAACGGCCCTTGGAAACCCGGCAACCCTGCAGAAATGCAGACGGTGCCAAATCCGTCGGACACAGGTCCGAAAGATGAGTTCAGTCGACGCATCCACCCACCATGTCTGGGTGGATTTTTTTGTGCAGAAAGCAGGGATCAGTCATGACGCAGGATGAACGCAGCACCCGGCACCCGCTCGGCGATCACGGTCTCGATCGGCGCACCTTCCTCCGCACCAGTGCGGCGGTCGGCGCGGCATCGGTCGCGACCGGCCTCACGATCGGCGAGCTCGCCGCGCAGGAAGCGACCCCCGTCGCCTCGCCGATCGCCTCGCCCGCCGCGACCCCGGTCGCCGGGGAGACGATCACCTCGATCACGCGCACCGAATATTTCGCGCAACTGAAGGAGCACTTCGCGATCGAGGCTCCCGAGGTCACGGGTGGCGAGTTCATCGAGACCGTCAGCAATGACGTGACCTCCCTCAACCCGATCCTCTGGGGTGATGGCTACTCCTACCGCATCATCGTCAAGGTCTTCGAGGGGCTGGCGGCGTCGAGCCCGATCGACGGCGCGATCGTGCCGAACGGCATCGCGGAGTACTGGGAGATCGCGCCGGATGGCGTGACGTACACCTTCCATCTCAATGAGAACGCCACCTGGCACGATGGCACGCCGGTCACGGCCGACGACGTGGTGTTCACGTTCGATGCCATCCTCGACGACGCCAGCCTGAGTGTGCGCAAGGGGACCGTCGCGTCAGCGGTGGCGTCGTATCGCGCGATCGATGCGCACACGTTCGAGCTGGTCGGGAGGGCGCCGTCGGCGGTCTTCCTGAACGATGCGGTCTCGCAGTTCGGGATTCTGCCGAAGCATATCTGGCAGGATGTGCCGATCGCGGAGTTCGGATCGAACTCGGGGTCGACGGGCGAGGATCCGTCGCGCGTGATCGGATCCGGACCGTTCCGCTTCGCGAGCCGCTCGTTCGGCGGCAATGTGATCCTCGATCGCAACGCCGACTACTGGGATCCGGACAACGCGCCGATCATCGATACCTATGTCTACAACGTCGTGGTCGATACGGCGGCGGCGCTCGCGTCCCTCCAGACTGGCGAGAGCGACATCGCACCCGTGTCGCCGTCGCAGGCGCG
>Ga0164243_10005799_pt1 | contig 18806 bp, 19 predicted proteins | sample OricompcompostOP_FD_108781 | JGI IMG/M metagenome (GOLD analysis project Ga0164243, IMG submission 108781) | Organic Plus compost microbial communities from Emeryville, California, USA - Original compost - Organic plus compost (OP) | ecosystem: Engineered > Solid waste > Mixed feedstock >... | reverse complement strand
CGCCGCCGCCGGCATCCCGCCCGCCACGCTGGCCGAGGTCGTCGTGGCGCAGCCCTCCTTCGTCGAGGCCCTGGAGACCCTGCTGGTCGACAACGACCTCGACGCCTGGACCGACTGGCTGCGCTGGCAGGTCGTCCACGCCGCCGCGCCCTACCTGTCGACGGCCTTCGTCGAGGCGAACTTCGACTTCTACGGACGTACCCTCAGCGGCACCGACGAGCTGCGCCCGCGCTGGAAGCGCGGAGTCGGCTTCGTCGAGTCCACCATGGGCGAGGCTGTGGGCAAGGTCTACGTGCGCACCGAGTTCCCGCCCACCTCCAAGGAGCGCATGGAGGGCCTGATCGCCAACCTGCTCGCGGCGTACCGCCAGAGCATCACGGCCCTGTCCTGGATGAGCGAGCAGACCAAGGAGCGCGCGCTCGAGAAGCTCGAGGCCTTCACACCCAAGATCGGGCACCCCGACGTGTTCCGCGACTACGGTGCGCTCGAGACGGCCCCCGACGAGCTGCTGGGCAACGCACGTCGCGCGCTGGCCGTGGCCATGGACCGCGAGCTGGCCAAGATCGGCGCGCCGATCGACCGCGACGAGTGGTACATGACGCCCCAGACCGTCAATGCCTACTACAACCCGACGATGAACGAGATCGTCTTCCCCGCCGCCATCCTGCAGCCGCCGTTCTTCCACGCCGACGCCGACGACGCCGTCAACTACGGGGCGATCGGGGCCGTCATCGGCCACGAGATCGGCCACGGCTTCGACGACCAGGGCTCCCAGTACGACGGCACCGGCGCGCTGCGCAACTGGTGGACCGACGACGACCGCACCGCGTTCGAGAAGCTCACGACCGCTCTCGTCGAGCAGTACGACGGGCTCTCGCCCGAGGGAGCGGACGGCCAGCCCGTCAACGGAGCACTCACGATCGGTGAGAACATCGGCGACCTCGGCGGACTGGGCATCGCCTACCAGGCGTTCAAGCTCGCCCAGGGTGACGCCGCCGTGCCGGACGTCGACGGGCTGAGCGCCGACCAGCGCTTCTTCATCTCCTGGGCACAGGCCTGGCAGGGCAAGGTCCGTCCAGCCGAGACGGTACGACGCCTCACGGTCGATCCGCACTCCCCGCCGGAGTTCCGCTGCAACCAGGTCGTCCGCAACATCGACGCCTTCTACGAGGCGTTCGACCTCGGGCCCGACGACGAGCTCTGGCTCGAGCCCTCTGCGCGAGTAGCCATCTGGTGACCGCCGTCGCGACGGGGACGATCGACGCAGCCCAGTCGCGCATCGTCACGGTCCTCTCCCTCACCCAGGTGGCCGGCGGCATCGGCAACGGTGCCGTGCTCTCTGTCGGCGCCCTGCTGCTCAAGGACATCACCGGCTCCGATGGCTGGGCAGGCACCGCCACCGTCATGCTCACCCTCGGCGCGGCGGCCATCACCATGCCGCTCGCCCGGGTGGCGGCCACCCGTGGGCGCCGCCCCTCTTTGGCCCTCGGCTGGGTCACCGGCGGTGCCGGGGCGTTGGTCGGGGTGCTCGGCGCCGTGCTGACGTCCTTGCCGCTCGTCCTGCTCGCGCTCGCGCTCGCCGGCGCGGGGGCCGCCGCCCAGCTTCAGTCGCGCTTCGCCGCCGTCGACCGTGCCGCGCCCCACCAGATCGGTCGCGCCGTGTCGCTCGTCGTCTGGTCGAACACCGTGGGCGCCGTCATCGGCCCCAACCTCACCGGGCCGGGAGCTCCGGTCGCCCGAGCAGTCGGTGTGCCCGAGCTGGCAAGTCCGCTGCTGTTCGCAGCCGTCGGCTTCCTGGTCGCAGGAGCCATCACCGCCGTGCTGCTGCGGCCCGACCCGCTCGCCGGTCGCAGCGCCGAGGGCCCTGCCAGAAGCACCGGGATGCGCGCGGCCCTGCCGTTGCTGCGTGGTCGTACCGTGGCAGCGGTCATCGCGATCGCCGCCACGAACGCCGCCCTGGTGATGCTCATGTCCCTGACGCCCATCCACATGCAGGACAACGGTGCCGAGCTGTCCACGATCGGTCTCACCGTCAGCCTGTGCATCGCCGGCATGTTCGCCCTCTCGCCCGCGGTGGGCTGGCTCAGCGACACCGTGGGCCCCGTCCCCGTGGTCCTCGCCGGTCAGCTGCTCGTGCTCGTCGGGGTCCTGACCGCCGGGTCCTCAGGCGGCACCCCGGTGCACATCACGAGCGGCCTCGTGCTCGTCGGTCTCGGCTGGTCGGGCACCGTCATCGCCGGCGCTGCGCTGCTCACCGCCATGCTCGAGCCCGCCGACCGCCCGACGGTGCAAGGGTTCAGCGACCTCGCCATGAACCTCGCCGGCGCTGCCGGCGGCCTCGTGGCCGGGCTCGTCATGGCAGTCGGGGGCTTCGTGGCGCTCAGCATCGTCGCCGCACTGCTCACGGTGCCAGCCGTGGCGGCGGTGCTCGTCACCCGCGAACGGGCCTGAGGCTCAGCGCGACGGCAGGCGGTCGCGCACCCAGTCGACGACCGGGAAGAAGAGCCGGTAGCGCAGGGCGTCCAGCCCGTCGGCGACGTCGTAGCCTCGCTCGACGAGCCAGTCGCCCACCGGGGCCAGCAGGTCGCGCAGCCAGCCGTCGAGCGCCTCGAAGGTCGCCGTCGAGACGAACAGGCACGTGACCGCGATGATCGACAGCGACGACCACGGCACCGCGAACACGACGGCGAACAGCAGGTTGACCACAACCGCGAGCGTGAGCACCAGGGCGCGAGTGTGCCGGTTGACCAGCAAGGGGCCGAAGAACAGTTGCACGAGGAGAACCGCGTAGGTCACCACGGCGAGCAGCACCGTGCTGCCGCTGAGCAGGTCGGAGAGCCATGGGAACGGCCGGTACTCCGGAAGCTGCATCGTGTAGTAGAGAGCGTTGCCGTGCTGCCAGGCGTCCTGAGAGACCTTGTCCAGGCCCGCGGACATGTAGACGAGAACCGTCTGGATCCCGAGGCCCACGAGGCCGAGGTTGTGCAAACTGGTGGAGAGCCACTCGGGAACGACCTCTTCGGGATCCCATGGCCGGCGGCGACGTGCCGCCCTCGCCTTGCGCCAGGCGTCGAGCGACCACACCGAGGCCGTCTGGACGAGCAGCAACCACAGCAGGGTGAGCCTGATCAGGTTGTCGCCCTGACCGCCGACCACCGGGTTCTGACCCACGATGGCGATGAACCCGACCAGGGTGAGCACGGTGGCCAGCCGCGTGTGCCAGCCGAGCACAAACGCGAGTGCCGCGAGCATCGTCAGGCTGTAGACGAGCGTGACGATGTCGGGGCTGACGTCTCGCAGCAGCGCCAGCTCGGGGAAGCTGCTGACTGCCCGAGCCGGGTCAGCCCACACCGAGGCAGGTCCGGCGAGCAGCTGGCGGCTCGAGAAGTTGCTCACCAGCATGCCCAGCACCGCGAGACCGGTGCCGATGCGCACCGCGGCGGCACCGTGCAGGGCGAGCTTGCGGTCGAAGATCGCGTGCTCGGCCTGCTCCCGCACGCTCGCGAAACGATCGGTGAGGCGCCACCACAGCTCGCGCATCAGCCCTCCATGAAGGAGTCGAAGGCGGACTGGGCATCGGGGGACGTGCGCTCGGCCTTGCGCCAGCCGAAGACGAACCACGAGTAGTCGACGTCGTCGAGCGTGCGGTAAGCGCGATCGGCGTAGTCGGGCACCGTGCGACGGCCGGCCAGGAACTGGACCTCCAGGACGGTGCCCTTCCAGCGCGACGCGGCGACGGCGGACGCGAATCCCACCGCCATCCGGTCGCTCGCGAGGTAACGACGCACTGCGTCGTCGCTGGCGCCCGCACCCTCCAGCTTGCGGACGAGCGAGTCGATGGGGGTCTCGATGTAGTTCGTGGCGGCGAGGGAGCGCTGGTCGCCTGTCAGGCCGAGCATCGCGCTGTTGAGGTTGGTCGCGAGACGCCGGGAGACGAGGTTCGCCCGTGCGGGGCTGAGCTCGTGCCGGATGGCCTTGGTCTGCTCGCTGCTCAGGTCGATCCACTCCGAGACGTAGGTGTCGTCGCCCGTGGGCTCGCGCAGGTGCGCTCGCATCCGAAAGGTCTCATCGACGTACTGGGCACTCGGCTCGAAACCGCTCCATGACTGCTGGAAGTACGGGTCGACGTAGGAGCCGAGGTTGCGTCCGCCCAGGGTGTCGCGCACGGGGCTCGCCGGCGCCAGCCACAGGGTCAGGACCACCGAGTGCAGCACCACCAACGAGCCGATGACGGCCACCACGATCTTCTGCCAACGGCGAGGCGTCGTGCGCTCTCGCGTGTCGGCCGACATGGATTCCATCCTAGAGGTGACGAGGTGTGACGAACGGCATCCGCCGGTGACCCTCGAGGGGGTCACCGGCGGATGTCAGTGGGTTCGGACCTTACTGACGGATCCGACGCTTCTCCGAGACGAGCACCGCTCCACCGAAGAGGATCAGCGCCGCACCCAGCAGCCAGAACGGCGTCAGGTTCGAGGCGCCGGTGCTCGGCAGCGTGGTGGTCACGTCGGCGTCAGCAGCGCTGTCGGCGTTCGCATCGGCGGCTGCATCGGCATCCGCATCCGCGACGGCGTCAGCGTCGGCTGCCGCATCGGCGTCAGAGTCGGCGTCGAGGTCGGCATCCGCGGCTGCATCAGCATCAGCGACCGTGTCGACATCAGCTGCCGCATCGGCATCGGCATCCGCGTCGGCGTCGGCGTCGGCGACTGCATCAGCATCAGCGACCGTGTCGGCATCCGCGTCAGGAGCTGCCGCGAGCCCGACCGTGGACGAGGCCAGGTCGACCTGCGCGAGGTCACCGCTCAGGAGCGACAGCCGCAGCGCCGCGACGCTGTAGTCGGTGCCGACGGCCGAGGGTGCGACGGTGCGTGCACCGGCTGAACCAGCGGCCTCCTCCTGGACGTTGGCCGTGAGCGCCACGACGCCCTTCAGCGCGTCGGTCAGACCGGCAAGACCCGTGTCGATCGGCTCGCCGATCGTCTCGAGCGTGTCGGTCAGGGTGTCGACGACCGTCTGCAGCGGCTCGGTCAGCGCGTCGAGGCCGAGCGGTCCGAGGATCGTCGTGCCGCCGATCTTGACCTCGACCTTCAGGCCATCGGTGATCTGCTGCACGACGTTGGTGAACGCCGAGTCGATGAGGCTGGTGATCTTGCCCTCGATCAGGTCGCTGGTCAGGTACGTCAGCAGATCCGTGTTCGCGGGCAGGTTGTCGATGTCGAGGCTCTGCGAGGCCAGGAGCGCCGCGAGGTCGATGCTGATGGCGCCGGTCTCGAAGTTGAGGCCGATGCCGTCCTGGGTGAAGTTCTCAAGTCCGCTCACGATGCCGCCGAGGCCCGTGATGTTGACCTCGATCGCGTTCTCGAGCAGCGGGTTCAGCGGAGCTAGCAACCCGGTCAGCGAGCCACACACGTTGACGTCGCCGCTCGTGAGGCCCAGTGCGTCGAGCAGGTCGTCAAGCGGGAGGAGGTTGAACAGGATGTTGTCCTCGAGACCGAGCGCCGCGAGGAGTCCGTCCTCGCTGTCGAGCCCGAGCAGCCCGAGCAGCGTGTCGGTGCCGACGTTGAGCGTGCCGTCCACGATGGGGCAGACGTCGTCGAGCGAGAGGCTGACGTCGTCGAGAGCGCCCACGCCGGTGCTGACCGCTCCGGAGACCGTGGAGAGCAGGCCCTGCAGGAGCGGGACCTGCAGGTTGAGCGAGAGACCGCCGATCTGGTAGTCGCGGGTGACTTCGCCCCCCTCGATCGTGGCCGAGCTGGCCAGCGCGCCGGTGGCGAGGCTGAAGTCGCCCACGCCGTCGAGGCCGAGGGCGTCGCCGCCCACCGAGAGGTCGACGTTAGAGGGAACCTCACCGTTGCCAGGAGACAGGATGGCTCCGTCGCTGCCGATCGCGCCCGAGGCAGCAAGTGCCTCGTCCGTCTCGGGAGCCGCGGCGTACTGGTTGACCGCACCAGCGGTGCCAGCGTCGGTTCCCAGGAAGTCGCCGAGGTTCACCGGGATGCCACCCGGGATGTCAACCTGCAGCGTGTTGAGCAGCGTCAGGCTGAGCGGGTTCTGGTTGGGACCGACGTTGCCGGGGTTCTCGGCGTCCACACCGTCGAGTGAGACAAGCGTGTCGAGATCGGTCGAACCGATCGAGCCGGAGAGGAAGCGGGCCGTGGAGTGGGACGTCGTGCTCTCCGCCGCGTTGGCGGAGAACGACAGGGCTGCTGTGACCAGCAGGGTCGCCGTTCCCACGGCAAGGATGTTCTTGCCGAAGCGTTTCATCAGGGAGTTCTCCTGGAATTTATTTTTCGCGGTCACGCGCAGGGGAACGCGATCACGCTTGCCGGTTTTGACGGTCTGGGGGAACCGTTGCGAGGCAGTCTATCCACACTTCTCGGCGATGTGGGGGCCTATCGACGAGTCATCTCATCGAAAAGAGTGACTCACGCCACATTATTTTGCCAGATCGGCGTCTGGCTGTCTCGTCCTACGGCGATCCATCCACCCCCGCGCAGCCGCCAGCGCTCGCGCCCAGGTCCGATCGCTCACGAGGAGCATGTCGATCGCGATCATGACGAGCGAGAAGAACAGGATGCCCATGAAGATGCCGATGGCGAGGTGCATGCCGGTGATGGCGATCAGGGAGAGAAACCGTGTCGGGCGGTACAGCAGGAGCACGGGGAAGAACAGCTGCACGACGATCGCCGTCCACGTCGCGACGGCGACTGCCGGCGACCAGGCCGTGATCGGGCCGATGAGGTCGCGCCACGGGGAGTAGGCCTCGGTCTGCAACGGGAAGTACACCGCCGTGCCATTCGTCCAGACCGCGCTCTGGACCTTCCACAGCGCGGACCCGACGTAGACGACCAGCACCTGGTGGACGATGAGCACGAGCGCGACGTTGTGCAGCGTGGTCGGGAACCAGGCCGGCACGAGCGGGCGGACGTCACCGCGCCGCTCCCGCAGCCAGGCATCGATCGACCACCGGCGTCCGGCGTCGGTGAAGCACAGGTAGAGCAGCACCATCCGCAGCATCGCATCGCCGCCCGAGCCCACGAAGGGGTTCGCGACGTAGAGGGACATCCACAGGAACAGCGTCAGGACGGCGGAGGCACGGGTGCAGAAGCCAGCCGCCAGCGCGACGCCGGCAACGATGGTCAGCAGGTAGACGGCATCGAAGCCCGCCCCGCCCGTCTGCTCGACGAGCGAGAGGAAGGAGGGCCAGCTCGACCCCTGACGCACAGGCTCCGTCCAGGTCGCGCCGTCGCCCCAGGTGTAGTGACGGTCGCGCCAGTTCGCCATGAGCTGCGTGGCGACGATGCCGCCCAGGATCATGCGGGAGACGGCGAGCCCGTACGTGGAGTGCTTCGTGTCGGCCACCCACGCGAGGGCAGCCTGGAAGAGCCTCATCCGTGCCTCCCGTCGAAGTCGGCGACAGCGCGCCGCTCGTCGGCGTCACCCGGGTCGCTCGGACGCCAGGCGCTCACCCGGCTGGTCGGCGCGGGCCGGACGCGGGCGCGCTCCTCCTCGTCGTCGGTGCGTGCCGAGAAGGGCACCACCACCTGGCTGACGATCCGGTAGCGCACCGAGGTCACCGTGACGTCGGGCAGACGTGCTGCCATGACGTCGGAGCCCAGCCGCACGACGGCCCGCTCGTAGCGCAGGTAGAGCTCGACCGCGCTCGCGGAGCCCGCCTCCTGGCGCATCGCCTTGCCGAGCGCGTCGAGGCCGTCGGCCGCGGCCGTGTCGTCGTCGGCCACTGCCTTCTGGACGGTGGTGAGCGCCGCGTATCGGCTGCTGAGCGGGGTGAACATCTTGTTGGTGATGTAGCCGGCCCGACCACCCACGACCCGGTGCCGAACCAGATCGAGCTCGACACCGGTCCAGTCGACCCAGGCGGACTGCTCGGTCTCGCCGGCGGCCGTGGTGTACTCGGCTTGGAACTCCACCTTGCGGTCCGAGGAGATCGGGTTCGGCGCGAAGAGTCGCCAGTTCTGGGTGAAGTACGGATCGAGGTATCCCGTGAGCGGCTGCGCCGCCTCGGACCACCTGTTGGTGGGCATCGCTGCGAACGTGACCGAGACCAGGTGGGTCAGGGCCACGACCGACACGACGACGACGAAGGCCGTTCGCAGGCTGACCCTGTGCACCCGCACACGGTACATCGAGCCGCGACGGCGTCAGTGCTGGTTCTCACCCATCGCCGAGATCGCGGCCGGGTGCCGGCGCAGGCCCGCACGAAGGACGGGGGTCGCCCAGCGGCGCAACGGCTGCGCCACGACGGGCGGAAGGGAGCGCTGCAGGACATGCACGACGGTGCCCATCACCCGTCCGTGGTGACGCTTCCTGCGTGACCACGCGTCCCGGCTCCACCGCCCCCGCCGCTGCTCGCGGGCAGTGGCGAACGCTTCGATGCCGCGGAAGTAGGCGCTCTCCCAGACCCCGTGAGAGGGCCGTTCGCCCGAGACGAGCAGCTCGACCGCCCGGTCGACGATGATCTGCTGGGCCGAGTGCTCACGTCCGCCGAAGTAGCTGTCGCGCCATCGGGGATCGGGGCTTCCCAGGTCGTCGGTGTCGATCTGGTCGAAGGTCCGCAGCAGTCCGCTGTCGATGAAGACCTGGTTGCCCAGGCGCTCGTGCACTCCCAGGTCCAGGACGAGGGCGACGCGGCAGCCGTGGTCGACCGCCTCGAGGCAGGCCGTGGAGGAGACCGTCACCAGCAGGTCGACCTCAGGCAACAGGTCGATCACAGGGGTGTAGACGACCTCGAAGTTCGATGGCAGGTCCTCCCCTGCGAGCAGGTCGGCCGGGTGGTGACGCATCTGGTGAAAGGTGTCCTCGTTCGGACGGTGTCGGGGCTTGAGGAGCACCCGTCGCTCGGGGTGGCGTCGCGCGTGCTCGAGAAGCCGCGTGTACACGTAGCCGCGCTCGACGGGGCCGGCCGGCACCGTCGGCTGGTCGGCGAACAGCACCGTGCGAATAGGTCCGGTGCCCTGCGGTGCCGGGTTGGGCGAGAGGAACGGAAGCCCCGTCAGCAGGAGGCTCCCCGACGGCAGGCCCAGCTTCTCGGCCGCGTTCTGGAAGTGCGCGAGGTCGTCGGCGGAGTTGACGGCCACGATGTCCGCCCCACAGCGATCGAGGTACCCGGCGGTGATCTTCTCGATGATGATGCCGACCCAACCCGCGACCACGACCGGCCCCGGGATGCCGGAGCCCTTCAGCCGCTGGGAGAGCGCGAGGGTGAACTGACGGGTCTGGGGTCCGGCGAGCGCCGTGACGACGACCTCGCTCCGGACCGCGAGCTCGACCAGCTCGTCCCAGCTCACGTCGTCGACGCTCTCGAAGCCGGCGTCGCGGACCTGGGTCGGCGAGAGCGCGGTCCGCACCTCCGGCACCACCGCCCGGCAGGTGAAGCCCTGCCGCACGAGCTCGTCGCGGATGCGCGCACACCACTTGAGCTGCGAGTCGAACGCCGCGACGAGGAGGGCTGTACGGGGCATGGTCACGGGGCTCACCTGGGCACGATAGCCCGGATCGAGAGCCCCTCGGCCGCTCCCGCGTGATGGTTCACGCAGTGTTCGCGACCTGTTCGCGAGGCAGCGGTCAGGCGCCGTACTCCTCGTCGGACACCGGCTCGCCCCAGCACACGAGCGGCTCGTCGGCATGGGTCTCCTGGATGCCGAGCATCGTCATCATCGAGGTCGCCGAGGCGCCGTGCCAGTGCCACTCCCCCGGCGGCGACACCACCGTCTCGCCCGCCCGCATGATGCGCACCTCACCACCGCGCTCCTGGATCAGGCCGACGCCCTCCGTCACGTGGATGACCTGTCCGAGCGGGTGCTGGTGCCAGTCGCTGCGCGCACCGGGCGCGAAGTGCATCCGGTTGATGCTGATGCGGCTGTGCTCGTCGGGTCGTGCCAGCTCGTCGCGCCAGACGTCGCCCACGAAGTGCTCGGGACCGCCACGGTGCGACACGGGATCGCTGCTGTTGACGTGCATGGGGATGCTCCTCGTGCGATGGGCGTGCCGGACGAACGCCACCGACCCTACCGAAACGAACTCGATCAGCCCCGAGCGCGGAGTGCGAAGAACGTCGCGGGCAGCGGTCGGTGCCAGCTGCGCAGCGCCCGGTCTCTGTGCCCTCGTGCCTCCTGCTGCGGAACTCCGGCTCGAATATAAACGCTTGTTCGTTTATAGTAGATCCATGACGACCTTTCATGCATTTCTCGGTTGCAGTCTCGACGGCTACATCGCCGGACCGAACGGCGAGCTGGACTGGCTGACAGTCTTCGAGAACACCGGATACGACGCCTTCTTCGGCTCCATCGACGCGATGGCCATGGGACGTGCGACCTACGACGTGATGCGCGAGTCCGCTCCGGACTACTACCAGGGCATGCCGATACACCTCCTCTCCACCACCGTGCCCGCTGGCCCGCAACCGGAGATGGGACGCTCGGCCGTGACGGCTCACCCCGACATCCCCTCGTTGCAGACCGGACTCGCCGAGGCGGGTGCGAAGCGGGTCTACGCAGACGGGGGCCGGACCGTCCAGGCGTTCCTGGCGGCCGGCCTGCTCTCCGACCTCACCGTGACCCGCGTCCCCGTGCTGATCGGCGAGGGCATCCCCTTGTTCGGGCCCCTGCCCGGCCCAGTGCGAGCACAGCTGGTCGAATCGCGGACCACGGACGAGGGTGCCATCCAGTCCGTCTACACCTTCTCGACCGAGGCTCACTGATCCGATGCCCCGGATCAAGAGCGTCAGCGACGAGGCGATCCTGGCCGACGTCCTCAAGCTTGTGCAACGCATCGGCCCTGAACGTTTCACCCTGGCTGCGGCAGGGGCCGCGGTCGGTCTGTCCGCGTCGACCCTGGTGCAACGATTCGGATCGAAGCGCGCACTCCTGCTGGCTGCCGACCGCTGGGCAGTCGAACGCTGGGTGGGCGGCATGGACGAGGTCGCGGCAGGCGGACCGGCCCTCGACCGGATGATCGCCGGACTGGTCCACGCGGTGGACTCCGGGACGACCGCCGAGGAGATGGCCAACTCGGTCTCCCTGCTTCAGATCGCCCTCGCCGACAACGAGTTCCATGCGTCCACGAGGGACGGCGCGGTACGGCTGCGGGCCAAGATCGTCGAACGGCTGCGCGAGGCAGCCGTGAACGACGAACTTCGACCAGGTACCGACATCGATGCCGTGGCCGAGCTGATCGAGATCACCTATCACGGCGCGATGATCAGCTGGGCGATCCACCGCGACGGCCCGCTGGTCACCTCACTGAGAGCACGGTTCGCCCAGCTCCTGCAGCCCTATCGACTCTGAGCCCAGCCCAGCCCAGCCCCGACGGGACGTTGCCGGCGCCTTCGCCGTCCGGAGGAGACTGCACCTCGACATCGACCTGGTCAGAAACGAAACAACGTTGCCCCGCGATCAGCAGGGCAACGTTGGAACTTCTAACAAATGGTGGAGCATAGGAGATTCGAACTCCTGACCTCTTCCATGCCATGGAAGCGCGCTACCAACTGCGCCAATGCCCCTACAACGACCTCTACCTTAGCGAGTCGTCTTGAGAGATCCCAAACCGGGGGTCTCGTCGTCGGACATCTCCGGACCGGGCACCGTGCGAGCGTTCCACTCGGTGAGTCGCCACGGCATCTGGGAGTGGGATCCGACGTCCTCGAGGACCGACCAGGCACAGTTGTCGAGGCCTCCGAGCATGCGCCAGCTGCGCCGTTCGAGACCCAGCACCGCGCACGCGCCCACACGCAGCAGCGCTCCGTGGGCGACCAGGACGAGCGTGCCGTGAGGCCCGATGCCCTGGATGTGCTCGGCGAGGGACGCGGCGAACCGGTCGCCCACCTCTTCGTAGGTCTCACCGCCGGGCATGCGGTAGCTGTCGGACTCGACCCAGGCACGCATGTGCTCGGGATGCCGCTCCCACGACTCGGGCCAGGTCAGCCCCTCGCGGATGCCGAAGTTGAGCTCCCGCAGACGAGGGTCGGAGCCGACCTCGAGACCGGTGAGCAGCGAGAGCTCGCGCGCGGTGTCGGCCGCACGCTGGAGGTCGGAGGCGACGATGCGGTCGGGGGCGAGACGGGCGAGCTCGGCGGCCGCGGTGACCGCCTGACGCCGACCGAGGTCGTCCAGGGGCACGTCGGTCTGGCCCTGCACCCGTCCGGCGACGTTCCAGGCCGTGCGCCCATGGCGCCACAGCACGACACGGCGGGTCATGCGAGCGAGACCACAGGGCAGTCGCTCCAGAGACGCTCGAGGGCGTAGAAGGCACGCTCCTCCTGGTGCTGCACGTGCACCACGATGTCAGAGAAGTCGAGCAGGACCCAGCGGCCCTCACGCTCGCCCTCACGCCGCAGCCGCTTCGCGCCCATCGTGAGCAGCTTCTCCTCGACGGCGTCCTGCACGGCGCGCACCTGCGGCGGGCTGGACGCCGAGCAGATGACGAAGATGTCGGTGAGGAAGAGCTGATCGGAGACGTCGAAGGCGACGATCTGCTGGGCGAGCTTGTCGTCGGCCGCCACGGCGGCGGCTCGGGCGAGCTCGATGGCTCGGGCGCTGGCTGTCATGCGTCCTTCCGGTAGAGCTGGTGCTTGCCGATGTACTGCACGACGCCGTCGGGCACGAGGTACCAGACGGGTTCGCCGCGCTCGACACGTCCGCGGCAGTCCGTGGACGAGATCGCGAGTGCCGGGATCTCGACCAGGGTGATGCGTTCGCTCGGCAGGCCCTGCAAAGTGTTTTCGTCCATCTCGTGACCGGGTCTGGTGCACCCGACGAAATGGGCGAGCTCGAAGAGCTCTTCGTGCTCGTGCCACGTGAGGATCGCCGCCATCGCGTCGGCGCCGGTGATGAAGAACAGGTCGGCGTCCGGCATGGACGACTTCAGCTCACGCAACGTGTCGATCGTGTACGTCAGGCCCTCACGGTCAATGTCGACCCTGCTGACCTCGAAGCGCGGGTTCGCGGCCGTCGCGATGACGGTCATGAGGTAGCGATGCTCGGCGGTCGAGACCTCGCGGTCGAGCTTTTGCCAAGGACGTCCCGTGGGGACGAACACCACCTCGTCGAGGGCGAACCACGACTGCACCTCGCTCGCCGCGACCAGGTGACCGTGGTGGATCGGGTCGAACGTGCCGCCCATGACACCGACGCGGCGGCGTGGTGTGTTCATCGTGTGCTCAGGAGTGCTCGCGGCCCTTGCCGAACGCCAGCAGGCCGACCATCAGGAGCAGGAGCGAGCCGAGGGCGATGGCACCGACGAGGTACGGCGAGATGGCCGGGTCGCCGTGCTCGGCGCCTTCGGCTGCCGCGAGAATCAAGGACATGGTGGTCAATCTACCGTGCGAGGTCAGCGCACGTGGCCGGACCCGACGATGACGTAGGTCGTGGTGGTCATCTCGGGCAGGCCCATCGGCCCCCGGGCGTGCAGCTTCTGGGTCGAGATGCCGATCTCGGCCCCGAAGCCGAACTCGCCGCCGTCGGTGAAGCGGGTCGAGGCGTTGACCATGACCGCCGCCGAGTCGACACCCGTGGTGAACCGCCGCGAGGAGGCCAGCGAGGACGTGACGATGGCCTCGGTGTGGCCCGAGGAGAACTGCCGGATGTGCGCGATCGCCTCGTCGATCGACTCCACGACGTGCGCGGAGATGTCGAGCGAGAGGTACTCCGTGGCGTAGTCGTCCTCAGTGGCCGCGACGACAGCCCGGTCCGCGGCTCGGAAGACCTCGTCGCCGTGCACCGTGACACCCGCCTCCTGCAGCGCGGCCACGACACGGGGCACGAACTCATCGGCCACCGCCTTGTGCACGAGCAGGGACTCGGCCGAGTTGCAGACGCTCGTGCGATGCGTCTTGGAGTTGAGCACGATCGCGAGGGCCATGTCGAGGTCGGCGTCGGCATCGACATACACGTGGCAGTTGCCCACGCCGGTCTCGATGACGGGAACTGTCGACTGCTCCACGACCGTGCGGATGAGGCCTGCTCCCCCGCGTGGGATGACGAGGTCGACGAGACCCCGGGCCCGCATCAGGTGCTCGGCCGAGGAACGGTCGTCCGCCGGGATGATCTGCACGGCGTCGGCGGGCAGACCGACCGACACCAGCGCGGCACGCAGGACGTCGATGATCGCGGCGTTCGAGCGAGCCGCTGAGGAGGATCCGCGCAGCAGCACGGCGTTGCCCGACTTGAGGCAGATCGCGGCGGCGTCGGCCGTGACGTTGGGCCGGGCCTCGTAGATGATGCCGATCACACCCATGGGCACCCGGACCTGCTGCATCTGCAGGCCGTTGGCGAGCGTCGAGCCTCGCACGACCTCACCGACCGGGTCGGGAAGCCCGGCGACGTCACGCATGCCCTCGGCGAAGGCCGCGACCCGTCCGGCGTCGAGGCTCAGCCGGTCGATGAGGTGGCCCTCGGTGCCACGCGATCGGGCCGCCTCGACGTCACCGGCGTTGGCGGCCAGGATCTCGTCGGTCGCGGCGAGCACGGCATCGGCCATCGCCTCCAGCGCGGCATCCTTGTCGGCGCGAGTCGTGACGGCGAGGACCGCGGCGGCGGTGCGAGCGCGGCGGGCCGCGTCGTGCACGAGTTGCTCCATCCCCCAATCCTATCCCCGAGATTTGGCGGGCAAACCACCACCAGGATGCCGGCCGGTGGTGGTCTACCCAGCAAATCTCGGGGAGGGTTAGATGAGGATCAGGTCGTCGCGGTGCACGACCTCTCGCTCGTAGTCGGCGCCCAGCGAGCTGGCGAGCTCGTGGGTCGATCGCCCGACCAGGTCGGGCAGCTCGGAGCTGTCGTAGTTGACGAGGCCACGCGCGATCACGGTGCCGTCAGGGCCGACGAGGTCGATGGGGTCGCCGGCCACGAAGGTGCCGACGACACCTGTGATTCCCGCGGGGAGCAGTGAGGCCTTGCGACTGGTGATGGCCCGCACCGCTCCTTCGTCGAGCTGCACGCTCCCCCGCGTGTCGCTCGCGTGCGCGAGCCACAGCAGTCGGGTGGGGCGCCGACGACCGGTCGGGTGGAAACGGGTGCCGACGAGCCCTCCTGAGAGCGCCTGGTCGGCGTGGGCGGCCGCGGTGAGCACCACGGGGATGCCCGCTCCCGTGGCGATGCGTGCCGCCTCGAGCTTCGTGACCATGCCACCCGTGCCGATGGCGGACGCGCCCGGCCGGACGATGTCGATGCCCTCGAGATCGTCGGGGCCGTGCACGTCAGTGACGAGTGTGGACTCGGGTGCCGACGGGTTTCCGTCGTAGAGGCCGTCGACGTCCGACAGCAGCACCAGGAGGTCGGCATGCACGAGGTGCGCCACCAGGGCGGCGAGCCGGTCGTTGTCGCCGAACCGGATCTCACTCGTCGCCACCGTGTCGTTCTCGTTGACCACTGGGACGACTCCCAGGTCGAGCAGCCGCGAGAAGGTCTGCGCGGCGTTGCGGTAGTGGCTGCGGCGGGTGACGTCGTCGGCTGTCAACAGCACCTGGCCCACGACGATGCCGTGCTGCGCGAAGCGGGCCGCGTAGCGAGCGATGAGCGCGCCCTGACCGACGCTGGCGGCGGCCTGCTGGGTCGCGAGGTCACGAGGACGGCGTGCCAGCGACAGCGGGGCGAGACCGGCGGCGATCGCGCCGGAGCTGACCAGGACCACCTCGTCGCCCCGTGCCCGGGAAGCCGCGACCGCGTCGACCAGCAGGTCGACCCGCGAGGCGTCCAGGCCGCCCTCGGCCGTCGTGAGCGACGAGGAGCCGACCTTGACGACGAGGCGCGACATCAGCCGCGCTCGCCGTCGGCGTCGTCGACCTCGCTGTACTCCTCGAAGGTCTGCTCCGGCTCGAGGCCGGCAGCGCGCTGCTCACGTGCGTACGCCTCGTAGGCACGGCGGTTGGCGAGGTCGTCGCGGCGCTCCTTGGAGGTGCGGCGATCGTTGCGGTCGAGGCGGATGTCCTCGCCCCGGCGGCCCAGGATCTCGGCACCGGCAGGAATCTGGGGATCGAAGTCGAAGACGACCGCGTCCTCGTCGTCGCCGATGACGACGTCGTCGTCGGCCGTGGCGCCCAGCTTCAGCAGCTCGGTCTCGATGCCGAGCCTGCTGAGGCGGTCGGCCAGGAACCCGACGGCCTCGTCGTTGCTGAAGTCGGTCTGCCGGACCCAGCGGGTGGGCTTCTCGCCGCTCACCACCCAGCGTCCGTCGACCTTCGAGATGGTGAACTCCGAGCCGACCCCTGCCTCGGCGCGCGGACGCAGCACGATGCGGGTCGCCTCGGCGACGGGCGTGGCCGCGCGACGACTGGCCACGATCTCGGCCATGGCGAACGACAGCTCGCGCAGGCCGGCGTGACTCGTGGCCGAGACGTCGAAGACCTCGAGGTTGCGCGCCTCGAGCTCGGCGCGCACGAAGCTCGCGATCTCGAGGGCGTCGGGCACGTCGGTCTTGTTGAGCGCGACGATGCGCGGGCGGTCGTCGAGCCCGCCGTAGGCCGCGAGCTCGGCCTCGATGACGTCGAGGTCGGTGAGGGGGTCGCGACCGGGCTCGGCGGTGGCGCAGTCGATGACGTGCACGAGCGCCGCGCAGCGCTCGACGTGCCGCAGGAAGTCGTGGCCGAGGCCACGGCCCTCGCTCGCACCCTCGATGAGGCCAGGCACGTCCGCGACGGTGAACGTCGTCGACCCGGCGCTGACGACACCCAGGTTGGGGACGAGCGTCGTGAAGGGATAGTCGGCGATCTTGGGGCGCGCACGTGACAGTGCCGCGATCAGGCTCGACTTGCCCGCGCTCGGGAAGCCCACGAGACCGATGTCGGCGACGACCTTGAGCTCGAGCGTGATCGTGAGCGACTCGCCGGGCTCGCCCTTGAGCGCGAAGCCGGGCGCCCGGCGCTTGCTCGAGAATAGCGCCGCGTTGCCCAGGCCGCCGCGGCCACCGGCGGCGATCACGATCTCGGTGCCGACACCCACGAGGTCGGCGATGATCTCGCCGGAGGCGTCGCGTACGACAGTTCCGTCCGGCACCGGGAGCATGACCTGGCTGCCGTTGGCCCCGTTGCGGTGGCCACCGGCGCCGTGCGTTCCGCTGCCGCCCGAGCGATGGGGCTCGTGGTGGTAGTCGACGAGCGTCGTGACGTCGGCCGTGACCCGCAGGATGACGTCGCCGCCATGCCCGCCGTTGCCGCCGTCAGGACCGCCGAGGGGCTTGAACTTCTCGCGGTGGACGGACGCGATGCCGTTGCCGCCCGCACCGCCAGCGACGTGCAGCGTCACCGTGTCGATGAACGTGGGGATGGCCACGACTTGCTCCTCTGTTGCTTCTGTTGCTGGGGGGCGCACGACCTGCTGGCCGCACACGAAAGGGGTAGCCCGCGTCGGCGGACTACCCCTTTCGGAACGTCGGCTTGATTACTCAGCCGGGACGATGTTGATGACCCGGCGGCCGCGGCGCGAGCCGAACTCGACCGCGCCGGCCGACAAAGCGAAGAGGGTGTCGTCGCCGCCACGGCCCACGTTGGTGCCCGGGTGGAAGTGGGTGCCACGCTGGCGGACGATGATCTCGCCGGCGTTGACGACCTGACCGCCGAAGCGCTTGACGCCGAGGCGCTGGGAGTTTGAGTCGCGGCCGTTCTTGGTGGAGGCTGCGCCCTTCTTGTGTGCCATGTGTCAGTCCCTACTTCGCGATTCCGGTGATCTTCACCTGGGTGTACTTCTGACGGTGACCCTGGCGCTTCTTGTAGCCGGTCTTGTTTTTGTACTTCTGGATGATGATCTTCGGGCCCTTGGTGCCGCCGAGGACCTCGGCGGTGACCTCGAACTTGGCGAGGGTATCGGCGTCGGCCGTCACCGTGTCGCCGTCGACGACGAGCACGGCCGGCAGCGACACCGACTCGCCCTCGATCTGCGAGATCTTGTCGATCTCGATGACGTCGCCCACGGCCACCTTCTGCTGGCCGCCGCCACTGCGCACGATTGCGTACACCACGGAATCCTCTTTCGAATGCTCTGGAGCGTGCACGAGGCACGCGAGAACGGCGCGCGCGAGGCGCACCGACGATCTAGTCTACGGAGCCTCACCCTCGCTGGTCAAAACGGGGGTGTCACCGCCCGTGTCTCCGATAGGGGCGACAGGCTTCTCGGCCTCGGGCTGGACGTCCGCCGCAGGCTCCACGGGGGCGGTCACAGGTGCGGCCTGACCAGCGGGCCGCACCGCCTTGCGCGACCGCGAACGGGCTGCCTTCTTGACCGGAGGCGCCTCGGCGACGACCTCGGCGGGTGACTCCGCCGGTGCCTCGACCACGGCCTCGGGGGCTGGAGCGGGCTCGAGGGCCTTCTCCGGCTCGGGCGCGACCACGTCGTGCTCGTGCGCGGGCTCCTCGGGGGCCGTCGACGGACGCGGGGCGTCAGCCGGCTGACCGGTGTGGCTGGGGACCTGCGGGGCGCTGTCGTTGCCGCCACGCCCGCGGCCACCGCCATTGTTGCCGTTGCCACCGCCGTTGCCGCTGCCACGACGACCGCGACGGGCCTCGTCCTTCTTCGGCTCGATCGGCTCGGACTCGATGACGACGCCGCGGCCCTTGCAGTGGTCGCACTCGGTGCTGAACGACTCGAGCAGACCGGTGCCGATGCGCTTGCGGGTCATCTGCACCAGGCCGAGCGAGGTGACCTCGGCGACCTGGTGGCGCGTGCGGTCGCGGCCCAGGCACTCGACGAGTCGTCGCAGCACGAGGTCGCGGTTGTTCTCGAGCACCATGTCGATGAAGTCGATGACGATGATGCCGCCGATGTCGCGCAGCCGCAGCTGGCGCACGATCTCCTCGG
>Ga0164243_10005798_pt1 | contig 18808 bp, 18 predicted proteins | sample OricompcompostOP_FD_108781 | JGI IMG/M metagenome (GOLD analysis project Ga0164243, IMG submission 108781) | Organic Plus compost microbial communities from Emeryville, California, USA - Original compost - Organic plus compost (OP) | ecosystem: Engineered > Solid waste > Mixed feedstock >... | reverse complement strand
GCCCAGCGGCGACGACGTCGGGGTCGGTTCGAAGCCGATCGACGGGGTGATGTGCGGCAGGACGTGGTCGCCGCAGAACATCACGTCGCGGTCCGCGTCGACGAAGACCACGTGGCCGCGGGTGTGGCCGGGGGTCGGGTGGGCCTGCCAGGTCGTGGTGCGCAGCGGCACGGCGGCCGGCGCCTCGATCCACTCGTCGGGGAGTGCCCAGTCGGCCGGGTCGTGGCGGGCCGGTACGTCGGCGAGCAGCTCCTTGGCGAGGGCGTCGGCGCCGTTCCGGCGCAGCTGGCCGGCCAGCGCTCCCCACGGTTCGTCCACCGGGCCGCTGGCGACGACGAGCGCCGGTCGTTCGCCCGTGCCGAGGGCGACCCGCAGGTGGGGATGGTCCGCGCGCAGGCGTACCGCCAGGTTGTAGTGGTCCCGGTGGGCGTGGGTGACGAGGATGCGGCCGATCCGCGCCTCGTCCGCGTCCACGGCGCGCAGGGCCTGGCCCAGCAGGTCCCGCGCCTCCGGCATCGCCCAGCCCGAGTCGACCAGGACCACCGACTCGCCGTCGCGGACCACGTACACGTTCACGGCCCGCAGGCCGTCCTCCGGCATCGGGAGCGGCACCCGGTAGAGGCCGGGCTGGATCTCGTAGACGCCAGGTGCGGTCCAGTCGCGGCCGGGATCGTCGACGGTGACCCGCAGCCGCTCAGCGGCCACGGAACACGGCCGATCGCTTCTCGGCGAACGCCGCGAACGCCTCGGCCACGTCCTCGGTGGCGGTGTTGACCGCCGACGCGGCGGCCTCGGCGTCCAGGGCCTCGTCGAAGCTGCTGGTGAACGCCGCGTTGAGCAGGCGTTTGGTCTGGGCCAGCGCGATCGGCGGGCCGCCGGCGAGGCGGCGGGCGAGCGCGGTGGCCGCCGGCAGCAGCGCGGAAGGCTCCGTCACCTCGGCGACGATGCCCAGCGACAGGGCCTGCGCCGCGTCGATCGTGTCGCCGAGGAAGGCGAGCCGCTTCGCGGTGTGCAGGCCCACCAGGCGGGGCAGCAGCCAGCTGCTGCCGAAGTCCGGCGACAGGCCGCGCTTGACGAACACCTGGGAGAACGTCGCCCGCTGGGACGCGAGGACGATGTCGCAGCCGAGCGCGATGCTCATGCCGGCGCCGACGGCCGGGCCGTCGACGGCGGCGACGCAGGGTTGCGGGAGCCGGTGCAGCGCGCGGGCCGCGACGTTGACCCGGTCCATCACCCGGAGTACGGCCTCGTACGGCACCCCCTCGGACAGGTCCGCCCCGCCGCAGAACGCGCCGCCCGCGCCGGTGACGACGACCGCCCGGTCGGTGGGGTTCGCCGCGATCTCGGCGAGCACCCGGCCCAGCTCGGCGAAGCCCTCGACGGTGAGCGCGTTGCGCCGCGCCGGCCGGTCGAGGGTGACCAGCACGACTCCGTCCTCGCGCGAAACGGCGACGCTCACGCCACGACCACCTCACCCGCGAGCGCCGCCGCGCCGTCCCGGTCGTCCACCGTGGACGTGAACAGCAGCCGGTCGTCCACCTGCCACACCGAGGTGCGCAGCGTCTCCCCCGGGAACACCACACCGGCGAAGCGGGTCTCGACGGCGGTGACGCGCGCGACGTCGCCGCCGAGCACATGGTCCACGATGGAGCGGCAAACCATGCCGTACGAGCAGAGCCCGTGCAGGATCGGCCGCGGGAACCCGGCCGCCTGGGCCACGGCCGGGTCGGCGTGCAGCGGGTTGCGGTCACCGAGCAGGCGGTACCACAGCGCCTGCTGCGGCAGCGTCGGCGTGACGACGGTGTGGTCGGCCGGCCGGTCGGGTGGCGGCGGCGGGCCGGCCGGGCCGCGGTGGCCGCCGAACCCGCCCTCGCCGCGGGCGAACATCCGCATGCTCGACGTCCATAGTGGAGCACCGTCGGGGCCGGTCGCCGTGGAGTCGACGACGATGACCGCCGCGGAGCCCTTGTCGTGCAGGTCGGCGACGCGGGTGTGGACGGTGGCCTTGCCCTCGCGCGGGATCGGGGCGTGCACCTCGACCCGCTGACTGCCGTGCAGGATCCGCCGCAGGTCGACCTCGACACCCGGGTACGAGACCCGAGGCGGCTCGGTGGTCCGCAGCGTCGGCGCGACGACGGCGAAGGTCGGCAGCACGGCGGACCCCGCCTCGGTCGCCCAGGCGAGCTCCGTCGGGTCGACCGGGTCGCCGCCCGCGCCGAGGGCCAGGTGGTAGAGCAGCACGTCGGAGGTGTCCCACGCGATCTGCTCGACCGTCGGTGGCGCCGCCAGGGCGACGGCGGGGTCGATCGGCATCCGGCTCTCCTTTCGCCGCCTACGCGTCCGCCGGACGGGTGGCGGTCAACTCGGCGTTCGTCTCGTCGCGGACCACGAAGCGGCGCACCTTGCCCGACGCGGTCATCGGCAGCCCGTCGACGAACCGCCACATCTCGGGGATCTTGAAACGGGCGACCGCGGCGCGCAGGTGGTCGGTCAGCTCCTCGCCGGTGACCGTGCTGCCCGGGGCCCGGACGACGACACCGGCGACCCGCTCGCCGAGCCGCTCGTCCTCGATGCCCACGAGCACGGCGGCCGCGACGCCCGGGTGGGCCAGCAGGTGCTCCTCCACCTCGGCGGGGTAGACGTTCTCGCCGCCCCGGATGATGACGTCGCGGGCCCGGCCCGCGAACGTGACGGAGCCGTCCTCGGCCATCGAGGCCAGGTCGCCGGTACGCAGGAAGCCGTCCTCGGTCATCACCTCGGCGGTCTGCTCCGGCATGCCCCAGTAGCCGCGCATCACGTACGGCGAGCGGGCCTGGATCTCGCCCACCGCGCCGACGGGCACGATCTCGCCGGTGGCCGGGTCGACGATCCGGACGTCCACGCCGGCGACCGGGCGGCCGACGGTGTCGGCGATCGTCCCCGCGTCGTCGTGGATGTCGGTCGAGGTGATGGCGGGGCTCTCCGACTGCCCGTACGTGTTGATGACCGGCGCGCCGAGCGTGCGCCGGATCCGCTCGACGAGGTGCTGGGTGAGCGTGGCGCCGCCGACCGCGACCGACCGGATGCCGGCGCTGGCGGCGCGGTCGCCGAGGTGGGCCACGGCGTCGAGGACCATCGTCGGCACGCCGCCGATCCGGGTCACCACGCCGTGGTCGAGCAGGCCCATCGTCTCGGCCGGCGAGTAGCGCTCGACGACGACGAACGCGCCGCCGTCGACCAGGCCGCCGAGGATGACGAAGCAGGACCCGCCGACGTGGTGGTACGGGACGGGGTTGAGCCAGCAGTCGTTCGGCCCGATCACGTCGCGGCGGTTCCGCTCGCGGGCCACGTTGAGCGCCGCCTGGTGGGTGAGCAGCGCGCCTTTGGACCGCCCGGTCGTGCCCGAGGTGAACTGGATGAGGAACGGGTCGGTCGCGGCGACCGCCGGCAGCTCGCCCGGTTCGGCGGTCTCGGCCCACGACCGTACGCCGGCCAGGTCCAGCACGCGGTCGGCGCCGCAGACCTCCGCCGCGCGCGGCACCAGGCTCCCGCCCCGCAGGTCGGTGCCGGCGAAGACGAGGGTCGGCGTGGTGAGCCGGGTCGCGTGGTCGACCTCGGCGTCGGTCCACGCCGTGTTGTACGGCGTGAGGATCAGCCCGGCGAGCGCGCAGCCGTACTCGACGATCACCCACTCGACGGTGTTGCGCGACCAGACCGCGACCCGCTCGCCCGGCGCCGCGCGGCCGGCGAGCGCGCGCGCCACCGCCGTGGCGGCCGCGCGCAGGTCGGCGTACGTCATCTTGGTGAGCGCGGTGCCCTGGGGCCACCACATCGCCGGGCGGTCGCCGTGCGTCTCCGCCCGGCTGGCGAGCAGCTCCGGGATCGACCCGGTCAGCAGCTCGTCGCCGCCCTGGGCGGTCCACTCGGCCAGCGGCCCGATCCGCCGACGGGTGCCGGTCGTCGTCCCTGCCATCGCGTGCCTCCGGGTCAGTTCTGGGGGAGCTGGATCGCCTGCGCGGGCACGGTCCACGAGCTGGTGTCCAGGATCTCGGGAAGGTGCGCGGCGATGTCCTCGACGGTGGCGTCGGGCTTCTCCCAGCCCGCCGTCTCGATGATGAGGTCGCGGGCGTAGCGGCCCGCCGCGGCGAACAGGATCTCCCCGGTCAGGCCGCACGACTCGTGGCACAGGTACGCCACCAGCGGCGCCACCCGGTCCGGCGACATCTTCTCGTGCAGCTCCTCGGGGAGCATCGCGGCCGTCATGCTGGTGGCGGCGCCGGGTGACACCGCGTTGACCTGGATGCCGTACCGCGCACCCTCGATCGCGAGCGTGCGGGCGAGGCCCACCAGACCGGCCTTGGCGGTCGAGTAGTTCGCCTGGCCCATGTTGCCCCAGAGCCCGGCGACGGAGGTCGTCAGCACCACCCGCCCGTAGCCGCGCTCGCGCAGGACGCCCCACGCCGCGCGGGTCAGCCCGATGGCGCCGTGCAGGTGCACCTCGAAGACCTCGCGCACCTCCTGGTCGGACATCTTGAGGAACGACCGGTCGCGGACGATGCCGGCGTTGTTCACCACGATGTCGACCCGGCCGAACGCGTCGAGCGCCGTGCGGACGACGGCCTCGCCGGCACCCGGCTCGGCGATGGAGCCGTCGTGGGCCACCGCCGATCCGCCGAGGTCGGCGATCTCGGCGGCCACGGCCGCCGCGGGGGTAGCGCCGGCGTCGTTCTTGTGGTCGACGTCGTTGACGACGACGTGCGCGCCGCGGGACGCGAGGAGCCGCGCGTACGCCCGGCCGAGCCCTCCTCCCCCACCGGTGATGATCGCCACCCGGCCGTCGAACCGCAGCTGTGTCGTCACGCCGTTCCTCCATCCCTCGCGCGGCACCGCACCGACTATAACCAACCAATCGGTTGGCTAGGAACCCCCGGAGCCGCGCCGGGAACGCGGCAGGCCCAGGTGGCGCTCGGCGACCACGCCGCGGAGCACCTCGCTGGTGCCGCCGTAGAGCGTGGAGATCTGCGCCTCGCGGTAGAGGTGCTGCAGTTCGCCACCGGCCGGCGCGTCCCGCGTGCCCGGGTTGAGCAGACCCCGCTCGCCGGTGGCGTCCAGCAGTTCGCCGGTCCACCGCACGAGCGCCTCCGTCGCGTACACCTTCGCCATCGCGCCTTCGACGGCGCCGGCGCGCTCGGTCGTGCGCAGCCAGGTGGCCCGCGAGCCGAGCAGGCGGGACACCTCGGTCGCCGTGACCGCGCGGCCGAGCCGGCGCAGCAGCCGCGGGTCGCCCTCCCGGCCCGCCGCGTGGGCCCACGTCACCGTCGCGTGCACCAGCCGGCGCAGCTGCGCGGCGAACTCGCCGCCGCGCTCGAAGGCGAGCGCGAGGCTGACGATCTCCCACCCCTGGCCGACGGCGCCGACGCGGGCGGTGTCGGGCACGTACACGTCCTCGTAGAACGTGAGGTTGGTGCGCTCGCCGCTGAGCGTGTGCACCGGCGCCAGCGAGAAGCCCTCCGCGCTGGTGGGCACCAGGAACATGGTGAGCCCGGCGTGCTTGCGGGCCTGCGGGTCCGTGCGGGCGAGCAGGAAGACGTAGTCGGCCTCGTGCGCGTGCGTGGTGAAGTTCTTCTGGCCGGTGATGCGCCAGCCGTCGCCGTCGCGCACCGCCCGCGTGCGCGCGGACGCCAGGTCGGATCCCGCGTCCGGCTCGGTGTAGCCGAGGCTGAGCAGCAGGCGGCCCTCCCGGACCGGGCCGAGGATGCGCTCCCGCTGCTCCGGCGTGCCGGCGCGGCGCAGCGTCTCGGCGATGATAAGGGTCACGGACATGCCCTCGACGGGTGCGCCGGCGGCGGCCATCTCCTCGTAGAGGATGTCCATGTCGGCCCGGTCGCGGCCCTGCCCGCCGTCCTCGACCGGCCAGGCGGCGCCGATCCACCCCTTCGCGGCGATGGCGCGGTGGAACTCCCAGTCGTGGTAGGTGCCGGAGGCCGCCACCCTCGCGCGCACCTCGTCGGTCAGATGCGCGCGGAGGAACTCCCGCACCTCGGCCCGGAATGCCTCGGCCCGCTCGTCCAGCGAGAAGTCCATCAGCGGTCCCCTCCGATCGTCACGGCGCCGATCTCCTCCCAGAGCGCGTCCGGGTCGCCGGCCAGCAGCCGGGTCGCCTTGGCCCGGCGCAGGTAGAGCTGGGCGTCGTACTCGAGCGTGTACCCGTAGCCGCCGTGCACATGCAGGCACAGCTCGCCGGCCCGGACCGCGGTCTCGGCGGCGTGCGCGAAGGCCACCGCGGCGGCGGCACGCCACGACGCCAGGCCGTGGTCGTGCCGCCAGGCGGCCTCGCGGGCGACCAGCCGCGCGCCGTCGCCGGCCATCGCGACGTCGGCGAGGGGGTGCGCGATCGCCTGGAAGGAGCCGATCGGCACGCCGAACTGGTGGCGCTCGGTGGCGTACCGCACCGCGATGTCGAGGGCCTGCGCGGCCATCCCGGCGCACGCCGCGGCGGTGGCCAGCCGCCACCGGTCGCGGGCGTCGCGCCAGAGGGCGTGGGCCCGGTCGCCGGAGGCGAGGACACGCCGGTCGACGTCCGCGCCGCGCAGCGTGCGGTCGGCGGCGGCCAGGAAGCCGAGGTCGCCCGGCGGGGCACCGGCCGGGCCGTGGGCCAGCACCAGCTCGTCGCCGTCGAGGGCGACCACCGCGTCGGCCACCGCGCCGGCCGGGGTGAGCACGGCGACGCCGCCCTCCGCCGGACGCGGCGCGAGGACCACGATCCCGTCGCCGGCGGTGGTGCCGGTCTCGGCGAGCAGCCGGGCCGCGACGGCGGCCTCCACCAGCGGCACGCAGGCCAGCCGGCGGCCGGCCTCCTCGGCCACCAGGGCCAGTTCGACGAAGCCGCTCGCGTCCTCCTGGCCGGCCGCGATGTCGAGGACACCCATGCCCGTCAACGTCTTCCACAGCGCCGGGTCGAAGCCGGCGTCCTCCGCGGCCCGTACCCGGTCGATCGAGGAGTCGCGGGCGAGCACGCGCGCGAACGCCGTCGCGACGTCACGCTGGTCCGGGGTCAGCTCGAGGTCCATCACGCCCTCCTTAGGAGCCCCAGTTATAGCCAACCAGATGGTTGGTTGGCAATGACCAACCCAGCGGTCGGTTACGATGCCGTGATGGTCGAGGTCGAGCGCGGGCGGGTTCCGCTCGCATCCTTCTGGCGTGAGTGGAGCGAGAAGGCCCGGGAGCGCGCGGCCCCCGGTTGGGTCGAGATGATCGAGGAGATGCGGCGGCTGCAGGACACGGTGGCCGCCACCGCGCCGCCGGCGGAGACGGTCGCGTCCGTGACCGCGCTGCTGGCCGAGGCCCGGCGGCGGCTGTCCCCCCACACCGTCGACGACGAGGGCCAGATCTACGGCAAGCTGCTGCACCTGCCGGGACGCGGGCAGACGCTCAGCCCGCCGCTGCGTCTCGTCGAGTGGTCGGGCACGGAACTGGTGGGCGAGACGACGTTCGGGCGGTTCCACTGTGGCAGCGTCGACGCGGCGCACGGCGGCGCGGTCGCCCTCGTCTTCGACGAGGCGCTGGGCCGGCTCGCCGACATCGGCCGGTCCCGGTCGCGGACCGCCTCGCTGCGGGTGGACTTCCGGAGCGTGACGCCGGTGGGCCGGCCGCTGGTCGTCCGCGCGCGGCTGCTGGCCGAGGAGGGCCGCAAGCGCCGCCTGCACGGCGCCCTCCTCGACGGCGACCGGCTCTGCGCCGAGGCGGAGGGGCTCTTCGTCGGACTCCGGCCCGGACAGCACTGACACGTGTTGACGAACGGCGACGGTTGATGCTTCTATACCAACCAACTGGTTGGTTATAGCTCTGTTGAATGGGAGAACGACATGAAGGACTGGCCCTACGAGGTGTTCCCGACGGGCTGGTACCAGGTCGGGTACTCCACCGAGTTGCAGCCGGGCGACGTCCGGCCCGCGAAGTACTTCGACCAGGACCTCGTGCTGTTCCGCACCGAAGAGGGCGAGGTCTCGCTGCTCGACGCCTACTGCGCGCACCTCGGTGCCCACCTGGGCTACGGCGGGACCGTCAAGGGCGAGTGCATCGAGTGCCCGTTCCACGGCTGGCTCTGGACCTCGGGCGGCGAGCTGTCGGAGATCCCGTACGCCCCGACCGAGCGCCGCCGGGTCAGCCTCAAGCGGTGGGTGACCCGCGAGGTGAACGGCCTGATCCTCGTGTGGTACGACTCGTTCGGTCGCGAGCCGTTCTGGGAGTGGCCCGGCATCCCGGAGTTCGACGACCTGGAGAACAACTACCCGATCGTCCACGACCACGTCGGCATCCGCCGCGTCATCCCGCAGTCGCCGGTGGAGAACACCCCCGACTACTACCACTTCATGTGGGTGCACGGCGCCGGCCAGCCGGGCAAGCCGCTGCTGTGGAAAGAGGACCAGCACTACCTGCACACCCGGATCGGCTTCGTCTACGGGCACGGCAAGAAGGCCACCTGGATGACGCCGAACGGCCCGGTCTTCGGCGAGATCGAGACCGAGGCGTGGGGGCTCGGGCTGTCCAACGCCCGCTTCGTGCTGGAGAACTTCGTCACCAACCAGCTGACGGCCGCGACGCCGGTCGACCGCGAGCACTCGCAGATCTTCGAGACGATCACGGTCAACCGCCAGGACGGCGAGCCGGAGCCGACCGGCCGCGCCGCGCGCATGATCGAGTTCCAGAAGGGCCAGATCCGGCGGGACTTCGCGATCTGGGAGAACCAGCGCTACGTCGAGCACCCGCCGTTCGCGGGCGGCGAGGAGGACCACTACGCGCGGTTCCGCCGGTGGTCGCGCCAGTTCTACTCGGACAAGCCGTACACGGCGAAGACGGAGATCGAGGCCGCCTGACCGCTCACCCACGCGACTGCGCCGCGGCACCGTGGCGCAGATGCGTGGTGAACCAGGCACGGGCGTGGTGCGCGGCGGTGGTCAGGGTTCCCGGCTCCTCGAACAGGTGGGTGGCGCCGGGCACGACGGCGAGGTCGTTCGGGCATCTCAGCTGGGCCTGCGCGGCCCGGTTCAGGGCCAGGACCTCGGTGTCCCGGCCGCCGACGACGAGCAGGGTCGGCGCGGTCACCGCGGGCAGCCGCGGCGCGGCCAGGTCGGGCCGGCCGCCCCGGGAGACGATCGCGGCCACGTCGGCGCGGGGTTCGGCCGCCGCCCACAGCGCCGCGCCGGCGCCGGTGCTGGCGCCGAACCAGCCGACGCGCAGGTGGCCGCCCCACGCCTGGCCGCGCAGCCAGGCGGTGGCGGCGGTGAGCCGGTCGGCGAGCAGCGGGATGTCGAACACGTTCGACCGGTCCCGCTCCTCCTCCGGGGTCAGCAGGTCGAACAGCAGGGTGCCGAGCCCCGCCTCGTGGAGCACCGAGGCGACGTACCGGTTGCGGGGGCTGTGCCGGCCGCTGCCGCTGCCGTGGACGAACACCACCAGGCCGGCCGCGCCGGCGGGCAGCGTCAGGTGGCCGGGCAGGTCGACCGCCGGAGAACGGATCACCACCTCCTCGTCGCGGGCCGCCCCGGACCGGCGGGCGGCGGCCCGGGCGAGGAGGTCGTGGACCTCGTCGTCGGCGGTCGCCGTGAAGTCGTCGTACCACTGGCCGATCGAGGAGAGCGCGTCCGGGGTCTGGACGCAGACGACCTCGTCGGCCTCGCGCCGCAGCGGCTCCACGAGGTCGGCCGGTGCGACCGGCGTCGCCAGGATCACCCGGTGCGCGCCGCGGGCCCGGGCGACCTGGCAGGCGGCGCGGGCGGTGGAGCCGGTCGCGATGCCGTCGTCCACGACGATCGCCGTCCGTCCGGCCAGGTCCGCCGGCGGCAGGTCGCCGCGGAGGAGGCGGGCCCGCCGGAGCAGCGCGGCCCGCTCGGCCGCCTCGACCGCCGCCACCTCGTCGTCGGTGACCCGCGCGACGCGGATCACCGGCGGGTTGAGGATGCGGACGCCGCCCTCGCCGAGCGCACCCATGCCGAGCTCGGGCTGCTCCGGGACGCCGAGCTTGCGCACGATGATCACGTCGAGCGGGGCCTGGAGCGCCTCGGCGACCGGGAACGCCACGGGTACGCCGCCGCGCGGCAGGCCCAGGACCACCAGATCCTGGCCCCGGAGGTCGGCCCGCCGGGACAGCTCGCGCGCGAGCTGCTGGCCCGCGTCGGCCCGATCGCGGAACGGGTTCATCGTTCGTCTCCGGCGCATCCGCACCATCGGCCACTCCCCTCGCAGCCGCCGGTCACGCCGACAGGTGCGCGGGGCGATGGGTCACGCCCTCGATGTCGCCCACGGCGACGTCCAGCAGCCGGTGCCCGAGGTCGGCGAGCGCGCGGGCGACGGCCAGCTCGTCGCCGATCTCCGGGACGTCCCGGTCAGCGGGGTTGCGCCGGGCCTCACCGACCCCGCGCAGGTCGGTCTGGTCGGACGTCCGCAGGTGGGCCTCCGCGCGGGTCCGCCGCGCCTCGTCGTCCTCGTCGATGACGATCTCGATCGTCCATCGCTTGTCGTGGATCATGGCGATCGCCTCCTCGCCTCCTCCCTCCACCCTCTCGCGCGCCGGCCGCCGTGCGCAGGGCCAAAGGTCCCGCCGACCCGTTGCCCAACCGTGACCTGGAGTGGCCAGAATGTGCGCGGACGGGGGGTTTCGGTATGCCGGCGACATGGCGCACGGTGGCACACCCGGCGGTGTGGTCGGTGCCGCTGATGGCGCTGCTGGTCCTGGTGGCGATGCCGGTCAACGACGCGTTCTACGGGTTCTGGATCAACGACGACCCGCAGGGCGACGCGCAGCAGCGCGAGTGGATCCACGCCACGCGGATCTTCCGGTACACCTCGGGTGTGCTGTGTGGACAGCTCCTGGCGTTCGTGGCCGGCGCGGCCCTCGCCCGCCGGCATCGACAGGCGGTCGCGCTGGCCGTGGCGGTCGCGCTCGCGGTCGTCCTGGCGGCGGTGACGTTCGCGGTCGCGTACCCGGTAGCCCGGGCCGGCGAGGGGGCCGCCCTGGCCACCGCGCCGCTCGACGATCCGGTCCTGGTCCGGGTCCTGGTGTGTGAGCTGGCCGCCTACCCGCTCTGCGCGGCCGCCGGCGTCGGTCTTGGCGCGCTGCTCGGCCGGCGGGAGTCGCGCTGGGCCGTCGTGCTGCTCCTGGTGGTGGGCTGGGCCGTCACGACGACGGTCGGGCTGGCGCAGGACGACCGGTTCGGTCCGCCGTCCGTCCTGCTGTGGCTGGTGCCGCCGATCGCCGCCGGTGCGGCGGTCGCGCTGGCCGGGCTGTCGATGGACGTCTGGCAGGACCCGGCGGTGCTGGTGGGCGACGGGGGACGCGTGGCGTGCGTGGCGCTGCTGGTGGGCACGTCGGCGTACGCCCTGGTGTTGAACCTGCTCGCGGCCCTGTCCGGTCGCCGGCAGGTGCGGCGCTGAGTTCAACCGCGGGACGGTGGTGGCGGTTGGTCCGGGTGCCTACCGCCGGGGCTCCGGTCACCGCGGGGACCGAACGTCCATCACGCACCAGGCCCCGCGGTCGCGGCCGGCGATGCCGGTCGTTCCCGGGTCGACGGTCGATCACACGGCGGGGCCGTCGTCGGCGTCGGGGCGGGTGGTTGCGGCGGAGGGCTGGGGCACGTGCGCCGGGTGGCCGGCGGAGCGGCGGCGGTGCAGGAGTCGTTGCACGAGTTCAACCAGGCCCGCCACGGCCAGTGCGATGCCGAAGCCCAGGGCGAGACCCTGTAGTGGATGATCTTCGAAGGCCGAGCCACCCAGGTAGCCGAGCAGGCCGGTGTAGCCCGCCCACGAGAGGCACGCCAGCGCGTCCAAGGGGGTGAAGCGGCGCAGCGGGTAGCCGATCGCCCCGGTGGTGAGCGTGACCGCCGTGCGGCCGCCCGGGATGTAGCGGGCGACCAGCAGCGCGACGCCGCCGTGGTTCTCGAGGAGGCGGCGGACCCGCTGGAAGGTGGTGGCGCGCCGCGTTCCCTCCGGTATCCGCCGGATCACGTTCGGGCCGCCGGCATGACCGATCGCGTACGAGGTGTGGTCGCCCGCCATCGCGCCACCGCAGGCGGCCGCGATGACGAAGACGATGTTCGGCTCACCGGCGGCGGCGAAGACCCCGGCGGTGATCACAGTGGCCTCGCTGGGCACGATCGGCACCAGGCCGTCCAACGCCGCGACGAGAAAGATCACGCCGTACACCCACGGGGACGTGACCAACTGCTCGACGAGATCGACGAAAGCATCCATGACGGGTAGCGACGGACAAGGCCGGGTCGCGATCGTCACAGCCTAGCCCGCCGGACGGACCGCCCGCAGCGCCACGGCGAACCGCACGCGGCGAAGGGTCCGCCGCGGCACCGGCTCAGTACGGGTCGGGCAGGCCCTCGGTGGTCGGGGCCGGGCGGGGAGAGGCGGCCGGCGCCGTCCGCTCCACCAGGCCGAGGCCCGTGAGGCCCGCGCGGACGAAGACCGCCGGGGTCGCGGTCCAGGTGAGCCAGCCGGCGCCGTCCGGGGACGGTTCCACGTACGTCAGGTGTTGCTCGGTGTCGCGGATCTCCGCCCGCACCGTGGCCGGGCGGCGGCCGGACAGGTCGCAGCGCAGGCGGCGCGGCGGCGTCGGGCCCTCCACCGTGAGGCCCGCGAGCGGGACCGGGCGGGCCGCCGTGTTGACGACCAGCGCGGCCGCCGTGTCGCCCGCGGCGGCGAACAGCGCCGAGCCGTCCTGGAACACCGCGCGGGCCCGGGCGGCGCCGGTGGTCGGGCTGGACCAGCCGTGGCCGTCGACGCGGTGGATCACGCTGCCGACCGTCACCGTGCCCGCGACCCGGACCAGCCGCGCCGGCGTCGGCAGCGACACCTCCATCGCGGCCGGGTCCGCGGTCAGGGCCAGGTTGAGCGGCACCGTGCGCGCGTCGAGCGGCTCGCCGCGCACGACGTGGGCCGGCGACGTGGTGACCGCGGCCACAGTGGACAGGCGGACGGACCGGCCACCGGCCGCGAGGACGGGGCGGCGGGGCGTGTCCACGGCCCACAGCGTCTCACCCGTCGTGAGGAACACCACCGTGCGCAGCGTTCCCGCCGACTCCGTCAGCGCCACCACCGCGCCGGTGTCGGCGCACATGATGACCAGGTCGCGGCCCGCGCTCACAGCGTCTCGCCCCCGTCGATGCCGATCGTCTCGCCGGTGACGAAACCGCTCGTCTCGGCGCAGAGGTAGGACACCAGCGCCGCGAACTCCGCCGGCTCGCCCGCCCGGCCCGCGGGGACGCGGCGCAGGAGGCGTTGCAGGGTCGCCGCGTCCGCGAACTGCTCCCGCGTCATCGCCGTCTCGAAGTGGCCCGCGGCGACCGCGTTCACGGTGACGCCGTACGGTGCCCACTCGCGCGCCAGCGAGCGGGTCAGCTGCACCAGGGCTCCCTTGGCGGTGTCGTACACGGTCGTGTAGGGCACCGTGCGGCGCACCACATTGGACACCACGGTGACGACCCGGCCGTACCCTCGCGACAGCAGTGCCGGGCCGAACGCCCGCAGCGTCCGGACGGCGCCGCCGACGTGGACGTCCAGGACGCCGTCCCATTCCTCGTCGCTGACCGGGCGGTCGAAGCCGGGGTGGACCCCTTCCTTGCCGGGCAGCGGGACGAACGGCTTGAACAGCAGGTTGCCGGCGTTGCTGACCACGATGTCGACGCGGCCGAACCGGTCGAGGACGCGGTCGCGGGCCCGGTCCACCGACGCGGTGTCGGTGACGTCGACCGCGAGGCCCAGACCGTCGACACCGGCGGCGGCCACCTCGCCGGCCACCGCCTCGACCTCCGGGCCGGAGCGGGCCAGCACGGCGACGTCGACGCCGTCCCCGGCGAGGCGCAGCGCCGCCGCGCGGCCCAGACCGCGGCCGCCCCCCGTCACGACCGCGACCCGGCGGCTCACCACAGGCTCCCCTCCCGGCGGACGACCAGTGCCTGGTGGATCTCGCGGAGCCGGTTGGCGCGCTTGCCGGCGCGCAGCTGCATGGCCTTGGCCCGCAGGTAGTGGTGGTGCAGGACGTGCTCGGTGGTCGTGCCGACGCCGCCGTGGATCTGGGCGGCGGTGAGCACGATCTCGACGTAGGAGCGGCCCGCGGCGAAGAGGGCGACGGCGGCGATCGCGGTCTCGTCGACGTCGCGGTCCGCGCGTGTCAGCGCTTCGTTGCAGGTCAGCCGGGCGGCGTCCAGGGCGATCACCATGCGGCCGAGATGATGGCGTACGGCCTGGAATGCCCCGATCGGCTGGCCGAACTGCACGCGCTCCATGGCGTACCGGGTGCTCATCTCCAGCACGGCCTCGCAGCCGCCCACCATCGCGCTGGCGCGCAGCAGGTTGGCGCGGGCCAGCGCGTACGCCGCGGCCCGCGGGGCGATGCCGTCCAGCGCCGGCGTGACGCGCAGCCCGTCGAGGTCCAGGCGGAACACCCGCTCGTTGTCGACGCTGGGCACCGCCACCGTGCGGTCCGCCAGCTCGCCGGGGCTGGTGAGCGCGCAGATCCAGGTCTCACCGCCGGCGACCGGCAGCAGCAGCGCGACGTCGGCGGCCTGCGTCAGCCACTCCACCACCGTCGGTGGGCCGGCGAGCCGGTAGGTGCCGTCGCCGGCCGGCGCGGCGTGGACGGTGCGGTCGGCGGGGGCGACCAGGGCGGCCCGGCCACCGGCCGCGATCCGGGACAGCACCGGGTCGCAGCCGCCGAGGGTGTCCAGGGCGGTGGCGGTGCGCATCGTCGCCAGCAGCGGCGAGGCGAACGCGGCACGGCCGTACTCCCGGGCCACGAGGCCCGCCTCGGCGAGCGTGCCGTCGGCGCCGCCGACCCGGCCGGGCAGGTTGATCCCGGTCCAGCCCAGCGCGCACATCTGCTCCCAGCGTGCGGCCTCGTAGCCGTCGGCGGAGTCCCGCTGGGCGTTGAGGTAGCTGTTGTCGACGAAGTCGGCGAACCAGCTGCGCACGGTCTTGGCGAGCAGCGCCTCGTCGTCGGTCAGGTCGATGTCGATCATCGTGGCATCCCCAGGCCCTGCGTCGCGATGATGTCGAGTTGGATCTCGTTGGTGCCGCCGCCGAAGCGCCACACCGGGGAGGAGCGCAACCCGTGCTCGAGGTGGCCGTGCGCCGGCGCGTACGGCGAGCCGGTGGCGATCGTGCCGTCCTCGCCGATCAGATCGAGGCCGGTGGAGCAGATGCGCTGGCGCAGCTCGCCCCACCACACCTTGTTGACCGACGCCTCGAAGTGCGGGACCCGCCCCTCGGCCAGCAGCCGGGCACCGCGCAGCGCGAACAGCCGGCAGATCTCGACGTCGACGGCGTGCTCGCCGACCGTCGCCTGCAGCGCGTGGGCCTCGGGGGTGTCGCCGTCGAGCAGGCCGGCCTCCGCCGCCCAGTCGGTCAGCTGCCGCAGCTCCCAGCGGGGCTCGTTGTGGTAGAACATCCGCTCGAAGTTGAGGGCGGTCACCAGTGCCTTCCAGCCCTCGTTCTCGGCGCCGACCATGCTGCTGGCCGGGATCCGGACGTTGTCGAGGAAGACCGCGTTGGTCCGCTCGCCGCCCTGCGTGATGATCGGCGTGATCGTGATGCCCGGCGTGTCCATCGGCGTGATGAAGATGCTGACGCCCTTGTGCCGGGCCTCCTGCGGGCCGGTGCGCACGGCGAGCCAGAAGTGGGTGGCCACCGAGGCGCCGGTGGTCCAGATCTTCTGGCCGTTGACGACGTAGTCGTCGCCGTCGCGGACGGCGCGGGTACGCAGCGACGCCAGGTCGCTGCCGGCGTCGGGCTCGCTGTAGCCGATGGCGAACTCCAGCTCGCCGGCCCGGATCCGCGGCAGGTACTCCGCCTTCTGCGCGTCGGTGCCGACCAGCATGAGGGTGGGGCCGATCGCGTTGAGGGTGAGCAGCCCGTTGGGCAGGCGGCGGCTGTAGAGCTCCTCGGCCAGCAGCCAGCTCTCGATCGCCGTCCGGCCCTGGCCGCCGTACTCGCGGGGCCAGGAGACGCCGAGCCAGCCGTCCGCACCGAGCGTACGCAGGAACCGGCGGCCGTGCTCGCGGGGCTGCATCGGGTCATCGATGTTCTCGGCGCGGGTCGCGGCGACCAGCTCCGGGTCCAGACCGTCGAGATAGGATCGCAGCTCCGCCAGGAAAGCCAGCTGCTCGTCGCCGAGTACGGTCTTCACGCGTCCCGTCCCTTCTCCCGCGTGAGCCGACGGTATGCCCGCCGCCCGCTCGTAGTCAACCGCTTGGTGGGGAAACCCACGCGTCAGCCCTTGCGCCGCGTGACCCGGGCCGCCAGCTCGTCCATGGCGGCGCGGGTCTCGGGGTCGTCGAAGAGCGCCACCTGGGCGGTGTACTCGTCGCGCAGCCCGGCCTCGATCCCGTCGGCGACCGCCCGGCGGAGCAGCCGCTTGGTCAGCTGGACACCGCGCGGCGGCCCGGCGGCGATCCGCGCGGCCAGCTCCAGGGCGTGGCCCTCCAACCGGTCGGCCGGCACGACGTCGGAGACGATGCCGAGGGTCTGAGCCTCGGCCGCCTCCATCAACCGGCCGGTCAGCATCAGGTCCGCCGCCCGGGACAGGCCCACCATCCGCGGCAGCAGGTGGCTGATCGCCAGCTCCGGGGCCAGCCCGGCGGCCGCGAACCCGGTGCCGAGCCGGGCCGTGTCCGCCGCGATCCGGATGTCGTGCAGCAGCGCGATGCCGAAGCCGCCCCCGACGGCCGCGCCGTTCAGCGCGGCGATCGTCGGCTTCTCCAGCTCCCACAGCCGCAGTGTCCACCGCCCGGCGTTGCCCAGCTCGTCCGTCCGCAGCTGGCCCGGCGACAGCTCCGGCAGCCCCTTGTCGCCGCCGATGAGGTTGCTGGCCAGCATCTCGCGGGCGGGCAGGTGCCGCACGCGGTCGAAGTCGGCGACGTCGGCTCCCACGCAGTACGTCGCTCCGGCGCCGATGGTGACCACGGCGCGGACGGCGTCGTCGCGGGCGGCCTCGGCGAAGGCGTCGGCCAGCTCGCGCAGCATCGTCCCGCCGATCGTGTTGTGCCGCTGCGGCCGGTGCAGGCGCAGGAGCAGGACGGCGCCGTGGCGCTCGACGAGGAGGTCGCCGCTCATGCCGGCGCCTCCGCCCGCCGCCGCGTCCGCCGCACGACCAGGCCCCGGCTCTCCAGGTCCCAGGTCTCCGGCCGGACGCCCTCGTCGCGCAGGACGTGCTTCATCACCCGGCCCAGCGCGTTGGTCGGCAGAGCCGCGCGGACGTCGACGTAGCGCGGCACGGCGAAGTAGGGCACCTTGTCCTGGATGAAGGCGAAGAACTCCTCCGGTGTCAGGCTCGCGCCGTCCGCCAGCACCACGCACGCCTTGATGTCCTCGTCGCCGATCGAGGACGGCAGCGCGCAGACGGCCACGTCGGCGACCGCGGGGTGCTGCCGGATGACGCCCTCCAGTGCCAGCGACGAGACGTTCTCCCCGCGGCGGCGGACGATGTCCTTCTTGCGGTCGACGAACGTGATGATGCCGTCCTCGTCCATGCGGCCGAAGTCGCCGGTGTGATGCCACAGCTCCCGCCACGCCTCGACCGTGCTCTCCGGTTTGTTCCAGTAGCCGGAGTACATCGCGTGCGGCACCTTCGGGCGGACGACGATCTCGCCGGCCTCGCCGGTGCGGACCTCCTCGCCGTCGTCGTCGACGATCCGCGCCTCCAGCAGCGGCGACACCTGGCCGGAGGTCGCCCGCCGGCGCACGCCGTACGGGTCGCTGTTGGTCACCGGCACGCACTCGGTCTGCCCGTACCCCTCGGACATGACCGGGGTCTTGAACCGCTCCTCGAACTCCCACTGCCGCTCCTCCGGCAGCGGAACCCACGAGGCCAGCCGGAACGGGTGGTCGCCGTCGTCGGGGCGGGGCGGCTGCTCCAGGATCATGTTCGCCATCACGCCGACGCCGACCAGCATCGTGGCCCCGAGCTCCGCGGCCTCGCGCATGAACGTCGACGCGTGGAACTCCGGCGCGATGGCGATCGACGCGCCGTTGACCAGCGCGCTCATGAACGCCACCATCTGCCCGCTGGTATGGAACATCGGGAACCCGGTGTAGACGCGGTCGCCGGGCACGACCCAGTTGCGCAGGCCGTAGGCCCGGCCGACGTTGACGTAGTAGCCGCTGCTCAACATGCAGCCCTTCGCCGCCGCCGTCGTCCCCGAGGTGTACATGATCGACAGCAGGTCGCCGGGCCGGGCCGCCGCCCCGAACACGTCCCGCGACCCGAGCAGCTGCGGGTAGGCCACGCCGCCCGGCGCGCCGGCGTCGACCTGGATCGTCTCGGCGATGCCGGTGCCGGCCAGCAGCGGTTCCGCCGCCTCGTACCCGGGCCCGTCGGCGATGAGGAACCTGGCGCCGCAGTCGCCGAGCTGGTACGCGAGGAACTCGCCCTTCAGCCAGTAGTTGAGCGGCACCTGCACCGCACCGAGCTTGGCGACGGCGATCAGCAGCTCCACCGTCTCCAGCCGGTTGGGCAGGATCGAGGCGATGTGGTCGCCGCGCCGCACACCCAGCCCGGCGAGTCCGGTGGCCAGCCGGTCGCTGCGCTCGTCCAGCTCGGCGAGGCTGAGCCAGTCGCCGCCGCAGGCGACGAACGGCGCGTCCGGGTCGGCCGCCAGCCGTTCCCGGAAGACGCCGTCCACGGTCGTCGAACTCGTCACGATGATGTCCTTAAGTTCGAAGGGTCAGTAGGTTTGCTGACGACCCGAGCGGGTCGGGTGTGGCTGGGTTGGTTTTGCCGGCCCTCGGGTGCGGCTTGAAAGGACTGGCCGCCCGGCTCGCTTGGACT
>Ga0164243_10005797_pt1 | contig 18812 bp, 14 predicted proteins | sample OricompcompostOP_FD_108781 | JGI IMG/M metagenome (GOLD analysis project Ga0164243, IMG submission 108781) | Organic Plus compost microbial communities from Emeryville, California, USA - Original compost - Organic plus compost (OP) | ecosystem: Engineered > Solid waste > Mixed feedstock >... | reverse complement strand
GGATTACCGCGACCTTGGCCGGCTGCCGGACTGGCCGCGGGGCTACGGGGCGGTCGATCTGGTCGCCTGGTCCTTTGGCGTCGCGGCGGCCTGCCGGCTGCCGGGGCTGGACATGTTCCGCCGCAAGGTGGCGGTCTGCGGGTCCTGGGCGCCCTGCGACGGCGATCTGGGCATCCCGCGCGAGTTGGTGCGGGCGACGGCCGAAAACCTGTCTCCGGCCTCGTTGCGGCGATTCGCGCGGCGGGCCGATTGCCCGGTTCCGGCCGGCGCCGACCTGGCGGCGCTGCGCGCGGAATTGCTGGCGGTGCTGGGCTGGGAATCCGGGCCGGCGCCGGATTTCGACCGGATCTGGCTGGGGCAAGCCGACCGCATCTTTGCCGCGGCCAACCTGCGCCGGGCCTGGCAGGGGCAGCCGGTCGGGATGCTGGATTGCGGGCACAACCCCTTTGCGCAATGGCGCGACTGGGCCCAGGTGCTGGCATGACCGCGCCGCCGGCAACCTGCCGCCGCGCAGGCGCCGCCCCTGCCGGCCGCCACATGGCAGGCCGGCGGCGGCCCAGGGACCGGCAGGATCGAAAGGCCGGGCGGCGATGAGCGCGCCGGCCGGGCGGGTGGCGCGGGCCTTTGCCCGCAGCATGGCGACCTATGACGGCGCGGCGGTGGCGCAAGGGCGCATCGCGGCGCGGCTCTTTGCCGCCTATCGTCGGGCCGCGGGCGGGCATCGGCCGGTGCGGGTGCTGGAGGCGGGCTATGGCTCGGGGCATCTGACCCGGCATCTGCTGGGGCTGCGGCCCGCGCGGCTGTGGCTCAACGACCTGGCCGCGCCGCGGCTGGCCGGGGTGGCGGCGGCATACCTGCCCGGCGACGTGGCCGCGGTGGCGCTGCCGGGGGGGATGGACCTGGCCGCCTCGGCCTCGATGATCCAATGGGCGGCCGATCCGGCGCGGGTGATGGCGCGGCTGGCCGGGGCGGTGGCGCCGGGCGGCTGGCTGGCGGTTTCGGGCTTTGCGCCGGGGCATTTCCCCGAATTGCGGGGCCTGGGCAGCCGGGCGGCGGCGCCGTCATACCTGAGCGGGGCGCAGATGGCGGCGCTGCTGCCGGCGGGCTGGCAGATGCGCGGCGCGGGGGACTGGCGGATGGTGCTGCATTTCCCGGATGCGCTGGCGGTCCTGCGGCATCTGCGCGCCACCGGGGTCAATGGCTGCGCCGGGCATATCCGCTCGGCCGGCGCGCTGCGCGATTTCCTGGCGCGTTACGAGACCCGGCATGGCGGGGCGCGGGGCCTGCCCCTGACCTATATCGCAAGCTGGCTGGTGGCGCGAAAGGGTTAGCCCTCGATCGCGAAGGCATCAGACTTGCCGGTGCTGGCCGGGGCGGGGCGGCGGCCGATCCAGCGCACATGCCGCGCCAGCGTGGCGCAGGCGGTATCCACGTCGCCGCGGCGCAGCGCCGCCAGGATGGCGCGGTGGTCGTGGTCGGTGCGCGTTTCCCAGTTCGACTGCCAGGCGGCGAAGAGAAAGCGCGCGCTGGCCGCGTGCAGGTCGTCGATGGTGGCGAGCAGCCGCGGCATGGCGCAGGGGGTCAGGATCAGCTTGTGGAAACGGCGGTTCGCCGTCTCCCACGAGCGGACGTCGCGCGAGGCGTCGCCGGCCTTGGTCGCCTGTTCCGCCGCGTTCAGGATCGCCGGGGTCAGGTGCGGGGCGGCGTGGCGCAGCGCCAGTTCTTCCAGCGCGGCGCGCATCTCGGCCACCTCGCGCACCTCGGGCAGGTCGAAGGCGGCGACGCGGACACCGCGGCGCGGCTCGCTGATCGCCAGGCCCTGGGCTTCGAGCCGGCGAAAGGCTTCGCGGACGGGGACATGGCTGGCGCCGAATTCCTCGGCGATGCGGTCCTGGCGCAGGCGCTCGCCGGGGCCGATCTCGCCCGCCACGATCCGGTCGGCCAGCGCGCGGCTGATGCGGACCGCCAGGGTTTCTTCTGTTCCTGCGCTCATGGCGCCATGGATAGGCCGGGCCGCGGGGATTGTCGATAAGGCTTGGGGCGGCGGTTTCAGGGCAGGGGCCAATGGGCCAGCGCCACATGGCGGCCCAGACCTTGCAGGCTGTCGATCAGCGTGAGCCGGTCCACGCGCCAATGCACCGGCGGCACGGCGATGCCCTGCGGCGGCAGGGGCTTGCCATAGGCCAGGGTGACATGGGGCGTGACCTGGTGGCGCGGCACCGCCAGTCCGGCCCCGGCAAGGCGCTGCCACAGCGCCTGGCACAGCGCATCGGGGGCGGGGTTGGGCCGGTGGGTGGTCAGCACCAGCGGCCGGTCGCGGCGGCGCGGCGGGCCAAAGGTGGCCAGCCGGTCCAGCATCAGGTCGAAGGCGGGGAAATCCAGCCCCTCCAGCGGCCGGCCGAGCGCCTGGGCCATGCCCGGCGCAAGCTGCGGGGTGCGGATGAGGGGCAGGATGGTCATGTGCAGCGTCGCGCGGCGAAAGCGGTCGCGGCGGTTTGCGTGCTGCCAGGCGGCCTCGATCCGGGCCGCGACCTCGGGCGGCGGGATGGCGACGAAAAGCAGGAAATGTTCGCGCGGGGCTTCCTGCGGCACGTCCTGGGCTTGCGCGGGGTCTTGCATGGCGGCCCTCCGATCGGGTGCCGCGATGCTAGGGCAGAACGGGGCGGCGGTCAGCCCGCATCCGCGATCAGGATGACATGCAGGAAGCCGGGGCCATGGGCGCCGCGGACATGGCTGCCCTCGATATCGGTGGTGCCGCTGGGGCCGGTGATCAGGATGGCGTTGCGCGGGATGGCCTGCGCCGAGAGGCGGGCGGCGTAGTCTTCCAGATAGGGCAAAAGCGCGGCTTCGCGCAGCAGCACGACATGGTGCAGCGGCAGGAAGGACAGCAGGATCGGGTTCTGCGGTCCCGAATGGATCACCAGCGAGCCGGTTTCGGCGATGCCGCAAAGCGCAAGGCCAAGCGCCGCCGGCTCGTCCGGGGCGATGCCGGGATGCGGGGCAAGGCCCTGCCAGTCCAGCGCCGCCAGTTCCGGCGCGGGCTGCATGGCGAAGCGGGGCGGCAGGCCATGGGCGGAAAGATAGCGGGCCATGGCCTGCGGCGCCTCGGCCAGGCTGGCGATGCGGTCGATGCTGGTGCCAAGCGTGGTGGCCTTTTGCGCGAAAGCCTCGGGCAGGGTCGGCGCGGCCAGGCGCGGGCGGGCGGCGTCGGGGGCGTCGAGCAGGGCTGCGGCCTCGGCTGCGATCTGCGCCGGCGGCTTGCCGGGGCCGAGCGTGGCGCGGATGGCCGAGAGGATGCGGGCGCGGGCGGTCATTTGCGGGCCCCTTGCCGGGCGCGGTATTGCTCCATGAAGCTGCGCGCCGCCGGTCGGGGCAGGTCGCGGTGGTCGGTCCAGCCCCCGGCCAGCGGCAGGCGCGAAATCCAGCCGCCCTTGCCGAAAAGCCGCAGCACCGGCAGGCCGAAGCGGGTCGCCAGGCGGTAAAGCCGCGGGCGGCGGGCCAGTTGCGCCCAAAGCCCGATGCCGGCGCGGGTGGGCGCGGGCTCCAGCCCCTGGCGCCAACTGCGGCGGCGCCAGGCGCGCAGAAGCGTGGGCAGCGGGATGCCGACCGGGCAGACCTCGGCGCAGCGGCCGTTCATGGTGCAGGCATGGGGCAGGTCGCGCGACGCAGCCAGCCCGTCCAAGACCGGCGTCAGCACCGAGCCCATCGGGCCGGGATAGGTGCCGCCATAGGCATGGCCGCCGATCTGGCGATAGACCACGCAATGGTTCATGCAGGCGCCGCAGCGGATGCAGCGCAGCATGTCGCGGAACTCGTTCGCCAGCATTGCCGTGCGGCCGTTATCGACCAGCACGATATGCATTTCCTGTGGCCCGTCGGCATCGCCGGGGCGGCGGGGGCCGGCATGGAAGGTGGTGTATTGCGTCATCTCGCCGCCCGTCGCCGACCGCACCAGCAGGCGCAAGAGCGCGAAGGCATGGGCGGTCGAGGGCACCAGCTTTTCGATCCCCGCGGTCACGATATGGATACGCGGCGGCGTGGTGGTCAGTTCGGCATTGCCTTCGTTGGTGACGGTGCAGGTGGCGCCGGTATCGGCGACCAGGAAATTCGCCCCCGATATGCCGATATCGGCCGACAGGAATTTTTCGCGCAGCACGCGGCGGGCGCTTTGCACCATGGTCGCCGGGTCCTCGGCGGCGGGGGGCGGCTGGTGGCCGGCCTTGAAAAGCTGGGCCACCTGTTCGCGGGTGCGGTGCATGGCGGGCCAGATGATATGCGAAGGCGTCTCGCCCGCAAGCTGGATGATATGTTCGGCCAGGTCGGTTTCCACCCGCTCGATCCCGGCATCGGCCAGGGCGTGGGGCAGGCCGATTTCCTCGCCCAGCATGGATTTGGCACGCGTCACCAGCTTGGCATCGGCGGCCAGGCAGATGCGGGTGACGATGGCGCGGGCCTGGGCATCGTCGGCGGCCCAATGGACCTGGGCGCCGCGGGCGGTGGCATTTCGCGCGAACTGTTCCAGGTAATGGCCCAGATGGGCGATGACGTGATCCTTGATCGCCCGGCCGCGGGCGCGGGCGGCGTCAAATTCCGGGAAAGCGGCCAGGGCGGCGGCGCGCTTGCTTTCGGCATTGCCGGTGGTGCGGTCGATGGCGAGCTTGAGCACCGGATCGGCAAGCGCCGCCGCCGCGCGGGCCTTGAAATCGGGCAGGGCGGTCATGGCGCCTCCTCGCCGATGGCGGGGCCGTCCGCCTGGCCGGCCAGGACCTCGACGGTGTGGAAGCAGCGGGTCTTGGCGCCGCGGCGGTGCAGCTTGCCGGCCATGTTCATCAGGCAGCCCAGATCGCCGGCCAGCAGGATCTCGGCGCCGGTTTCCTCGATCGTCTCGGCCTTTTCGGTGACGATGGCGTTCGAGATGGCGGAATATTTCACGCAGAAGGTGCCGCCGAAGCCGCAGCAGACATCGTTGCCGGGCAGGCCGCGCAGTTCCAGCCCCTCGACATGGGCCAGCAGCGCGCGGGGCTGGGCGGCGATGCCAAGGTCGCGCAGCCCCGAGCAGCTATCGTGATAGGTGGCAGAGGCGTCGCACCTTCGCCCCCGTGGCGCGTAGCCCATGATATCGTGGAGGAAGCTGGTGATCTCGTGGGTTTTTGCCGCCATGGCGCGGGCGCGGGCGGCCCAGTCCGGGTCGCCCGCCAGCAGGTCCGGGTAGCCATGCACCATGGTCGCCGCGCAGGAACCCGAGGGCAGCACGACATAATCGTAGCCCTCGAATGCCGCGATGGTCTGGCGGGCCAGATGCGCCGCGTCGCGGTCGTCGCCGCTGTTCAGCGCCGGCTGGCCGCAGCAGGTCTGGGCCTGCGGCAGCTCGACCTCGCAACCCGCTTCCTCAAGAAGCTGGAGGGTTGCGAAGCCGATCTGCGGGCGGATGGCATCGACAAGGCAGGTCACGAACAGACCGACGGTCGGTTTCGGCTCTCCTGGCATGGTTTCTCTTTAGTTGGTCACGGCGGCCGGCAGGGCGCCGCGGCTGCGCGACATGAAGAACAGCACCGCCGCGGCCCAGATCACCGCCCCGACCCACCACATCAGGTTGCCGGTCAGAAGCGCAAAGCCGATCAGCCCGCCCTGCACCACGTAATAGGCCATGGGGATCAGGGTCTTGCGGATGATCGCGCCTTCGCGGTCCACAAGGCCCACGGTGGCCGAGGCGGCGACGACGTTATGGACGCAGATCATGTTGCCCGCCGCACCCCCGATGGCTTGCAGCGCCACCACGGTGCCCGCGCCCGCCGCCCCCAGGCCGATCTGTTCGGCGGTCGAGAACTGGAAGAGCGAGAACATCATGTTGCTGACCGTGTTCGAGCCGGCGACAAAGGCGCCCATGGCCCCGATCAGCGGCGCGAACATCGGCCAGGCATCGCCCACCACCGAGGAAACGCCCTGGGCCAGAACGATGGGCATGCTGGCATGGCTGTCCGAAGCCGAGTTCAGGAACACCTGCACCATCGGCACCGCCAGCAGCAGCGCCGGGGCGGCGGCGATCATGGTCGTGCCCGAGGATTTCAGCGCCCGCCCGTAGTCGCGCCCCGACATGCCATGCAGCAGGAAGGTGAACAGCGAGGCCAGGATCAGGACGGTGCCGGGCAAAAACAGCACCTGCACCGAGGCGTTGATGCCCGAGCCGAACAGGTCGCGCAAGGCGATGGTCATTTCCGGCGAGGTCAGCCATGCCTTGATCGGCGCGACCGAGCGGGTCAGGATCAGCAGCGCCACCACGAAGACATAGGGCGCCCATGCCTTGGCCAGCGGCATTACCGGCTTATGGGCGTGGCTGTCCTCCAGATCGTCGAGCTTGCCGGTCCAGTCGGCGCCCCAGTCGCGGCGCGGCGGGAAGTCGAAGGTCTCGGCCGGGATCAGGAAGCCGCGCCGTGCCGCCGGCACCACGATCATCAGCCCGACCAGCCCGCCCAAGAGCGAGGGGAATTCCGGCCCGAGCGTCGCTGCGATGAGGTAATAGGGCAGGGTAAAGGCCAGCCCCGCGAAGAGCGCGAATTTCCAGATGCGGAAGCCTTCGGCAAAGGAACGGTCGGCGCCGAAGAAGCGCGTCAGCATCCCCACCAGGATCAGCGGGATCAGAAAGCCGATCAGCCCGTGGATCATCGCGACCCTGGTGGCGATTTCCAGCAGGTAGTCGCCAAAGGCCATCGGCGCGATGGTGGTATCGACGATCTGCTGGTTGGCCAGGCCGGTATTGACGCCGACCAGGATCGGCGTGCCGACCGCGCCGAAGGACACCGGCGTGCTTTGGATGATCAGCGTGACCATGACCGCGGCCATGGCGGGAAAGCCGATGGCGACCAGCAGGGGGGCGGCGATGGCCGCCGGCGTGCCGAAGCCCGAGGCGCCCTCGATCAGCGAGCCGAAGAGCCAGGCGATGATGATCGCCTGCACCCGCCGGTCGGGCGAGATCGAGGTGAAGCCGGCCCGGATCGAGCGGATGCCGCCGCTTTCTTCCAGCGCATAGAGCATCAGGATGGCGCCGAAGACGATGTAAAGCAGGCTGCCCGCGGTCACGATGCCGTTGACGGTCGCGCCCAGGACCTTGTTCAGTTCCGTGCCCCAGACCAGCAGGGCGGTGACGACGGTGACGAGATAGGCCACCAGCATCGAGAACTTGGCCGATTTCGCCAGCACCACCAGCAGCACGAAGACCGTGGCGATGGGCAGCAGGGCCAGGATGAATGTGATCAGTCCAGCCATCTTTCCTCCTCAGATGGGACGGGCGGGCCCGTCGTTGCGGATGCAGGTTCGTCTGCGATGGGCGCCGGTCAGTGCCGATGCGCGAATGTCAGGCGGGGGGCCGGGCGGGGCCGTTTGCGACTGGCGCGGGCCGGCGGCCGCGGTCTGGAGGCATCCGGCCCGCGATCCGCCCGTCCTGTCCGCCTGTCCGGAAAGGTGCCATATTCCAGGCTCCGGCGCCAAGCGGGCATGGCCTTCCCTCCGCCCATCGTCCCGGCCGGGTCGCGTCATGGTTGTCCCCCCATTTTCCCCTTGCGGGGGGCGCCGGCCCTGCCGTTGCCCGCCCGTGCCCTGCCTGCGGGCGCCTGGCGCCGCGGGCCGGTTTCTTGGTCTTTGTCCTTCCCCGTCTTCTTGGTAAAAGGATTTTACCAATTCGGTCAAGCGGGAAGTCCATTGCACCCGCCCAAGGGCTGCGGTTAATCTGGGGGACCGGAGGCCGCTGTCTAAGTCCCTGATTCTGCGGCATCCCTGTAGGAGTCGGAGATGGCCAGCGAAGTGAACAAGGGCGCCCCTGCCGCGCAGACCACCGCCCGGCATATCGAGAACCTGATCCTGGAAGGTTCGCTGCGCCCCGGCGATCCGCTGCTGCCCGAGCGCGAGATGGCGCTGCGGCTGAGCGTTTCGCGCCCGACCCTGCGCCAGGGCATCCGCATTCTGGAAGAGCGCGGGCTGATCGTCGCCGATCCGGGCGGCGGGCGGCGGGTGGCGCGGCTGGCCACCAGCATCACCGACCCGCTGGTGGCGCTGATGGCGTCGCGGCCCGAGGTGGTGAACGATTACCTGGAGCTGCGCGCCACGCTGGAAGGCATGGCGGCCAGCCTGGCGGCGATGCGGGCCAATGACGTCGACCGCGAGATCCTGGCGCGCTGCATGGCGCGCATCGACCAGGCCCATGACGAGGCCGATCCCCGCGACGAGGCCGAGGCCGATGTGGACCTGCATGTGGCCATCTACGAGGCCAGCCACAATGTCGTGCTGTTGCAGATCATGCGGGCGCTGTCGGGCATGCTGCGCCGGGGCGTGTTCCACAATCGCGAAAAGCTTTATGCCCGCCCCGAGGTGCGCGGCGTGCTGCGCGCCCAGCATCGCGGCATCCACGACGCGATCATGTCCCGCGATGCCGAGGCCGCCGCCGCGGCCGCGCGCGAACATATGAGCTATACCGGCCGCATCCGCGCCGAGATCGCCGCCGAAGAGGCGCGGCGGGAAATCTCGTTGCGCCGGGTCGAGGGCGGCAGCATCGCCCAGCGGCGCTGAGCCCGGCTTTGCCGGCGCCTCGTTCGACGCCAGGATGCCGGGCCAGGATGCCGGGCCGTCCCGTCCGGATCTGGCGGGGCCGAGGAAAGGACAGGGCCGCGTCCCGGTCCTGCGGCGGGGATATTCCCGCCCCGGCGGGCCGGCCGGGCGCGGTTTGCGGATGACGGAGGTGGCCATGGATCCTGTCGAACCCGTTCGCGGCATGGCAAGGCGGTCCTGCCTTGTCCCGGCGGACCCGGTGCCGGGCGGGATGTCCGGGCGCCGCCGCCCGCGGCCATGGCGGCGCTGATGCAGCATATCGTCGTCATGGGGGTTTCGGGGGCCGGCAAGAGCACCACCGGCGCGGCGCTGGCCCGCAGCCTGGGCTGGCCCTTCGTCGAGGGCGACGGTTTCCACCCCGCCGCCAACCTGGCCAAGATGCGCGCCGGCATCGCGCTGGACGACGGCGACCGCCTGCCCTGGCTGCGGGCGCTGGCGGCCGAGATCGCCCGCCACGAGGCGCGCGGGCAATGTTCGGTCATCGGATGTTCGGCGCTGAAACGGGCCTATCGGGACATCCTGCGCCAGGGCGCCCCCCGGGTGCGCTTTCTGCATGTCCATGGCCCGCGCGCGCTGCTGGAAAGCCGGCTGACCCGCCGCGAGGGGCATTTCTTTCCCGCCCGGCTGCTGGATTCGCAGTTGGCGGCGCTGGAGCCGCTGGCCTTGGATGAGGACGGGGCGGTGCTGGACATGGCGCTGCCGGTCGAGGAGCAGCTGCGGCAGGCCCGGCGCCTGCTGGGGCTGGCGGGAGGCTCCGGCTAGGACGCCCGGACGGGCCGGTGCGGATGGCCAGGCGCGGATGGGCAGGCGGGGGCGGGACAGGTGCCGCCTCCGCAAGGGACGGCGGGTGCGGGTTGCCGGGGCTGCGGTGGGTCGCGCCGATGCCGTCCCGCCAAGGGCGGGACGGGCGGTGGTTGGGGGCGGCGCCTATTCGGGCAGGATGCGCACCGCGCCCTTGTCGGCCGAGGCCGCGAATTGCGCATAGACCCTGAGCGCCGCCGAGACCTGGCGCTGGCGCGGCTGCGCCGGTTTCCAGCCCTTGGCGTCCTGTTCGGCGCGGCGCGCGGCCAGCTCGTCCTCGGGCAGGTCCAGGCGGATGGTGCGGTTGGGGATGTCGATCTGGATCGGGTCGCCGTCGCGCACCAGGCCGATGGTGCCGCCGGCCGCCGCTTCGGGGCTGACATGGCCGATGGAAAGCCCCGAGGTGCCGCCCGAGAAGCGCCCGTCGGTGATCAGCGCGCAAGCCTTGCCCAGCCCCTTGGATTTCAGATAGCTGGTCGGATACAGCATTTCCTGCATCCCCGGCCCGCCCTTGGGGCCTTCGTAGCGGATGACCACCACATCGCCGGCCTGGACCTTGCCGGTCAGGATGCCCGACACCGCGGCGTCCTGGCTTTCATAGACCTTGGCGCGGCCGGAAAACACCAGGATCGATTCGTCCACGCCGGCAGTCTTCACGATGCAGCCGTCGAGCGCGATATTGCCTTTCAGCACCGCCAGCCCGCCATCCTTGGAAAAGGGTGCCTTGGCCGAGCGGATCACGCCATGTTCGCGGTCGAGGTCCAGGTCGGGCCAGAGCGAGGACTGGCTGAAGGCCACCTGGGTCGGCACCCCGCCCGGCGCGGCCAGGAACAGTTCGCGCGCCCGAGGGTCGTTGCTGCGGGCGATGTCCCATTGGTCGATGGCGGCGCCGATGGTGGGGGCATGCACGGTCGGGCAGTCGCGGTCGATCAGCCCGGCGCGGTCAAGCTCGCCCAGGATCGCCATGATGCCGCCGGCGCGGTGGACATCCTCCATATGCACGTTGGCGGTGTTCGGCGCGACCTTGCACAGGCAGGGCACGCGGCGCGACAGCGCGTCGATGTCGTCCATGGTGAAATCCACCCCGCCTTCCTGGGCGATGGCCAGCAGGTGCAGCACGGTATTGGTCGAGCCGCCCATGGCGATGTCCAGCGACATGGCGTTCCGAAACGCCGCCTTGCTGGCGATGGCGCGGGGCAGCACGCTGGCGTCGTCCTGTTCGTAATGGCGGCGCGTCACCTCGACGATGCGGCGGCCGGCCTCCAGAAACAGGTTCTTGCGGAAGGCATGGGTGGCCAGGGTCGAGCCGTTGCCGGGCAGCGACAGGCCCAGCGCCTCGCTGAGGCAGTTCATGGAATTGGCGGTGAACATGCCCGAGCAGGAACCGCAGGTCGGGCAGGCGGCCTGTTCGATGGCGGCCAGGTCGGCATCGGAAACCTTGTCGTCGGCCGCCGCCACCATGGCGTCCACCAGGTCCAGCGAGACCTTGCGCCCGTCGCCCAGCGTGGCCTTGCCCGCCTCCATCGGTCCGCCCGAGACGAAGATCGCCGGGATGTTCAGCCGCATCGCCGCCATCAGCATGCCGGGGGTGATCTTGTCGCAATTGCTGATGCAGACCATGGCGTCGGCGCAATGGGCATTGACCATGTATTCGACGGAATCGGCGATCAATTCGCGCGAGGGCAGGGAATACAGCATGCCGTCATGGCCCATGGCGATGCCGTCATCGACCGCGATGGTGTTGAATTCCTTGGCGATGCCGCCGGCTGCCTCGACCTCGCGGGCGACCATCTGGCCCAGGTCCTTGAGATGCACATGGCCCGGCACGAACTGGGTGAAGCTGTTCACGATGGCGATGATCGGCTTGCCGAAATCGCTGTTCTTGACCCCGGTCGCACGCCAGAGGCCGCGGGCCCCCGCCATGTTGCGGCCATGGGTGGTGGTGCGGGAACGATATGCGGGCATGGCTGGGTTCTCTGTCGTCTGAATATCCGTGCTGAGCGGCCAGTATCACGATGGGATCGGCAAGGTTACCCCTTATCACGCTTTGCGTCCGGGGGTAGCCCGGATTTGATGTCGCGCATCCGCGGCGGAGGGGCCGGGCGCGACGGCGCCGGCCGTGATCGGGCCGGGGCCCGGGGCCTGCGATGCGGCCAAGGCGCGCGCGGGCGGCGGGGCGGTTTCAGCCCTTGGCCAGCGCCGCGACCGGGTCGAGCTTGGCGGCGTTGACGGCCGGCAGATAGCCGAAGACCAGGCCGATGCCGCTGGCGCTGGCCAGGGCCGCGACCATGGAGAGCGGCGAATAGATCAGGGTGAAATTGCTGCTGAAACGCTCGAAGGCCAGGCCGAAGCCGAGCGCGGCCAGGATGCCGGCCACGCCGCCGATGACGCAGACCAGCACCGCCTCGATCAGGAACTGGGCGCGGATGTCGCTGCGCCGGGCGCCGACGGCCATGCGCAGTCCGATTTCGCCGATGCGTTCGGTGACGGAAACCAGCATGATGTTCATGACCCCGATGCCGCCGACCAGCAGCGAGATCACCGCGATGGCCGAAACCAGCAGGGTCATGGTCTGGGTGGTCGAAGTGATGGTTTCGCGGATCTGGTCGTTGTTGACGACGAAGAAATCCTTGCTGCCGTGGCGCTGGGTCAGCATGGTGGTCACGGATTGCTCGGCCAGGGCCATGTCCACGTCGTCGGCCACCCGCAATGTCAGGCCGCTGACGCTGGTCGAGCCCAGGTAGCGCGCCTGGACGGTGGTATAGGGCGCATAGACGGTCAGGCTGGTGGAGCCGCCGGGGCCGCGGTTCTGCGCCTCGGCCACGCCGATCACCCGCAGCGGCACCTTGCCGGCCATGAAGATGCGCCCCAGCGCCGCGCCGTCCTTGCCGAACAGGCTTTGGCGGGTGTTTTCGTCGATGACGACGTTCTGGCTCATCGCGGCGACATCGGCGGCGTCGAAGCCGCGGCCCTGGCTCAGCACGATGCCGGCGACGTCGAAATATTGCTCGCCCACGCCGCTGATCTGGGCGCTGGCCTCGGTCGCGCCATAGCGCAGGGTCTGGCTGGAGCTGACCGTGGGGCTGACCGAGGCGACATAGGGCTGGCGCGCCAGCGCCGCGCCGTCGGCGGTGACCAGCGTCGTCACCCGCCCCGAGCGCATGTCGCCGAAATCGCGGCCGGGATAGATTTGCAGCGTGTTGGTGCCCAGCCCGGCGATATTCTGCAGCACCCGCTGGCGCGAGCCTTCGCCAAGCGCCACCACCGAGACGACCGAGGCGATGCCGATGATGATGCCCAGCATGGTCAGAAAGCTGCGCAGCTTGTGGGCGCGCATGGCCAGCACCGCCATGCGCAGCGCCTCGGCCAGGCGGCCCAGCACCGGGGCGACGGTGGTGCGGTTGTCGGCGGGGGCGGCGGCCTGTTGCGGCGCCGCCCCCGCCGCCCCCGGCGATCCGGCGCGGCGGTCGGCGATGATGCGGCCGTCGGCGATCTCGACCACGCGGCGGGCGCGGGCGGCCACCTTGGGGTCGTGGGTGACGATGACGACGGTGCGGCCTTCGGCATTCAGCTGGTCGAGGATGGCCAGCACCTCGTCGCCGCTGCGGCTGTCGAGCGCGCCGGTCGGCTCGTCGGCCAGGATCACACGGGCGTCGTTGACCAGCGCCCGGGCGATCGAGACGCGCTGCTGCTGGCCGCCCGACAGCTGGCCGGGCTTGTGCCCCATCCGGTCGCCCAGCCCCAGCCGGTCCAGAAGCGCGCGGGCGCGGCTGCGGCGGGCCTCGGACGACAGGCCGCGATAGATCGCCGGCACCTCGACATTCCCCAGGGCCGTCATCTCGGCCAGCAGGTGGTAACGCTGGAAGATGAAGCCGAAGAATTCGCGGCGCAGCGCCGCCAGCTCGCCGGAATCGCGCTGCGCCACCTCGCGCCCGTCCAGCAGGTAGCTGCCCGATGTCGGCCGGTCGAGGCAGCCCAGAATGTTCATCAGGGTCGATTTCCCCGAGCCCGAGGCGCCCATGATGGCGATGAATTCGCCCTGCGCGATGTCGAGGTCGATGTCCTTGAGCACCTGCAACTCGCCCTCGCCCGAGGGATAGGCGCGGGTGATGCCGCGCAGCCGGATCAGCGGGGCGTCCATGTCAGCCCCCCATCGGCCCCATCATGCGCCGCATCGAGGGCGCGCTGCCGCCATTGGCGGCGGGGGCTGTGCCCTGGCCGGTCACCACCCGCTCGCCCTCGTCCAGGCCCGAGACCACCTCGGCCACGACCTTGTCGTTCAGCCCGATGGCGACGTCGCGGGTCTGGATGCTGCCGTCGCCGGCAAGGACGCGGACCTGGTAGCTGCCGTCCGGGTTGCGCCGGCCGAGCGCGCTGGAGGGAATGGTCAGCACGTCCTGGGCCGAGCCCAGGATGATGCTGACCTGCGCGGTCATGTAGCTGCGCAGCTCGCCGTCGGGGTTCTCGACCGGGATGATGCCGATGTAATAGATGGCGCTGGTGCTGGTGTCGGTGGTGCTGCCGCCCTGGATGGCGCTGTCGTTGACGATGCTTTGCGGCGCCGGGGCGATGGAGTCCAGCACGCCTTCGTAGCTGCGGCCGCTGTCGTCGAGCAGGCTGAAGCGCACCTTCTGGCCGGGCTCGACCTTGCCGATATCGGCCTCGGATATCTCGGCATGGACGTCCATGCGGTCCAGCTGGCCCAGCACGACGATGGTGGGCGAGGATTGCACCGCGTTCACCGTCTGTCCGGCCTGGCTGACCACGGCCAGCACGGTGCCGTCCATCGGCGCGGTGATGCGGGTATAGTCCAGATCGGTCTGGGCGATCTCGATGGCGACCTCGGCCTGGGCGATCTGCGCCTCAAGCGCGGCGATCTGGGCGCGGGCGACCTCGACATCCTGCTGGGCGGTGTCGATGGTGCTGCGCGCCGCGGCCGAGGAGCGGATCAGGTTTTCCGAGCGTTCCAGGGTCTTTTCGGCCAGGGTCAGCACCGCCTGGCGTTCGGCCATCTGCGCCTTGAGATTGGCCAGCGACGCCTGGGCGGTGCGCAATTCGTTCGCCTGCTGGACCGAATCGATCTGGGCGATCAGGTCGCCCTTTTCCACCCGCTGGCCCAGCCCGACCGCCAGTTCGGTGATCCGCCCCGAGACCTGGGCCCCGACCGCGACCAGGTTCTGCGGCTTGAGCCGCCCCTCGGCCATCACCGCCATCTCGACATCGCCGCGCGCGACCGGGGCGCTGAGATAGGCGGGCGTGGCCGATTTGCCCTCGGTGATGCCGCTCAGCCCGGCCCACAGGGCGGCCAGGCCGGCGGCGATCAGGACGAGGATGATGGGTCTGCGCATCGGGTGCTCCCTGTGATGGCATGAGCGGTGGCATGAGCCGGGCCTGGCCGGGGCGGCCGGTTCCGCCCCCGGGGCGCACCCGTCCGGCGCCGCTTTTAGCGCGGTTCGCATCCTTGTGCGACCTTGGTTTTACGTTTCGCGACATCACATTGTCGCGGTTTGTTGTCACGCCCCGCCGGCGGTTGACAGGATGGCGCAGGAATTATAAACGAACGGTCGTATTGAAAAAACGGGACGTCATGGGACGCAAGCGCACGATCGACCGCGACGAGCTGATGGCCGCCATCGAACGGGTGGCGCGGCGATCCGGCATTGCCGGGCTGAGCATCGACGCCGTGGCGAAGGAGGCGGGGATCAGCAAGTCCAGCGTCGTCTATGACTGCGAATGCAAGGCCGGACTGATGGCCGCCTTTACCCGTTACAAGATGGCCGAGCATCGCGCCGGGTTCGAGGCGCTGCTGGCCAGCTATCGGGGCCAGCCCAATGCCCGGCTGCGCGCGACGATCCAGAAGTTCCGCACCGTGCCCACGGACGAGGAGGTGGCGATGGCCATGCTGATCAGCGCCGGCATGGGCGAACATGCCGAATGCCGCGAGATCATGCGCGAGATCATCGCCGAGGATGCCGCCCAGATCGCCGAGCAGGCCGGCGACCGGCGGCGGATGCTGATGGCGCTGCTGACGCTGCACGGCATGGCCTTTCTGGAATATTTCGGCTTTCACCGCTTTGACCAGGACACCCGAAACGAGATCCTCGACGAATTGATGGCGGCCGCGGAAAGCGACCCGGGCGCCGCCGGAGACTGACCCCCCCCTTTTTTTTTCCTCTCCAGCTTCCAGGAAAGACCGACTTCATGATGGCGAGATTTTCCCCCGGCCTTGGCGCCGGGCTTGTGCTTTGCGGCCTTGCGGCGGCGCTGCCCGCGCAGGCGCAGCAATTGCCGCCGCCGCAGGTCAGCGTGCAGGCGCTGGCACCCGAGGCGCTGCCGGTGATCAACGAATTGCCCGGCCGGGTGGCCGCGACCCGCACCGCCGAGGTGCGCCCCCGCGTCGGCGGCATCGTCGTCGAGCGGGTTTTCGAGCAGGGCGGCAAGGTGGCGGCGGGCGACGTGCTTTATCGCATCGACCCCGCCCCCTATGACGTGCGCGTGGCCAGTGCCCAGGGCGCGCTGGCCCGCGCCGAGGCCACGGCGCTGAACGCCGCCGACCAGGAAAGGCGCGCCCGCGCCCTGCGCGAGCGCAAGGTGACCGCCGGGGTCGATCTGGACAATGCGGCCACCGCCCTGGCCCAGGCCCAGGCGGATGTCGCCATCGCCCGCGCCGCGCTGCAGGAGGCGCAGCTGAACCGTTCCTATACCGAGGTGACGGCGCCCATCGCCGGCGTGGTCGGCCGGGCGCTGGTGACCGAAGGGGCGCTGGTCAATGCCCAGACCGACATCATGGCGACGATCCGGCAGCTCGATCCGGTCTATGTGGATTTCACCCAGTCGTCGTCCGAGCTGTTCGCGCTGCGCCGGGCCCTGGCCTCGGGGCAGCTGGCGACCATGTCGGAGGACGAGGCGGCGGTGCGGCTGCTGTTCGACGATGGCAGCGAATATGCCCATTCCGGCAGGCTGCTGTTTTCCGAGGCCAGCGTGGACAGCACCACCGGGCAGATCACCCTGCGCGCGGAATTTCCCAATCCCGGCGGCGAGCTGCTGCCCGGTCTTTACGTCCGGGTGCGCATCGAGCAGGCGATGCGCGACAATGCCCTGACCGTGCCGCAGATGGCGGTGCAGCGCGACCAGTCGGGCCGGGCCTATGTCTATGCGCTGAAGGACGAGGAGACGGTCGAGCGCCGCGACGTGACCCTGGGCCAGACGGTGGACAGCCGCTGGCTGGTGGAAAGCGGGCTGGAACCGGGCGACCGGGTGGTGGTCGCCGGCGCGCAGAAGCTTTACCCCGATGCCAAGGTGGTGGCGCAGCCCCTGGACGCGGCCCAGCCGCCGGTGCCGGCCGGCGCCGACGCGGCGGCCGCGCAGAAGGAATAGGGCGATGGCACGGTTCTTCATCCATCGGCCGGTGCTGGCCTGGGTCATCGCCATTTTCGTCGTCATTGCCGGGGCGATCGCGCTGCCGATGATTCCGGTGGCGCAATATCCGCAGGTGGCCTGGCCGCAGATCACCATTTCCACCGCCTATACCGGCGCCGCGCCGGCCGAGATAAACCAGGCCGTCGCCCAGCCCATCGAGGACGAGCTGAACGGCGTCGAGGGGCTGGCCTATTACGAATCGGTTTCCGACAGTTCCGGGGCCATGTCGATCACCGCCACCTTCGAGCCGGGCACCGACATCGCGCGGGCGCAGGTGGACGTGCAGAACGCCGTGGCGCGGGTCGAGCCGCTGTTGCCGCAAAGCGTGGTCGATCAGGGTGTGCTGATCGAAGAGGCGGGCACCGGATTCCTGATGATGGTGGCGCTGACCTCGGATGACGGCAGCATGGACGATATCGCGCTGGGCGATTATCTGAACCGCAACGTGGTGGGCGAGATCCGCCGCATCGAGGGCGTGGGCCGGGCGCAGATCTTTGCGCCGGAACGGGCGCTGCGCATCTGGGTCGATCCGGCCAAGATGACCGGGCTGAATCTCAGCTCGGCCGAGATCGTGGCGGCGGTGCGGGCGCAGAACGCCCAGGTCGCGGCCGGCAAGGTCGGGGCGGATCCGAACCCCATCGGCCAGCAACTGACCGCGACCGTGCTGATCAAGGGCCAGCTCGACAGCGCCGAGGAATTCGGCAAGATCGTGCTGCGCGCCAATCCCGACGGCTCGGCCGTGCTTTTGCGCGACGTGGCCCGGCTGGAGGTCGGGGCCGAGACCTATAGCTTCGCCTCGCGCATCGACGGCAAGCCGGCGGCGGCGCTGGGCATCCAGTTGTCGGCCACCGGCAATGCGCTGAACACCTCGGCCGCGGTGCATCAGAAGATGGAGGAGCTGGCGCAGTTCTTCCCCGACGGTGTCAGCTACAAGATCCCCTATGACACCACCCCCTTCGTCGAGGCATCCATCGAAAAGGTGCTGCACACGCTGGTCGAGGCGATGGCGCTGGTCTTTGTGGTGATGTTCCTGTTCTTGCAGAATTTCCGCTATACGATCATCCCGACCATCGTCGTGCCCATCGCGCTGATGGGAACGGTGGCGGTGATGCTGGCGGCCGGGTTTTCCATCAACGTGCTGACCATGTTCGCCATGGTGCTGGCCATCGGCATCCTGGTCGATGACGCCATCGTGGTGATCGAGAACGTGGAACGCATCATGGCGACCGAGGGGCTGCCGCCGCGCGAGGCCACCGAAAAGGCCATGGGCCAGATTTCCGGCGCCATCGTCGGCATCACCCTGGTCCTGGCGGCGGTGTTCATCCCCATGGCGTTCTTTCCCGGCTCGTCGGGCATCATCTATCGGCAATTCGCGCTGACCATGGTGGTGTCGATCCTGTTCTCGGCCTTTCTGGCCCTGACGCTGACCCCGGCGCTTTGCGCGACCTTCCTGAAGCCGGTCGTCGGGCATCACGAAAGACAGGGCTTTTTTGGCTGGTTCAACCGCGGTTTCGACCGGCTGACCCACCGCTATGCCCGCGCGGTCGGGCTGGTCACGCGGCGGCGGCTGGTGATGATGGCGTTCTATCTGCTGCTGGTGGGCGCGACGGCCGCGGGATTCCTGCGCCTGCCGACCAGTTTCCTGCCGAACGAGGACCAGGGCTTCATCATCGCCGACATCCAGACCCCCGCCACGGCCAGTTCCAACCGCACCGACGAGGTGCTGGCCCAGGCCACGCAGATGTTCCGGCAAAACGATGCGGTCGAGAATACCGTGGCGATCCGCGGCTTCAGCTTTTCGGGGCAGGGGCCGAATGCCGGCCTGATGTTCGTCACCTTCAAGGACTGGGCCGAGCGTAAGCAATCGGCGCAGGACATCGCCGACGGTGCCAATATGCAGATGTTCGGCTATCAGGACGCGCAGGCTTTCGCGCTGTCGCCGCCGCCGATCCCCGGTTTCGGCACCACCGGCGGCTTCAGCTTTCGCTTGCAGG
>Ga0164243_10005796_pt1 | contig 18815 bp, 16 predicted proteins | sample OricompcompostOP_FD_108781 | JGI IMG/M metagenome (GOLD analysis project Ga0164243, IMG submission 108781) | Organic Plus compost microbial communities from Emeryville, California, USA - Original compost - Organic plus compost (OP) | ecosystem: Engineered > Solid waste > Mixed feedstock >... | reverse complement strand
GGTGAGCACCACCTTGGCGCCGGCCTCGTTCTCCTTCAGGTTCGAGACGTTGGGCGGCGGTGCGGCGGGCGGCGTGCCCATGAGATTGTCCATGATCCACTCGCCGCGCAGCACCGGCGCCGTGCGGTTGGGATAGGAGGAGGCCATGAGGACGCCGCCCTTGCCGAGCAACCCCCAGCGCTCGGAATGACCTTCAAGGCTGACCTTGCGGAAGCGGTCGCCCTTCACCGATTTGATGCCGTATTGCAGGGCCAGCCGCTCGTTGAGGAAGCTGTAGTCGGCATCCAGGAGCTCGGTGACCGGCCGGTTCTGGCGGAACACATGATCGACGAACATTTCGATCTCGGTCTTGTAGTCCGCTCTGGGATCGCCCGCGCCCGAGGCGTAGGGGAAGATGCTGGAATCCGGTGTCACTTCGTCCAGCTTGGAGAGCTGCAGCCACTGATAGGCGAAGTTGGTGGCGAGACTCCGGGCTCTCGGGTCGGCCAGCATGCGCCTGACCTGGGCCTCCAGCACCGGCCTGTCGCTCAGCCTGCCCGCTTGCGCCAGGTCCAGCAGCTCGCGGTCCGGCAGGCCCGACCAGAGGAAGAAGCTGAGGCGGGAGGCCAGCTCCAGGTCGCTGATGCGGAACACCTCGCCGGCGGCCACGGTCTCGGGCACGCCCTCGGCGCGGTAGAGGAAATTGGGGCTGGCCAGGATGCGGGTGAGGCCCATGCGCACCCCGCGCTCGAACCCGTCCTGCGCCTTGCCCCGGTCGTAGAAGGCCATGACCGCCTGCATGTCTTTGTCGGTCACCGGGCGGCGATAGGCCCGCTCGGCGAAGCGCGAGAGGATTTGCCGGGCGCAGGCATCCTCCTGCGCCCCGTCATGCGGATAGCAGGAGAAGATGTTGCGCCGCAGATCGTTCATGCTGAGGCCGGTGGTATTGAACGGCCCCGACACCTCGAAGGAGGAGGCGCGCAGCACGCGGTCCTGCCCGCCGCCGGGCACCAGCAACTGCAGCCGGTCGTCGCTCTCGGCGAAGGTGCGCCGCACGAAGGTGAGGCCGATCTTGTGCGGGCCCGCCGTGGTCGTGAAGCGGATGTGCTTGAGGCGCTTGTTGATGGCCTCCACCGCCGGGTCCTGATCCTGGTCGATGGCCTTGATGTCCGCCTCGCCGCCGATGGTGGTCTCGTAGATCTTGTCGCCGTCGAGGGTGAGGATCAGGTGGTTCTCGAACTCCAGATTGTAGACCCAGAGCGCCTGCGCCATGTCGGCGACATTGATCTCATATTCGCCGTCGGTCGGGAAATTGTGCTCGACCAGCATGCCGCCCCGCGTGCCCAGCGGCAGGCCCTCGATATGGGTCTGCTGCGTGCCGCCGTCCGCGGCCGTGTAAGTGGTGGCCGAGGGGGCGACATGGCGCTTGCCCACGGCCCGCTCCACCACCACGCGGGCGGCCGAGACATATTGCTCCATGAAGGTGGGGGAGACCTGCAACGCCCCCGCCACATTGTCGAAGCCCTCGCTTACATTGTCCTCGGGCAGCATGGCGGCGGGATCGATCTTGAGCCCGAAGAGCGCCTCGATGGCGTTGGCGTATTCCTTGCGGTTCAGCCGGTGCAGGGGCACATAGCCGGGGCGGGGATGGGCCGCCGCCGCCTCGTCCAGATAGCCCTCCAGCCAGGAGACGAAGGAGGCGATCTCCCGGTTGCCGGGGCGCGGCTTCTCGGGCGGGGGCATCATGCCGCCGCGCAGCTTGCGCACCACCTTCTCCCAGGTCTCGGCATTCTCGGGCACGCCGTCGGGGCTCATCACATCGAAGGCGACGCCGCCGGCCCAGTCCTCGAAATTGTGGCAGTCGGTGCAGTATTGGGTCAGCATGGTCCAGTGCTTTTCCGCCCGGGCGGCGCTGGGATAGCTCCCGTCATCCGCTGCCGCAGCGGCAGGCGAGCCCGCCGCCAGCAACGCCAGACCGCATACGCCCGCAACCACACTGTTTCGCATCCCGTCCCTACCTTCCAACTCGCCAGTTACGCCTCGGGCGCACGGCATAATCTCACCTCCCGATGCGCCAGCGCATCGAGGGCTCTTCTTTATGGGCGATAATATACCACCCGGGCGGATCAAAGGTAAACGTTGACGGCCCAAGGGCTTCGTCACGACATGGTGAGCGGGATGAGGGTTGTGCCGGTCACGCCCTCAAAGCCGGGCCGTCGCATTTGCGTTCAATCCGGCGTCGATTTGCACTAGCAGGCTGCTGAAAAAGTCCGGGAACGTCATTGCGAGGAGGCCGCCGGCCGACGCGGCAATCCAGAAAGCCCCGATATCTGCCGTTTTTCTGAATCGCCACGGCCGCTCCGCAGCCTCGCGATGACGGGTAGAAGGTTTTTCAGCAGCCTGCTAGGCTCCTTGCCAGGGGGGAGCCATGAATGCGTTGCAATATCTGGAAAATTTCCTGCAGGCCCTGGTCTCCGGCCTGCTGACCGGCGCCGGCTACGGCCTCATGTGCGTGGGGCTGAGCCTGATTTTCGGGGTCATGCGCGTCATCAATTTCGCCCAGGGCGATTTCATGATGCTGGGCATGTATGCCGCCTATTACGGGGTGGCCGGGCTCGGCATCACCGCGCTGCTGGGCGAGGGGGCGGGACCCTATGCGGCGGCCATCCTGGCCGGGCCGGCGGTGTTCGTCCTCGGCTATCTGGCGCACCGGCTGCTGGTCGGGCGCGTTACCGGCGTGGCCGGGGGGCGGCTGGAGGCCGGAGGGCATTACGCCCAGCTGGTGCTGACCCTGGGGCTGGCGCTCCTGTTGCAGAACGGCGCCCTCATCCTCTTCGGCTCGACGCCCGCCGGCATCACCACGCCCCTGTCCTACAGCGCCTGGATCGTCGGCCCCCTGGCGGGGGACCGGGTGACGCTCTTCATCAACCAGTCGCAGACGGCGTCCGCCCTGCTCGCCGTGCTGGTGATGCTGGCATTCGTGCTGGTGATGGGCCGCACGCGTTTCGGCAAGGCGCTCAGGGCCGCGGCGGACAATCCGCAGGCCGCCCTCTACATGGGCATCGACGTGGACAGGGCCTACCGGCTGGCCTTCGGCCTCGGTGTGGGCATCACGGCGGTGGCCGGCGGGTTGCTGGCCATCAACACCTCGTTCCAGCCCTATGTGGGCACGGATTACGTGATTGCCATGTATGCCGGGGTGGTGCTGGGCGGGCTGGGCAGCGTCACCGGCGCATTCCTCGGGGGTTTGACCATCGGGCTGGTGCAGCAGCTCTCGACGCTCATCCTCCCCGCGCAGTTGCAGAACACGGCGGTGTTCGTGCTCTTCCTCCTCGTCATCTTTTTCAGGCCGCAGGGACTCTTCGGCCGGGCGGGGCGGCAGGCGTGAGGGTGGCGCTGTCCCGTCAGTCGATGGCCATCGCGCTCTTCGCGCTCGCCTATGCCGTGGCCATCTTCCTGTTCGACAATGCCTATCACCGGCTGATCATCACCATCGTGCCGGTTTGGGCGGTGATGGGGCTCTCATGGAACCTCTTCAGCGGCTATAGCGGGCTCGTCTCCTTCGGCCATGCGGCCTTTTTCGGGCTTGGGGCCTATCTGGTGGCCATCGGCGCGGCGGCCTGGGGGCTGAGCCCCTGGATCGGCATTCCGCTGGCGGGCGGGCTCGGCGGGCTGGCGGGGCTCTTGGTCGGCCTGCCCACCTTCCGGCTGCGGGGGCATTATTTCGCGCTGGCCATGCTGGCCTATCCGCTGGCCCTCCTCTCGGTCTTCGACTGGCTGGGCTATCAGGAGCTGGCGCTGCCCATGCGCCGGCAGGCGCCCATCGCCTTCATGCAGTTCGAGGAGACGCATGTATTGCCGCTCCTCTCCCTCGCGCTCTTGGTCATCGCCATGCTGGTGACGCGGTGGGTGGAGCGCTCGCCCCTGCGCCTGGCGCTGCTCGCCATCAAGCAGGACGAGGCGGCGGCCGCCGCCTCGGGGATCGATACCTGGGCCACCAAGCTGAAGGCCATGGTCATGAGCGGGGCCATGGCGGGCGTGGCCGGCGGCTTCTATGCGGTGGTGCTGCTGGTGGTCACGCCGTCCGCCGTCTTCGGCATGCTGGTGTCCGCGCAGGCGCTCACCATCGCCATGTTCGGCGGCGTCGCCACCCTGTGGGGGCCGGTCATCGGCGCTCTGGTTCTGGTGCCCCTGAGCGAGGTGCTGCAGGCGCAGTTGGGGGACGTCATCCCCGGCATCCAGGGGGTGATCTACGGCATTGCCGTCATCGCGGTCATTCTCCTCGCCCCCAACGGCATCTACTGGAAGCTGCGGGGGATGGCCGCACGCCAGCCCGCCGCGCCGCTGCGGCCCGTGGCGGCGAGCCTGGACCTCAGGCCCGCCGCCCGGGGCACGGAGATCCTGGTGGTGGAGGGCGTGGGCAAGTCCTTCGGCGGGGTGACGGCGGTGAGCGACGTGAGCATGGCGGTGACGGCCGGGGAGATCCTGGGCATCATCGGCCCCAACGGCGCCGGCAAGACGACCTTCTTCAACCTGCTCAACGGCTTCCAGAAGCCGGATAGGGGGCGCATCCGCTTTCGGGGCGCGCGCATCGACGGCCGGAGCCCGAGCCTCGTCTGCCGGGCGGGCATCGGCCGCACCTTCCAGGTGGTCAAGCCCTTCGCCGGCATGAGCGTCCTCGACAATGTGACGGTGGGAGCGCTCGCCCGCCAGAACGCGCAAGCCAGGGCCTGGGCGGCGCTCGAAGTGGTGGGGCTCACCGATGCGGCGGGTGCTGCCGCCGGCGCGCTGACCAACCGGCAGTTGCGGCTCATGGAGCTGGCGCGGGCGCTGGCGGGCGAACCGCAGCTCATATTGATGGACGAGCCCTTTGCCGGACTGGGCGCGGAAGAGACGGAGGAATTGATGGCCGTGGTCCGCGGGCTGGCGGACCGGGGGATTGCCATCGTCATCATCGAGCACACCATGCAGGCCATGGTGCGCCTGGCCGACCGTTTCCTGGTGCTGGACCATGGGGCGGTGCTGGCCGAAGGGGCGCCCGAGGCGGTGACCAAGGACCCGAAAGTCATCGAAGCCTATCTGGGCCGGAAATGGATGGACCATGCTGAGGCTTGAGGGCATCACGGCGGGCTATGGCGCGGGGGCGGTGCTGCGCGACGTATCGCTGGCGGTGAAGGAGGGCGAGTTCGTCGCCGTGGTCGGCCCCAACGGGGCGGGCAAGACGACGCTCTTCAAATGCATCTCGGGCATCGTCGCGCCGGCCGCCGGGCGGATCACCTTCGAGGGGCGGGACATCACCGCCCTGCCGCCCGACCGGCGGCCCCATCTGGGCATCGCCCATGTGCCCGAGGGGCGGCAGGTGTTCCCCGGCCTCACCGTCATGGAGAATCTGGAGATGGGGGCCTATACCAAGGCCGGGCGGGCCCGCTGGGCGCGGAACCTGGAGCGCATCTTCACCTGGTTTCCAGTCCTGGCCGAGCGGCGGGGGCAGGCGGCGGGCACGCTCTCGGGCGGCGAGCAGCAGATGCTGGCCATCGCCCGCGGCGTCGCCTCGGAGCCCCGGCTCCTCATGCTGGACGAGCCCTCCATGGGCTTATCCCCCGCCATCGCCGACGATATCTTCGAGCGGCTGATCGACATCCACCGGACGGCGGGCATCGCCCTTCTTCTCGTCGAGCAGCGGGTCGCCGAGGCCTTGACCTTTGCCAAGAGAGGCTGTGTGCTGGAGGGAGGGAGAATCGTCCTGGAAGGCGGGCGGGACGAGCTGATGAAAAGCGACCGCATCGCCAGGGCCTATCTGGGACTCTGAACAGGGAACGGTCTTTATGAAAATCTGGCTGATCGCCGCTCTGGCGACGATTCTGGCACCCATTTCGGCTCTGGCCCAGTCGCCCGAGCCCGTCAAGGTGGGGCTCATCGTGCCCTTGTCCGGCCCCTGGGCGCGCCAGGGCGAGGTGATGCGCGGCGGGGCGGAACTGGCCATCGCCGACATCAACAAGGCGGGCGGCGTGAAGGCGCTCGGCGGGCGGCCGCTGGAGCTGATGGTGTTCGATGCCGGCGACAGCGTGGAGCGCGCCAAGAACGCCGCCCAGCGCATGGTGGCCAACAATCCGGACCTCGTGGCCTCGGTGGGGGCCTTCCTCTCTTCCTTCACGCTGGCGGTGACCGAGGTGACGGAGCGGGCCAACCTGCCGGTTCTCACCCTCTCTTATTCCGATCTCATCACCGGGCGGGGCTATCACTCGGTCTTCCAGACCTCAGCGACGGGGGACGAACTCGCCAGGCAATCGCTTCCCGTCCTCATGAAGATGGCGGAGAAGGCATCCGGCAAGCGGCCGGAGCGCGTGGGGCTGGTGATGGACAATACGGCGGCCAGCGTCTCCTTCGTGGAGCCCATGAAGGCCGGGCAGCTTGAGGAGCTGGGCCTCGACCTGGTGGTGGACGAGACCTTCACGCCGCCCCTCTCCAACGCCACGCCGCTGATCCAGACCGTGCGCTCGCAGCGGCCCGACCTGCTGTTCCTTTTCCCGACGGTCATTTCCGACGCCAAGCTGCTGCTGCAGAAGCTGACCGAATTCGGCCTCGGCCAGGGGCGCCTGCCCACCGTCTCCAATGGGGCCGCCATGGTGGACCCGGACCTCCTGAAGACCATGCCGCCGCAACTGCTGGAGGGCGTGATGTCCATCATGGCCAACTGGTCGGCCAGGGGGCAGGAAGACCTGATCGAGCGCTACAGGCGGGCGACGGGCGAGCCGTGGCTCACGCAGAACGCGCTCTGCACCTATGGCCATGTCTGGATCATCAAGGAAGCGCTGGAGAAGGTGGGCCGGGCCGAGAGGGAAGCCGTGGGCACGGCGCTGCACGAGATCGACCTCACCGACGGCCCGGCGAAACTCTTCCCCGGCGGGCGCATCCGGTTCGACGAGGCGGGCCGCCGCCAGGGCGCGGGCATCTATGTGGTGCAGTGGCAGAAGGGCCGGTCCGTCACCGTCTACCCGCCCGAGGCCGCCATGGCCGATCCCGTCTGGCCGTCCCGCTGATGGAAAAGCCGGATATCGACCATCTGCGCCAGTGGATCGGGCGCGGCGCGGAGGCGCGGGACCTGGTGACGGAGCGTCTTGTGCAAAGCCTCAATGCCACGTTGAGCCGGCGGCAGGGGGGCGTGCCCCTGGGCCTGCACTGGTGCCTGGCACCCGATTTCACGGCGACGGAGGACCTGGCGCCGGACGGGCTACCGTCGCGCGGCGGCTTCCTGCCGCCCGTGCCCCTGCCGCTCAGGATGTGGGCGGGCGGCAGGCTGGAGTTCCATGACGCCTTCCGGCCGGGCGATGCGGTCACCCGGATATCGAAAGTCAGCGATCTGACTTACAAGGAGGGACGCAGCGGGCCGCTCTGCTTCGTCTCGATGGCGCATGAATATCTGACCGCGCGCGGCCCGGCGGTGACCGAGCGGCATGACATCGTATACCGCGCGGCGCCCAAGGGGCCGCCGCCCCCGGCCCAGCCTGCCGGGATGCCGGGCCCCGCATGGACCACCCATGTCATGGCCGATGCCGTGCTGCTCTTCCGCTATTCCGCTCTCACCTTCAACGGCCACCGTATCCATTTCGACCGGGATTACTGCCGCGATGAGAAAGGCTATGAAAGCCTGCTGGTGCACGGGCCCCTGCAGGCGACGTTCCTGATGAATTTCGCGGCGGATATCGAGGGGCGCATGCCCCGGCTCTTTGACTACCGGGCGCTCATGCCCCTTTATGACGGGGCGGAATTCTCGTTGAATGGGGCGAGGTCGGCGGACGGCCTCACCGTCTGGGCGGCCGACCGCTCCGGCCGGCCCACCATGAAAGCGGAGGTGACCTGGTGAGCGTGTGTATTGCACCCCTTTTCGTGCCCGGCGACCGGCCGGACCGGTTCCTGAAAGCCGCGCGCTCCGGCGCTGACGCGGTGATCATCGACCTGGAAGACGCCGTGGCGCCCGAGAACAAGGCAGCGGCGCGGGAGGCGTTGAAGGACGCGCCGTTTAGCGAAGCGCCCCTGTTCCTGCGCATCAACGGCTGCCGCAGCGACGATTACGAGTTCGACGTGAAGGCGGCGCAGGGCCTGCCCTGGGCGGGCATCCTGCTGCCCAAGGCGGAAGGGGCGGCGGACCTGGTGGCGCTCCGCCGGCATGTGGATGCGCCCATCGTCGCCATGGTGGAATCGGCGGTCGGCCTTGCCAACGCCCGCTCCATGGCGGCGACGGAAGGGGTGGTGCGCCTTGCCTTCGGCTCCATGGATTTCGCGGCGGATATCGGCGCGGCACTCGACACGCAAGCGCTGCTGGCGGCGCGGTCGGAACTGGTGCTGGCCTCGCGGCTGGGCGGCTGTCACGGCCCGCTGGACGGCGTCACCGCCGATCTGGAGAACCCAGGCCTGGTCGAGGCGGAGGCGCGGCACGCCCTGACTCTCGGGTTTGGCGGCAAGATGGCCATTCACCCCAGGCAGGTGGCGGCCATCCTGGCGGGCTTCGCGCCCGGCGACGAGGATGTTGCCTGGGCCAGGCGCATCCTGGCGGCGGGCGGGCAGGGGGCGGAGCGCATTGGCGATGCCTTCGCCGACGCCCCGGTGCGCCGCCGCGCCGAGATGATACTCAGTCGAGCAATAAGGAAAGGGGAGCAATGACGGATATTCCCAATCGCGGCCAGAACCCGCCCGTCGGATTCACCCGCGAGGAGGCGGTGATCAATGGTGTCCGGATCGTCCTCCATACCGGGGGCGAGGGGCCGCCCTTCCTCTTCTTCCATGGCGGCGGCACCTTCCACGGCATCGATTTCGCCCGGGAGTGGACGCGGAAATACCGCATGATCCTGCCCTATCATCCGGGCTTCGGGCCGACCAGCGACCATCCCGGCCTCGGCGACATGGCGGCCTATCTGGACCATTATGAGGCCGTTCTCCGGGAGCGGGGGATCGAACGGCTGGTCCTGGGAGGCATCTCCATCGGGGGGTGGATGGCGACGGAATTCGCCCTGAGGCACCCCGAGATGGTGGAAAAGCTCATCCTGGTGGCGCCGGGCGGGGTCTACGATCCGTTGGTGCCGCTGCCGGACCTGAATGCCCTGCCGCCCGGCGAGCTGCTCAACCATCTGGCGCATGACCCCAGGGTGTTCGAGCCTTATCTGCCGAAAACGGAGGAAGACGCCGCCGCGTTCCAGGCCATGCTGGCGGGCGAGGGGCAGAGCCTGGCGGCCCTTGCGCCGCAGGGCCCGTTCCGCCCCGGTATGGAGCGGGAGTTCGGCAGGCTCACCATGCCGGTGCTGCTGCTGTGGGGCAAGGAGGACCGGGTGCTGCCGCCCGCCCTGGCACCCTTCTGGGAAGCGGCCCTTCCGTGCGTCGATGTGCATTATTTCGACGATGCGGGCCACACATTGCTGGACGAAAGCGCCGCGGCGCGCAAGGCCGTGATGGACTTCCTGGGGTAACACACGGCCGGCGTCGAAGGCGCGGCCGCATCTTGAGCGCTGGCCGTCCTTCAACAGGCTCAGGACGAAGGTCAATAACCGAGCTGATGACTATCCGTCATTCCGGATACGCGCTTTGCCAGCCAAAGCACAGCTTTGGGGCAAACCGGGTTCCGGAATGACGAGTGTGAGACCTCTGAAGGCCGTCAGGGCAATGCCTTCGGGGTCATGAAATCGATCAGCTTCAGGCGCGCGGCCATGGCGGTTTGCCAGGTCTCGGCATCCGTCTCGTAGACGGCCAGGGCGGCGGTGGGGAACTTGTTCACCTGCCGCGCGTCCTCCAGTTCCTCGAAATCGGTGATCTGCGCGGCCAGCGTGCCCATGCCCGGATTGTGGCCCACCACCAGCGCGGCGGAATAATTGTCGTCCAGGTCCGCGATCAGGGCGCGGATGGTATCCGGCGGGGCGAGGTAGAGCGCTTCCGGGTAGGAAATGGGGAATTCCCCAACGGCCGGTATCAGGGCGTCGAGCGTCTCGCGGGTGCGCACCGAGGGGGAGCAGAGAGCGATATCCGGCGCATAGCCGTGGGATGCCATGTAGGCCGCCATGCGCGGCGCATCCCTCAGGCCCCGCGCGTTCAGCGGGCGGTCGCGGTCCGCCATGTCGGGATCGTCCCAACTGGACTTGGCGTGGCGCAGAAGGAAGAGACGCTTCATGCCCGGCCCTTCTTCTCCGCCGGCATCTCAGAGCGTTCGGTTGAGCGCGGCGATGCCGCGTTCTATGGCGGCGGAGGTCAGCCGGTCCACATTGGTCTCGTGGCGCAGCATCTCCAGGAAGCGCAGCTCCTGCTGGCCGGCTGAATTGTCGCAGGCCACCACCTCGCAGGCCAGGGCGTAGGCCGTCTCGCGCAGCCTCTCGGGCAGGGCCTCCGTGATGAGGATCAGGAGGTCATCGAGCGCCGACTCTCCATTGAGCCGCTCCACGCAGCTCTCCGCCACGCTGCCCAGGCGCGACCGGTCGAACCCCGTAAAGACCGGCAGCTTGTCCACCATGTCGCCGATGATCACCATCTCCTGCTCGGACATGTCGCCGTCCGCCGCCGCCGCCAGCACCATCACGTAAACGAGGGCGGTCTGGTGGTCGAGGCCCCTGGGTTCGGTCATATGAGTCGTCTCCCTGATCGCCCTTTCATGAAGCATATTTGGCGCTTGAGAGCAAGGTGCTGAATGGCAGTGGGCGGGCTCCAAGTCCCTGACGTTCCTGCCAAACCCCTTGTCGAGACCGTTGCCACACGGGGCTTGCCCGTCGTAGCATGGGCGACGCTTCGGGGAAGGGCGGAACCGCGAGGCGCAGAAATGGGGATTGGATCATGGAATCAGGCGCTTCCGAGGTAGCTCACATCATTCAGCTGGCGGTGGCGCCCGTGTTCCTGCTGTCCGGCGTCGCCGGGCTGCTGGCGGTGATGGCGACCCGGCTCGGCCGGGTGATCGACCGGGCGCGGGTGATCCACCGTTATTATCACGAGGAGAACGAACGGGAGCGGCGGAATCTGGATATCGAGCTGGCGTCGCTGGCGCGCCGGGCGCGGATCATCAACCTGTCCATCAGCCTGGTGACCGTCTGCGCCCTGCTGGTCTGTTCGGTGATCGCGGGGCTCTTCCTCGGGCAGTTTCTGGGCATCAACACGTTTGTCTTCATCGGCTGGCTGTTCATCCTGGCGATGCTGTCATTGATCGCCGGCCTGCTGATCTTCCTGCGCGAGGTGAGCATCGCCACCAGGGCGGTGCGCTTCGACCTGCCGGCGCGGGCGGAATAGGATCGGGGGAAACAGGATCATGACATCACGGCGGACAGCACGGGAGAGGTGGCGGACAGCCATTGTCGCAGGGGCAAGCCTGGCGCTTCTGGCCGCCTGCCAGCAGCAGGGGGGCGAGGAGACGGCGCAAAACGAGACGGCGGATGAGGGCTTCGGCGAACGCTGCGCCGCGCTGGAGGATTTGGGGAGAGATACCCTGCCCGACGCCGGCACCACCCTCGCCACCCGGGTGAACGAGGCGAGCGACGCCGTGGCGCCGCAAGGACCGGGCGAGGGCGGTGTGCCCGCCCTGCCGCGCCATTGCGAGGTGACGGGCAGCATGCAGGAGCGCCGGGGCAGCGACGGGCAGACGTACGCCATCAAGTTCCGCCTGCGCTTGCCTCAGGAGTGGAACGGACGGTTCCTCTACCAGGGCAGCGGCGGCAGCAACGGCGATGTGGGCACGGCCTGGGGGCCGCCGACGGACGGGGCCACCTCGGCGCTGGCCGGCGGCTACGCCGTCATCTCCCAGGATTCGGGGCACGACAATGCTACCAATACCGATCCCCAGCGCGGCGGGCAGTCCGCCTTCGGCCATGATTTCGAGGCGCGGCGGAATTACGGCTACGCCTCCTACAAGCCGGTGGCCGAGACTGGCAAGGCCATCGTCGCCTCTTTCTACAACCGTCCGGCGGCGCATTCCTATTTCGCGGGATGCTCCAACGGCGGGCGTGAGGGCATGATCTTCGCCCAGAGATATCCCGACGTCTTCGACGGCATCGTGGCCGCCGCACCCGGCTTTTCCCTGCCCAAGGCGGCGGTGACCGAGGCCTGGGACACCCAGGCGCTGGCCAGGGCCGCCATGGCCCTGGGGGAGGTGGACAATGAGGGCCGGCCGCGGCTCAACCGGGCATTCAGCAACCAGGACCTGGCCACCGTCTCCGACGCGGTTCTTGACGCCTGCGACGCGCTGGACGGGCTGGCGGACGGGATGATCAATAATTTCCCGGCCTGCACCGGCGAGCGGGTGGACAGGGCGCTGATCGGGCATATCTGCGAGGGCGGCAAGCAGCCGGACTGCCTGCTGCGCGAGCAGGTGCTGGCTTTGAAGACCGTCTATGGCGGGCCGCACAACAGCGCCGGCCAGCCGCTCTATGCCTCCTGGCCGTGGGACCGTGGCATGGGCGGCAGGACGGCCGGGGGCTACGAGCAGGGCTGGCGCGTCTGGAAGCTGGGCGCCTATGGCGGCAATCCCCTTTATGCCATCAATGTCATGCTGGGCGGGCCGTCGCTCGCCGCCATCTTCATCACGCCGCCGGAGGTGGTCTCCACCGATCCGGGCGAGAATCTGGACTTCCTCCTGAACTTCGATTTCGACGAGGATGCGCCGAAGATCTTCGCCACCAGCCCGGCCTTTCCCGAATCGGCCTGGAGCATGATCGCCGCGCGCTCGCCGGACCTCGACGCCTTCCGCGCCCGTGGCGGCCGGATCATCGTGCCCCATGGGGTGAGCGATCCCGTCTTCTCCCTCAACGACACGCTGACCTGGTGGGAGGAGGTGAATGCGCGCACGGGCGGCGATGCGGCGGAGTTCGCCCGCGTCTACCCGGTGCCCGGTATGAACCATTGCTCGGGCGGCGCGGCGACCGACCGATTCGACGCGCTCAAGGCCGTGGTGGACTGGGTGGAAAAGGACGAGGCGCCGGACAGCATTCCCGCCGCGGCCGGGGACGATACGCCCTGGCCGGGGCGCACGCGGCCGCTGTGCCCCTATCCGAGCATGGCGGTATATGACGGGGAGGGCAGCATCGAGGATGCGTCGAACTTCACCTGCGAGACCGAATCCTAGGTTCAATCCACATTCAGCAAATTACTCGTCATTCCAGAACCCGCTTTGCCCCAAAGCTTTGCTTTGGCTGGCAAAGGGAGGTATCTGGAATCTCGGGCAGAAGGCACTCAGGCAGGCGTCGCGAGATTCCAGACAGCTCAATTTCCCAGCCAAAGCAGAGCTTTGGGAGAAATTGGCTTCTGGAATGACGATCCGTACTGGCTGAATGTCGATCCAGCCTAGGGCGGAGTCTTGCTCCCCCGGCGCTTTCGGCTTAGGTTGCGCCCGACCTTTCATAATGTGTGACGGAAGATGGACGGCATCGATTTGAGCGCGGCCAGGGCCTGGCCGTTTGAGGAAGCCCGCAAGCTGATCGCCCGGCTGGAGCGGTCCCCCAAGGGCGAAGTCCTGTTCGAGACGGGCTACGGGCCGTCGGGCCTGCCGCATATCGGCACGTTCGGCGAAGTGGCGCGCACCACCATGGTGCGCAACGCCTTCCGGTTCCTCACCGGCGACAAGGTGCCGACCCGGCTCCTCTGCTTCTCGGACGACATGGACGGCATGCGCAAGGTGCCGGACAATGTGCCCAACAGGGCGCTTCTGGAAGCGCATCTGCAAAAGCCGCTGACCGCCGTGCCCGATCCGTTCGGCACCCACGAGAGCTTCGGCGCGCACAACAATGCCCGCCTGCGCAGTTTCCTCGATTCCTTCGGTTTCGACTACGAGTTCGCCAGCGCGACGGAGTATTACAGGTCGGGCAAGTTCGACGACGTGCTGCTGCGGGCGGTGGAGCGCTATGACGATATCATGAAGGTCATGCTGCCCACATTGGGGGCCGAGCGGCAGGCGACCTACAGCCCGTTCCTCCCCATCTCGCCGAGTACGGGGCGCGTTCTCTACGTGCCCATGAAGGAGGTGAACGCGAAGGACGGCACCATCACCTTTCAGGACGAGGACGGGCGGGACGTCACTATCCCAGTCACCGGCGGCACCTGCAAGCTGCAGTGGAAGCCCGATTTCGGCATGCGCTGGGCGGCGCTGGGCGTGGATTTCGAGATGTTCGGCAAGGATCACCAGACCAATGCCATCGTCTATGACCGCATCTGCCAAATCCTGGGCGGCGCGGCGCCGGAGCATTACGTCTATGAGCTGTTCCTGGACGACAAGGGCGAGAAGATATCCAAGTCCAGGGGCAACGGCATCGCCATCGAGGACTGGCTGCGCTATGCCTCGCCGGAGAGCCTGTCGCTCTATATGTTCCAGTCGCCCCGCAAGGCCAAGCGGCTCTATTTCGACGTCATCCCCAAGGCGGTGGACGAATATCTGACCTTCCTGGAGAAGTATCACCAGGAAGAGCCGGCCAAGAGGATAGAGAACCCGGTGTGGCACATCCATGACGGCCACCCGCCGCAGGCGCATGTGCCCATCAGCTTCTCGCTGCTCCTGAACCTGGTGGGGGCGGCACACAGCGACGACCCGCAGGTCATCTGGGGCTTCATCGGCAATTATGTGCCGGGGGCTATGCCGCAGGACTATCCGCTGCTCGACCAGCTCGTGGGCTACGCCATCGCCTATTACGAGGATTTCGTGCATCCGACCCGGCGCTACCGGGCGGCGACGGAGGCCGAGAAGGCGGCGCTGGAAGATCTCTACAACGCGCTAGAGGCTTTCGGCCCCGATGCCGAGGCGGCGGACATCCAGACCGAGGTCTACGAAGTGGGCAAGCGCCACGGCTTCGAGAACCTGCGCGACTGGTTCAAGGCGCTGTACGAGACGCTGCTGGGGCAGAGCCAGGGGCCCCGCATGGGCTCCTTCATCAAGCTGTTCGGTGTTGCCGAAACCCGGGCGCTGATCGCGCGGGTCATCGCCGGCGAGGACCTGAACGCGGCATGACGCCGCCTGTTCGGCTGCCGTTCAGCCGGTATGGGTAGACTGGCCGGATGATAAACTGGGGACACGCCTGCGCCATTGTCGTGCTGACCTCTCTCCTGGGGGGCGCTTCTCCTGCCCTGTCCGCCAGCCTGCCGGACGCGCAGAACCTGTTCGACCTCGGCAATTTCCGGGCGGCGGCGCTGGCCGGCGCGGCCCTGGATACGCCGGAGGGCCTGGCGCTGGCCTCCCGCGCCCGGCTGGTCAGGGCGGCCTACCTGCTGCCGCGTGACCGGGCGGTGACGGAGTTGCGCGAGGCGGAAAAGCTGGCCCGGCAGTCCCTCGAAATGCAGCCGGAGCAGGTGGAAGCCTCGCTCAATCTCGCCATCATCCTGGGCTACTTCACCCGCATTGACGGTTATGTGGAATCTTATTTCGCCGGGCGGGCGGAAGAGGCCAGGCGGCTGATCACCGAGGCCGAGACGGTGGACCCAAAATCCGGCTGGGCGAAGCTGGTGGCGGGGGCGTGGAATGCCGAGGTTGTCCTCGGCGCCGGCTCCGGCCTGGCGGGAACCCTCTACGGCGCCACGCGGGACAAGGCCGTCCAGGCGTTCGAGGAAGCGGTGAAGCTCGACGGCGCCAACCCCACCATCCGTCTGGAATACGCCAAGGCGCTCATCAAGCTTTACGGCGAAGAAGGCTGGCCCACGGCCATGGGACATCTGGAAATTGCCCTGGCGGGGGCCCCCGCAGACGAGCTGGACAAGCTGGTGCAGGAGCGCGCGCAAATGCTGCTCACGGCGCTCAAGAGCGGCGACGGCGAGAGCGTCACCGCCTGTCTGAGGGAGATCGACCCGTTTGCCGGGCCCTAGGCGCTGTTCCCCCGTCATGCTGAACTTGGATATCAGCATCCAGTCCTGAGACTGGTCGTCCGGACCGGTGGTGCCGACAAGGCTCAGGAATGGACCCTGAATCAAGTTCAGGGTGACATGGAGGAAGGTGGCCGGAGACGAAGACCGCCGGACTATCGCACATGGACATTCCCGACATCTTGGCATAATCATCAGGCACAACCGGGACGCGACCTCCCGCTTCCGAAACAGGCACCCGCTTTCCGGCTTCTTTGAGAATATGCATTCATATATGGCGTCCCTCTATTCCATCCTCCGGCCGCTCATCTTCATGCTCGATGCCGAACGTGCACACCGCCTGGCCGTCGGCGCGCTGGCCCGGTTTCCGGGCCTGTTCGGCGAGGCTGCGGCGCCGGATATCCTGCGGGTCCAGGCGCTGGGGCTGGAGTTCGCCAGTCCCATCGGCATCGGTGCGGGGTTCGACAAGCATGGCGAGGCGATGGAGGGACTGCGGCGCCTCGGCTTCGGCTTCGTGGAAGTGGGCACCATCACGCCCAAGCCGCAGGAGGGCAACCCCAGGCCCCGCGTCTTTCGCCTCAAGGAAGATTTGGGCGTCATCAACCGCTACGGTTTCAACAGCGAGGGGCATCTGGAGGTCAGGAAACGGCTCATCGCCGCCCGGCGCAAGGGGCTGGCCGTGCCGCTGGGCGTCAATATCGGCGCCAATAAGCTGAGCGACGATCCGGGCGGCGACTATGTGCAGGGCATCCAGCGCCTCTCGGGCGTGGCGGATTATTTCGCCGTCAACATCTCCTCGCCCAATACGCCGGGTCTGCGCACGCTGCAGGGGCGGGACGCGCTCAACCGCCTGCTCGGCCGGGTGCTGGAGGCGCGCTCCAAGCTGGACCGGCATGTGCCGGTGCTGGTGAAGATCGCCCCCGATCTCAGCGCCGAGGCGCGGCAGGACATCGCGGCCCTGGTCATTGCCCACAGCGTGGACGGGCTCATCGTCTCCAACACCACCATCGCCCGGCCGGACAGCCTCACGTCCAAGGAAAAGGCGGAAGCGGGGGGCTTGAGCGGCGCACCGCTGATGGACATGGCGACCGAAGTGCTGGCCGACATGTACCGCCTGACCCACGGGCGCGTGCTGCTGGTGGGAGCGGGCGGCGTCTCCTCGGGCGAGGACGCCTATGCCAAGATCAGGGCCGGGGCCACCCTGGTGCAGCTCTACACGGCGCTGGTCTATGAAGGGCCGGGGCTCATCCGGCGCATCCATGCCGAACTGGCGGAGCTTTTGGAGCGCGACGGCTTTGCCAGCGTGGCCGAGGCGGTGGGCGCCGACCACCGGTCCTGACGGCAGCAGGGAACCGGACCCGTCCTCCGGGCATTTCAGATGGCGAGTATCCGCATTTCCGCCATTGAAGAGGTTTCCCATGTTCCAGCAGATTCCGGCCGCCGGGCCCGTCATCGCCGTCGCCTTCAGCAACAGGGTCAGCAAGGAGGACATCCGGAATTACGAGAGTATTCTCGAAGAGAAGCTCTCCAAACACGACAAGGTGGCCCTCTGCGTCGACCTCAATGGGACGTCGGATTTCACCGCCGATGCCCTGGTGGAGGGCGCCAAGGCGGACCTGGAGCTGCTGAGCCATCTGCGGCAGGTGCGGCGCATGGCCATGATCAGCGACAAGGAATGGCCCCGCGCCGTCATGGCCGCCGTGGCACCCCTGCTGGGCGGCACCGAAGTCCGCCATTTCGCCGCCGGCGAGCGGGAGAAAGCGCTCACCTGGGCCGCGGAACTGGCCTGAGCCGCCGGGGAGGGCTGCAGCGTGGATGGTGGCGCACTGCCCAAGGGTCTGGTCTTCTCCTCCGATTCCGAACCGGGCATCCGCCGGCACCGGTGCGGCAAGGGGTTCACCTATCGCCTGCCGGACGGCAACCTGGTGAAGGACAGCGGCACGCGCGAGCGCATCCGCGGTCTCGGCATCCCGCCGGCCTACCGCGAGGTCTGGATCTGCCTTAAGCCCAACGGCCACCTGCAGGCCAGCGGCCTGGATGACCGTGGGCGCAAGCAGTACCGCTACCACCCCGACTGGCGCATCTTCCGTGACCTGCTGAAGTTCGAATCCCTCATTGAGTTCGGGCATGCGCTGCCCCGCCTGCGGCGGATCGTTCACAAGGGGCTCGACGCCCCGCCCGGCAGCTTCGAATTCGCCGCCGCCACCCTGGCCACCCTGCTCGACACCTTTCCCATGCGCATCGGCAGTCCGGCCTATACGGCGGAGAACGGCACTTACGGCGCCACCACGCTGCGCAAGCAGCATGTGACCTTCGTCAACGGCAAGGCCCATTTCTCCTATCTGGCCAAGGGCGGCCGGCGGGTGCGCTGCACGCTGGGGCGCAACATCCTCAACCGCGCCCTGGAAGAGGTGGCGGAGCTGCCCGGCCGCACGCTCTTTTCCTGGCTGGACGATGATGACCGGCCGCATGAGCTGGATTCAGGCGACTTCAATACCTATCTGGCTGAGGCGGCGGGCGTGCCCGGCATCACCGCCAAGGTCTTCCGCACCTGGGCGGGCACCGTCGAGGCCTTCGCCGTGGCCTATGACCGGCAGCAGGAGGGCAAGCCGGTGACGGTCAAGCTCATGGCGGAAGCGGCGGCGCGGCGGCTGGTCAACACGCCGGCCATCGCCCGCAAGAGCTATATCCATCCCGCCGTCATAGACCTGGCGGGGCAAAGCGCCGGGGAACTGGCCGCCCGCCTTGGCCCGCTGGCCGGCATGGAGGCTCCGTCCGGCCTCAGGGCGGCGGAGGCCCGGCTGCTGCGCTATCTGGAAGGGTAGGGTGCTTTGCATTTGGATTGGGTACCCCTCACCCAGCTTTGGCTAAGGCGCGGCTATCGCTCCGCCCAAGTCTCCACATCCCTCTCCCCCTTTGAGGGGGAGAGGCAGGGTGAGGGGGTGACCCAACCTATATGCCGTTCGCGCTGAGCTTGTCGAAGCGGCCGTATCCTGGGCGCTGGCCGCCCTTCGACAAGCTCAGGGCGAACGGGG
>Ga0164243_10005795_pt1 | contig 18818 bp, 13 predicted proteins | sample OricompcompostOP_FD_108781 | JGI IMG/M metagenome (GOLD analysis project Ga0164243, IMG submission 108781) | Organic Plus compost microbial communities from Emeryville, California, USA - Original compost - Organic plus compost (OP) | ecosystem: Engineered > Solid waste > Mixed feedstock >... | reverse complement strand
TTCAATTCAACGTCGTGTCTCGGCCAATTTGCGCCCTCGTGTTGCGCGATGAGCTGCTGAGCCATCCAGATATCAGTAGGAACCATCGTGAGCGCAATTAAGAAATCCTTCGCCTTCGGTCAGCATCAAGTCACGTTGGAAACCGGAGAGATGGCCCGCCAGGCCGACGGCGCGGTGGTGGTGTCGATGGGCGACACCGTGGTGCTGGTCACCGCGGTGGGCCGCAAGCAGGCCGATCCCAACAAGGACTTCTTTCCGCTGACGGTCAACTACGTCGAGAAGACCTACGCCGCGGGCCGCATCCCCGGCGGCTTCTTCAAGCGCGAAGGCCGTCCTTCGGAAAAGGAAACCCTGACCTCGCGCCTGATCGACCGTCCGATCCGCCCGCTGTTCCCCGAGCACTTCTTCAACGAGATCCAGGTCGTCGCGACCGTGATCTCGCTCAACCCCGACATCGATGCCGACATTCCGGCGATGCTCGGCGCCTCCGCGGCGCTGGCGCTGTCGGGCGTCCCGTTCATGGGCCCGATCGGCGCGGCCAAGGTCGGTTACATCGACGGCCAGTACGTGCTGAACCCGACCGCCAAGCAGCTGAAGACCTCCAAGCTCGACCTGGTGGTCGCCGGCACGGCCGAAGCGGTGCTGATGGTGGAGTCCGAAGCGGATCGTCTGCCGGAAGATGTGATGCTGGGCGCCGTGGTGTTCGGCCACGAGCAGATGCAGGTCGCCATCAAGGCCATCAACGAGCTCAAGGCCGAGGCCGGCAAGCCCGCCTGGGACTGGGCCCCGCCGGAGGCGAACACCGCGCTGGAGGCCGCTGTGGCCGCCAATGCGAAGAGCGCGCTGACCGAGGCCTATCAGGTCATCGACAAGCTGCAGCGTCGTAACCGCATCCAGGAGATCAAGACCGCCGCGCTGACCGCGCTGGCGACGGGCGAGGCGCCGCAGTTCACCGCGGCCGACGTGTCCAAGGAATTCGCCAACCTCGAATACCGCATCGTGCGCGATCGTGTGATCGCTGGCGCGCCGCGTATCGACGGCCGCGACATGAAGACGGTGCGTCCGATCACGATCAAGACCGGCGTACTGCCGCGTACCCACGGCTCCGCGTTGTTCACTCGTGGCGAGACCCAGGCGCTGGTCACCACCACGCTCGGCACCGGCCGTGACGCGCAGATCATCGATGCGCTGACGGGCGAGCGCAAAGAGCCGTTCATGTTCCACTACAACTTCCCTCCGTTCAGCGTGGGCGAGACGGGCATGATGGGTTCGCCGAAGCGCCGTGAGATCGGCCACGGCAACCTGGCTCGTCGCGGCATCAACGCCGTGATGCCGGACATGACCAACTTCCCGTACGTCATCCGCGTGGTCTCGGAAATCCTCGAGTCGAACGGCTCCAGCTCCATGGCCAGCGTGTGCGGCTCCAGCCTCGCGCTGATGGACGCGGGCGTGCCGATCAAGGCTTCGGTCGCGGGCGTCGCGATGGGCCTGGTGAAGGAGGGCGACAAGTTCCAGGTGCTCACCGACATCCTCGGCGACGAAGATCACCTGGGCGACATGGACTTCAAGGTGGCCGGTACCCGTGACGGCGTGACCGCCCTGCAGATGGACATCAAGATCAACGGCATCACCAAGGAGATCATGCAGGTGGCGCTGGACCAGGCGAAGGCCGGCCGGCTGCACATCCTGGATCAGATGGACCAGATCCTCCCCGCAGCCCGTCCGCAGATGTCGGAGTGGGCGCCTTCGATCATCACCATCAAGATCGACCCGGAGAAGATCCGCGAAGTCATCGGCAAGGGCGGCGCGGTCATCCGTGCCATCACCGAAGAGACCGGCACCACGATCGATATCGAGAACGACGGCACCGTGAAGATCGCGTCCGTGGACGGCGTGTCGGGCCGCGAAGCGCAGCGTCGTATCGAGCTCATCACCGCGGAAGTGGAAGTGGGCCGCGTGTACGAAGGCCGCGTGGCGCGCCTGATGGACTTCGGCGCGTTCGTCACCATCCTGCCGGGCAAGGACGGCCTGGTGCACATCTCGCAGATCTCCGAAGAGCGGGTCGAGCGCGTCAGCGACAAGCTGAAGGAAGGCGACGTGGTGCGCGTGAAGGTGCTGGAAGTGGATCGTCAGGGCCGCGTGCGCCTGAGCATGCGCAACGTCGACGCCGCCTGAGTCCAGTTGGATTGATTGAATCGGACCGGGGGCAGTGGCCACTGCCTCCGGTCAGAATGCTGCTTAGCTGCGCGAGTCGGTCTCCGTTTCCTCGGCGCGCTGGTCCTTGCGGGCTGCTGCTGCGGCCCCGCTCATCACTCTGAAAATATCGTCCTGCACCGAGCGCCACCGCTCGATGTTCTGTTGGGTCAGCACGGCAATGCTGTCGTAGGCGTCGCTGCCGAACACGCCGCGCATGTGCTCCCTCATCTGCTGCTGCTGGCCCGACAGCAGCTTCAGACTCTGCTCCAGGTAGCTGCCCACCAGGCATTGCATGGCCCCGCCGTAGGAGCGGATCACCTGTGACAGGAAATCCTGGCTCATCAGCGGCTCGCCGGCATGCTCCTGTTCGGCGATCACCTGCAGCAGGATGGACCGGGTGATGTCTTCCTGCGATTTCTTGTCGATCACGATGAAGTCGATCTTGTCCATCACCAGACGCCGGATGTCGGCGAGGGTGATGTAGCGGCTTTCGACCGTGTCGTAGAGCCGGCGATTGGGATATTTCTTGACGACTCTGGGTTGTCCTTCTCGAGGTTGATTTTGTGTTGTTTGATCGATCGTAGTTTCTTGTGCGCTGTCGAACTTGGGCTCGCCCATCACTGCTCCCCGATGCAGCTCAGAGCTGGAAGCCAATCTTGATTCTAGGGCATTCATGTTAGTCCATCCTCGCGTCCGACCCGGATCGTTGCCTGACGCAGTCCGTTCAAACGTTTCGGTTGCCAGTGTTGTATTGCCCACTCCCACAACGTCGCCAATCCGGCACGACGCAGTTCGGGTGGCGGCGCTTGCCGCAGAAACTCCAATGCTCGCCACACTTCGTAAGTAGGGCGGGCAATGTCGATTGCTGCGGCGCCTGCCGACTTCGACAGTTTGATCCCATTAACATCTGTTGCTACCGGCAAATGTGCGTAGTCCGGCACCAGCAGATCCAACATGCGATACAAAATCACCTGTCGAGGCGTGCTGTGTAACAGATCGGCTCCGCGCACGACCGCGGTGATTCCCTGGAAAGCATCGTCCAACACCACCGCGAGCTGGTATGCATGCAGACCATCGCGGCGGCGAATGACGAAGTCCCCAACTTCTGCTGACACATCAACAGTGAAGCGTCCTTGCAGCAGATCCGTAACTGCGGTTTCCCCTCGGGTCACAAATAAACGAACAGCGGTCTTGCGTTCTGTTGCGCGAGGGCCTAGGCGACACCATCCCGGATATCGCAGCTCATCGGTATCAAACAAACGCACATCGGAAGATTGCGCGGCCTGCAGCTCGCTGCGCGTGCAGGAACAAGGGAAGGCTTGTCCGTTCTTCAGCAGCTGTTGAGTCGCCGCTTCGTAGGCTTCGCGGCGTGAACTCTGGTGCAAGATAGACCCAGTCCACTCGAAACCGAGGGTCGCCAGGGTGCGGATGATGGAGTCGGCGCTACCTGGCACTACGCGGGGAGTATCCAGGTCCTCGATACGCAGCAGCCACTCGCCGCCCGCCTGACGGGCATAGAGATAGCTGCCGACCGCTGTGACCAGCGAGCCGAAGTGGAGGGGGCCGGTCGGCGAGGGTGCGAACCGGCCCCGATAGGTCACATGCCCGTCAATCGTGGCACGAGCGGGAATCAGCGATAACGGTCGTCGCGGTCGCCGTACTGACGTTCGCGACGCTCGCGGCGTTCCTGGGCTTCGACGCACAGGGTGGCGACCGGGCGGGCTTCCAGCCGCTTGATGCCGATCTCCTCGCCGGTCTCGACGCAGTAGCCGTAGCTGCCGTCCTCGATGCGCTTGATCGCTTCTTCGATCTTGCGGATCAGCTTGCGCTCGCGGTCACGCGTGCGCAGCTCGAGGCTGAACTCGGACTCCTGGGTCGCGCGGTCGTTCGGATCGGGGAAGTTGGCCGCTTCGTCCTTCATGTGAAGCACGGTGCGATCCACTTCCTGCATCAGGTCGCGCTTCCAGTTGTTCAGGATCTGGCGGAAGTGCTCGAGCTGCTCCTTGTTCATGTACTGCTCGCCACGCCGCGGAATGTAAGGCTTTACATTCCGGGGACCGGCTAACAGATTGAGACTCGACAGATCCTGACCGTCGCTGTCCTCACCGTCGCTGCCTGCGTCAGTGTCCTGGGGATTGGTAATCGGATGGGAAATCACGGGTCTCGCTGAAATCGTTGGCTTCACAGGGGTTGCAGGGACCGGCTCGGCAATCGACTCCTCGGGGGCGTCGACGTGCTCGTCCGGGGCGGCTGTGTTGGTCACTTTCGGCGCCGGCTTGTGGGCCACTCCGTGGGCCGCGGCGGCGACAGTGCCTGCCCTTGGCGCTGTGGCCACTGGCTTGATCGGTTCGCTGGGCTTGTCGGCCTTGGTTGCAGCATGTGGGGCAGCGGGAGTCGGGCGGGGCGCGGCGGCCGCCGGCTTGGGCCGGGCCGCTACCGTCGGGCCTTTCCTGGCTGGCGCCGCCTTCCTGGCGGTGTCCTTGGCCGACTCTTTCACGGCCGGGGCCTTCTTGACCACGGGTTGCTTGGCCTTCGTCGCTTTCGCCGACGGTTTTTTTGCGGCCATCTAAATGCCTCCGCGAGGGCCTCGGCTCGAACCACGGCCCCAAACAACAGCTTGGACCTACAGCTTCAACAGTTTCCGGACAATCGTTCGCCAAAGAGGGGCGCGATTATACAGACCGCACCCCGCGCGTACAGGGTCTATCGGTGGGCTGAAGTCCGGCCCGCTCAGCCTGCGTCAACGCGTCCACAGGCGAGAATGTTTCACATACACTACGGCCCGTTTTCATACCCCTCTTCCGTACCGAGGCGCGATGCGACTCAATAAGATCAAGTTGGCCGGGTTCAAGTCTTTCGTGGACCCGACCGCGGTGAATTTCCCGGGTAACCTGACGGGCGTCGTCGGTCCGAATGGTTGCGGCAAGTCGAACATCATCGACGCCGTGCGCTGGGTCATGGGCGAGATCTCCGCCAAGCACCTGCGCGGCGACTCCATGGCGGACGTGGTGTTCAACGGCTCCAGCTCGCGCAAGCCCGTGGGCACCGCTTCGGTCGAGCTGGTGTTCGACAACTCCGACGGCAAGCTGGCCGGCCAGTTCGCCAACTTCAACGAGGTGTCGCTGAAACGCGTCGTGTCGCGCGACGGCACCTCGGCCTACTTCCTCAACGGCGCCCGCTGCCGACGCAAGGACATCACGCAGCTGTTCCTGGGCACCGGCCTGGGCTCGCGCAGCTACGCCATCATCGAGCAGGGCATGATCGGCCGTGTCATCGAGGCGCGCCCCGAGGAGCTGCGTGGCTTCATCGAAGAGGCGGCCGGCATCTCCAAGTACAAGGAGCGTCGGCGCGAGACCGCGAATCGAATCTCCTCCACCAAGGAGAACCTGGAGCGCCTCAACGACGTGCGCGAGGAAGTCGAGAAGCAGCTGCGCCACTTGCAGCGCCAGGCTGCGACCGCGCGCCGCTACCAGAGCCTGAAGCAGGACGAGCGCAAGCTCACCGCCGAATTGATCGCCCTGCGCCTGAAGTCGATCGAGAGCGACGCGGAATCCAAGGAGACGGTGCTGCGCGAGCGCGACACGGCGATGCAGGCGTTGATCGCCGAGCTGCGTGCCATCGAGTCGTCCATCGAAACCTCGCGCGAGGATTTCACGGAGAAGTCGGAAGCACTCAACACGGTCCAGGGCCGCTATTACCAGATCGGCTCCGAGATCTCGCGCACCGAGCAATCGATTCAGCACACGCGCGAGCTGCGCCAGCGCCAGCGCCAGGACCTGGAACAAACCGAAGAGAGCGCGGCCGAGGCCAGCAAGCACCTGGCGCGCGATCAGGAACAGATCACGCAGTTGCAGGCCGAGCTGGAACAACTCGAACCGGGTCTCGAAGCCGCGCGCGAGCGTGAGCAAGCGTCCGCCGATGCCTTGTCGCAAGCCGAAGAGGCGATGCAGCTGTGGCAGGAGCGTTGGGAGGATTTCAATCGCGAGTCCCGGTCGGCCAGCGAGAAAACGCAGGTCGAGCGCGCGCGTATCGAGCAGTTGGAACACCAGCTCTCGGGCCTGCAGTCGCGGCGTGAGCGTCTGAGCACCGAGCTGAGCCAGCTCGACCTGGGCGATTCCGCCGAGCGCATCGCGATGCTCGAAGCCCAGCAGGAAGACGCCGCCCTGCAAGGCGAAACCGCGGCCACTCAACTGCGCGAAGCGACCGAACAGCTGCAGGGCCTGCGCGAGCGCGAACGCGAACTGGTCAGCGCCGAAGACACCAGCCGCAAGCAGTTGCAGGAAGCGCAGGGCAAGCTGATGTCGCTGCAGGCTCTGCAGCAGGCGGCGCTCGGTCTCGCTCAAGGCAAAGTCACCGAGTGGCTCTCGTCCAACGAACTCACGGAGCGGCCGCGTCTCGGTCAGCAACTGGTCGTGGAGCCGGGCTGGGAGCGCGCCGTCGAAACGGTGCTGGGCTCGTATCTCGAAGCGGTGTCGGTCGATGCGCTCGATGACATCGCTCAGCGCATCGATTCGCTGCAGGTCGGCACGGTTTCGTTCTTCTCCGCCGGTGCCAGCAGCGCGCAGAGCAACGACAGTAACAGCCTGCTGTCGCGTGTGCAGGGCCCGTCCGCGATTTCCGCATTGTTGACCGGCATCGTCGCCGTCGACTCGTTGCCCGAAGCGCTGGAGCGTCGTCACTCGCTGTCCGATGGGCAGTCGGTCATCACCCGCGATGGCGTGTGGATCGGCCGTGACTGGCTGCGCGTCAGCCGCGACAAAGACGTGCACGCCGGCGTCATCGAGCGTGAGAAGGAAATGCGCGATCTTCGTGATCGCGTCAGCGCGGCCGAAGAGCAGCGCGAGGCGCTGCAAGCGCAGCTCGCCGAATGCCGGGACGGTTTCCACGCGCTCGAACAGCGTCGCGATGAGCTGCAGGCCGAGGTGAATCGTCTGCATCGCGCGCACAGCGAGCTCAGCTCGCAAGTGACTGCGTTGCGCGCCAAAGCCGAGCAGACGGCCGAGCGTCTGCGTCGGGTCACCGGCGAGATCGAAGAGCTGGATCGCGACTACGAAAGTCGCTCCGAAGCGATTGCCGAAGCACGCGCCCGCTTGCAGGAAGGCGTGGAGGCGATGGCGCAGTTCGAAGATCAGCGCGTCGGTCTCGAACAGGAGCGCGACGAGCGCCGTGAAGATCTGGCTCACAAGCGCTCGCAGGCGCAGCTGGACCGCTCCGGGGCGCAGGACGTGGCCATCAAGGTGGAATCGCGGCGCTCGGCGCTGGCGTCCATCTCGTCCGGCCTGGATCGTCTGCGCAATCAGTTGGAACAGTTGGAACAGCGGCGCGAACGCTTGACCCAGCAGCTCGCCGAGGGCGATTCGCCCCTGGAGGCGCTGGAGCTGGAGCTGGAAGCGAAACTGGAACAGCGCGTCGAAGTCGAGCAGGAGCTGTCGGTGGCGCGCGAGGCCTTGGAGAGCGCCGAACACCTGATGCGGACGATGGACCAGCAGCGCATGGATCGCGAGCACGCGATCGAACAAGCGCGCGCCGGCCTGGAAGACGTGCGCATGCACGCGCAGGAACTGAAGGTGCGGCGTGAGACGCTGCAGGAGCAGTTCGCGGCCACCGGGCTCGATCTGGCAACGGTGTATCAGGAGATGCCGCCGGAAGCCGATATCGCCGCCTGGGAAGAAACACTGAGCGACATCGCCGACAAGGTCGGCCGGCTCGGCGCCGTGAACCTCGCGGCCATCGAGGAGTTTCAGGAACAGTCGCAGCGCAAGGAATACCTGGACAGCCAGTTCAAGGACCTGACCGAGGCGCTGGAAACGCTGGAGACGGCCATCCAGAAGATCGACAAGGAAACGCGGCAGCGCTTCCAGGATACCTTCGATCGCGTCAACGCCGGCCTGAAGGAGCGCTTCCCGCGCCTGTTCGGCGGCGGTCATGCGTACCTGGAGCTGGCGGGCGAGGACATTCTCAACGCCGGCGTTTCCATCATGGCGCGCCCGCCGGGCAAGCGGAACAGCACCATCAATCAGCTCTCGGGCGGCGAGAAGGCGCTGACCGCCGTGGCGCTGGTGTTCTCGATCTTCGAGCTGAATCCCGCGCCGTTCTGTCTGCTGGACGAGGTGGACGCGCCGCTCGACGAAGCCAACGTCGGCCGCTTCTGCAACACCGTGAAGGAAATGTCCGAACGCGTGCAGTTCATCTTCATCACCCACAACAAGACCACGATGGAGCTGGCGTCGCACCTGGTCGGCGTGACCATGAACGAGCCGGGCGTGTCGCGCCTGGTGGCGGTGGACGTCGATGAAGCGGTGCGTCTGGCGGCGATGTAATCGATCTATTCCTGACCGAGCTTACGCATGAGTGAGTTGCGTTGGATTCTGATCGGCTTCGGCATCGTCCTGCTCGCAGGCATTTATCTGTGGGGGCGGCGCGGTAGCGCCGTCGTCGCCGAAGATGTCGCGCTTCGTTCGAGACCCGACCCGGCGTTGCAGCCGCACGGCTTCACGGAAGTGCGTCGCGAGCCGGCGTTTCAGCGGGAGGACGTTCCTGGCTACGAGGACGAGCCGTACGAGGAGCATCACGAGTCCACTCCAGCGGCGGATGGTGTAAAGCCCTCGGCCGAGGAGTACGATGTCACCGCCGTGCGGCCGGTGCGCCCCTTGAGTCCGCGAGTTGAAGCTCGCGTTCCTCGTGGCGAGTCACCGCGACCGGTGACGAGAGAAGCGGCGCCGGCGCAGAACCCGGAGTCGAAACCGCTCCCGGATTTTCGGCGCGGCCGAGTCGAGCCGACCTTGGGTACCGACACCGTCACCGAAGAGCTGCCGGTTCAGTCGCCCAACTCGACCACGGTAGTTACTCCCGCGCCGACGTTGTCTTCCAGCGATATGCCGGCGCCGCGTCGCTCGCCCGAGCGTCGCAAGATCCTGGCGCTGCGGTTGAGCTCGGCCCCGCAGAAAATCGAAGGCGCGAAGCTGCAGGAAGTGCTCGCCGAGGAGCTGCTGGTCCACGGCAAGTACGACATCTTCCATCGCGAGCACAGCGATGGTCAGGCCATCTTCAGCGTCGCCAGCATGGTCGAGCCCGGCACGTTCGACCTGGAGAAGATGAACGAAACGCTGTATCCGGGCGTGACTTTGTTCGCTCAGTTGCCCGGCCCCGTGCCGGGCATGCATGCGCTCAACGAGCTCGTGGCCTGCGCTCGTCGCCTGCACCAGTCGCTGGGCGGCGTGCTCCAGGACGATCGCGGTGTGCCGCTCACCGTGCATCGGATCGAGCGGATGAAACAGGAAGTGCGCGAGTTCGAGCGGCCGCCGGGCAGGGGTAATCACGAGTGACGAAGCCGTCGCCCGCGGCGCGCGCGGAGGATCTGCGCCGCCAGCTGGAGCATCACAATTATCGCTATTACGTGCTCGACGACCCGGAAGTCTCCGACGCCGAGTACGACCGGCTGCTGAACCAGCTGAAACAGATCGAGGCCGAGAATCCCGATCTCATCACCCCGGATTCGCCCACTCAGCGCGTCGGTGCCACGCCGGTCAGCGAGCTGCAGGAAGCCGTGCACACCACGCCCATGCTGTCGCTGGACAACGCGTTCACGGATGAAGACCTGATCAACTTCGACCGCCGCGTGCGCGAGCGTCTCGAGACCGACAAAGTCATCGAGTACGTCGCCGAGCCGAAGCTCGACGGCCTGGCCATGAGCTTTCGGTACGAGAACGGCAGGCTCGTGCGTGCCGCGACTCGCGGCGATGGCATGAAGGGCGAGGACGTTACTCACAACGTTCGTACGATCAAGGCCGTGCCGACGCAGCTGCGCGGCAAGGCGCCCGATGTGATCGACGTGCGCGGCGAAGTGTTCATGACGCTTGCTGGTTTCAAAGCGATGAATCAGCGCGCGTTGGAGAAGGGCGAGAAGGTGTTCGTGAATCCGCGCAACGCCGCGGCCGGCACCATCCGTCAGCTCGATCCGCGCCTCGCCGCGAGCCGTCCGCTCGACGTGTTCTTCTACGCCGTGGGCGAGCATGGCAATTGGAAACTGCCGGCGACGCACTTCGAGGTGCTCGAACACCTGCGTGAGTGGGGCTTGAAAGTGTCTCCGCTCACCAGGCTCGTCAAGGGCGTCGAGGGCTGCCTGGAGTACTACCGGCAGATCGGCGAGCAGCGCAGCTCGCTCAAATATGAAATCGACGGCGTGGTCTACAAGGTCAATCGCTTCGCCCAACAACGCGAGCTCGGCTTCGTCGCGCGCGCGCCGCGCTGGGCGATCGCGCACAAGTTTCCCGCGCACGAAGAGAACACCATCGTTCGTGACGTGGAGTTTCAAGTCGGCCGCACGGGCGCGCTGACGCCCGTCGCGCGACTCGAACCCATCTTCGTCGGCGGTGTGACGGTGAGTAACGCCACGCTGCACAACATGGATGAAGTGAAACGCAAGGACGTGCACATCGGCGATACGGTCGTGATTCGTCGTGCCGGCGATGTGATTCCCGAAGTCGTCAAAGTCGTGATCGAGCGGCGCCCCAAGAACGCCAGGCCGGTTGTGCTTCCCAAGAGCTGCCCTATATGCGGCTCGGCCGTCGAGCGCGAGGAGGGCGAAGCTGTCGCCCGCTGCAGCGGCAGCCTCTCATGCGCCGCGCAGCTCAAAGGCGCGCTGCTGCATTTCGCAGGCCGTCGCGCGATGGATATCGATGGGCTGGGCGAGAAGATCGTCGATCAGCTGCTCACCACCGGACTGGTGCACAGCCCGGCGGATCTGTACAAGCTCACTGTCGAGCAGTTCGCGAACCTGGAGCGGCTCGGCGAGAAGTCGGCGAAGAACCTGGTCGATGCGCTGACCAAGAGCAAGAAGACGACGCTGTCGCGCTTCCTGTACGCGCTCGGCATTCGAGACGTGGGCGAGGCGACCGCCGGCGCGCTCGCGAGCCACTTCGGTTCGATCGAGGCGCTGCAGGAGGCGAATGAAGTGGCGATCCAGGAAGTGCAGGACGTGGGCCCCGTGGTGGCCGCGCACGTCTATACGTTCTTCCAGCAGCCGCACAATCGCGAAGTGATTCAGGCGCTGCGTGATCTCGGCGTGCACTGGCCCGCTCAAAAGCCTCGCGCCGTCGCTGCCGAGGGGCCGCTGACCGGCAAGACGTTCGTGCTGACAGGCACGCTGGAGAGCATGAGCCGGGATCAAGCGGGCGATCGCATCACCGCACTCGGCGGCAAGGTGACCGGCAGCGTATCGAAGAAGACGAGCTACGTCGTCGCGGGCTCCGAGGCCGGCTCCAAGCTGACCAAAGCGCAGGAACTGGGGGTCGAAATTCTCGACGAAGCCGGGTTCCTGAAGCTGCTGGAAGGCTGAGCGCTGCTTCCGCCCGGCGGCACGCCAGGGCTGTGACGTTCTTCACGCCAGGAACGAGCGTTGCTATGACTTAATCTGGCCGATAGCCGGCGAGACTAGGCACGTGCGCGTATACACCACTGGCGTGTTCGACATCCTCCATCGAGGTCATCTCAACATCCTCACTCAGGCCGCCGCGCTCGGCGAGCTGACAGTGGGGATCATGAGCGATCAAGGGGTCGAGGACACCAAAGGTGCTCGTCCCATCCTCAGTCTCGAGGAGCGCGATGCGCAAATCCGCTCGCTGCCGTTCGTCGCGGAAGTCATTCACTACACGGATGTCGATCAGCGCGCCAACTACGCGGCGTTGCGTCCGGACATCGTGGTACAGGGGGATGACTGGCTGTTTTCCGGCGACCGAACTCCGGCGTTGAATTACCTGCGTGACAACGGCATCCGTCTGGTGCTCCTGCCGCGCACGCAGGGCATCTCCACCACCGAAATCCGTAAACGCGTCGAGCGTTCCAGGCGGCGTGACGAGCAGTTTCTTCGTGAGCGCCTGCGCATGGTGCCAATTGCGGATTTGAAGCGCTACGAAGCTTTCGATGCGGCCAAGGTCGCGAAGCTGGTCGCGAAAATCCATGCCGATGGGACCTTCTTCAATCCGATCAGCGTGGTTCGCGAAATGATCGTGATCGATGGGGCGAATCGTCTCGAAGCGCTGCGGCGCCTGGACGCGAGGCAGGTGCCCTGTGTGATTTATGACTATTCCGAGATCGATCTGTTGGGCAACGTGCACTTCATCAACAATGGCGTGACGACGCGGTTGTCCGAATTCTCGCGCGAAGTCGGAGAGAGGGTCGAGTTTCCGCGGCGCTCACCGCAGGACATCCGCGCCGCGGCCGAGAATGGTACGTTGATTCCCAATGGCGAGACCTTTCATCGCGTGCCCCAGAGCGTGATCCGCCTGCCGATTCCGCTGAGCGCACTGACCTCGGATACGCCGTTCGATCTGGCGAGCAGCATCGAGAGCCGCATCTCCTCGGGGCAGATCCGCTTCTATCAATCCGGCGTCTACGTCTGCGACGAGTGGCAGCACGCGCGCTGAGCGGACCTATCATGAGCACGCAGACCGCCAGCGAATTCTGGAAGTCACAAACCGAATATCCGTTTGCGTTCACCCGCAAGCGTCGCATCTACGAGCTCAACTACCTGGTGCCGCGCCTGGCCAAGGTAACTGGCAAGCGCCTGCTCGATCTCGGCTGCGGCGATGGTTCGCTGCTCGAATGTCTGCTGCGCCTGACGGACTTCGAGGAATTCCACGGATATGACATCGCGGCGGATCTGCTGCGCGATATCGATCCTCGCGTGCGCACGGCGGTGTTCGACATTGCCAATCCTGGTCCGCTGCCGGAGGTCGATGCGGCAATCGTCGCCGGCGTCATTCAATACGTGTTCGACGACGCGCTCATCGATGCGTTGTTCGCGCGCTTGACAGCACCGGTGGTCTGGGTCCGTTCGACCTGCACCTTGCAGGCGCAGGCCGAGCGGGTCGTCAAGGACGGATACGCCTCGAACTATCGAACCTTGCCCGAAACGCTGGCGTTGCTCTCGCGGCACTATCGGGTCACTGCCGTCGACCGGATTTATCCCGACGAGCTCGAGTCGGCGTTCGGGACCAAGCAGTTCTATTTCGAGGCCCGGCGATCCCCATGACACGTCGGGATTTGCCAGGGCGGGCGGCGATCGGCGTCTGGCTGCTGCTGCACGCCGCGAGCGCGGCGGCATACATCGATCCCGGCACCGGCAGCGCGCTGTTCTATGTCATTTCCGGCATCGTCGTCTCCGTTTACTTCGGCGTTCGCGGCCTCTACTACCGTGTGGTCGAGGCCATCTTTCGCGTGCGCTACAAGGATCAACGCTGCGAGCTGGCGATCCATTGCGAGGATCCACGCTACGAGATCACGTTCCTGCCGGTCCTGAAGTCTCTGGTCGAGCGCGGCATCGAGCCGACATTTTTCACCATGTATGAGCGCGATGGCTCGTTCGAACCGTTGCCCGAGAAGGTCACGCATCGCGCCATCGCGCCGGGGATGGTGGGCTACGCGTATCTGAACCACATCGAAGCGGACTTGCTGGTCACCACGACGCCGCAGCTCGACGTCATGACCTTCCGGCGCTCCGCCCGAGTCAAGCACTACGCGATCCTGCAACATGCTTTGGGCGAATCCCGTTACGTGCGGCCGTACGCATACGATTATTTCGATTCGGTACTGTGCTGTGGCGCGATTCTCAAGACGAATATTCGCAGGATCGAAGCCATCCGCGGCCTGCCTGCAAAAGCGTTGTACGAGACCGGCATACCGCATTACGAGGAACTGCTGAAGAGCCGCGGCGAGGCAGGGGCACTCAGCGACAAGCCAGTAGTCCTGGTAGCGCCGAGTTGGGGCCCTTTCAGCATGTTCGAATCGTTCGGCGTCGACTTCATCGCGGCGATTGCGCGGGAGTATGAGGTCATCGTGCGACCGCATCCGCAAATGAAGGTCTCGCAGCCGGAGCTCTATGCCAAGGTGTTGGCCACCAGCGGCGTCACTGTAGATACACAGCGTACCCCCGCCGGTGCGATGTCACGCGCGCATGTCTTGTTGAGCGACATCTCGGGGATCACGCACGAGTTTGCCTTCATCTACGAACGTCCGGTATTGATCATCGATCAGCAGCGCATCAGCGGCGGACTGGAAGGCGACCTGCTCGGCGGCGACAGCGAATTGAAGGAGCTGTGCCGGGAATTCATCGTGCCGGTGGCGCCCGAGGAGTTGCCCAACATCACGGCGCACATCGGGCGGACGCTGGCGAATCACTCTGCATCGCGGCTGGCCGAGGTTCGCTCGGAGTTGATTTACAACTTTGGCCGAGCCGGCGAGATTGCAGCGACCCAACTTGCCGACATTCTGGCTCGACAGAGATCAGCTACAGGAGCGGCGTGATGCTCGAGGCACTCGATCATTTGTTCGTCGAGCCGCTGATGCTCATCTACTCCTTCGTGTACCACTTGCCGGAACGCTGGATGCAGCCCGATGCAGGATTGCAGCTGATTTTTTTCAGCGTGGTGCTGAATCTGATGTTGATGCCTCTGTATCGACAGATGGAGCAGCGCTCGGCGGCCACTCGTGCCGTCAGGCAACGGGTGGCGAGCGAAGTTGCGCGGATGAAACGCCACTTTCGCGGCCGCGAGCGCTATTTCTACATCCGCGCCGTGTATCGCAACTACCGCTATCACCCGATTTCGGAATTGCTGGGCTCGGCCGATCTGCTGGTGCAGATCCTGGTGTTCCTCACCGTGTTTCGTTACCTGTCGGGGCTGGAGGCCGTGGTCGGTCAGTCGTTTGGTCCGATTCCCGATCTGAGTCGTCCGGACGGATTGCTGGGCGGGGTACATCTGCTGCCGCTGTTGATGACCGCGATCAACGCCGCGTCCGCGTATTACTACGTGGAGGAGCGCAACAAGCGGCTGCAAGCCTGGGCACTGGCTGTGCTGTTCCTGCTGCTCCTGTATCGGAGCCCGGCAGCGCTGGTGCTGTACTGGACGGCGAACAATCTGTTCTCGCTCGCTCGCAACTTGTTGCGGCGGCGGCTGGGTACGCTGAGCATGCAGTCGCTGATGCCAACCCTCGCGCGACTCACGGCGCAGCGCTGACATGATGGCCAGCGAAACCATACTGCTGTTCCTCGAGGTTGCTCTGGCGCTGGCGCTCATCCTTCGTGCCGTCAACTCGACTCGCTTGCGCTTGCCTGACGCGGTGCGTCTGGCGGCCGGGGTGCTTGGCATCTATGGCGCTTTACTGGTTTGCCTCTGGCTCAGGTGCAGTCCGTGGACGTTGCTGGGCGTCGCGGTCGCGGCGAGCGTTGCGTCGGTAGCGATCCGAGCAGAGGGATTGACGCGATTGACTGAAGCAATGGGGCGTTTGCGTCTGCCGCTGTATCTACTTTCCGTGGCAGCCATGGCGGCGCTGTTGCTCGTGCTCGTGCCGATCACGACCTTTCTGACCTCGCCCGGTGAGCTGAACATCCATCTGAGCTATCTCATCTCGGGCAACGCGCGAGCAGCGGTGCTGGTCGTGTACGTTGCGGCAATCGTGTACATGCTCGCCTTCACATCGAGAATGCGCACGCTGCTCACGCTACTCGCGGCTACCGCGCTGGCGCTTGCGCTCGTTTATTCCTTTGCATTGCCGTTCGGCTACCCGCCGATGTCGGGTCTGGCATTCGAGCGGCTTTCGCTTCCCGAATCAGTCATGGCCTGGCGCGCGTTGGTCGACGTGGTGCTGGTGCCGCTCGTCGCACTGGCGCTGTGCGCAGCGCTGCTTCGTTTCGGGGCGCGTTCCCTGATCGTTGCCATCGCATTGGTGAATGTGTCCTTGGTGGCGACCATCGTGCTGCGAGCGTCCCAGGAACAAGTGGGCGGAGCAGGGGGATCGCTCGCCGAAGCGCAGTTGCCTCAGCAGCCGCTGCGGTTCTCCCGGACCCAGCCCAACGTGCTGATGATCTTCCTCGACCGCTTCATGGGCTCCTACGTCGAGTCCATCGTGAAGAGCCATCCCGATCTGCTCGAACGGCTGAGCGGTTTCACCTGGTATCCTCGCACCGTCGCCGCGGGCCAGAACTCCATTGCAGGCGTGCACCCCATGCTCGGCGGCTACGACTACACGCCGGTCGAAATGAATGCTCGTGGCCGGCCGTTGCGTGAGTTGTCGGTTGAGGCGTTCTCGATTCTTCCCCGCAATTTCGCGAGCCACGGCTACCGCGTCAATCTGGTCAACCCGCGCGGGTTGGGCTTCACGATGGCCGGCGATTGCGGCGTGCTGAACATCGAGGGGGTCATCTGCACGCATTTCCCCATGGGGCCGGTCCGCGAACGCGCCGAGCAGATGGGATTCTCTCTCGATGACATCGCCAGGGCGGGCTACGCGGATCTGCTGTCGCTGCTCGGATCGATGCGCAGCGCGCCGTACCTGGTGAAACAGATCGTGTACCTGAAGGGGCCCTGGCGGCCATTCCTGGACAAGTCGGCTGGCACTACTTTCAGGGAATGGGCGCAGTTGCAGGCGCTACCGGCGCTGTCGACCCCGGAGGCTGCGGAGTCCAATTTCAATTTCGTTTCCAGTTTGCTGCCGCACGAGCCGAGCTTCCTCGGCGAAGACTGCCAGCCGTTACACGAGCGCTTCGAGGTCTCGAACGACGAAGTGGCGCGCCGGGGCCATATCAGTCTGTTCTCGTTGCAGCATTCGATCGGCGCGCGCTGCGCCTTGCTGAGCGTGGCCGACTACCTGGATTTCCTGAAGCGCGCCGGCGTATACGACAACACCAAGATCGTCATCGTGTCGGATCACGGCATCGTTGGAGCGGTCGAGGACCACTCGACGCGTGCAGTCGCCGGCGGCACCACGGCCAGCAAATACGTGGCTACGCGCTCTGTGCTGCTGGTGAAGGAACGCAATGCTCGCGGCCCGCTACGGACGCTGGAGGACTTCCTGCCGAATGCGGAAGTGCCGCGCATCCTGTGCGAGGAGATCGGCGGCTGCGTGAATCCGTATCTCAACGACAAACGGATCGCCGCGGACGGCCGCGACGATCCGTTTCATGTTTCCATCGTGCCCTGGCAATTCAGCGCACAGAACCCTGAATCGTTCCGGATTCACGAGCAGCGCGCGTTGCGAGGCAAGGATCCCTACGCTGCCGAGGGTTGGGTGACGCTCGAGTAACGGCTCAGATCTTCTTCTCGACCTTCGCGTCCTTGCGCAGCCCGTCGAGATAGTCCTGCAGCTTCTTGCGCTGCACCAGCACCTTCACCCGATCCTTCACTTCCTCGAACGGCGGCGGCGCACTCACGCGCGACTCTTCGAGCTTGATGATGTGCCAGCCGAACTGGCTCTGCACCGGCTTGTCCGTCATCTGTCCGGGCTGCAGCGCCGCGACCGCATCGGAGAACGGCTTCACCATGGAATCGAGCGTGAACCAGCCGAGGTCGCCGCCGTCCTTGCCTGAGGGGTCCTTGGAGTTCTTCTCGGCCGCCTTGGCGAAGTCGCCGCCGGCCTTCAACTGCTTGGTGATGGCTTCGGCCTTGGCTTCGTCGTCCACCAGGATGTGACGGGCGTGATATTCCTTGGGCATCTGGGCGACCTGCGCGTCGTATTCCGGGCGCAGCTCGTCATCGGTGACCGGGTTCTTTTCCAGCCACTGCTGCAGGCCCGAATCCACCAGCACGTTCAAGCGCGCCAGCGCCAGCTGATCCTGCACCTTCGGTTCCTTCTCGATGCCGGCCTTGGAAGCCGCGTCGGCGGCCAGCTGCATGCTGATGAACTGGTCCAGCAGCTGCGACTTCTCGGCCTCGGTGATCTCGCGCTTGGATTGGCGCTCGACGTTGTCGACGTACAGGTCGAATTCGGACTTGCTGATGTTCTTGCCGTTGACGACCGCTACCGGCGGGCCCGCGGCAGCATTGTTTTCGGCGCCTTTGCTATCGGCGGCGTTGCCGCAGCCGGCCAGCAGCGTCAAAGGCAGCAGCAGGCCGACGAGGAAATGACGGTTCATAAGAGTCCTTGGGGGAAAGGGAAATTGACTGGACGACGATTCGTCAACGCGCTTCGTCCGGTGTCAGCGCGGTAATGCTCAAAGCGTGGATGTCGGTTTGCATGAGGTCGCCCAGCGACCGGTACACCAGCTGGTGCCGCTGCAAGGTGCGCAGGCCCGCGAAGTCCTCAGACACGATGCGGACGCGGAAGTGCCCTTTGCCTTCGCGCGCTCCGGCGTGGCCGGCATGCAGATGGCTCTCGTCGATCAACTCGACCTGCTCGGTGTGCAGCGCTGTACGCAGCTCGCCGACGATGCGCTCGGCGCGAGTCATTGCGACTTCTCCGATCGGGCCGGCGCTTCTTCAGCCGGCATCTTCGAGGACAGCCAGACCGCCTGCGCGATCGCGAACGCCAGGGTCAGTCCGAGCATGCCGAACAGTTTGAAGTTGACCCACACCGCTTCGGAGAAGTGGTACACGACGTACAGGTTGATGGCGCCCAGCGCCGCGAAAAACAAGATCCAGGCCCAGTTCAGCGTGGCCCACACCGGACGCTCCAGCTGTACGTTCTCGCCCATCATGCGCTCGATCAGCAGCTTGTCGCCGAAGAAGCGGCTGGCCAGGAAGGCCGCGGCCAGCAGCCAGTTCACCACCGTGACCTTCCACTGGATGAACGCCTTGTCATGGATTGCCAGGGTCAGACCGCCGAAAATCAATACCAGCACGCCCGAGATC
>Ga0164243_10005793_pt1 | contig 18824 bp, 11 predicted proteins | sample OricompcompostOP_FD_108781 | JGI IMG/M metagenome (GOLD analysis project Ga0164243, IMG submission 108781) | Organic Plus compost microbial communities from Emeryville, California, USA - Original compost - Organic plus compost (OP) | ecosystem: Engineered > Solid waste > Mixed feedstock >... | reverse complement strand
TATACGTTTGTGAAGTTTAACTGGGTATCAAAACAGGACGCAGGTTCCGACCGGATGAAAGAAATCAGCCATTACATTGCTCAGGGAGCCATGGCATTTCTTCGGGCCGAGTGGAAAATACTGGCGTATTTTGTGGTGATTGTGGGGCTGTTGCTGGCTCTGATGGCCCGCGCCAATCCGCACTCACATCCTTCGATTGCTATTGCATTTGTAGTGGGCGCTATCTTCAGCGCCGTAGCCGGTTATATCGGCATGCGCATCGCTACCAAGGCCAATGTGCGCACTGCACAGGCAGCCCGCAGCAGCCTGAGCAAAGCCCTGGCGGTATCCTTTACCGGCGGTTCTGTAATGGGACTGGGCGTGGCCGGTCTGGCTGTATTCGGACTGGGCGGACTGTTCATCATTCTCAAAATGATCTTCGCGCCCGATGCCCCGGTGAACTCCCCCGAAATGCTGCAAACCATTGAAGTGCTCACCGGCTTTTCGCTCGGTGCTGAATCCATAGCCCTCTTTGCCCGTGTAGGTGGTGGTATTTATACCAAGGCAGCCGACGTTGGCGCCGACCTCGTGGGTAAAGTAGAAGCCGGCATTCCCGAAGACGACCCCCGCAACCCTGCCACCATTGCCGATAACGTAGGTGATAACGTGGGCGACGTTGCCGGTATGGGCGCCGACCTCTTCGGTTCTTATGTTGCCACCGTACTGGCTACCATGGTGCTGGGACAGGAAGCCGTGGTACAGGATGCATTTGGTGGTTTATCCCTCATCTTATTACCTATGATGATTGCCGGCGTAGGCATCATCTTCTCTATAATAGGCACCTTCTTCGTGCGCATCAGTGATAAGGCCGGTATCAATACCGCCAATGTGCAGAAAGCGCTGAACATGGGCAACTGGGGCTCCATTATTCTCACTGCCATTGCCTCTGTTGGACTGGTATACTGGCTGATCCCCGAAGGAAATATCCACCTCATTCGCGATACCGTTGGCGGCACGCTGACAGAAGGCGCCAAAACTTTCACCCGCACCGGCATACTGGGTTCCATTGTAGTAGGTCTGGCTGTGGGCACTTTAATGAGTATTATTACTGAATACTATACCGCCATGGGTAAACGCCCGGTGAATACCATCGTGCGGCAGAGTGGTACCGGCCATGCTACCAACGTCATTGGTGGTCTGGCAGTGGGTATGGAATCTACCCTGCTGCCCATCCTGGTGCTGGCTGCCGGTATCTGGGGCTCTTATGAATGCGCCGGTCTGTACGGCGTAGGCATCGCTGCAGCCGGAATGATGGCCACCACCGCCATGCAACTGGCCATTGATGCTTTTGGTCCCATTGCCGACAATGCCGGCGGTATTGCCGAAATGAGCGAACTGCCCAAAGACGTGCGTGAAAAAACCGACGTACTGGACGCGGTAGGTAATACCACCGCTGCAACCGGTAAAGGATTTGCGATTGCCTCAGCCGCCCTCACTGCCCTGGCCCTGTTTGCGGCCTTTGTGGGTGTGGCCCGCATTCCGGGTATTGACATCTATAAGGCCGATGTACTGGCCGCCCTGTTTGTGGGTGGCATGATCCCCTTCATCTTCTCTTCGCTGGCCATCCAGGCCGTAGGTAAGGCCGCCATGGCGATGGTGGAAGAAGTACGCCGCCAGTTCCGGACCATTCCGGGTATCATGGAAGGCACCGGCAAACCCGAATACGATAAATGCGTGGCCATCTCTACCGAAGCCTCTATCAAAAAAATGATGCTGCCCGGCGCTATCGCCATCGTGGCCCCACTGATCATTGGTTTTGTACTGGGACCTGAAGCATTGGGCGGTTTCCTGGCAGGAGCCACCGTGAGCGGCGTGTTGATGGGTATGTTCCAGAACAATGCCGGCGGCGCCTGGGACAATGCCAAGAAATCATTTGAAAAAGGCGTGGAGATCAATGGTGAAACATTCTACAAGAAATCAGAACCGCATAAAGCTTCTGTTACAGGTGATACGGTAGGCGATCCGTTCAAAGACACGTCAGGACCTTCTATGAACATCCTGATCAAGCTGATGTCTATTGTATCGCTCGTAATTGCGCCTTCCCTGGCCCAGATCTACAGCCCGGAAAAGGCCGAAACTACCATGCATAAACAAGCGCCGGCCCATGAAGTAAGCACGACTAACGGAGTTACAAAGGTTTATGCAGCAGAGAAAAATGGCAATTAATGCAGTGAAAAAAGTTCACGCAATTTGAGAACAGGCCATTATCTTTGCCGGTATTACAACTTAGGCACTATATCATACCAAATACCAAAGTCCCCGTGTTTCTACATGGGGACTTCTTTTTTGGGAGAAGTAGTAACATGTAATTGTGCAACCAAGCGACAGCGTAGGGAATGTAGGCTTTGTTTTTTGAGGAAATACGGGAACACGTAATCATACAACAGGCAACCGTATACGAAATGGAGGCTTTGTGTTTGAGGAAAATGCCGGAACACGTGATCGTGCAGACGACAATATGCGTAATGCAGCTTCGCATGTAAAGGGAAGCAACAACATTACCTGATAGATAACGAAAAGGTATAACCAGTAAATAGAAAAGTTCAGTATTAATTTGATTATTGTGGTTCCTTATCAACATTGGCATTCCGCATGCATCTTTTCTTGTTGGGTGATTCGACCCGTCCCTTCGCAACACATCTTATGCTCTGTGAGTTCCTCCGTGGAATGAATTGCGGGATTGAATGACTATTAATTTTGCTTTCTTAATATTCCTGCCCCACACCAGGCCGCACCACCTTCTTTCCTTTTTTTCTGCACATTTTCGGCTATCCATAGCAGCTATAGCCGCGGGTATTCCTGCACACCATCCCCCGTACCATTTTGGGAATCATATCCCCCCCTGACCAATCCCACCTGCCGCCCGTCACATTTCCTCATTTTCACATTTCCGGAATCGCTAATTTTCACATTTAATTACGAAATATATCGTAATTTAGGGCAAATGTTGTTTTGATATGGCGACCACAAAAAACATCAAACCCACGGAAAGCGAACTGGAAATTTTGCAGGTCCTATGGGATAAAGGCCAGGCAAGTGTGCGTGAAGTGCATGAAGAACTGCTGAAATCCAAAGAAGCAGGGTATACAACCACCCTGAAACTGATGCAGATCATGCACGAAAAAGGACTCGTGAAGCGCGACGATTCCGTAAAGACCCATATTTACCAGGCAGCAGTGAGCAGGGAAAAAACCCAGAAGCATCTGCTGGGAAAAATGATTGATACCCTGTTCGGAGGCTCTCCTACCCAGCTGGTGATGCAGGCCCTGGGTAATCACAAAGCCTCTGCAGGAGAACTGGAAGAAATACAGAAACTGCTTGACAATCTGAAAAAACAGTAACGAATGCATTTCATTAACCAATCGGCTTTTCTGAAGGCGTTGGGATGGTCATTACTGGACAGCTTATGGCAAATGGGATTGATGTGGCTGGTGTATGTGTGCCTGACGGCCAATAGTAAGAAATTCCGGTCGCACCAGCGGCACACCATCGCTTTACTGTCACTGGCAGGAGGAACGCTCTGGTTTCTCGGCACCCTGATCGCTAATTTTTATGCCGCCGCCACCGGCCCCGCAGTGGTCACCGTGCTGGCAGGCAGCAAGGAATTCCTGGAAGCCAACCCGGGCTGGCTGGCGCAACTGGCCACCTGGCTCGATCCGGCCCTGCCGTTTCTTTCTGTTACTTACCTCGCCGTAGCAGCATTTTTGTTCCTGCGTTTTTACCTTCATTACCGTCATATCGGTCAGCTATACACGAAGCAACTTAGTAAGGTACCGCCCGAATGGCGTGTTTACCTGCAACAGGCCCTGCAGCACCTGGGCATAAAGAAAAAAGTAAGCATCTGGTTTTCTTCACTCGTAGATACACCCCTTACGCTGGGCTTCTGGAAACCCGTGATCCTGTTGCCCGTAGCAGCTATCAACCACCTTTCGCTGCAACAGGCAGAAGCAATCATCCTGCACGAACTCAATCATATCCGGCGCAACGATTACCTGGTAAACCTGCTGATCGCTACGGCCGATATCATTTTATTTTTCAACCCGTTTGCCCGCCTGCTTACCGGTTATGTGCGCCAGGAGCGGGAAAACAGCTGCGATGATCTCGTACTGCAATTCCGTTACGATGCCGCCTCCTACGCACATGCATTGCTTACCCTGGAGCAGCACCGCGGCGCCGGATGCACACATCTTGCCGTGGCCGCAACCGGCAAAAACCAACGCTTTCTCCTGAACCGGGTAAAACGTATTGTATCAGGCGAGCAGGTGACCACACCCATCAGCCAGCGACTGGCAGCCTATTTACTGAGCGCCCTGCTGATCGGGTTTATTGCCCTGTATAATCCCGGTAAAGTGATTGTGCAGACCATAGAGCCGGAGGCAACAACGTACGCGAACAACGAGCTACCTGAGCCTATCCTTACGCCAGCAGTGGAAGCAACCATGGAAGAAGACGTGGAAGATGCAGAATCAGCAATGGCCGGCAATGCTATCGCCCGTGAAGACGCTTCCTCCGGTGCAACCGAAGATGTAGCAGTGGAAGAAGATTATGAAAGCGAGGTAAATACCATTCAGACGCTGATAGAAATGGCTACGGAAGCACGACTGGCGGCAGTGGCGCAAGAGGTAAAAGAAATGGAACAGGAAATGGCCGCCTTTGCCAATGCCTGGCAGGCCATTGAATTCTCCCTTCCGCCCAGCAGCACCCAGGCAGCCAAAGCACCCGCCCATGCAGGCACTGTATATCCTTTCGTTCCCAATAACAGTTTTCAATACCAGGTGCTGGAAGATACCACGCTGCCCAAGAAATACATCATGACCGAAGCCGAAAAAGCAGCCAAAGAATCTATTGAAAAAGCATTGGTGGCCCTGGAGGCGCTCGACTGGAAAAAGTTGGAACAACAGCTGAAAGCTGAAGGAATTGAAATAGGCGCGCTGCAACAACACCTGCAAAAAGCAATCAAAGAAATTGACTTGAAAAAAATCATAGCAGCGAAGGAAGCGAATCTTGAACGCGAATGGCTGGAAGGCATGCAACAGCAATTCAGTTTGCAACTCAGCAATTTCCACAGGCAACGCTCGCTTCAGCAGGAAAAACTCAAACAAGCCCAGCAGCAGATCTTGCTGGACCGCCTGCAACAAAATGAGCAGCTGAAAAAATTAGAAGCGGAAAAAGCCGCGCAGCAATGCAAGCCTCGTCCAACGCCAGCTAAAAAGAAGAAAAAGATCATCCATATATAAGCGCGATCAAAATAAAAAAGGTAAGCATGCAGCAGTTACAATCCCTTCTGCATGCTTACCTGGTTACATCTTACGCTCCTGCTTCAGATTCTTCAACGACGGGTCCATCTGTATAGCACGGTCGCAGAGCTGCTGTCCTTTTTCTTTCTCGCCCTTTTTCTGGTAAGCCATACCAATCATGTATAGCGCACTGGCATTTTGTTTATCAAGAGCCAGCACCTGGTCCCAGTGATTGATGGCTTCCTGGTATTTGCCGGCACGGTAATAAGCATCGCCGATATTGTAGAGTAATTCCTGGTCGCCGGGTTTGCGTTGCAACACTTCCTGCAGCAGACTGGCGCCTTTTTCAAAATTGCCGGCATTCAGATAAGCGTTGCCCAGGTTTTCAATAAAATCATTCGTGCGTTTATACCCTTTCGCCGCGGCTCTTTCAAACCAGTAAATGGCTTTCTTATCGTCAGGGACGGCATAATAGGTAAGGCCCGCTTCATACATCCAGGTGGCATTGGATGAATCGCGTTCTATAGCCTGTTCAAAGCAGCCTGCGGCACGCTTGTAGTTGCTCATATCTACAAAAGCGCGGGCAGCGATATACGGAATTTCTGCGCGTTGCGGTTCATCCTTAAAAGCCAGTTCACAGTATTTGATGGCTTCGCCATAGTTTTCCATTTCATAATAACTTTTGGCCATGATGAAATGGGCGCCTTTTGCCTTTCCCATTTTCTGCGCATAGGCTATAGCGTCCTGCCACATGCGCATATTGAGACTGAGATTGGCCAGTTGTTCGATCACTGCCGGATCTTTGCTGCCTTGTTTTTCTGCTTTTACAAATTGTTCACGCGCTTCGCGGTAGCGGCGCTGCTCAATAAGTACATACCCTAATTCAATCAGGGATTCCTGCTTAGCGGGCGCTAATTGTATTGCCTTATGAAAATGTTTTTCCGCTTCACGGTAACGCCCGGCCTTTTTTTCATCAAGGCCCTTCTGATGGTAATAGGCGGCGCTGTCAGTTTGCGCAGAAGCAAAGGATACCAATAAGGTACAGATCAAAATGGTGGTCAGGTTTTTCATATGCTACGATTTCTTTCACAACTACTTTAACACTATAGCTCCCAACGGAGGTAAATGAACAATTATTTCATACAAATTGTTCTTTTTATCCACAGGGTTCACCTTGATGGCGGGATTATAAACGTTGCCGGAACCCCGGTATTTTTTATCGTCACTGTTAAAAATTTCATTCCATTGTGCTTTCCCGTACGTATATACTTTCCAGTCGTTGCGCACCACGGGTGTGAGATTTAAAATGATCAGCAGATCATTTTCCGGCAGCTTCCCTTTACGCCGGTAGACCACCACACATTCTTCACGATGATTGAGATCAACCCATTCAAACCCATGAATATTGAACTGGTTTTCATATAGTGCGGGCTCATTCCTTAACAAAAAATTGAGATCGCGTACACAGTCACGCAGCATTCTGTGCGGATCATATTGCAGCAATTCCCACTGCAGTTCGCTTTTGTAATTCCATTCGCTGGTGGCGCCAAATTCATTGCCCATGAACAACAGCTTGGCTCCCGGATGCGTGAACATGTATGTATACAATGTACGCAGGTTGGCAAATTTCTGCCATTCATCACCGGGCATTTTATACAACATGGGACTTTTGCCGTGCACTACTTCATCATGGCTCAGGGGCAGCATGAAGTTTTCATCGTAGTAGTACATCATGCTGAACGAAAGATTGTTCTGGTAATATGGACGGTAATACGGGTCCATTTTAAAATAGTTCAGCGTATCGTGCATCCATCCCATCATCCATTTCATACCAAATCCCAAACCGCCGGCAACCGTAGGCCTGGAAACGCCCGGCCAGTCGGTGGCTTCTTCGGCAATGGTTTGCACATCGGGAAAATCGCGGTAGATGGTTTCGTTCAGATCACGGATGAACGCAATGGCCTCCAGGTTGCCGTCGCCGCCATATTCATTGGGCTCCCATTGTCCATGCTGGCGGGAATAATTCAGCTTCAGCATGGAGGTGACGGCATCTACGCGTACGCCGTCAATATGGTATTTTTCAAACCAGAAACGCGCGCTGCTGATAAGAAATGATTTCACTTCGCCACGCCGGTAATTGAAAACATAACTGTTCCAGTCCGGATGAAATCCTTTGCGCATATCCGCATATTCATAGGTGTGAGCACCATCGAACATGAACAGCCCGTGCGCGTCGTAAGGAAAATGAGAAGGCACCCAGTCCAGAATCACGCCAATGCCTGCCTGGTGAAAAGCATCTATCAGCGCCATGAAACCCTGCGGATCACCAAAGCGGGATGTAGGCGCAAAATAGCCGGTACCCTGGTAACCCCAACTGCCATCATAAGGATGCTCCATTACGGGCATCATTTCCACATGGGTAAAGCCCATTTCTTTTACATAGGGCACCAGGCGTTCGCACAGGAACGCATAGGAATTGTAGCTTTCTTCATCAAACTTGTTCGGGCGCATCCAGCTGGCCAGGTGTACTTCGTATACGCTCCAGGGAGCTTCGAGCGAATTGTGCTGTTTCCGGTGTTGCATCCAGTGGGCATCCTGCCAGGTATAGTCGAGATTCCAGGTAATGGATGCCGTGTGCGGACGCTTTTCCCAGAAATAGGCAAAGGGATCTCCCTTATCCAGCTTGCGTCCGTTATAACCGTGAATGTGAAATTTGTATACTTCTCCTTTGCCGAGCTTTGGTATGAACCCTTCCCATATACCCGAATTATCAAGGCGCACGTACAAGGGATGACTTTGTTTGTTCCAGTGATTGAAATTGCCCATCACCGAAACCCAGGTAGCGTTGGGCGCCCACACGGCAAAATAATAGCCTTTTTTACCCAGCACTTCTATTTCATGGGCGCCAAATAACCGGTACAGACTGTAATGCGTACCCTGCTGAAAATTGCGGATATCCTCTTCGGTAAACAGGGAATAATTCCATACGGGACGGGTACTGTCTACAAAATGTATGTCTTCGTATTTTTTCAAAGCAATACTTTTTTTCAGGTTTGTTTATTCAGACGTCTTTCTTTTGTCCGGCTGTCTCTAAAAATACATTTTGTATCATTTGTTATAATCAATCCTTCGCCAGCCGCCATACTATTTTCTTCATATAAATAAAAAAATTATACTTTTTGCCTTTGTTAAAATGTGCAGTTGCTGTCGGTTCTGTCGCAATTAATGCAGACCTTCGCCCTTGTTTTTGCAAGGACACGGGAATGAAAAGACGAAATCCCGCCTGATCAACCCTTATGGCTCAACCACTCTTGTCTTATGAGAAAATTCGTCGTGCTGCCGGGGATACTCCTCTTATTGTTTTTTTCCTCCGCTGCACAAAACGCTACTATTAAAGGTACTGTAATTGATACAGTAGAAAAAACGAACCTTAGCCGTTCCGTTATCGCACTGATCCGGCACCACGACTCCGTACTGGTAACATTTACCCGCACCGATCAACAGGGAAAATTTGAATTGAAGCAGCTTCCTGCCGGCAGGTTCTTCCTGATGGTTTCTTATCCTGCTTTTGCAGATTATGTGGACGAAATTACGCTAACTGCGGACGAAGTGAAACACCTTGGCAATATTCTGCTTACACCCAAAGCGCAGCTACTGGAAGAAGTGATTGTGCGGCAAAACAGGGCCATTGTCATTAAAGGTGATACCATTGAATACAATGCGGATAGTTTTAAAGTGCATGCAGGCGCCAATGTGCTGGAATTGCTGCAGCAGCTACCGGGCTTCCAGGTAGACAAGGACGGGCAGATCACTGCACGGGGTCAGAAGGTGGAAAAAATATTGGTAGACGGCGAAGAATTCTTCACCGATGATCCTGCCGTGGTGGCGGAAAACCTGCGCGCCGACGCTATTGACAAGGTGCAATCATTTGATAAAAAAAGCGACCAGGCGGAATTTACCGGCGTGGATGACGGCCAGCGCATCAATACGGTGAACCTGGTGTTGAAAGAAGACAGGAAGAAGGGATACTTCGGTAAACTCTCGGCAGGCGCTGGTACGGACCAGCGTACCAATGATGAAGCCATGATCAATTATTTCAAAGGCAAGAAGAAAGCATCTGCCTATGGTATGTTCTCCAACACGGGTAAAGTGAACCTTGACTGGAATGAACGCAGCCAGTTTGGTGGTGAGGGAGATTTCAGCGAAACGAATGTGATATCCGGCGGCGGCATTGTTATGATGTCAACCTCCGGCGATAATGATTTTATGGACCTCGGCCCCCCGACGTATTCCGGTGAAGGCATCCCCCAAAGCCTGCGTGCCGGTGCGCACTTCAGCAACAAATGGAACAACGATATCCATCATCTTGCCGGCAATTACACGTACAAGAAAACAGATGTGGACGCCACAGGCGGATCATTCATCAAGAATATGCTGAAAGATTCGGCCTATTATTTCCGCGAACAGCACCGCAGCGCCACGGATCAGCAGCAACAGGTATTTTCCGGGTTATACGATGTTAAACTGGATTCCCTCTCTTCCTTACGCATTCGCCTGGATGGCGTGCAGGGTACCAACCGGTCTGATGTTTTTACAGAATCTTCCTCGATGGATGAAAACCTGCAGGCAGTGAACAGGAACCGGCGTACAAATTATTCCGAAGCCGGTCGCAAAGGGGGCAATATTGCCTTGCTGTGGCGGCAACGCCTGCGTAAAAAAGGCCGCACGCTGTCGTTGTCTGCTTCTCATAAATACATGGAAAACGATGCCACCGGTTTCCTGTTCTCCGATGTACGCCTGTACGATGCAACCGGCATGGAATACGAACAGGATTCGATTGACCAGTATAAGACCGCTTTCTCAAAATCGCTGACCACCAAATCCAGGCTGGTATATACCGAACCACTCAATAACCGCACTATACTGGAATTGAACTACAATTTTAACAGGAACGAGAACGCATCCAATCAAAAAAGTTACGACAAGGTCAACGGCAAATACGAAATGCTCAACGAGGCCTTCAGCAATACCTATTCACTGCTCTATTACGCCAACACGGGCGGCGCAAAAATTCAATACACCACCAAAAAAGTGCTTGCCAATATCGGCGCCAATGCAGGTATTTCCAATTATATTCAGCGCGACTCAGCCGGCAAAAAAGTAAATCAATTCAATTATACCAACCTGTTTCCCGCAGCGGAACTCCGCTATTCTTTCAGTCAGCAGACGATGTTTCAGATCAGGTATAACGGTGCTCCACAAGCGCCATCCATCAGCCAGATTCAGCCGGTATTGCAAAACAATGACCCGCTGAATATCATTGTGGGCAATCCTGATCTGAAACAGGCATTTAATCACAACATCAATGTAACCTTCAGCAGCTTCAAAGTGCTGAGTGGTCGCCATATCTTTGCCAGCGCGTTTTACAGCAATACCCACCGGGCTATTGTAACCAGCCAGCAGGTGGATGCCACCGGAAAAAGAACCCTGCAATACGTAAACACCAATGGCAATTTCAATTATTCTGTAAACGGTTCCTATAACTTCAGAATCAATAAGCCAGCGGTTAATCTTACTTTCGGTCTGCGTATGAACGGAGGCAGGTATACCAGCTTTGTGAACAATGAAAAAAATGTGACTGATCATCGTACTGCGGGCGGCTCCTTTTCCTTGCACCAATATGTGCACAATAAGACGTCAATCCGACTGATGGCGAATGTGAACCGGAATACATCGGTTTCCAGCATCAGCCGGGACGTAAGAAATGCATTCTGGACGCAGCAGTATTCCCTGGACGTAACAAAGTTCATAACCCAACGGCTCAGGATCGGGTCAGATATCTCCTTCAATCTGCGCGAAAAAGTAGATGCATTTGATGAGAACAACAATGTGATAACCTGGAACGGTTTCATTTCCTATACCGTGTTTCCGAACCGGAACGGAGAGTACAGACTGCAGGGATATGATTTGCTGAACCAGCAAAAAGGCTTCAGCAGAAATTTCTACCAGAACTCCGTAACGGAAAAGACCTATGAAGTGTTGCGGCAATATTTCATGCTCAGCTTTACCTGGAATTTTACCAAAAATCCGGGTACTGAAACGGCAAACAAATAAACTATGAAAGCATTGTTTTACATACCGGCACTGTTATTGATCACTATGACCGGATCGGGTCAGGTAAAACTGGTGACCAAAGGGAAAATTGAATTTGAAAGAAAGATCAATGTGCACCGCCTGTACTTCAACGGCGAACTGCGCAGTTGGGATGAGGAGATCAGAAAACAGATTCCCCAATTCCGCGTAGATTACTTCGACCTTGTTTTTAATGAAGAAAAAAGCCTGTACAAACCGGGAAGGGAAGCCGGTGAAGAAAAAAAGGCCCTCTTTTATATGCCTGCCATTGACAATGTGGTATATAAAGACCTTGTACGGCAGCAGGAAGTAAGCCAGAAGCAGTTGTTTGAAACGCAGTTCCTCATAACAGACAGTCTGCGCACTATCGAATGGAAGATCCAGGACGAAATACGTACCATCGCCGGCTTTGAATGCCGCAAGGCGGTAGGACGCATTTGTGATTCGGTGGTAGTGGTGGCTTTTTATACCAATGAGATCATTCCCTCCAATGGTCCGGAATCGTTTCATGGACTGCCAGGGATGATCCTGGGCCTGGCCATCCCGCGGTTGTATACCACCTGGTTTGCTACCCGGCTGCTGTTGATCAGTGAAGCGGAAGAACAGGCCATCGCGGCGCCCGCCAAAGGAAAGCACACGAATAGTGCAGGGTTACTGAAGCAGTTGCGGGACTTAACGGGCAATTGGGGTGAAGATTACCAGAGCCGGTCCACCTGGCTGTTTAGTCTGTAATCACAGTACTTGCTGTTCCATGCATCGTTTAACCACAATAGTTTGTCATACTACTAAATACTGCAAGATGAAACGCATCATCGGGTTGTTACTGCTCCCCTTCCTCATTTTCTCCTGCCAGCGGAAGGCTGACCATCTATGGCCTCCTTCGCTTGAAGGCAGTTGGAAAATGACCGCGGTTAAAAACCAGGCAACCGGTTTGTTCACCACCAAACCAGCTGGCATACCCGGTGAAGTGGAGATCATTTTTGCAGCAGTAAACGGTAACAAAGGAATTTTCAGCGGCAAAACACCTACGAATGCCTTTAACGGGCATTATTCCACCAGTGAAGGGCGTTTCATTACCATTCCTGCTGTGTCAGCATCCAAAGTTGTGGAAACTTCCTGGGGACTTGATTTCTTAATGAGTATCACCTCCGCCCTGGAATATACGTTTGAAGCGGGCGATAAACTCATCATCACTACGCCGGATTACCAACTCTATTTCCAACGGCAATAAAGCAGCAGTATTCATGGCAGGCATTCCAGCACCAGTACTGTTTTGGCTGGTACTTTCATGGTTGCGGCAATCGCTGCGGTTGAACCATCTGCGATGTTTTTAACACGCGTGAATTGTTGCAGACGTTCACTGAAGCGGCTGGTGGCAATTTCCATTTCCTTATCCTGCTGGTTCATCACACACATTACCGTTTGCTGATCGTTATAGCGGAAGTATACATACACGCCATCTTCCGGTACATATTGCATCATGTTGCCGGTCTTGACAGCCGGTGATTGTTTACGAAAATGGGCGAGCGTCCTGGTATAGTTGAATAGCTCATTTTCCAGCGCATTCCTGCCGGAAGCCGTGAACTTGTTTACCGAATCGCCGGGCCAGCCGCCGGGAAAATCGGCACGCACCAGCAGATCGGGATTGGCAAAGTTCTTCATACCAATCTCGGTACCATAATACAGCTGCGGAATACCACGAAAGGTAAGCAGCCAGGCCAGTCCCATTTTCAGTTTTTGTACGTCCTCTCCCACTACGGAAAAAAAGCGGCTCATATCATGGTTATCGAGGAAGATCACGTTCTTCATCGGGTCTTTGTACACGTAATCGTTGGAAGCAGTGAGGTAGAGGCGGTTCACCCCTTCCGTCCAGCCGAATGGCTGGGTTAGGGCAGGCACAATGCCGTAAAGGTTCAATTGAAAATCGGTTACGCCCGGCAGATTGCTTTTGTACGCCAGGTCGTAATTATTACGGGTAAAGAAGCTTTGGTTGGGAACGCCATGCACCCAGGTTTCGCCAAACAGATGCAGGGTGGGAAATTCCTGCAGCAATGCCTCGTTGCACCGGTTCATAAATGTAAGATCATTGTAGGCATAGGTATCTATGCGCCAGCCGTCGATACCGAATTCTTCGGTACACCAGATGGCATGTTGTATCAGGAAATTGGCGAAGTAAGGATTGTGATGGTTTACATCCGGCATAGAGGGCACAAACCAACCATCGCTCATGCGTTTGATATCTGCTTTGGCGGCATAAGGGTCCATCAGCACCTGGTCTTTGTAGGTGGTATTGGTATAGGAGGGCCAGAAATGAAACCAGCTGCTGTCCGGCAGATCGCGGTATAAGAAATGTTCAATGCCCACATGATTGTACACGGCATCCTGTATCAGCTTCATGCCGCGCTGATGTAAAGCATTGCTCAGCGCATGATAAGCGGCATTGCCTCCCAGTCTCGGATCTACCTCATAGTGATCGGTGATGGCATAGCCGTGTTCCGTGCGTTCGGGCATATCGTTTTCCAGCACAGGATTCAGCCACAACGCCGTTACGCCCAGCGACTGTAAATAATCAAGGTGATGGAGAATGCCCTGCAGGTCGCCGCCATGACGGTGTTCAATATTATTGCGATCAAGGCTTTGATCTTTCATACCCGGTATGCGGTCGTTGGTGGTATCACCATTGCTGAAGCGGTCGGGCATGATCAGGTAGATCAGGTCTTCGGAAGTTATTCCCCGCACGCGCGTGGTTCCATTGCCGCCGCGACGCTGTTTCAGCTCATATACAAATTGTTTGCGAACGCCCGGCCCCGTCATCAGCAGGTTCAGTTTGCCCGGTCTGGCTTTGTTGGTGATCACCAGGTCTACGGCCAGGTAGTTGGGGTTTTCAAAAGCGCGCATGCCTGTTACTTCCACACCGGGATATGCGGTATGCACGGCAGACACACCACGGCCGATTTCTTTTCCATGAAACAATAGCTGCAGCCTGGGATTTTTCATCCCCGTCCACCAGTGTACCGGGTATGCATGCACGTTATCCTGCGCAGTGGCAGGTACCAGCCACACTACAATAACCCACCCGGTAACCAGGATGCGTTTAAACAAGTTCTTCATGCGGTTGTTCTTTTACGATCAGGGCGCAGAGCAGGCCCGCTGCAATCAGTAAGCCTCCCCCTATCTGCACTGCCAGCAGCCGGTCGTTGTGCAGCACATTTTCCATGAACCGTCCGAAAAACAGCGAGGCAATGATCTCCGGCAGTACGATGAAGAAATTAAAAATACCCATGTAAATGCCGATCTTGTCCGGCGGCAGATGGCCTGCCAGCATGGAATATGGCATAGACAAGATCGAAGCCCAGGCAATGCCTGCCATGCCCATGGCTATATACAGCATATTGGGATCAGCAATATAATTCACGATGATGAGACCGGCGCCGCCGATCAGCAGGCAGAACGTGTGCGTCATTTTTTTGCCAAACTTTCCTACCCAGAAGGCAAGCGACAGGGAGAACACAAACGTCACGAGATTCAAAATAGAGGAAGTAGTATTGGCATGCTCCACGCCTTTCGTATAGACATCAATGGTAGTTTGCGGATCGCCTTGAAAAATATCCCGCGCCACGCCCGGAGTATAGTAGAACCACATCAGGAACAAACCGGGCCAGGTAAGGAATTGTACAGCCGCCAGCCGTTTCATTTGCGCCGGCATGCGCACAATGCTTGCAGTGATTTCCTTTATAGCCGATGTAAAGCTGGTACCGTGTTCGGCATTCAGTTTTGCTTTCCAGTCGGGGTCGGCAGGCGGATATTCACGGCTGCGCAGCACGGTATACAATACTGCCAGGAAGAACATAATGCCGCCGATATAAAACGACCATACGATGTTTTGCGGTATGCTGCCATCGCGAGTATCGCGCGAAACGCCCAGCCAGTTCACGAGCAATCCCGGCAGAAAGCCTGCTATAAAAGCGGCTGCGCCAATGAACATGCTCTGCATAGCGAAACCGAAGGGCCGTTGCCTTTCATTGAGATTATCGGCCACAAAAGCCCGGAAAGGTTCCATGCTGATGTTGATGGAAGAATCGAGAATCCACAAAGTGCCTGCAGCCATCCATACCGCCGGGGAATTGGGCATAATAAACAAAGCAAGGGAACTAAGTATGGCGCCAATGAGAAAATAAGGTCTTCTTCTGCCCCACCGCGGATGCCAGGTGCGATCGCTGAGATAACCTACAATGGGTTGTACAAGGAGACCGGTCATGGGCGCTGCCAACCACAAACCGGGTATCTGTTCGGCCCTTGCCCCCAGGTACTCATAAATAACACTCATGTTATTCATCTGCAGCGACCAGCCAAACTGGATGCCAAAGAAACCAAAGCACATATTCCATATCTGCCAGAAATTAGCTCTTGGCTTTTCCTGCAGTGCGCTTTCTGTTTCCAGTACCAGTGGCGTAGTAGGTTCCATATAGCAATATCCTCCCATCCTCACAGAGAGGTATGGGACGTTCAGGATGAAATTACTTCTTTTCCTGCTGCTTTCAGGGGGTGGGGGCTTTACTCCCTCATATCACAAATCCATCCGGTAAGATGGAGCCTTTCTTCACCACCACTACGCCATCCTTGATGGTATACAGCGAGTGATCGGTGTTTTCGAGGTGCGTGGTGCCATTGATGCGCACATCATTCCCGATGCGGCAGTTCTTATCAATGATGGCATTGCGGATATAGCAACGCTCCCCTATGCCGAGTTTGGGCAGTCCGCGTTCCGCAGAATGATTCATCTCCTCAATGGTTTCAAAATAGTCAGAGCCCATTACACAGCAATTAACCAGCGTGGTACCGTGGCCAATACGGCTGCGGATGCCAATTACGCTGGTTTCAATACGACTGGCGTTGATAATACTGCCTTCGGCAATAATGGTGCGTTCCAGCGTAGTGCCGCTGATCTTGGCGGGCGGCAGCATACGGGGACGGGTATAGATAGAACGCTGGTTATCGAAGAGGTTGAAGGGCGGAATTTCTTCTGTAAGTGCAATATTGGCTTCAAAAAACGAATAGATATTACCGATATCCGTCCAGTAACCGGTGTACTGGTAACTCATGATCTTGTGCACGCCGATAGAAAGCGGCAGAATTTCCTTACCGAAATCTTTTGCGTCTTTGTGTTCTTCCATCAACAGGTCAAACATCAGCTTCCGGTTGAAAATATAGATACCCATGGAAGCAAGGTACTTCCTGCCCTGTTGCATCATTTCCGGACCGGTATCGCTTTCCCAATCGGGCAACAGTTCCTGTTTGGGTTTTTCTATGAAGGCCGTGATATAATTTTTTTCATCGGCTTTCAATATGCCAAAGTCCGATGCTTCACGGGCAGGCACCGGTATGGTAGCTACGGAAATATCGGCGCCGGTTTCTTTATGCTTTTCCAGCATATGCTGGAAGTCCATCTGGTACAGCTGGTCGCCGGAAAGGATCAGCACATATTCAAAATCGTGCTGGCTCAGGTGGCGAAGCGATTTGCGCACGGCATCGGCAGTGCCCTGGTACCAGGAGGGATTGTCGGGAGTTTGTTCGGCAGCAAGGATATCTACAAACGCGCTGCTGAAAATACTGAAGTGATAGGTATTCTTAATATGCTTGTTGAGAGAAGCGGAATTGAACTGCGTTAATACGAACATACGGTTGATGCCCGAATTGATGCAGTTGGAAATGGGAATGTCTACCAGCCGGTATTTACCGGCAATAGGCACGGCAGGTTTGGAGCGGCTTGCCGTGAGCGGATACAACCTGGTTCCTGCGCCGCCACCCAGAATTACGGCTATCACTTCTTTGCTCATGCGTGTGAATTTTTTTCTATATAAATGATGTTAGTAGAGGACGGCTGTATGAGCTATCGCTTCACGCTTTCATACACTTCCACATAAGCAGCCACACTTCTTTCCCAGCTGAAATCGAGTTCCATCATATGGCGGATGATGCTGTTCATTTTTTCCTTATCGTGGTATAATTCTACGGCCCGCCATATGCCATGATTGATATCAGAAGCAGTAGCATGTTCGTAGCAAATACCATATCCGCCTTTATCGCCGAAGTCAATCACTGTATCTTTCAGGCCACCCGTACGCCGCACCATTGGAACGGTGCCGTAGCGCATGGAGTACATTTGGTTCAGCCCGCAGGGTTCTACCCGCGAAGGCATTAACAGAAAATCCATGCCCGCATACATCTGGTGACTCAGCGTTTCGTTGTACCCGATATACACGTTGTAATCATACTGCGCCAATGATTTCAGGGAAGTCAGTCCTGCCTCTACTTCGGGGAACCCGCTACCCAGTATGAGGAAGTTCATGCGGCGGCCGATATAATAAAATGATTCACCAATTACTTGCGGCAACAGATCAGCGCCTTTTTCTCCCACCAGTCTGCCGATAAAGCCGATCAACGGTTTATTAAAATCGAGCTGAAACCGGTCGCACAACAACATTTTATTCTTCGCCTTCCCTTCCTGGAAATTATCTACACTATAATGATGTTCCAGGTAATGGTCGTTTTGAGGGTCCCATACATGCACATCAATGCCGTTCAGAATACCTACACATTTTCCCTTTTCATATTCAAACAAGGCTTCGAGGCCATTGCTTTTATACCGGAGTTCTTCGAGGTAACTCGGACTTACCGTGGTTACCATATCCGCGCATTTGATACCGCTGGCGAGCGGATTGATAGTATTGTTCCAGTCGAGCAATCCCCATTTCCACATATCCCATTCCGGTATCAGCGTACTGCGGTTCCAGCCCATCCATCCCTGGTATTCGGCATTGTGAATGGTAAGCACTACGGGTACATTTGCCAGTGGTGCGTACTTGAAACAGTGCTTCACCATGAACGGTATCAGGGCTGTGTGGTGATCATGTACATGGATCACATCGGGTTTCACTTCCCAGGTATTCAGCCAGTCGAGCGTGGCAATCTGAAAGGCCGTGAACCGTTCGGTATCATCGTCGTAACCATAGATGCGCTCCCGGTCAAGCAGACCATTGATGTCTACCAGGTATAGTTCAAAGCCCAGTTCGTTCGATTGTTCTTTAATAATGGTGAATTCAAACCACCAGTTGCCCATATTGGTGTAGCCTTTATGCACTACATCCCATTGATGGGTATACAGGTAGCGGGTGCGGTACATGGGCATTACCACGCGGGCGGTATGCCCGGGCTTATTCAGATACTTTGGTAACGCTCCTACCACATCGCCCAAACCGCCGGCCTTGGCCACAGGATAACATTCCGCGCTAACGTGTAAAATTTCCATGCTACCGGACATTCTATTTTAACTAGGGAAGGAATATGCATTCAATATATGAATGTTTTGTAAATGAATGTGCTATGGGTTGAAAAAATTTTTCGCTTGCGAATTTA
>Ga0164243_10005791_pt1 | contig 18825 bp, 13 predicted proteins | sample OricompcompostOP_FD_108781 | JGI IMG/M metagenome (GOLD analysis project Ga0164243, IMG submission 108781) | Organic Plus compost microbial communities from Emeryville, California, USA - Original compost - Organic plus compost (OP) | ecosystem: Engineered > Solid waste > Mixed feedstock >... | reverse complement strand
CGATGCTGTCGATCGTCCGCGAGCGCCACCAGCCCATGGCTTCGGGCATAAGGAACTTGGGCTGGATCGTGCGGCGATAGGCGCGGTGCATTGGGGGATCCATCTCGAGGATGCCCATCGTATTCTCGTTCGCCGGATTGGGATGGCCCTGGACCGTGTTGGAGTAGGTCTTCGGATCGCGGAATGCCTCTTCGCAGGCTTCGTAGGTCAGCACCGCGTAGTGCTGCCGGCCCTTGGCCAGGACGTGGCGATCGTGATGGGGCAGGCCAAGCAGCTCGCGCACTCGCCCTTTGTGCACCGGCGCTTGCGCGCGCAGCACATGGAGCTGGGGCATCACGGCGTTGACGTCCACGAAGTTGCCGATGTCCTCAGCTTCGCGGCGGACGTCGTAAAGTTCCTCGTAGAGCGGATCATCGGCGAGAAGGACGTCGGTGGTCATGGCTATTCTTCCTGTTGCACAGGCTCGCCGGCAGCCTCGGCACGAGCGCGGCGGGCTTCGGGGGTTTCGAAGGGAAGGCGGCGGGCGGCCAGCCAGAGCAGCACCAGCGCGATCGGTGCCAACAGCATCATGCTGAGCAGGCCCGCGGTCAGCGAGCCGGTGACGGCGCTGACCTTGCCGGCCCAATAGGGACCGGTGCCCGACGAAATGACGATCGCCACCAGCGAGAAGGAGGCCGCCGCGGCACCGCGCATGCGCGGCAGCACCAGATCCTGGATCATCGCGGCGATGCCTCCGCTGAAAGAGGCGGACAGCAGGCCCAGGAAGAAAGTGGCGATGAGGAACAGGGTATAATCGAACACCAGCATCATCATCGCGATGCAGGGCAGCGACAGGACCAGGCAGATGGCCGCCATGCCCAGCGGCGCACGCGCGTCCTTCATCTTCCAGCGATCGACGATCCAGCCGCCGAGCAGCACGCCGAAGATCGCGCCCAGGACATGGGCAAAGCCCAATGTCACGCCGATCTCGTGCGGCGCCAGATCGTAAGTCCGCATCGCATAAGGCGCCGACCAGACGTGCACGGCGCCGCCGACGCAGGCGATGAGGGCGGTAGCTGCCGTGCCGAGCACAAAAGTCGGATCGCCGAAGGTCAGGCGGAACAGCGGACGGTCGCGATAGCTCTGGATCTGGCCCCAGGTGACGACGGCATAGGCGCCGAGACCCAACGACCACCATTGCGCGGAATCGCCGGTGAGATGCGCGATCAGCGCCGCGATGATCGAGAGCACGCCGGCCAGCAGGATATTGTTGAAGAGCGCCTTGGCCCCGCCGATGCGGTGGATGGTGACCATGGTGAACGGGGGCAATGCCGAGGCGAATTCACCGAGCACGAAACGGGTCGCGGACCCGGTGCGTTGCGCCCGCGCCGGCTCGCGGATCGCCAGCAGCATCAGCGCCAGCGGCAGGCCGGGCAGGCCCACGGCGATCAGCGCCGCCTTCCAGGGAGCAAGACCGCAGGCGCCGGCGATCGGCACCGCGCGGCAGGCATCGTCCCAATGTTCGAGGAAATAGCCGCCGACGATCATCGCCAGCGCGCCGCCCAGGAAAGTTCCCGACAGATAGATGCTGAGCGCCAGCGCCCTGCGGCGTTGCGGGAAGACGTCGGACAGCAGCGAGTGCGAGCAGGGATTGGCCACGGCCTCGCCAACGCCCACGCCGATGCGGGCGAAGCCCAGCATGGCGAAGCTCGTCGCGGCACCGCCCAATGCGGTCATCGCCGACCACAGGGTCAGGCCGAAAGCCATCACTTTCTTGCGCGGCAGGCCATCGGAGATCTTGCCCATGGCAATGCCGACGACCGAATAGAATACGGCAAACGCCGTCCCCAGCAGAAAGCCGAGGTCGGCGTCGTCGAGTTTGAGGTCGGTCTTGATCGACTGGGCGAGGATCGAGACGATCTGCCGGTCGAGGTAATTCAGCAGATTGGCTGCCGCCAGGACGGCCAATGCGTAGTAGGCAGCCTTGGGAATCGCCGCTGATTTCACCTCAGCGGACGCGCCGCCTTCTACAATCGTCGCCACGCCCTGTCTCTCCCGTCATCATTCTGCTTTTTTTGCCCGCCGCGCGGGGCCTGCACCTCAATCGAGGCGCAGGAGCCGCTTGGCGTTATTGCAGATGATGTCGCGGATATCGGCTTCGGGAACGCCCGCGAAGTCGCGCTTGATCACTTCGTGCGAGCGCGGGAAGGTCGTTTCCGAATGCGGGTAGTCCGAGGACCACATGATGTTCTTGCCGCCCGGCAGATCGCGCATCAGGATGCCGGCGCGATCCTGGATGAACGAGCCCCAGACGTTCTGGTCCATGTAATAGCTCGGCGGCTTGTCGATCACGCTTTCGGTCCAGAAGCGCTGTTTCTCCCAGGTGCGGTCGCAGTATTCGGCATACCACGAGAACCAGCCCACGCCCGATTCCATCGAGCCGATGCGCAGATCGGGGAAGCGGTCGAAAATGCCGTTGAAGATGAAGATACCGATCGGTTCGGCCATCGCCAGCTTCGACATCGGCATATCGGGTAGGAAGTGCTGCTTCTCGCCGAAGCGAGGCACGCGGCCGCCGAGGTGGAAGGTGATGACCATTCCCTCGTCGCTCAACACTTTCCAGAGTGCGTCGAATTCGGGCTGGTAGTACTGCAGCGCGCCCTTCGGGTCGCCGGTCTGCGCCGAGACCTGGCCCGACTTCATGTTCTTGATCTCGGACGAGGTCTTCCACGCGTCGGCATTCTGCGGGAAGGCCGGCAGCTGGACCATCTTGAAGCCCATCTTGGCGAGGCGCTTCACATGCGCGATCGTCTCGTCGATGTCGCGCATCGGTGCGTGGCCCACGGGGAACAGACGGTGCGGCGCGTTCGACGCCCAGTCCATCACCCAGTTGCTGAAAGCCTCAAAGCTGGCGAGGTAGAGATCGTTGTCGAAGCTGCCCAGCGGGCCGCCGCCGAACAGGATGGCCTGATCGATACCGTCGAGGTCCATGTCGGCGAGGCGCTTGGCCGGATCGTAAGTGTTGCGCTGTTCGGACAGGCGGCCCTTCATCTTGAAGTTCTTGCCTTCGCGGCCGGCCTGGTTGTTGATCATCATCACCGGGCGGCGATTGCCCTCGAAGACGATGTAGTCGCAGTCCTCGCCATGCTCGATCACCGGCGCCTTGTCGCGCTGTGAGGCCGGCAGGTATTCCTTCCACATGTCGTGCGGGGGATCGATGTGCGCGTCGGCATCGAAGATCGGGCCGTAGGTCCAGTCTTCCTTGAGGGCGCTGCCAAATTTCGGATCAGCTTCGCTCATCTCCCAAACTCCTTCTCGCCGTATTATCAAACGAAATTCGAAATAGTGAACTTAGTATCGCAGTTCGGAACGTTTAAGTCAAGATAGCGACTCTATCACAATGCGCGGAAAAGGGCGATCAATCGCGTCGCAGCAACATCGCGCCATAGCCGTAGCCGCCGTTGACGACGACGCAGCTTTGCGCATCCTTGACCTGCCTGCCGCCGCCTCTGCCCCACAGCTGCACGCAGGCCTCGTGAGTGTGTCCGTAGCCGTGGAAACGCCCGGCCGAGAGCTGTCCGCCGCTGGTGTTGAGGGGCAGTTCGCCGTCGAGCGCGACACGAGTTCCATCCTCGATGAAGCGCACTGCCTCACCCGGTGCACAAAGCCCGACCGCCTCCAGCCAGAGCGGGATGTGGATCGAGAAGCCGTCATAGATCTGGGCGCAATCGACATCCTTCGGCGTGAAGTCGGTCCGCTTCCACAGCATCTCGCCGGCGCGGGTCGCCGGGATGGATGTGAAGTCGCCTTCGTGAAAGCCTTCGCCGATGCCGCCGATCGACATGCCCATGGCCTCGACCGCCAGCGGCGTATTGCGCAGATCCTTCGCCGCGTCCTTGTGCGAGATGATCAGCGCGGTTGATCCGTCGATATGCGAGTCGCAATCGTAGAGCCGCAACGGGGAAGAGATCATCCGCGCCGACAGGTAGTCGTCGAGCGTGATCGGCTCGCGGTAGATGGCGTTCGGATTGTGCGCGGCCATCCGCCGGCCGTTGACCGCAATCCAGCCAAGCTGCTCCGGACCGACGCCGTATTTGTCGAAATAGGCCTGGGCATAGAGCGCCCACATGTTGACCGGCGAATGCGCATGGAACGGCACGAAGAAGGCATTGCCGCCGTCGACCCGATCGCGACTGCCGGTGAGCAGTGTCGACGCGCGCGAGGCAAGGCGCGCGGTCGCTTGCCCGACCGTGCGGAAGACGAGCACATGGCGGCACAAGCCCGTCGCGACCGCCATCACGGCCTGGAAGATCGCGCCCATATGGCCCGGGCCTTCCGCCGACGAAGGGTTGGTCCAGACCGGGCGGATACCGAGCGCCAGCATGGTCTCGACCGTGCCTACGGGCGAAATCCCGCCGCCTTCGGCAACTTTGCCGAAATGGCAGGTGAGGCCGTCTATATCGTCTACCGAGAGTCCCGCGTCCTCGATGGCTTCGAGGCAGGCGTCGAGCGTAAGCTGCAGCGCCGAACGATCCGAGGGGCGTCCGACTTTCGACTGGCCGATGCCCGTGATGCGGACCTGCTTTTCCGGATAGCCCTCAAGCTGCATCGGCGTTCTCCTCCGGCCGGAACAGCGGCAGCCAGACGTCTTCCTGGTGTTCGAAGCAGACTTGCACCGGCAGGCCGATCCGCACCGTCTCCGGCGGCGCAAGGACATTGCTGAAGACATAGAGCTCAGGCTGCTCGGCAAGCTCGACCGCAGCGAAGATGAACTGCTGGTTGAGGCCGGGAAGCCATTGCTGGTGATTGACGGTGAACGTCTTGACCGCTCCTCGACCGGATACGGGCGAGGCCTCCATCGTTTGGGTCCGGCAGACCGGGCAGAGCGAAAGCGGCGGATGCTGGTAGCGTCCGCAATCGGTGCAGCGCTGGATCAGCAGCCGCGCATCCTTGCCGGCGGTCCAGAAGAATTCCGTCTCGGGCGTGAGCAGCGGCAGCTTGCGGGCCGGCGGCTCGATGCCGACCGGTCCGCGCGGCGGTGCAGGCTCGGTCAAAAGACCACGCCTTTCACCTTGAGGTCGATAATCGCATCTTCGTCATAGCCCAGGTTTTCGAGGATTGAGTCGCTGTTCGCGCCGAGATCGGGCGAGCGGCGCGCCGGCATCGGCTGCCCGTCGAACAGCATCGGCACGGCAACCAGCGGGATGGTCGTGCCGTCGCCATAGTCCACCGTCTGGAGCAGGCTGTTCGCCTGGACCTGCGCATCCTTGTGGATCTCGCCGACATCCTGGACGACGTCCCACTGGCCATCCTGCTGCACGAGAATCCCGCGCCATTCGGCCAGCGTCTTGCTGGCGAACAGCGCTTTCATCTCCTCGAAGCAGGCATCGATGTTTTCGACGCGCGCCGCGGCGTTGGCAAAGCGGGGATCGTTGGCCAGATCGGGGCGGTCCGCCACTTCGCAGAACCTGCCCCAGTACTTGTCCGCCTGCAGCATGCAGAGCGCGACGAAGCGGTCGTCCGACGTGCGATAGTTGTGCACCAGCACGTTGTGCGGCTTGCGCATCGCCGGCCGGGGGAAGCGCTGGAGGCCGTCCATGGTCGATTGCGCGATCAGGCGCTGCATCGACCACATTGCCGTGCCGAGCAGCGAGACGTCGACCACCGAGGCTTCGCCACTCAGCGCGCGCTTGGCGATGGCGGCGCAGATCGCGCCGCACAGCATCGAGCCAGACAGCGTGTCTCCGAAAGCCGGTCCGGGCGGACCGACGGGGTGGTCGGCGCCATCTTCGGTCATCGTCGAGGAAATGCCGCCGCGTGCCCAGAAGCTGATCGAATCGTAACCGCCCTTGGCGCTGTCGGGGCCGCTGGGGCCTGTGCCGCTGCCGCTGGCGTAGATGATGTTGGGGAACCTTGCGCGAATCGAATCGGCGTCGATGCCCATCGACATGCGCGCCGGCGGCAGCAGGTTCGTGAGGAAGACGTCGGCGTCTTCGCACAGCTTCATCAGGACGTCGCGGCCTTCCTGCTGTTTGAGATCCAGCGTGATCGAGCGCTTGCCGCGGTTGTAGGATTCCCAGGAGAGGTCGACCCGGCTGGTGTCGCCCATGCCGCCGATCTGCAGCCCGCGCAGCGGATCGCCCGTCGGCGGCTCGACTTTGATGACGTCGGCGCCGAGGTCGGACAACATCCCGCCGCACGCGGGCACGAATGCCCACATAGCAACTTCGACGACCTTGATGCCTTCAAGCGGTTTACCCATGCCTCTCCCCATGATTGGTGGCGAATTCGGGCCGACTTGAGGCCCGATGTGGATTCGCCCGGAAAATTCTCTATTGCGAAGAATGGAACGAAATGGCGAATAGCGTCAAGACGCCGAAACCATCCGGAGAAGGGGATAGCTATGAATGACGACCAAGCAAGCCGCCAGGCACCGCCCGAACTCGCGCTGCGAGTGCCAGCGACGCTTGAGGAAGCACTCGACCCGCAGTGGTTGAGCGAAGCGCTTGCGCCGGTCGCCCAAGGCGGCAAGGTGACGAAGGTCGAAACGGTCGAACTGATCAAGACGGTCGCCACCAAGGTTCGCTTCACGGCGACGTTCGATAACGCGGTCGGCATCCAGGGCTTCTGCCTCAAGGGCCTGCTCGACGTCGACGAGATGACCAAGCTGGGCGGCGCGACTTGCGTGCTCGAGGGCGATTTCTACACCAAGATTGCGCCCAAGATCGATGTTCGCGTGCCAGAGGCCGTTGCCGTCGTGACCGACCGCGAGGCGAAGCAGAGCGTCCTGCTCATGCGCGACCTGATCGCGGGGGGCGGGCGTTTTTGCTCGGCGCTGGAAGCCTTTACCGCCGATCAGGCGGCCGACAGCCTTGCCCAGATCGTCCGGTTGCATGCGGGCAGCGGCCTGCTCGCTGAAACGCCGTGGATTCGCCAGCGCGCTGCCGAGCTGGCGCGGATGCCGCATATGACGGCGGAAATACTACAGGGCCTGCTGGACGGCCCGCGCGGCGACAATCTCGCGCCGGCGGTGCGTAACGGCGAGCGGCTGATCGAAGGGATGAAAGCGCTGGCCGACAAGGATGCCGGGCGGCCGCAGTTCCTTGTCCATGGCGATGCCCATGCGGGCAACATTTTCCGCACGGCCGACGGTTCCGGCTTGATCGACTGGCAGGTGCTGCAGCGCGGCGGCTGGGCGATCGACGTTGCCTATCATCTCTGCGCGGTGCTGCCGGTGGAGCTTGCCGAGACGGAAGAGCGGCGGCTGCTGAACCATTACCTCGACCTGGCGCGCGGTTTCGGCTTGACGCTGCCCGATGAGGAGGACGCCTGGCGGCAATATCGCGAATCGGTGATGTACGGTTTTTACATGTGGGGCATCACTCGCCGCGTCGCGCCCGACATCACCATCCAGTTCACAGACCGCCTCGGTCGCGCGGTCATGAGACACGAAAGCCACGCCCTGCTGGGCGTGGCCTGAGCTCGCCTGACGGCGAGAATAAGGGCCCGCGCTGCAATAAGCAGCGCGGGCCTTTCTTTTTTGTTACATTCCGAAGTTGTAACGCACGCGCACGCCGTAGAAGCGCGGCTGGCTCAAGATGACCTCGGCGACACCCGCCGAGTACCACGAGCCGGTGTTGGCGACGTTGTACTTTTCCTTGGTGACGTTGGTCGCGAAGAGCGCCAGGTCGACCGGCGAGCCTCCGACGCCCTTCCAGTCGATGTTGACGTTGAGCAGATCGGTAGCCGGCGTGAAGCCCAGCGGCGTGCCATCGACGAACCGGGGCACCGAGCCGTCGTTGATGTAGCTGGACTGATGCACCCAGGTCGCACCGATGGTCACTTCGCCCACATCCTCGCTGAGCGGCAGGGTATAGGACGGAGAGATCGTCAGCTTGTGCTTCGGCGAGAGCACGAAGGGCGAACCTTCCTGCACGTTGGGGATGATCGACTCGAACGGCGTGCCGAGCAGCCTTTGCCCCAATGCCGAGCCGTCACCGACCGTTGCCGCGGGCGCAACTTCCTTCACCTTGGTGTTCAGGTAGGTGTAGCCGGCAGAGATGCGCAGGCTGTCGAAGAACAGCGCCGAACCGTCGACCTCGATACCCCAGATGCGCGACTTGCCCGCATTGACGACGGCGTTACCGCCGGCCACGCCATCTTGCGCTGCCTGCTCGGTGGGGACGAGACCGGCAAAGACCTGCTGATTGCTCAGGTTGTTGTAGAAGCCGGCCAGGTTGAAATAGCCCGAAATGGCGCCACGGAACGTGGTCTTGGCGCCGACTTCGAAGGAATCGAGCTTTTCCGGTGCCCAATCTTCAACGCCAGGATTGGTGAAGTTGAGGCCGCCCTGGCGATAGCCGCGCGCGTATTTCGCGTAGACCATCATGTCCGGCGTGATCTTGTAGTCGGCGTTGACCAGCCAGGTCGGCTTGTTCGACTTGTTGACCAGCCTGGTGTTGCAAACGCTGCGATCAAGCCCGGGAACAACATCTGCGTGCCGGAAGGAGTCCGTACATTCGCGTGTAACGGTTCTGCCGCTGATCGGATCGACAAATGGCAGCGAGCCGCGAGCCGCAAGATCGAGGCGAGTACTGTTTGTCTCGCCTACGATCTTGTCGAAGGTCCAGCGGCCGCCGGCGGTGAGCGAAAGCTTCTCGGTGGCTCTGTAAGTGACCTGACCGAAGACACCGTGGTTGTCGAAGCTCATCTTGGTGCTCGATTCGGAAATCGAGCCAAAACCCAGTGGGTTGTTGCACTGGAGGTTCTGCGGTCGCTCGCAGTCGGCAAAAATGGCGGTCCGTCCGGCGCTATAGCCGATTGGGCGACTGAACTCGAGATAACCGCCTACCACGAAATCGAGCTTGTCAGTGTGTCCCTGAAGCTGAAGCTCTTCCGTGAAAGTGGATTGCGCCGAGTTGTATTGGTGCGGCCCTGCGGTGTCGAGGACGATACGATCATAAGGAAGGCCGGCGGGAACACCGAGACCGGACGTACCGTTAACGAAGGGGTCATTGGGGGTGACGAAGTTGCTGGAGCCAAGGTCGAAATTCGCACGTTCGCGGAATTCACCGTAGCTCATGATATTCTTCAGCGTAAGAACGTCGCTGGCCTGCCACGTTGTGGTATTGATGGCTTGCCACTGCACGATGTCGAGAAACGGATTCCGGTTCCGCGTTTCGATATCGTAGAAACCATCGCCACGTGCCGTCGTTCGGGCAAGCTGCTGCTCGCAAGATCTAGCCTGCAGATAGCGAGTGGGGTTGAAGCCACTTTGACCGGGCAACCGTAGGGCGCCTTCCGGCGAATCCGGCGAAGCGCAGCCCGTGATCTTCGATGCATAGCCGTTGGTGCTCGAATCGCTGTAGTGAAAGATCGTGTAGTTCTCGAGCTCAGGGGTCAGATCGGCGACGATGCTGAGACGGGCGTAGGTGTAGTTGACGTCGTTGTAGTCCCGCGGACCGACGCCCGAGAGGTTGTGGATGAACCCATCCCGCTTGTTACGGTCGACCGCAACACGGACCTTGAACGTATCGGACAGCGGCACGTTGAGAGCGGCCTGAAGACGCATCTGATCATAGTTGCCGTAAGTGCCCTCGGCATAACCTTCGAGGTTGCCGGTCGGCTTTGCCGGGGTCAGCAGCACGGCGCCGCCGGTCGTGTTGCGGCCGAACAGCGTACCCTGCGGACCCTTCAGCACCTGCACGTTCTGCAGGTCGGTGAAGGCGCCGGCGCCCACGGTATTGCCCGACGTCGTGCCGCCCTGGGCGCGGACGCCGACGACTTCCGCGAAGTAGACGCCAACGGTCGGCGCGGTGGCGGAATCCTGATTGAAGCCGCGGATGTTGAAGTTGGCCTTTTCGGGGCCGTAGCGCTGGTTGACCGACAGCGACGGCGTGTAGGTCGCCAGGTCGGTGGCTACCGCGATATTGCGCTGGGTGAGCTGTTCCTGATCGAAGACCGTGATCGAGACCGGCACGTCCTGCAGGCGTTCCTCGACGCGGCGGGCGGTGACGATGATATCGCCGGCGCCAGCGGCGTTATCCGCGCCTTCCTGCGCAAGTGCCGGCACCGAGACGGCAAGGCCGGAACCGGCGACGCCCATAAGCAGGGCCGCCTTCATAGTACGGTGAAACATTCTTCCTCACTCCCTTTGCAGAACTATTCGCAAAATCGTTGCGCAACAGACGCTGCCTCAAGCACCGCAAATGCGCGGATCAATTGTTAGGCAAAGCGCGGGACGCGCCGGCATCAATGTCGCTTGAAATTAAGGCAGATCGATTGCCACACCCCAGTCCCGTCTTATAAGCAGCAGCTTAGCCGCTCATCATTGAGCGCATAGCCGAAAGGCTCTCATTTTTTCCGGGGGCGGGATAGCAACCTGATGCAGCCGTCACAATAGGGAATGAGTTGTCGAAAAATTGAATTGCGGCCTGTTGCAACCATGCATCAGCTGGCGAAGACTTGCTCCAGTAGCGCCAGCGTTCCTGCCCAGGAAACGCGGTCGGCGATCGCGTGATAAGCGATGCCCGGCATGTCCATCGCCCCTGCATCCGGATCGGTGAAACTGTGCGCGGCCTCGCCGAAGACCGAGATGTTGTAACGGGCGTCAGCGTCGGTCAGCTCCTGGCGCAAGGCGTCGATGGTCTCGATCGGGGCATAAGGATCGAGAGCACCGCAATAGGCGGCAACCTCGCATTTTACCTCGCCTTTTCGGGCTGGTGCGTGGGTAGTGAGGATGCCGTGATAGCTGACGGCTGCTTTCACGTCGGCCCCGCTGCGAGCCAATTCGAGAACGCACATCCCGCCGAAGCAATAGCCGATCGCGGCGATCCGCGACGCATCGACATCGGGCCGCGCTGCGATCGTATCGAACCAGGCCACGACCCGTTCGCGTAGCAGGCCGGGATTCTCGTGGAAGGCGGCATAGGCCTCACCGGTCGCCTCTTGTCCGCGAGCCTGAATATCGGGGCCATACATGTCGGTCGCGACCGCAAGATAACCGCGCTGGACAAGCAGCTCTACCGTTCCGCGCACCTGATGTCGCAGGCCGAGCGCGCTGTGCATGACGATCACGGTGGGGAAGGGGCCTTCGCCTTGCGGCTTCGCCACCAGGCCTTCCAGGCCGAAGCCGTCATGATCACAGCCGAACGGTTCGAACTCCAGCATCCTGTGCACTCCCGCTATTCCCGTTTTGCCGTTCCATGGCCCGCCGGCGCCGCCGCTGTCAAAGCAGATCGGCACGGCACCCGAAGATTGTCCGGCTGGGACGCGCATGCCATATCGCCATGATGTCGCGGGCCGACCTCTCCTCGCCACGCGGGACGCGGCTGGGTGTCGCCGCCGTGGTGCTGGCGCTGCATGTTGCGGCGATCTTCGCGCTGATCCGCGCTTTTGCACCCGAATTGACCGTTGCTGTGGCCGATCGGGTGACTTCCATATTCGTCGTGGACATTACCCCGCCGCCGCCGGAGAAGCTGCAGCCGAAGCCATCGCCAGCGCCTCGCCAGTCCGAACCGCCCGGCGCCGCCGCTGAAGCCGGCAAGCGGGCAGTGCCGAAAGAGGCGGCGACGCCCGTTCCGAAGATCGTGATCGCCAGTCCCAAGCCGGCGCCGCGAGTCGCGGGGAAGGGCGCGGAGGCGGCCTCTGGCGCGCGCGATACCGGCAGCGGGACTGGCGCGGGCGGACAGGGCGCGGGAACGGGCTCGGGCGCTGCGGGCAGCGGTCAGGGCGCCGGCGGCGGAGGCACGGCGGTCAAGATCGCGGGCGACATCAACTCGGCGCGCGACTATCCGCGCAAGAGCCGCGAACTCCGGCTTGGCGACCATGTCGTCGTGGCGTTGACCGTCGGCGCCGACGGCCGGGTCAAGGGGTGCCGTGTCCATCGCCCCAGCCGCGATCCCGAAGCCGACCGAATCACCTGCCGCCTCGCCAGCGAGCGGTTCCGGTTCCGTCCCGCGACGAACGCTGCGGGCAATCCGGTCGAATCGATCTACGGCTGGCAGCAGCGCTGGTATGATCCGCGTGCCGGTGGAAGTCGGTAAGAGTGGCCGGGAGTGCCGGCGAACGACCCTGGCATGACCTTTCCCGGACGAGACGAGCCGCCGGTCCCGGCCTTAGCCCGGAATGGCGCGCAAGATCATGATTTCCAGTTGGATCAATCGCTCTCATCGGGCATCTAGGCGCACGATGACCCAGATCGTTCCAGTTATCCTTTGCGGAGGCAGCGGCACGCGCCTCTGGCCGCGCAGCCGTGCGGTGAAGCCCAAGCCCTTCCTGCCGCTGGTCGGCGACAAGACGCTGTTCGAAGCGACGCTTCAGCGTTGCCCGGCCGAGGCGGGCTTCGGCTCGCCCGTCGTCGTGACGGGCAAGGCGCATCTCGAACATGTCGAGGCGCAGCTTGGCGACGATCCGGGGGCGGCGATCATCGTCGAGCCGGCGGCGAAGAACACCGCGGCGGCCATCGCGCTTGCCGCGCTGCGCTTGCCCGAGGATGCCGTCATGCTCGTCTGCCCGAGCGACCACCACATTGGCGACTGCGAAGCCTTCGCGGCGGCGGCCAACGTCGCGGGGACCCTCGCGCGGGAAGGCTGGCTGGTTTCCTTCGGCATCGAGGCGAAGGCGCCCGAGACCGGCTTCGGCTATCTGAAGCGGGGCGAGGCCGTCAGCCAGCACGGCTTCCGCGTCGCGCAATTCGTCGAAAAGCCCGATCTCGAACGCGCGACCGCGTTCCTCGCCGAAGGGATCTATTCCTGGAACGGCGGAATCTTCGCTTTCCGCGTGAAGGATTTCCTTGAGGAACTCGCGGCCCACCGTCCTGCCCTGGCCGAGGCCGTGAACAAGGCGGTCGCCGGAGGGCGCGCCGACGGTCGCCGATTCCATCCGGACCCAGAGGCTTTCGGCACGATCAACAGCGAATCGGTCGACTATGCGGTGATGGAAAACACCGCCCGCGCCGCCATGGTCCCGGCGGACATGGCCTGGTCCGACATCGGCAACTGGCAGGCGCTCCACGCTGCTCGTCCGCGCGACGAGGCCGGCAATTCCACCGCTGGCCCGGTCGAACTGGTCGACTGTCGCAACGTGCTGGCCGATAGCGACGGTCCGCGCGTATCGATCATCGGACTGGAGAACGTGATGGTCGTCGTCGACGGCAACGAGGTTCTGGTGACCACCGCTGCCGGTGCGCAGAAGGTCGGCAAGCTTTCCGGCGCGCTCAACCAATGAGCATCGTGCTGCCCATTCGCGAGGTGGAGAAGCCTTGGGGCAGCGATGTTCTGCCGGCGCCGTTTTCGGCGCCGGAAGGCAAGCGGATCGGCGAAATCTGGTTCGAACCGCCGCCCGCTCTGCCGCAGCTCCTGGTCAAGTATATCTTCACCAGCGAAGCGTTGTCGGTGCAGGTCCATCCCTCGGACGCCGAGACGACGGCTAAGGGGCTCGGGCGCCAGGGCAAGGAAGAGTGCTGGCTGATCGTGGCGGCGGAGCCCGACGCGAAGCTTGGCATCGGCTTTCGCGAGGATCTATCGCAAGAGGCGATCCGCGCCGCCGCGCTCGACGGCAGCATCGAGCAGCTGATGCAATGGCATCCGGTGCAGGCGGGCGACTTCTTCTACATTCCGGCGGGCACCGTCCATGCGATCGGCGCGGGCGTCAGCCTGATCGAAGTTCAGCAGAACAGCGACATCACCTACCGCCTCTACGACTACGGCCGCCCGCGCGAGCTGCATCTGGACGACGGTGTGGCGGTGGCGCACGGCACGTCCTATCCCTCGCGGCTGCATCAGACCGTTCCCGAGACCGGCTCGCAGACGCTCGTCGACGGGCCGCTGTTCCGGCTCGATCAGGTCGAGGGCCCTTATGGCGAGGATGTCGCGGCTGCCTATGGCGAAGAGCCGTTGCTGGTCATCCCGCGCACCGCCACTGTCCATATCGGCGGCGAGGAGATCGCACCGGGGCAGTGCGGCGTTGCGCCCAATCTCTATGCGGTTGCTTTCGACGGTCGGGGCAGCACGCTGATTGCGCAGCCGCGCACCTCTTGATCGCGCGCCGCGGCGGCGGCAATGATAGCGCTCCATATGGAGAGCGATCTTGTCCACCATTCATCCAGTTCCCGCCGAGTGGGCCGCACGGGCCTATGTCGATGCCGCCGGCTATGCCGAGAAGTACCGCCGCTCGATCGAAGAGCCCGAAGCCTTCTGGCGCGAGGAGACGGCACGGCTTGACTGGATCAAGCCGTGGACGAAGCTGCGGGATTGCAGCTTCGATGAAGCGACGTTCGGCATAGAATGGTTCGCTGACGGTACGCTCAACGTTTCGGTCAATTGCCTCGACCGGCATCTGGCTGAGCGCGGCGATACGGTCGCCATCATCTGGGAAGGCGATGACCCTTCGCAGCAGCGCAGGCTGACCTATCGCGATCTGCACGAAGAAGTCTGCCGTTTCGCCAATGCGCTCAAAAGCCTGGGCGCCCGGCGCGGCGATCGCGTGACCATCTACCTGCCGATGATCCCCGAGGCCGCGATCGCGATGCTTGCGTGCGCGCGAATCGGGGCGATCCATTCGGTCGTCTTCGGCGGCTTCTCGCCCGAAGCGCTGGCCGGCCGTATTCAGGACTGCGACAGCAGGATCGTCGTCACCGCCGACGCCGGCATGCGCGGCGGCAAGCAGGTTCCGCTCAAGACCAATGTCGACGAGGCGCTTGGTCACTGCACGTCGGTCGAGGGGGTGCTCGTTGTGCGCCATGCCGGCAACGCCGTCACGATGGAGGAGGGCCGTGACCACTGGTGGCACGAGGAACGCGAAAAGGCGGCCACCGATTGCCCGCCCGAAGAAATGGGCGCCGAGGACCCGCTGTTCATCCTCTACACCTCCGGTTCCACCGGCAAGCCCAAGGGCGTGCTCCACACCACGGGCGGCTACCTCGCCTGGGCTGTGATGACGCACCACTATGTCTTCGATTACCGGCCGGGCGAGATCTACTGGTGCGCCGCCGACGTCGGCTGGGTCACCGGTCACAGCTATGTCGTCTACGGCCCGCTGGCCAACGGCGCGACGCAGGTAATGTTCGAGGGCGTGCCTAACTACCCCGATCACAGCCGCTTCTGGCAGATCGTCGACCGCCACCAGGTCAACATCTTCTACGGCGCGCCTACCGCATTGCGCGCGCTGATGCGCGAGGGTGACGAATGGGTGAAGCAGACCAGCCGTTCCTCGTTGCGCCTCCTTGGCTCGGTCGGTGAGCCGATCAATCCCGAAGCCTGGGAATGGTACTGGCGTGTAGTGGGTGACGAGCGTTGCCCCATCGTCGACACCTGGTGGCAGACCGAAACCGGCGCGGCGATGATCACGCCGCTGCCCGGTGCGACGGACCTCAAGCCTGGCTCGGCCAGCAAGCCGGTGTTCGGCGTAGTGCCGCAGATCGTCGATGCCGACGGCAAGGTGCTTGAAGGGGCGGGCGAGGGGAACCTGTGCATCACGCAAAGCTGGCCGGGCCAGATGCGGACGGTCTGGGGCGATCATGAGCGTTTCTTCCAGACCTATTTCACCACTTATCCGGGCAAGTACTTCAGCGGTGATGGCTGCCGCCGCGACGAGGACGGCTATTACTGGATCACCGGCCGGGTCGACGACGTGATCAACGTCTCGGGCCACCGCATGGGCACGGCCGAGGTGGAAAGCGCGCTCGTCGCCCATGCCAAGGTGGCCGAAGCGGCGGTCGTCGGCATGCCGCACGAGATCAAGGGACAGGGCATCTACGCCTATGTAACGCTCAACGTCGGTGAGGCGGAGAGCGAGGATGTGCGCAAGGAGCTTATCCAGTGGGTCCGCCGCGAAATCGGTCCGATCGCCACGCCCGACGTCATCCACTTCGCGCCCGCGCTGCCCAAGACCCGCTCGGGCAAGATCATGCGCCGTATCCTGCGCAAGATCGCTGAAGGCGACACATCGAACCTCGGCGACACTTCCACCTTGGCCGATCCGGCGGTCGTCGATACGTTGCTTTCGACAAAAGGAAGCTAGGGGCCCCGTGATCCGGTTGCTCCTGCCGTGCCGCCTTCGCCTTTTGGGGAAGGCGGCTTGATATTGAGGGCGCACAGCCCCGAAGGGAGAGAGCTTGGAAAGCAGGGCCTTGAGCGCCACCGAAGAATGGAAACGTGGATGGAAGCTGGTGCTCGCCTGCTTCGTCGGTTTCTCCTTCTTCTCGATCATGACCCAGACCTTGGGTGTGTTCATGGATCCGCTGACGAAGGAGTTCGGCTGGAGCCGTACGCTGGTATCGTCCGGCGTCGCCATCGCGGCAGTCGCCACGGCGATTCTCTCACCTTTCTTCGGCATATTGATCGACCGCTACGGCTCGCGCAAAGTGGCCATGCCGGGTTTGATCGCGGCGGCCGTGGCGATCAGCTGCTTCAGCCTAACAAGCGGATCGCCGGCGCAGTGGATGTTGCTCTGGGGCTTCTATGCGGTCATTTCCATCTCCGTGAAGACGACCGTGTGGACCGCCGCTGTCGTCGGTTGCTTCACGACGTCGCAGGGGCTGGCGCTGGGCGCGATGCTTTCGGGCACGGCGGCCGCGCAGATCATCGTGCCGCCGCTTGCGACGTGGCTGATCGACGCTTTCGGCTGGCGCATGGCCTATATCTGGCTGGGCTGCGGCTGGGGCGCGATGACGTTCCTGCTCTGCTGGTTTTTCCTCTACGACGTGCACAGCCGCAAGCCTGCGGACAGTACCGGTGGAGGTGCGGTGGACGGGGTGCCGCCGGAACTGCCCGGCCTGACGATCGCGCAGGCCCGGTGTGACCCAGCGCTCTGGCGGATCGGCATTTCCACTTTCATCATGATGCTGCTGACGATCGGCTTGATGATCCACCAGATACCCATCCTGGTCAAAGCCGGTATCTCCCGCACCAATGCGGCCTGGCTCGCCAGCCTGGCGGGCGCGGCGGGCATTGCCGGCAAGCTCGCATCGGGCGTGCTGCTCGACCGCTATCGAGCGAACTGGGTCGGCGGGCTGACGCTGGCCTTGACAGCCTTTGCCTTCCTGCTGGTGATGGACGGCGTGCACACGCCCGCGCTGATCGTCCTGGCCATGGTGATCAACGGCTATTCGGCCGGCAGCAAGCTGCAGATCGCCAGCTACCTGACCGCGCGTTACGGCGGGGTGCGAAACTTCGGGGTGATCTACGGCCTGATCACCAGTCTGGTCGCTTTCGGTTCGGGCGTGGGGCCGATGGTGGCGGGCTTCATCTATGACGTGACCGGCAGCTACACGACGTTCCTGCTTGCCGGGACGGCGGGCTGCGTGCTTTGCGGCCTGCTCATCGCGACCCTGCCGCGCTATCCGCAATGGCAGTCTTCGAGCGAGGCGCGGCCAGCGCTGGCTTAGATTGAGAACCCATGCAGCCTATCCATCGTCACCTCCGCGAAGGCGGGGATCCCGCTTCTGCCTTGCGCATAGGATAGCGGGATCCCGCTTTTGCGGGGGTGACGAAGCTCATTAACTCAGAACGCGCGCGCCGTAATCCGGACTGGTGGACAAACCAAAGCGGACATCCCGCAATCCCGGCCGGATAGACAGAAGGACGAAAAGCTCTAGGGTCTGCCGGGGAGGATCGCGTGGATCAGGGTAAATCGGCTAGCGCTGCGGAATGGAAGTCGGGCTGGACGTTGGTTCTGGCTTCTTCCTTCGGCTTTTCCTTCTTCTCGGTCCTGCTGGCCAGCACTGGCCTGTTCATGGAGCCGTTGGGCAAGGAATTCGGCTGGAGCCGGACATTGCTTTCGGCCGGTCCATCGGTCGCTACGACGCTGACGGCCTTGCTTGGCCCCTTCTTCGGCATGCTGGTCGATCGCGTGGGCACGCGCCGGCTGGTGCTGCCGGGCCTGCTGTTGACGATGGCCGCGATCGCTGCCTTCTCGCTGGCGAACGGATCGCCGGTACAATGGCTCATCCTCTGGGGAATCTTCGGCGTCGTTTCGGTCAGCATCAAGTCGACCGCCTGGACGACGGCGGTGGTCGGTGTGTTTGAACGCTCGCGCGGGCTTGCGCTGGGACTGACGCTGGCCGGTACTGCCGTCGCGCAGACGGTCGTGCCGCCGCTAGGCAATTTCCTCATCACCGAATTCGGCTGGCGCGCGGCTTTCGTCTGGCTGTCCCTGGGCTGGGGCGGGATCACATTGCTGCTTTGCCTGCTGTTCTTCTTCGACGTGCATGACCGCGCCGCTGGCAAGCGCAAGGCGAATGCGCGGGCGGGGATCGTTGAGGAAGAGCCGCGTTCCACCGTCGTCCTTCCAGGGCTGTCGGCGGCCGAGGCCTGGCGGGATACCGCGCTCTGGCGAATCTCGATCTCCAATTTCATAGTCATGGTGTTAACGATCGGTCTGGCGATCCATCTTTTCCCCATCCTGACCGAAGCCGGTGTCTCCCGAACCACGGCGGCCTGGCTGACCGGCCTTTCGGGCATTGCCGGTATCGCGGGCAAGCTGATCACCGGCATGCTGCTCGATCGCTTCCGGCCGAACTGGGTGGGTGGGATCACGTTGGGCGCAGCCGCCCTGGCCTTCGCATTGTTGATGGAAGGCATCCGCTCGCCGACGCTGATCGTGATCGCTCTGCTGGTCAACGGTTATGCCGCCGGAACCAAGACGCACATTACCGGCTATCTGACGGCGGGCTATGCCGGGATGAAGAACTTCGGCGCCATCTATGGCGTTATGTCGTCGCTGATGGCGCTCGCGTCCGGCATGGGCCCGATGGTGGCCGGGCTGATCTACGACACCGCCGGCGGTTACGGCCCCTTCCTTCTTGCCGGAACGATCGGCTGCGCCTTTGGCGGTCTGATGATCGTG
>Ga0164243_10005790_pt1 | contig 18829 bp, 14 predicted proteins | sample OricompcompostOP_FD_108781 | JGI IMG/M metagenome (GOLD analysis project Ga0164243, IMG submission 108781) | Organic Plus compost microbial communities from Emeryville, California, USA - Original compost - Organic plus compost (OP) | ecosystem: Engineered > Solid waste > Mixed feedstock >... | reverse complement strand
TAAACAAGCCGCTAAATCGAACCGGGTAATTTATTGCCTGCTGCAAATCCATATCGCTGAAGAGGAAACCAAGTTCGGCTTGGATGAAGCGGAGTTGATGAACTTGCTGAATGATTATAAAACCCAAGCTGCTGCTTGGCAACATGTTAAAATTGCCGGGCTAATGGGGATGGCCACCAATACCGATAACTTGGAACAAGTGCGCAAGGAATTTGCAGGGCTGAAAACATTGCATGGCAAGATTAAAGCGGATTTCTTCGCTGATGAGCCGGCATTCAAGGAATTGTCGATGGGCATGAGTGGAGATTATCACTTGGCTTTAGAAGAAGGTAGCACATTGGTTCGCATCGGCAGTTTACTATTCGGTGCCAGGATTCGACCATAATTTGATTAGTCTATAGGTGGAGTAGGATAAATGCTTTTAATTTGCAAGGCATAATCATCATCGATCTAATGAAGCATTTTCTGATTGTAGCGCTGGCATTATTCGCCGGCCTAAGTTTACATGCGCAACAACGCTTAACCAAAGGCATTTGGCAGGCGAAACTCCATCGAAGCGATGGCGCGGATATCGTTTTCAATTTTGACTTGGTACGGGAGTCAGGCAAGCCCGTCATATATATTATCAATGCCAAAGAAAGGATGCGCGTGGATGAAATAACTACTTCTGCGGATTCAGCTTGGATAAAAATGCCCTTTTTTGATAATGACTTCAAAGCGGCCATCTTAAAGGATGGTAGCTTACAAGGGATTTGGACCAGGCATTTACCCACGGGAGATCAAACGATTCCTTTTACGGCTAAACCCGGTGTAAAAGTGCGCTTCCCAGTTCGCAATAAGCCGGCTGCTGATGTTAGCGGTCGCTGGCCTACATATTTCTATAAACCGGGCGAAGCGGATTCTTCTTTCGCCATCGGTGAGTTCGAGCAAAATGGCAATACCGTATACGGCACTTTCCTTACCAGTAGCGGTGATTACCGGTATTTGCAAGGAGTTGTAGACGGTAACCAATTGAAGTTATCTACTTTTGACGGCTCCCATGCCTACTTGTTCACGGCCAGGGTCGAGGGTAAAACAATGAAAGAGGGTATTTTCTATGCGGGCATCACCGCCAAGGAGCATTGGATAGCCAAGAATGATCCCGCTGCGAAACTACCCGATGAACGTACGCTCAATACAATGCGTCCGGGTGAAAGCCGCCTGGATTTTGTCTTCCCGGATCTAAACGGCCATAAAGTAAGTATTAATGATACCAGGTTTAGGAACAAGGTCGTGATCGTGAGCATTGGCGGTTCCTGGTGTCCTAACTGTATGGATGAAACGGCCTACCTCAGCAAATGGTATAAAGAAAATAAACAAAGGGGGGTAGAAGTAATTGCATTAGCATACGAACGTACCACCGATTTTGAAAAGTCAAGGCAATCCGCTGCGAAATTCGCAGAAAGGTTCCGGGTTACCTACCCAGTTTTAATTACCCAGGTAACACCCGGGGATCCAAAGAAAACGGAGAAAACTTTGCCGCAACTAACGGGATTGAAAGGTTTCCCCACTTCGATATTCATTGATAAGAAAGGTGAGGTCCGGGAGGTACATACCGGCTTTTCCGGTCCCGGGACAGGGGAGCATTACGAGGAATTTAAAAGGAATTTTAATGCCTTGATCGATAAATTACTGGCTGAATAACAGCAACATCCAAGTATAAAAATCCCTTGCATACATATACAATGCAAGGGATTTTTAAAAATATCTTATATAAAATATTAGTTTACCATACTAAAACTCATTCTTCCACATCATGCTTTCTACCGGGCGAACGGTACGGTTATTATACTTAGCATTACCTTTCTTGTTGTAAAAAGTTTCTATATCACCTTCCACGACAAAATATATGAGTTGACCGATCGGCATTCCTGCGTATATCCTCACGGGTTGAGCGCAAGAGATTTCAAGGGTCCAAGTATTGCAAAAACCAACATCGCCTTTACCGGCGGTAGCGTGGATATCTATACCGAGACGCCCCGTACTGGATTTTCCCTCCAGGAAGGGTACATGCGCATGGGTTTCTGTATACTCTTCAGTTACGCCGAGGTAAAGCGTGTTGGGTTCTAATACAAACCCTTCTCCCGGGATTTCAAAATGCACGATTTCGTTATGTTGCTTGGCGTCCAGGACACGGTTCTTGTACGTGGCTAAGTATTTGCCCAAGTGCACATCATACGAGTTGGTTCCCAGGTATTTCCTGTCATACGGCTCTATGACGATCGTCCCTTTTTCAATTTCTTCCAGGATGCGCGTATCCGACAAAATCATAGTTTGCTTGTTGAATTGTGATATGTTAGATTTGAATCTTTACGACATGTATTGTATCATTGCCACATATTGCATTCGCCCTGCATGAAACAAGATAGTAAATTCTGCTGATGTTTGGGTTGATGCGACATGAAAACAGTTACATTCGCAAATAATGCGGCAAGATATGCCATTAATACGTACGATACAAATTAATGAAGCTACAAAGCTCGGGGTGTGGAAAATTAGCGAACAGGAGTCCTTTTTCCGGCAGCAGGTGAGTATTGACCCGGCCATCCATCACCCGCACAAGCGGTTGCAGCATTTCGCTGGCCGGATGTTGCTAAAGACCTTGTTCCCTTCATTTCCATTGGAGGAAATCCGCGTGATGGAAAGCCGCAAACCACACCTGGTTTGCAATTCCTTTCATTTCTCAATCTCCCATTGTGGAGATTATGCGGCAGCGATCGTGAGTAAGGAAGCCGCAGTTGGCATAGATATTGAGTTTGCGCAGGAGAAAATCGAGAAGGTCAGCCATAAGTTCCTATCACCTGTAGAGCGATCATTTATTGATCCGGCCCACTCCCTGGCCCACAAAACAGTTTGCTGGAGTGCGAAGGAAGCTATATTTAAGTGGTACGGGCTAGGTAAGTTAGATTTTAAAGAAGACATGCCCCTCGAGCCGTTTCCATTTGGCGTAGTCGGTAGTATTTATTGTAATTTTATGAAATCTGCTACCCCATCGCGTTTAAATTTGCAATACATTTACGAGAATGACCTATCATTGGCATGGGTTATATCTTAAATTTAAATATAATAGCCCCTATCACCTTCAATTAGCATGGTATATGGAATTGAATAACAACAACAAGAACATGGGACGCAGGATATTTTTGCTCGGCTTCATGGGAGCCGGCAAAACTTACTGGGGAAAGCAGTTAGCCGAACATTTAGGTCTGCCGTTTTATGACATTGATGAAGTGATCGTGGAAGAAGAAGGGATGCCGGTAAGCGATATTTTTGCCGAGAAAGGCGAAGATTATTTCCGCATGCGTGAAACCGAGGTACTCAAAGATGTCAGCGAACAACCGGAGTTCCTCGTTTCCTGCGGCGGCGGAACACCCTGTTTTTCGGATAATATGGATTGGATGAACAACCAAGGCATAACCGTATGGATCAATCCTAGTATAGAAACAATGGTGGAGCGCTTGCAAAGAAAAAAATATAAACGTCCGCTGATCCAAGATCTTACCGATGACGATCTGTCTGCTTTCGTTGAGAAAAAATTGAACGAGAGAATACAGTTTTACCAGCTGTCACAAAAGATAATTACGGCGGATGAACTGAGCTTAGATTATTTAATAAACGAGATAACAAATGCATAAGACTTTTTTGATTTGGGCGGCGATATTAGGCGCATTGGCAGTGATACTGGGCGCTTTCGGCGCTCATAAATTGCAGGAACTGGTTTCTGAAAAAGATGTTCATACTTTTCAAACCGGGGTGACATACCAGTTTTACCACGTTTTTGCCCTGTTGGCCGTAGGCATCTTGTATGCTTCTTATCCAACATCCAGCATGGTCTGGGCAGGCAGGTGTTTCTTGATCGGTATCTTGTTATTTTCCGGTTCGCTGTATGTAATGACATTAATGAAAACTACGGGTGATGTTGGCCTGCGTAAGCTTGGAATCATTACGCCGATCGGAGGGTTGTTCTTTATCGCCGGTTGGATCTGCCTATTGCTTTCGTTCTTAAAGAAATAAAAATGACCCCATGAGATTTTTAACCCGGTATCTATTTGGCTGTTTGTTTATATTTTGCTTAATGTCTTTCGGCTTGAAAGCGCAGTCTATAACAGGAAATTGGTACGGGGTGTTGGAAATCCGGAGTTCACCCTTGAGGCTTCAGCTTACCGTTGACTCAACCGCTGAAGGCTTAAAGGCCACGATGATTAGTTTGGATCAGTCTCGAGATAAAATACCTGTTGATTCGATTCGCCTGGAAAACGGGCAACTTTTTTTTATTATTAAAGCGTTTTACATCGAATACGAGGGCGCTTTTGTTGCGAACCGGGATTCAATTGAGGGCACTTTTATACAAAGGAGACATCCAAATCCTTTGAAATTCGGCAGGAGCTTCGTTACCAAGATGGACTCCCGGCTTAGGCGGCCACAAGATCCATCACCGTATGCTGGTTATTTCAGGAAGGAGGTTAAGTTTATAAATGAAGAGGACCATGTAACTTTAGCCGGAACACTTACTTACCCGGCTATCAAAAAGGGGCCATTCCCTGCGGTGATCCTCATTTCCGGCTCCGGCCCGCAGAACCGCAACGAAGAATTAATGAACCACCGCCCGTTTGCTGTCTGGGCTGATTACCTCACGAAACACGGTATTGCCGTGCTCCGCTATGATGATCGCGGGACGGCCGAATCCGGAGGGAATTACGCGAGTGCAGGGATACCTGAATTTGTAAAGGACGCGGAAGCCGCTTTTAAATTTTTACAACAACAAGATTCTTTAATTGATGTAACAAAAATTGGCCTGATCGGGCATAGCGAGGGCGGCATTGTTGCGCCCATGCTCGCATCCCGAAATCACGCGGTAGCATTCGTGGTAAGCTTGGCCGGTTTAGGTATTAATGGCGTAGATTTGTTGGCCGACCAAAATTACTGGATTTACAAATCTGAAGGCATCAGCGAGGATACCAGCCGGTTAAGGCAACAGTATATCAAGGAGTTGGGGCAGATCGTGATCCGGGCACCGAATAGAAATGAAATTCCTAAACTTGCCGCCCATGTTCTTGATAAGTTGTACGATATTTCGCTGAAACCGGGTGAAAAGGCAAAACAAAGCCGCGTGGCCTATAATGCGCAAACAGCTTTAGCCGTTAGCACAGCTTCAATGCTCGGTATACTAAAAACGGATCCATCTACGTATTTACCTAAAGTAACTTGTCCCGTTCTCGCGGTAAATGGTTCCAAGGATATTCAAGTGCCGGCAAAAGAGAATATCGAAGGATTTCAATATTGGTTGGCAAAAGGTGGGAATAAACAGGTTACAACCAAGATATTTGATCAACTGAACCATTTATTCCAACATTGTAAAACTTGCACCATCGGGGAATATGCCGAGATTGATGAAACGGTAGCGCCCGAAGTGCTGGAATTTGTAACCGGTTGGATCTCCAAGATTACCGCTGGGGACAAATAATCCTGTTTTATACGGGAAGCAATTGTTAATTTTGGTAATATAATTATGGCTGGAAATAAATTAAAGAGCAAAAAAGTAGAGAAGAAAAGTCCGCCACCACCGGATCCGGGCGTATTAAAACCGGATAAGGAAGCGGATGTAAAAATGAAGGAACTGGTAAAAGATGAGCGTACGCATAAAGTGGTGGGTACGATCTTGTTGTTATTATCAGTATACCTTTTAATAGCCTTTACATCTTACCTTTTCACCTGGGATGAAGATCAAAGCCTACTTTGCAAGGCTTGCCCTAATATCCTTTTTAGAGACGATGTAGTAGTTGAAAATGCGCTGGGCCGTTTGGGCGCTTTTTTATCCAACTGGTTTTTCTTCAACGGTTTCGGTATTGCATCATATCTTTTCTGTTACCTGTTTTTTATCTTCGGGATAAATGCCATCGTTGGTAGGAGAGTATTTCGCCCCTGGAGAAATATTAAGTATATTTTATTCGGTTTAATTTATATCAGCACAACGGCATCTTTCCTGGCACATACCGCAGAATTTCCTTTTGGCGGCGCATTAGGCGACGCGATTAATCATTGGATCACTGGATTCATCGGTAAAATTGGAATGGCCTTGTTGATATTTGTTGCGGGTTTCGCTTGGGTAATCTACAAGTTTAACGTGGATTTTAAATGGCCTGAAAAGAAAGTAAAACCGCCGAAAGAGAAATCGAAAATCGTATTGCCGCAAGAGGAGCTGGAACTTAACCCCATGCTGCAAGAAGATGACCCGGCTGGAGAAGGGGTAATAGAAGAAATGTTGCCGGCTAAACCTAATAAACTCAAAGATAACGGTAATATCCATGTAAGTTTTCCAAACCAAGAAGATGGATTTGAAGATGGATATGAACTCGTAGAAAAGGACCAGGAAGAACATCATATTAGTTATGTTCCGCCGAAGAGTTCCCCACATGATTCCGCTGATGCGGATGAAGAATTGCCTGCGAAAGAACTTGCTATTCCCCCCTTTGAAACAACGCCTACATCAAAAGCAAAGCATGCGGTACCCCTGGATGAAGAATTGTCTTTGGAAATAAATCCGGGCCGCGAGGAAGTAACAGCGGCAGAAAATGATGCAGTGCATGAAGAATTAACGCCTATTACTACCAGCGCTGATCCTCTTGATCCATACGAACCCACTTTGGACCTTCGGGATTACAAACACCCGGGAATCGACCTGCTTGCCGTGCATGGATCAGAGAAAATCACGCAGGATACTTCCGAGCTCGAAAAGAATAAGAATCAAATCATCGAAACGCTCAAAAATTACGATATACATATCCAAAAAATCAGCGCGACGGTGGGGCCGACGGTTACTTTGTACGAAATCGTTCCCGCAGCAGGTGTAAGGATTTCCAAGATCAAGAACCTGGAAGATGATATCGCCTTGAGTTTGGCGGCGCTCGGTATCCGTATCATAGCGCCAATACCGGGTAAAGGAACGATTGGTATCGAGGTGCCGAATGTTAAGAAAACCATCGTATCGCTTCGTAATTTGATCGCTTCGGATAAATTCCAAAACAGTACAATGGATTTACCGGTGGCTATCGGTAAAAAAATCGATAACGAAAACTTTATAGCCGATCTCGCCAAGATGCCGCACTTGTTGATGGCCGGTGCAACAGGGCAAGGTAAATCTGTTGGTATCAATACTTTACTGGTTTCCTTGTTGTACAAAAAGCATCCTTCACAACTGAAATTTATCTTGGTAGACCCCAAGAAGGTAGAGCTTTCTTTATATAAATTGATCGAGAAGCATTTCCTGGCCAAATTGCCGGGTGAAGAAGATGCCATCATCACCGATACGAAGAAGGTAATCCATACTTTGAATGCTCTTTGTATCGAGATGGATCTGCGGTACGATCTTCTCAAGGAAGCCGGTACCCGTAATATCCGTGAATACAATAACAAATTCGTACAACGTAAACTCAACCCGCAAAAGGGGCATCGCTATTTACCGTTTATAGTATTGGTAGTGGATGAGTTTGCCGACCTGATCATGACCGCGGGTAAAGAAGTGGAGATGCCGATCGCACGTTTAGCGCAATTGGCGCGCGCGGTGGGTATCCATTTAATAATCGCGACGCAAAGACCTTCCGTAAATATTATCACCGGTACGATCAAAGCTAACTTCCCGGCCCGTATCGCCTTCAAGGTTTCCTCGAAAGTTGATTCCAGGACGATCCTGGATACCGGTGGAGCAGAGCAGTTAATCGGGCAGGGGGATATGTTGATCTCGTATAACGGGGAATTGGTGCGTTTGCAATGTGCTTTCGTAGACACGCCCGAGGTGGAGGAGATCGCGGAATTTATCGGGCAGCAACGCGGCTATACAGACGCCTACATGTTACCCGAATACGTGGATGAAAAGGATATGGAGAGCAAGGAATTTGCTTTATCCGAAAGGGATTCGCTGTTCGAAGATGCCGCCAGGGTAATCGTACAATCCCAACAAGGATCTACATCATTGCTACAAAGAAGGATGAAGTTAGGCTATAACCGCGCCGGTAGATTAATGGATCAGCTGGAAGCGGCAGGTATTGTTGGCCCTAGCATGGGCAGTAAAGCCCGGGAGGTACATGTTAAAACCGAGGCCGATTTAGAAGAAATTCTTAATGATTTGTTATAAATTTTTATTATTTGATCGATCGTTTCCGTCTTTCATTGAAAAAGGCGACTTTTGCATTCCTTTAACAACTGTCATAACTAGTATCGGCATAACTTTTGTCTTATAGCCGGTATAAAATCAAAAACAAGTACAATGAAGAAAACGGTCATACTAGGGACTTTGCTGTTAGGATTATCATTTATGAGTGTTGCGCAAAGCACGGCAAATTCTATAGGTAAAAGCGACCCGAAAGCTAAAGCTATCCTCGATGGCGTTAGTAAAAAATTACAATCCCTGAAATCATTGGTGGCCAACTTTGTATTAAAAATTGAAGGTGGAAGCGGAAATAACGTGATGGATTCCCAAAAAGGTACCGTGTACGTTAAAGGTTCAAAGTATAAAGTTACGATGGCCGACCGAGAAATTATATGTGATAATAAAACTTCTTGGACATATTCCAAGGATGTTAACGAGGTGACTGTCAACACGATAGATCAAAATGGTCAATCCATGACGCCGGCCAAATTGTTTACTAATTTTTATGATAAAGATTATTTGTACCGCTTGTTAGGTGAGACAACCGAGAAAGGCAAAGTTTTGCAACAGATCGAGTTGACGCCGGTGGATAAATCCAAAAACGTGTTTAAAGCGATGGTGGATGTAGACAAAAAAGCACAAACAATCGTTAGAATGAAGATTTTCGAGAAAAACGGTAACCGTTTTACTTACGAGATCACCGATTTGAAACCGAATGGAGCGGTCAGTGAAAGCCTATTTACTTTCGATGCCAAGAAATATCCCGGCGTAGAAGTGGTGGACTTGCGCTAACCGGGTGCATGATATTCTAAAAATGGATGTATGGCCACTCATTTTAAAAGAGCTATACATCCATTTTTATTTTATATAAACATATTTTTGAATCAAAATTCGCCATGGGCGTTGGTTTTATCACGCGGATGTAAGTCCTGTATATTTAGCAGTAATTTTGCTATTTTCTTACTACCTTTGGCAAGTTTTAAATAAAAATTAAGCAATATGGCATACGACGTAATCGTAATTGGTAGCGGCCCTGGGGGCTATGTAGCTGCTATCCGTGCTTCGCAACTGGGACTTAAAACAGCAATCGTAGAAAGGGAGAATTTGGGTGGTATTTGTTTGAACTGGGGCTGTATCCCAACTAAAGCATTATTGAAATCTGCCCAGGTGTTTGAATATATCCAACATTCAAAAGATTACGGTTTTACCGTGAATGATGCCCAGGTTGATTTTGATGCCATCATCAAACGTTCCCGCGGTGTTGCCGACAAGATGAGCCGTGGTGTTCAGTTCTTGATGAAGAAAAACAAGATCGATGTGCTGATGGGTAACGGTAAAGTGAAAGCCAAAGGTCAAGTAGAAGTTACTGATAAAGACGGTAAAGCAACTACTTACGATGCTAAACACATCATCTTGGCTACAGGCGCTCGTTCCCGTGAATTGCCTAATCTTAAAATCGATGGTAAAGGCGTGATCGGCTACCGTGAAGCATTGGTATTGCCAAAACAACCTAAATCCATGATCGTTGTGGGTTCTGGCGCTATCGGCGTTGAATTTGCTTACTTCTATAATAGTTTGGGTACCAAGGTTACTATCGTGGAATTTATGCCGCGTATCGTGCCTGTAGAAGATGAAGATATCTCTAAAGAACTGGAGAAAATCTACAAGAAAAAAGGTATCGAAATCATGACTAATTCCAGCGTGGAAGCTGTTGAAAAAAGTGGTGACGGCGTTAAAGCGAAAGTGAAAACTGCCAACGGTGAAATCACCTTGGAAGCAGACGTCGTGTTGAGCGCTGTAGGGATCGCTGCTAATATCGAGAATATCGGCCTGGAAACATTAGGTGTGAAAACCGATAAAGGTAAAGTCTTGGTTGATAAATTCTATCAAACAAATGTGAACGGTATCTACGCTATCGGTGATATGGTGCCGGGTCAAGCTTTGGCACACGTTGCCTCTAAAGAAGCGATTGTTTGTGTTGAAAATATCGCTTATAACGAGAAGAAATTTGCGCATCAACCTGAAGCGATCGATTATATGAACATCCCGGGTTGTACTTATTGTGCGCCTGAGATTGCTTCTGTTGGTTATACTGAAAAAGCTGCGAAAGAAGCCGGTTACGAAATTAAAGTGGGTAAATTCCCATTCTCAGCTTCCGGTAAAGCTTCTGCTGCCGGTGCTCCTGAAGGTTTCGTAAAAGTGATCTTCGATGCCAAATACGGTGAATGGTTAGGTACGCACATGATTGGTGCTAACGTTACTGAAATCATCGCTGAAACCGTAGTGGCACGTAAGCTGGAAACTACTTACCACGAGGTGTTAAACTCAATTCACCCGCACCCGACAATGAGCGAATCCGTGAAAGATGCGATCGAAGTGGCTTACGGTGAAGCGATTCACCTGTAGTAACGAATAATAATATTCCTTTTTAGATGATAGATCCCGGTGGCAACACCGGGATTTTTATTTTACTAGCGGATTTATGAATATACTTTCAATATTTCACCGTTGACAGCTCCTTCAATGCTTAAGATATAGGCATTAACAACCTTCCTCATCGGGGCAAGATTAAAGCCGGGAAATAAATTGCCATACCTTTCGAAACTGTCTTCAACAAGCCCCGGGCTAACGGCATTAATCCTTAAGTCATTTTTTAATTCTTGCGCGGAGGCCAAAACAAAACTATTGATAGCGCCATTTATGGTTGCGACGACGGCGCCGTTTTTTGCCGGGTGTTCTGCCGCGATGCCCGATGTTAGTGTAAATGATCCTTCTCGGGAAATATACTTTTTACCGGTTAATACAAGGTTGATTTGTCCCAGCATTTTGCCCTGTATGCCCGGCATAAAGTCATCCGCTGTCATCGTGTTATAATCGCCGTAAAATCCTGTTCCTGCCGTACATACGCAAGCATCCACCTGTTTGATGTCTTCAAACATTTTTTGGATGGACATAGGATCGGTAATATCAACATGGATATCGCCGCTATTTCTTCCGGCCGTAATAACTTGATGCTTCGGCTGTAGCGCATCAACTATTTTTTTTCCTATGGTTCCGCAACCACCTACAATTAAAATTTTCATATACTTTGTTTGTATTTCTTGTACAGCAAAAGTATACTTAGTAATAGAGCGGTTGTTATTACAAAAAGTTCAGTTATTTTAACTTTCAGCTCTAAATTCGGAGGGCGTCATATGATAGGTTTTTTTAAAAATCCTAGTGAAATAGGAAAGGCTTTCAAAGCCGCATTTTTCAGATATCTCTGAAATTCTCTCCTGTGTATTTTTTAAAAGTAAGCATGAATATTCTAAACGCTTTTGGTTAATCCATTTTGCAGGTGAAGAACTATATATCGTGGCGAAATCCCTTTTAAAAGAAGATAAGCTCCTGTTAGTAAGGTTTGCATAGTCTTTAAGGGATAGTTTATGGAATAAGTATTTATCCATTACGTATGTTATGTTTTCAGTTGAAGTGGAGATGATAGCGTCCCAAAATGGAATGGTTTCCGAGAGTGGAATGGTTTTAAAGATGTAGAGTAAAATCTCTTTTTGTTTGAGCAGTAAAATATTTTTTTCTTTCAACGGCTCTTGAATGAAATATTGACCCAGTTGACTTTTGTATGTTTCTATAACGGGGTTACTTTTTATCTTTAAGAAGGGAATATTTGAAAGATTATTAGAAGATTTTATGTTGTATTCAGCGGTGACCTCTTGGACAATTTTGGGTTTTAGAAAAAGTAAAATGGCTTCAAATTCACTCTTTTCTTCAAAATATTCCGCCATGGCGTAAATGCCTTTTTTTAAGAATATAATTTCTTGCGGTGTAACTTCTACTGTTTCATTTTGAATATGTAAATGCTTGTATCCCTTCAATATAAAAATCAACACATTTTCCGTAAGAAATATGTTGCGCAGGGCCGTTTTGTTTTCTATTTTATGTTTGGCGAAAAAAGTATTTTCAACAACCAGGAAGGAGCTGTCTACCGGGTCTATTTCCTTTGGCGGAAAATGATATATCATGTTAATAATAAGTTTCTATGGTTTGTTGCAAAAATATACAGCAATCCGCGGTATATCATTTAAACCGGGAAGTTAGGCTTATTAATTTAAAGTGATCATTCTTGAAATTCGACTTATAATGCTTTCATGTAAAAGCTTATGGTACTCTTGTAGTTTTTCCGGGAAAATCTTGCGATGCAAATCGGGAATGAACAATGTACTACTGGCTAATTAGCTAGAAATTATCTTCGTTTAGGAAAAACTGTTACAACGAAATCATGGTTCAATACCGATCCGACCGAACTTATATGGGGAAACTTAATATGAGATTGTAAGATACATTCAAGTTATTTATTCACCTAACAAGGATTCAACTTCTGTTTTTAAAATTGGAAGATGGTTTACAATTATTCCCCAAATCACCTCATCAGATACGGTGTCGTAACCATGAATTATTCTATTCCTTGTGTCCACAATTTGCCTAGAGTTGGAAATGGCAATGTTACTGTTTAATTTCAGGATTTTACTAAGAGCTTCACCAATAATTTCAATGTTTCTTTCAACCGCACGCCTTGTCCGCAAGTCATCTTGATATCTTCCAAAACTTCTCTCCGTGTCCTCGATAAAACTTTCAATTTCTATTATTGCATTGAGAATGTCATAAAGCCATGTTTGTATTTTATCTATACACGAGTTGCATTTGTTGGTTTATAGCTTGCTTGAAATATGGGTTTTTTATAGCTTTTCTTTCCAATAGATCAACTGGTCTTTTCAATAAGTCTTGAAGCGAAAATTTGAGATCAAAATAATTGTCCGCATAATCTTCTACGTTGATATTGGAGAAATCAACAATTAGATCAATATCGCTGTCTGCGTTAAATTTTTCTGTCAAAATGGACCCGAAAGCGTACAAGCTTTTTACCTTGTGAGTTTCACAAAGCTTGTTAATATCCTTTATGTATGCTGCGAGTCTGTCCAATTCCTAATTTTCTTTATCAAATTTACGGAAATTTTGAATATCTTTTTACACCCAAAGCTCCGGTTATCATAACTTAATAAAAGGAATTTTAAACTCCAACCGCCCTTTTCTATAGATAACACACCAGTATTGCCCGGCAGGGAGCTGTTTGACATCGAATGACTGCCTCAATCCTGTTAGTAAGCGCATTCTTCTTGTTATACCTTTTGCATCCATTATTCTAACCACGATGTCATCCCCGTAATCGGCATTGAGTAATGTGAAAACATCCTGTACAGGGTTGGGATAAAGAAAATATTGACCACTACCTACCATATCTACGGCAACCGTATCTGTATAAATCGTTTGTCCGGATTTGGTAGTGAGCTTAGCTCTATAATAAACCACGCCGGGTTGTAATACGGTATCTATCCTTTGAAAAAAATTATTGCCGTTAACCCGCTCCCCGGAAATTTTCTTGAAGCTTTGTTGCTGTAATTTTTCCCAACTCATTTCTTCCAGCAGGTGTGCTGCGCTCAATCTTAATTGTAGATGCACTGTACTCCCGGTTATTTTATCCGCCAATATCTGTTTTACAAAACAACCTACTCCCTGCATTTGATAATTGATTACATTCCCGGTTTGTCCGACCCAACCATCTTTAGAAACCGGCGCCACGGAATAATACAATGGTAATTGATCTTGCTTCGGGAGGACGATTTCAGTAGCTTCGGTTTCTTGTATAGGAAGCAGGCGGTTTCCAATGATCGCGTAAATTGTATAAGCCGTTGCTTGTTCAATACCTGCCCATTGCAGTGCTAGGTTTTCTTTGCAGTTGTATAAAACTGAAATATCTGGTTTTGGGCTGATCCGGAATGTATCGCTGGTAAAAGATTGGGCGTTATTTTCTATTTTAAGCAATGCCTTGTGAAATATCCCTTCCGGGATTTCCCAGTTAACTGCGCCGTCCTTAAGCCGGATATTGCTTCCGATGGACTTCCAGGTAATACCGGCGTCTAAACTATAATATAAATTCGCTGCTTCCCCGATATTGGAATGCCAGCGTATGGTATTACTTTCGCCGGGAGTAAGGATCAAGTTTTTGTTCGGAAACTCCCACTCAAAATAATTGCTAGGAACAAAGTCCCATGCCATGTAAAATTCTTGATTGTTCTCGGATAGTTGTTGACTGTGCACGTTAACCAAGTAATCTCCTGCTACCGGGTTTTGAACACTGGTGAGTTCCTGGTTGTTCAAATGATCAATGCCTCTCCTGGGGCTGGCAGCCAGGGAATCTTTACTTGGAAAATAACTTAATACCCAGGGATGGTAAACTTTTCCAGCGGGATCTACGAGCTGTAGATCAAGATCATTTATAAGCGAGAGGTCTGTATCGATGTTTGCCGCGGGGTCGTTCCAGGCAATGCTTACTTTTAAAATGGCTGTTCCCGGTGGAACAGGGATGGTATTTTGAAAGTTCCCGCCCGGATTTAAACTTGCCTTTATGAAATGTTGCTCCAGCAAGCTGTTGAGCGCTCTCCTTGTATTCAACGAACCGTAACCCGATTGGTAGGAGAGCGGGTTATTGAGCGGCGTGTCGGCGGTATTCATCAATAAGGCTTTTATCAAAGCAATAGACGGAGATTCTTGAAATAGGTACCTGTAAGCATTCTGTAGGATGTTGACGCTTCCGGATACCATCGCAGCTGCTTCGGAAGTGCCTCCAGGACCGTAAGCAACAATAAATGGTTGGATCGTTCCATCGAAACCCGGGCCCCTGGAACTCAGTGTCGATACTTGCCCGTCGAGATCTGTTGCACCGACTGTAATAACATTTTTTGCCTGTTTGAACGTCCCTGTAAGATTTGCAAACCCGTGAATGCCTTTATATAAACCGGCATCGGGCGTGGTGGTGCCGCTATTGCCGCTGGAAAATATATGTACCAGGCTATCGATGCGGTTGACTTGTTGGTCGTAGGCAAGGGCTTCGGCCCCGTAATAGTTCTCGATACCCACCCCGTAAGAATGATTTTGTAAGAGGCAATGCCAGTGTAGGAAAAAGGCATCATCATCGGGGAGTAATACTTCAAAATTCGATGGTAATAAATTGGCGCCGGGACTAATCCCTTTTCCATGATAGCCGCTATTGCCAATACCGGACATGATTACAGCCATATCTGTAGCATGTAAGGAAAATATTTTAGATGCCCTTGAATTGGTAACTTGTTTATATAGTAAATCTATATCCGTCGTATCAAACATATTTTCCTTAATGCTGATCGTGCTGCGTGGATTCGCGAAATTCGGGAAGGCAGATTGAGCACTTTCTATATTATTCAAACCGAAATCCTTTTCTTTTATGGGACCTTCTATTTGCGGAGCCCTGGCAATGTCGCAGAATTTTATAAAATTTTCAGAAAGAATCCCGGGAATGTCTTTCACTTTTACAATGAAAATTCCATAAGGAGCAGTGGTATGCCAGTGAATAGTTTGAACATTACCCATCCAACTGCTATCAAGGTTTTCAAGATTGTTGTTAAATACGATAGTCAGTTTTAAAGATTGCCCCGGGGTACTTTTGTGTAAGGCATTCAGCAAGGCTGGACTCGCTTTCCACATTGAGTTGGCCGGAACAGCGTAGAGGATTTTCTGCTGCCAGTTGTTATCGAAGTTTCCATTAATAATAAAATGAACAGGGCTGATTCTTTTTAGAACATGGAAGGGAAATTGTTGCCCCGCGGGAGGAATTTCTTTGAATTTGATGAGAAGATTTTCAATTGTTCCTTTCGCCCAATTCTTGCCAGTGGTATCCGCGCCATAAAGTTGCAATAAACTGTCTTTCGATTGGTGGATAGCTTGCAACTGACCAATGCAGTGATTGGAATGAAATAAAAAACCTAGGATCAATAATAAATGGCTAACAACAATATTTTTCATAAAAATTATATTGCCCGGTGATTTATATGGTAATTGATGTAAATAGTTATAAAAATATTGATTACATATAAAGGATTCCTGACAGAATATTACATGACAATCGATTCGCTAATTTAGATTTTGGTCATAACCGCTGCGGGTAGTTCTGAAATTGAATTTAACCTAATTAATCGATTTAAAATAATTAAGTTTATTTGTATTCCTTTGCTATAGCCTGTTTACAAAGGCTAAAAATTTTATTACATCGGAATTTGTAACTGCGATATTTCTTGCAATCTATTTTTTTAATTTTATTTTTTTTATGGTGGTTTGTAATTAATATTGTAATATTGATATAGCAATCAAAAATTGAAAAACTATATACCCAAGCTTGGGTAGTTGATCTTAATCATAATCATTATTCATAGCGGAAACCTATCTGTCCGCCTGGAAGATTCCGTTTTAAAGAGCATATTGTAATATAGAACCTGCTTTTACTAGGGTATGAAAAAAGGAGCGTTTTAATGGCCAAGATCGTCAGAGAGAGCATTCGTTAACAATTTCAAATCACTTTATGTAATGTTAGTTTGTCGCCCAACGTAGCCGAAAGTATCGTCTAAGCCTGTTTTAAACCGTACGAAGTAACCATATCGTACCGGCTAGTAATAGTATGGCCCTTATGGTCGAAAGCATGGCTGCATTCGATATAGATTTCTTTTGCCTTAACCCGGTCGCAAACCGGGTAGGGAACCTGTTTGCGTGAACGATCGATCTACATCCCGGTCGTAAGGGAGAAGCCATGCATAATTTTTTATACAGCTCACTATTGTTTCATTAATTCATAAACCAAAATCTATTGTTATGACCAAACAAATCACACTAGCCGTTGGCTTTACTATCTTGTTGGCATCAGCTTTAGTGGTTTCTTGTCAAAAAGATACCCAAGTAGAAACCCCAACTACAGCTAGTTCAGACATTTCATCGGAAGTCCTCGCTAAAATTAAAGACCGGGGATTCAGCACAGATAAAGCCCAGAAAGTTGATGGGGGCTATGTTGTAGAAGGAGACATTTTTTTAAATAATGCGTACCTACAATCGGAAGTCACATCGCCTACTTTAAGAATTGCTGAAGTAGAGCAATACCGCACCTGGAATTTAGTTTCCAGCTTACCCCGCGAAATTACGGTTAAAGTAAGCGGTTTAGGCACTGCTTATGTGCAGGGCGCGGATTTGGCGATTACCCGTTACAACAACCTGGGATTATCTATTACGTTCAGGCGCGTTACCAGCGGATCTGCTGATATCACCATCCAAGGATTTTACCAGGGTCCCAGCGGTGGATATATCACCTTGGGTTCTGCCGGTTTCCCATCCGGGGGGGATCCTTATCCTCAAATCCTGATGAACACGCATCCTTACGCGTACGGTTCAAACCCGAACGTGAATTACGTGGGTTCCGTGATCCAGCATGAAATTGGTCATACGATCGGTTTCCGTCATACGGATTACATGAACCGTTCTTATAGTTGCGGTTCCGGTGGCAACGAAGGTTCTGCCGGCGTTGGAGCAGTGCATATCAACAGTACACCGACAGGTCCGGATGCAGGATCATGGATGTTGGCTTGTTCCAGCGGTGGTAATGCTACGTTCAATGCAAATGATATCATTGCTTTGAATTACTTGTATTAATCTATGCCGGTTTTTCCGGCAAATCTGTGCCGCGGTGGTAGTGAGCGCCGCGGTGCAATTTTTTCAACCGGTGATATTCCGCCAGATTTTGCTAAATTGCCAGGTCTACAAAACCAAAACAATATGCTACGATTTGTAAAAGGCTTACTTTTCGCGTCTTGCTTACTATTACAACAAGCTGCTTCCGCTACGGAAGGAATGTGGTTGCCGCAACTCTTGGGGCAACTGAACGAAAAGGAAATGAAAGCTATGGGAATGAAAATCTCCGCGGCAGATATTTATAACGTTAATAGGGGGAGCCTAAAAGATGCTATCGTTAGCTTCGGCGGTTTTTGTACCGGGGAAGTCATTTCATCGCAAGGCTTATTATTAACAAACCATCATTGCGGGTACAGGTCCATCCAGCAACATTCTTCTGTGGGAAGTAATTACCTGGCAGATGGTTTCTGGGCTATGAACAGGCAACAGGAATTGCCGAACCCGGGCTTGACTGCTACTTTCATCGTGCGTATTGAAGATATTACCAAGCAGGCTTTGGCGGGTGTGCAAAACGGCATGGATGAAAAGGACAGGGCCGCGCTTATTAATAAAAATATTGAAGCTTTGAAACCTTCAATCAAGAAGGAAGCATACCAAGATGTACTGGTGAAGCCGATGTTTGAAGGCAACCAATATTTTTTGTTCGTGACACAAACTTACAAGGATATCAGGCTAGTGGGAGCGCCTCCATCTTCTATCGGGAAATTCGGTGCGGATACCGATAACTGGATGTGGCCAAGGCATACCGGCGACTTCTCCCTATTTAGAATTTATGCAGGTAAAGATGGTCTGCCTGCCGAATATGCTGCGGACAATGTGCCATTAAGTCCCAAGCATTTCTTGCCAATTTCAATAGATGGAATTGAAAAAAATGATTTTACAATGGTCTTCGGTTTCCCGGGAAGAACAAACGAATATTTACCGTCTGAAGGTATGCGATTAATCGTGGAAGGACAAGATCCCGCACGTGTCAGTATGCGCGATGCAGCCTTGAAAATTATCGATGGTTTTATGCGCGAAGATGAGCAAATCAAGATTCAATAC
>Ga0164243_10005789_pt1 | contig 18831 bp, 12 predicted proteins | sample OricompcompostOP_FD_108781 | JGI IMG/M metagenome (GOLD analysis project Ga0164243, IMG submission 108781) | Organic Plus compost microbial communities from Emeryville, California, USA - Original compost - Organic plus compost (OP) | ecosystem: Engineered > Solid waste > Mixed feedstock >... | reverse complement strand
GCCTGTTGCGGCGTGCGCATGCATTGCTTGAAAACGCTGGTGAGCCGGTCGCGGAAGAGGAGCTGATTCAGCAGCTTTTCAGTACTGAGAACGGTGTTGCCAGAGTCTGGGCCTCGGTGTTGCGACAAACGTTAAGCGAGTCCACGCTATTTGAGCGGCTTGACGACACTGATGAGGGAGTGCGCTGGTGCCTGACTGCATGGCGCAAAGAGTCGCTCCTGCTGGAAGAGGTCGAATTTGTGGTGGTAGATACCGAAACGACCGGGTTACGCCCTGCCTCTGATCGGATTATTGAGCTGGCGGCTGTCCGCATGAGGGCCGGGCAGGTGCTTGATTCGTTTCACTCGCTCGTCCATCCCCGGCGAAGCATCCCGCCCTTTATTGTGAAGTTTACTGGTATCACGCCCGATATGCTGGCCGATGCGCCCGGAGCTGAAACGGTCATGCCCGAATTTATGCGGTTTGCCGAGGGGGCGGTGCTGGTCGGGCACAACCTGAGTTTTGACCTCAATTTCCTCTCTCAGGAGGCCATGCGGCTCGGCCAGACCTTTGAGCCAGATGGCTTTGATACTATTCCGCTCGCTCGGCGGCTGGTGCCCGATCTCAAGCGCTTTAAGCTGGATATGGTGGTGCAACATCTCCAGATTCCTGCCATTCCTGCTGGACAGCGTCACCGGGCAATGGGCGATGCCCGAGCAACCGCCGAGGTCTTTCGCCTGCTGCTTGAGCGGGCTCGGCAGCAAGGCATCATGACGCTTGGACAGCTCCGCCTGCGCCTTCAATTGCCGGTTGCCTGGGATGGCGATATTACCAGTGCAAAGCCGAAGAAGGGCAAGGGCTGGCGAGCTGATAGCAGCGTAGTCGCGCTGACTCGCCCGAATGGGAGCCTGTTTTTGAATCCCGCCTGGAAGCGCAATTTCCCGGCACGTCCCGGCGTCTACCTGATGAAAGACGAGCATCAACAGGTGATCTATGTCGGGAAGGCCAAAAGCCTGAAGGATCGTCTTGCCTCGTACTACAGTCAGCCGCTTGGCTATGTGCGGAAGCTGGACGGCCTGCTTCAGCGTGTTCGCGATATTGAGATCAGGGTGCTTGGCTCCGAACTGGAAGCGTTACTGCTGGAATCCCGGCTGATTAAAGAGTTGCAGCCGATGTACAATGTGCAGTTGCGGAATTATGAGCTCTATCCCTTTATTAAGATCGATGTGCAGCATACCTTCCCCCGCGTCTACGCTACCCGTGAGATTGCCGCTGATGGTGCACGTTATTTCGGTCCCTTTCGGAGTCGCCGCATGGTGGACGCCACAATTGAGCTGATACAGAAGATCTTTCCGATTCGTACCTGCACCCGCAGTCTGCCGCCACAGGGAAAAGCAACGGAGCCCTGTTTGCGGTTACATCTGGGGCGCTGCCCGGGTCCCTGTCGGGGTGGCGTAGATCCTACTGAGTATCGTAAAATAATTGAACAGGTTTGCGCCTTTCTGGGTGGCGAACGTGAGGACCTGATAGAGCGCTTGCGCCGCCAGATGTTTGAGGCTGCGCAACAGCTCAACTTTGAGCGGGCTGCCTGGCTGCGTGACGCGATACGGAGCGCCGACGAGGTGCTGATTGGTCAGCGGCTGATTACCGGCGCGGTTGAGGCGAATAATCTCTTTATCGTGTATCCTTCCGCCGAAGAACAGTGTAATGAGATCTTTCTAATCCGGCATGGCAGGCTTGTCGAGCAGCGTCGTGTGGAACATGACGAGCAGAGGATGAAAGAGGCGTTGCGCGAGCTGTTGCGGCGGGCCGAGGCCCTGGGTGAGCCGCCCGCGCAAGTCGGTCAGGCCGAGGTGGATCAGATCAATATTATTAGCCGCTGGATTCATCGCCACAGCGAGGATCGCGCCTTCTTTCCTTTTCATCACGCCCTTGCTCATGAACAGGAGGCGCAGGCGTTGCTTGACCATATCTGGCGTGAGGTGGAGCTAGCGCGCGCTGCTCCTGCTGCGGAATGGGAGGAGTTGCAGGGGTGAAACACAGCTTCATCTGAGCGCTGCCTTGACAACTGATACAAAGCTTGGAGACACTATGTTACTATCTGATAAGCGTATTCTCGAAGAAATGAAGAACGGGAATATTGTGATAGAGCCTTTTAACGAACGGCATCTAGGCACAAACTCGTATGATTGTCGCCTGGGTGAGTGGTATTTTCAAGGAGATGCAAACGTGGAGGTCATGCATCTCGATAACCCCGAAGAGATTCGCCGCTACTGGGGCGAGCCGCGCAAGGCTCAAAATGGAAAGATTGCCATTCGGCCGGGCACGACGATTCTGGCCCACACACAGGAGATTATCGGCGGGCACAATGGTTTCCTGGCGAAAATGTACTCGCGCAGCACCGTGGCTCGCTCGGGGCTGTCCGTCTGTCGCTGTGCTGGTGTGGGTGATGTGGGCTATATCGGGCGCTGGACGATGGAAATCAGCAACCACACCCAGACCACAATCTATGTTCCGGTTGGTTTCCGTATCTGTCAGTTGACATTTGAGTATGTCGGCGAGACGCTCAAAGAGTATCGGGGAAAATATGGCAAGGCTGGTCGCGAGCTTGCCGAATGGACCCCGGAAGATATGCTGCCGAAACCCTATTTTGACTGGGACTACGATATTTATCGCACCGATAGAGGGAAATAAGGGTGAGAAAAGGGCTGTTCATCTCTTTTGAGGGCCTTGATGGCGCTGGCAAAACAACCCAGTTGCAGCTTCTCCATCACTGGCTTGAGCAGCGCGGAGTTGATTTTCTGCGTACCCGGGAACCGGGAGGAACGCCGCTCGGGGTCGAGATCCGGCGTTTGCTGCTGGAACGGGCCGATCTGCATGTCACCCCGCTTGCAGAAGCCTTTCTCTTTCAGGCCGACCGGGCACAGCATTTCGCCACGGTGATTGTGCCTGCTCTGGACGCCGGGAAGCTCGTTCTGACTGATCGCTGCTTTGATTCCAGTATGGTCTATCAGGGGGCTGCTCGTGGCCTGGGAACAGATCTGATCAGGCGGCTTTCGTTGCTGGCGATGGGAGGCCGTGTACCCGATCTCACGATTCTGCTCGATCTTGATCCGGCAAAGGTACACAGTCGCACCGCCGAGGGCAAAGACCGGGCGCATCGCACGCATTTCGATCAGGCGGAGGAGGCATTTCACCGGACGTTGCGCTCTGCCTTCCTCGCGCTGGCACAGGCGCATCCCGAGCGTATCAAGGTGATTGATGCCTCGTTGCCTCCCGACGTGGTTCATGCGCATATCATTGCGCTGATCGAGCCGCTGTTACAACAGAATGAGGGGTAGCCGTTTTGCAGGCTACCCTTAGTTGACGCTCTCGATCGTGACATCAGAGATGGCCGCTTCGATCTGAGCCAGACATTCTATCAGGCGCTCTTCGTTCTGGTCTTGTAGAGCCCAGAGAGCCGCCGAATAGGGATCGTACTGTTGATAGAAGTGCAGGCGTTGCCAGAAGCGGTTGTCAATGATCCCGCTGTACTCTTCCAGCAAGGCCGCCACAAAGTTGTAGCCAAACTGGGTGGCAAGGTCCATAAAGTCGCGTGCGGGATCGCCAATAATGACATCTCCCCAATCAATGACCCCCGCGACGCGCTGCTTGATATCATCATAAATGATATGCTCCTTCCGCACATCACAGTGCAGCAAGACCGGCTCGAACAGGAAGTTCTCATCATCGGTCAGGAAGCGCTCCCAGAGCTGGCGGGCACGCTGGCGAATCTCGGGCGGCAGCAAGGGAAAAACACACTCGCGAATGGGCTGGTAGCGCTGCTGATAGAGCTGTCGCCACCATTGCGGATCGCCGCCCAGTACCCCGAGCTCCATTGCACGCTCTGGCGGGAAACTGTGCAACTGGTTAAAGAACGTGGTCAGGTCGGGAACCAGCGATGCCAGCAGCTCTGGTGTGATCTTTTTCTCGGAGAGCGGAACGCCCCGAATCTTGCGATAGCCACCGCAGGCAAGCGGATTGCCCGGCCAGACGTATTCAAAATGGGGCACCTGCACGCTGAGCGCCGTTTCTAATGCTGGCAACAGACGCATCTCGATTAACAACTGCTCGATCGTGTCCGGGCTTCTGGGCACACGGAAGATCAGTTCATCATTAATCTCGATGGTGGTGTTGTCGGTCCCGAGGGGAACCGGCGTAACATGATGAATTTCCAGCTCCGGGAAGCGGTTCTGTATCAAGGTGGTACAGCCTTCGATACTCAAGGGAAGATACTTATCCGGCTGATCGAAAATACTTTCATTGCGCTCCGGGATGGGCGTTGTCGGGATATTGTAGAGATCACCTTCCAGATTCGTCGTGTAGAGTCGATAGTACAGCCCGCTCCGTGCAATCAGTTCTTGATGGGTCCCCTGTTCGACGATCTGGCCCTTGTCGATCACCAGAATGGTATCAGCGTGCATTACCGTGCTGAGGCGATGGGCAATAACAAGCGTGGTGCGTTCCTTCATCAGGCGGGCCAGCGCTTCCTGTACCAGACGCTCGCTCTCGTTGTCGAGCGCACTGGTGGCCTCATCCAGAATCAGGATGGGCGTGTTGCGCAGAATGGCCCTGGCAATCGCGATACGCTGGCGCTGCCCGGCTGAGAGCTTCACGCCATCTTCCCCAACCACCGTATAGTAGGCATCTGGCAATTGCTCGATAAATTCAGCGGCGTTGGCGGCCTGCGCGGCGGCCTCGATCTCCTCCTGCGTGGCGTTGAGGCGCCCATAGGCGATATTGTCCCGGATGGTTGTGTTAAAGAGGATCGGTTCTTGCTGTACCATGCTGATCTGTTCGCGCAGCGTCTTGAGCTGAACATCACGGATATCATGCCCGTCAATGGTAATGCGTCCGCTCTGGATATCGAAGAAGCGCGGAATCAGATTCGTGATGGTCGTTTTGCCTGCGCCACTGGGGCCGACCAGGGCGACCATCTTGCCCGGCTGGACCTCAAAGGTGAGTTCTTGCAGTACCGGCTGCTCCGGGATATAGCCAAATGTCACCTTCTCGAAGCGAATCTCGCCTTGAACTGGAGGCAGCGGGGCCGCATTGGGGGCGTCGGCGATACTGATGGGCTGTTCAAGGAGCTCGAAGGCGCGTTCACTGGCGCCTAGCGCGACCTGAAGCTGATTATAGTTTGTAAAAATGCCGATCAGAGGCGAGATCAGCGTCATGAAATAGAAGACGACCATCAGCAGCGCCCCCAGGGTCAGCGTGCCGTGAAGAATGGCAATACCACTGTACCAGAGAAATGTGATCAGACCCGCCCACACCAGGGCCCCGGAGAGGGTTTGCACAAACGAGCTCAAATAGATGCGCTTTTTGGTCTGAGCAAACTGGAGCTCGGTCAGGCGATGATAGCGCCGCAGCTCGTGTTCCTCGCGGGTAAAGGCCTTCACGATTTTTGCGTTGCTGATGGCTTCCTTTGCGGCCTCGATGGTTTTAGCGATTAGCTCATATTCGCGTTTGCTCTGCCTGCGCTGAAAGCCGCCGGTCAGCAGTGCGAGCAGCAGCCCGGGCACAAAGAACAGCGCGACCATCCCCAGAACCGGGAGCAGGTTACTGGTATCGGTTGTCGGGATGGTCAGATTGAAGCGCCTGACCTGGGTGAGAATGAGGTCAGGGCCGATCAGGAGCAACGCCACGCCGAAAAGCACGGTAATCAGGTTCCGCAGCATACCCGTTATATTGGATGTAATCGCGGTACGAATCGTGCTGACATCGTTGGTCAACCTGCTGATCAACTCGCCGCTATGATGCTCATGAAAGAAGCGAAGCGGCAGCTTGAGCAGGTGTTCATAGAGCGTGGTGCGCAGATCGATGACCACTTTTTCGCTCAACGTCAGGCTGAGCAGGACTTGTCCGAGGCTTATCACGGTGACAATAGCGGTCAGCCCGAGCAGCAGATAGATCAGATGCTTGAGCCCGGTCAAATCTCGGGCCAGCACGCTATCAATCACCTTACCAAGAATGGCGGGGTAGAGCATTTGTAAGCCGCTGATCAGGAAGGTCGCAAACAGGACAATGACCAGTTGCCACCAGTACGGTTTTGCAAAGCTCAGGAGATGCGTAAAACTATGGCGACCCGGTTTGCTTTCCGGCGTTTTTCGCTTCCTGTTACTGTCCAACATTTCAATGATCTCCAATGAGTTGGTGAAACAGCCACATAAAAGGGAGTGCTCCCTTTAACAGTGTACGATTCCAGATGCCAGAATGGTTGTCTGACGCTACCGGCAAATGGGATATTTTTGCTACTTTTGTGTGCTTTCTGTCTGTACTTGTTCGTAGATATCAGAGAGTTCCATGCGTCCTTTCGGGAAAACGTGAATCTGAAGGGATGCGTCATCGAGAGATGAGCGACAATTCCATTGAAACAGGTAAACAGGTGAATGAATAGAGCACAAAAAGCACGCGTCCCTGCATATAGATGGTTTCTGGCGGCAGTGATCCTCTTTCTGCTTTTCCTCCTCTGTACCGCTCTGTATGCTGCGGGGCTCTTTCACACGCCGGTGCTGCGGCTGGAACAGCAATGGCTGCTTCGCCCGGCGACGCGGGTTGACTGCCTCTTCTGGGAGTGGCGGCGGGCCGGGGTTTTTCCGGTCAGCCTCCTGTTCACAGTGCTGCTTGGCGGGCTGTGCTGGCTCCTCGGGTATCGTAAGCGCGTTGTGATTCTGCTGGTCTTTTTGCTGGCCGTGGCTATGGGTTTTGAGGTTGCCGGGAAGCTGGCCTTTGAATTTACTATGCCATCAGCCCTTCGTTCCGGCCTTACCACGCTGGCCTGTCCTCAGATGTATGGTCAGCCGAAGATCGTCGAGGTGAAGACCGCGCTTGGTTTCTGGAACGAGATTCCCGCGCCAATCGCTGAGAAGGCCAGTTGGGCCCGCGATGTGGCTCAGATGCCCCTACCGATGGATGATCTTTCCAAACTACCACCCGGAGATATAACCGGCGAGAGCGGATATCCGAGCGGGCATGCCTTGCGCTGGATGTTTCTTGGCCTGATCGCCTGCTGGCTCTGCTGGAAGCACCTGCGTGTGCCTGTGCTGCGTGAGCTGCTGGCGGGATGCTTCCTGTTTCTGGCCTTTTTCGGTGGCTTTATGCAGTTCTATATCGGCAATCATGTTTTGACCGACACGCTGGCCGGGTATCTGCTCGGCGCGGCGGCGGCCTGTGCGGCGATCGGGGGCCTGCTGCTCTGGCGGCGGCCCGCAAAGGTCTAGAGCGCTTCCAGGCGTTCCTTGCGTTTCTGGGCGGCAAAGTAGTCGGGGTCAAGCTCCAATGCGCGATTGATCGCGGCGAGCGCCTCCGCTTTGCGTCCCAGAATGCCGAGCACCCAGGCTTTGCCGTCCCATGCCGGGACATAGGTTGGGTTCAGGCTCAGCGCATGCTCGAAGTCTGCCAGCGCCTCCTGCTGGCGTTTGAGCATCGCAAGGCATGTGCCTTTGACATACCATGCCTCAGTGTTTGTCGGGTCGAGAGCAACCGCTTTCTCCGCGGCAGAGAGTGCCTCGACATAGCGAATCGCGTTGGAAAGATGCTGGCTGTATTCGAGCCAGAATGCAGCCTGCTTTTTCTTGGTATCTTCTTGCATCAGGATTCCCTGTCGTTGGTATTCCAGAGCGTCACGACCTGTTGATAGGCTTCCCAGGTGTCGACGTCGGTGGCCGTCTCGATCGTGCCTGCTTCGATAGTCGCGACTTCATCCGCATGCCGGGCAATGACCTGCCGCCCGCCCTCGTCTCCGCGAACGCACAGCAGCTCTGGAAAGAGACTGGCATCAAAGAGGACTGGATTGCCGCGTCTGCCCTCATAGAGTGGGGCAATAATGCGCTTGCCAGTCGTACGCTTTTCTGCGATAAGTGTATCCAGAATCGACGCAGAAAGCAATGGCTGATCTCCCAGGACAATGCATGCGCCCTCAACGGGATACGGTTCAAGGGCATGCAGCCCGGCATGCAGTGAGGTGCTCATTCCCTCCTGATAGGCCGGATTTTCCACTGCGATCAGATCAGGGTGGGAAAGTGCAAGCTGTTCCTTGATGCGCTGCGCCTGGTAGCCAAGTACCAGGACGACCGGGCGAGCCCGGGACGCGAGCACTGCCCGAAGCACATGCGCGAGCACCGGCTGCTCGCCGAGCGGAAGCAACAGTTTGTGCTGGCCTGCCCTCATTCGGCTGGATGTGCCTGCTGCCAGAATCACGGCAGCTATGGATGTAGACATACAACGCTTGTCCCTTTCGCTTCGTGATTGCTCAATAAGAGAGTTATAGCATATTGTGATGGACAGATGCATCTCTATGTGTTTATTCTGAAAAGAAACGAGAAAATTTCTCGCAGGAGCCGGGAGAATGGAAAGATTGGACGCCGAGACACAGGCAAAATATGAGCACCTGCGGGCCATTTTGCGCGAGATGGGCTCTGTGCTGGTGGCCTATTCAGGTGGGGTTGATAGCGCCCTGCTGCTGAAAGTGGCGCATGATGTACTCGGGGAGCGGGCGCTAGGCGTGATCGCAGCCTCTCCTGCCTACGGGCCCGAGGAGACACAGGCGGCTATCGAGGTCGCGCGGCAGATGGGGGTTCCGCTGCTCCAGATCGAAACCCACGAACTTGAGGACGAGCGCTACACCGAGAATACAGTGCTGCGTTGCTACTTCTGCAAGACCGAGCTGTTTACGCGACTGGAACCGATTGCCCGGGAGCGAAACCTGCGCTATATCGCCTATGGCCTGAATCGGGATGATCTGGGTGACTTTCGCCCCGGGCAGCGGGCGGCGCGTGAGTTTGGCGTGCGTGGTCCCCTGAAAGAAGCTGGGATGGGCAAGCAGGAGATTCGAGCGGTCGCGAAATGGTTGAATGTGCCGGTCTGGAATAAGCCTGCGATGGCCTGCTTCTCGTCGCGAATCGCCTACGGGCAGAAGGTCGATGTGGCCTCGCTACGCATGATCTATCGGGCGGAAAAGGTGTTGCATGAACTGGGGTTCAAGCAGGTACGCGTGCGTCATCATGAGAAGCTGGCGCGCATCGAGGTCGAGCGCTCGGAGATCCCGCGCCTGATTGATGAGGAAATCAGCCGCCGTGTGACGCAGGAGTTACGGCAGATTGGCTACCTCTATGTCACGGTTGATCTTCAAGGATATCGCACGGGCAGCATGAACGAGGCCTTCTTCCGCAAGCGAGAATCCGTTTGAGCCGTTTATGGTATAATGTGGGTTGGTGTAAGAATGACACCAGGTCAGAGAGTTTTTCATCAGGAATAGACTATGCCAGAGCGTATTATCTACCTCGATCATGCCGCAACAACTGCCCTGGATCGGCGGGTCCTGGAGGCGATGATGCCATATCTGACAACCGAGTATGGCAACGCCAGCAGTATTTATACACTGGGCCGGCATGCGATGCAAGCAATTGATCATTCACGAGAACAGGTCGCCGAGCTATTGAACTGTCGCGCGGCGGAAATTGCCTTTGTCGGGTGTGGCTCCGAAAGCGATAATCTCGCCTTGAAGGGGCTGGCGTTTGCCGCACAGAAGAAGGGCAAACATATTATTACGACGCCGATAGAGCATCACGCCGTGCTTCACACCTGTCATTATCTGGAGCGCTTTGGCTTTCAGACGACCTATCTGCCAGTTGATGAGTATGGACGAGTGAACCCTGAGGATGTTGAGCGCGCGATCACCGATGAGACGATCCTTGTTTCGGTGATGTACGCGAACAACGAGGTGGGAACCATCCAACCGATTGCGGAGATCGGGCGGATCTGTCGTGCGCACAAAGTGGCGTTCCATGTTGATGCTGTGCAGGCCGGGGGATTGTTACCACTGGATGTGCATGCCCTGAACGTGGATATGCTATCGCTTTCGGCACACAAGTTCTATGGCCCGAAGGGTGTGGGTATTCTCTATGTCCGTCAGGGTGTGCGCATTCTGCCGCAGTTGCAGGGAGGCTCACAGGAGCGTGGCCGCCGTGCCGGAACCGAGAATGTGGCCGGGATCGTAGGAGCTGCGACGGCGTTTGAGCTGGCACAGCGTGAATTTCCGCAGGCAGTCGAACGGATGCAGGCGTTGCGCGATCGACTGATCGAGGGTGTGCTTCGCATCCCCGACGCGCGGCTGACTGGCCACCCAACCGAGCGTCTGGCGAACAATGCAAGCTTCTGTTTTCGGGGCGTCGAGGGCGAATCGATCCTGCTGAGTCTGGATATGCACGGCATCGCTGCTTCCACCGGTTCAGCCTGTACCTCCGGGGTGGTCGATCCATCGCATGTCCTGGTAGCGATGGGCATTTCGGACGAATGGTCACGGGGCAGTCTGCGCCTGACACTGGGCAAGGACAACACCGAAGAGGATGTTGAGAAGGTGCTGACAGTCCTTCCCGAGATTGTCGAGAAGGTGCGAAGTCTGGCTTTATAGCGTGATCGCAATGAGGTATGAGATGACCGCGTACACCGGGTGCGCGGTCGCTGCTTTTTTGGTCTCTATTTTGGGTTCATATTGGCGGGTGAAATATATCGGATTGGCTGATTGTAGTCGATAGGAAAGTATGGTACATTGTGCGTAGTGCTTGTGAGGCACCAGGTGGAAGGTGGTTGTATCGCATTTTCTGGCTACAAAGTCGTAGTTTGTATGTGACAACACCGTAAGTTGTATCAGTGCAAGCAGGCCTCCAGGCCCTAACGAAAGGAAGAAACCGAGTGGATATGGATACGCTGAAACGTGAAGTGCTGGCGCAGCGAGTGCGTCAGGTGAAACCATCTGGAATCAGAAAATTCTTCGATATCATAAATACGATGCCGGAAGTTATTTCGCTTGGCGTTGGTGAGCCGGATTTTGTCACCCCTGAACACATTCGGCAGGCTGGCATCCGGTCTATTGCCGAGGGACGCACACAATATACCTCCAATTACGGCATGATTGAGCTGCGGCAGGAGATCAGCGCGATGTTGCAGCGCCGCTATGGTGTGTCCTATGACCCGGCGACGGAGCTGCTGGTCACGGTTGGCGTCAGCGAGGGCGTTGATCTGGCGATGCGTACGTTGATTAATCCGGGCGATGAAGTGATTGCGCCAGATCCCGGCTATGTTGCGTACGAGGCGGATATTACCTTCGCCGGTGGTGTGGCGGTGCCTGTGCCCACGTACGCCGAGCATCAATTTGCGATCCGAGCTGAAGATATCGCGAAGGCGATTACGCCGCAAACGAAGATGATTCTGCTTGGCAACCCCAATAATCCTACCGGGGCTGTGATTCCGCGTGAAGAGTTGGAGAAGATCGCGAAGCTGGCAATTGAGCATGATTTACTGGTGGCTTCCGATGAGGTTTATAGCCGTCTCGTCTATGGTACTGAGTATGTCAGCATTGCCTCGTTGCCCGGGATGCGTGAGCGCACAGTTCTGCTTGACGGCTTCTCGAAGGCCTATGCTATGACTGGCTGGCGCGTTGGCTATGTGGCGGCTCCGGCTTTTATTCTGGAAGCCATGCTGAAGATCCACCAGTACACCATTATGTGCGCCGGAACGGCTCCCCAGGAAGCGGCTATTGAAGCGCTGCGCAATGGTGAAGAAGATGTTATCCAGATGCATGACGAGTATGAGCGCCGTGGACGCATGTTTGTTGACGGACTCAATCGACTTGGCCTGAAGTGCTGCGAGCCAAAGGGTGCCTTCTATGCCTTCCCCTATATCGGCCATATCGGTATGAGCGACGAAGAGTTCGCGGAAAAGCTGCTCTTTGAGGAACAGGTTGCAGTTGTGCCTGGAAGCTCGTTCGGTGCGGCGGGCAGGGGGTATGTCCGCTGCGCCTATTGCACGGCTTATGACAAGCTGGAAGAGGCCCTCAGACGTATAGAGCGCTTTGTGCAGAAGTACCAGCGGTGAGCAGAAAAGCGGGAGCGGTTCTTGCGCCGCTCCCGAAGCGTCGCTGTTAGTCCTCGGCGCTGATACGATCCCACGAAGGAACAAAGCTTCGATCTCGCTTGAGCTCGAAGAGGTTGGGATATTTCAGGGCCCATGCAGTAAAGTCCCAGAGCTCACCCGCCTCATCGCCCTTCGGTACGTTTTGAATGACCGGGCCATAGAATCCGACATCGGAGCCGTCGAGGGCGATCGTCGGGACGCCGAAGGCGTGATAGCGCTGGGCGGCTTCTTCATGGTCTTTCAGCACATCCAGAATCGTTTCTTCGGAGGCCAGAGCAGAGGTGACAAAATACGAGCCGCCTGTTCTCTCCGCCAGACCTGCCTCTTCAACGGCTTCCTCGACGGTCCCGCGATCAAGCTGTTTCCCGCGACCGTGGGCAGCATTTCCCAGGGCAATATAGAGCTTCTCCACACCCTCGTTTCCATGAAGGCGACGGACCATTGCGAGCGTGCGTAGAGCCGTCCAACCCGCGCCGTTGACGTAATCTGGTTCTGTATCTGGCGCTCGGTTCACGACTTCCAGGCTGAAGAAACGCCATGTAACCTCTATCGGGCGTACCTTACGGGCGTTACGAATCCATAGGGCGGTGCGCCACGCAAATGGGCAGAGGGGGTCAAAGTGGAATTGAACGTGTGCTACATTCGTGGTCATATCTACAATTGCTCTCCTGTCATTCCTTATGCGATATCGTCAAGCACTTCAATTCGGGAAGTGAGCTCGATTTCAGCATACGATGTTGCCAGGAGAGGTGTCAAGCAGATGACCGCGAACTCCGTTCAATATCGGGTGGTGGGAAGCTCTGGTTGTGGTACAGGCTGCTGTGTGGCGATGGTGAGCGTCACTTTGCTCTGGCGGGAATCCTGAAGGAGATTCAGCACGGCCTGAGGCATTGTGATGACCTCGTGTTTATTATGGAGCAGCACGAGATAAAAATGCAACCGAAGATCCTGCAACACGGCCAGAATAGTATCTGTATCGAGGAGCACCCCTTTCTCATTGCGCATAAAGAGGAGGATACTGGCGTTATTGAGCTCGCTTGCCAGGGCACGAATGCTACTGAGGGGACTCGGTGTGTGCAACTCAATGCGTTGTAGTGGTATCTGAAAGTGCCTGGAACGTCGATAGAGGAACTCAAGAAAATCCTTTGATTGCTGAATGGCTTCCAGCCGAATCACTCCGTCCTCGGGTCGGTGTACCAGTGAGAGCGCCACCAACCGACAATCAAGATGACGTGCGAGGGCAAACCCCTGATCGATAGCGCCTACATCGATATCATGTAGGAACGGTAACAGTAGTGTTTTCATCTTCTTCCCTATCCAGTTCTTACAAAAGCGGGTGTTACCTGAGTGGATGGTTCTCTATAGAGTATAGTAATATATTACACCTCAATGGGAGCTCAAAGCATTATGCTGGTTCCTCAAAAATCGCTCAAGATGGCTTGTGGAGGCGAAGAAACAGGAAGGGATTTTGTAGGATGGAAGAGGGAGCAACCTCCCGAGAGGAGCACTCTCAGGAGATTGCGGAAAAAATGGCTAACACTCGCTGTGACCGCAGCTATAGCACTTGCGGCAGCCTTCTTCATAGACCATCGCGTTACTGCCACACTGCGGGCAGATGTTCCCGGTGAGATTGGTGATCTCGAACGAGGAGGATTGCGGTGTCTCGATCTCGGGTTGCGGCTCTTCCGCCGAATGCTCACCGTTCTGGCGGCTGAGCTCTTCGATATGGGTTTCGAGCGCCCGGGCAACGGCGTCGGGTAGTGAGCGAACCTGCTGCGGACCGAAACCGACGGTGCGACTGCCTCCGATACCGCGAAGCTGCTCTGCGATTGCTTTGGCACGGTCAACCTGTGAGAGCGGGCTGAGGATTTGCAGTGTCAGCGAGATCAGGCGACCGAGCGCCTCCGAGAGGGCCGCGATATCGCTTCCTGCCTTGCCGACGTTTACAAAGACCTCGAATGGTCCCTGGTCGTCGCTATTGATTGTGATGTTGACCTTGCCTTCCGGTGCGCGAACCTGTCGTGTATAGCCGTTGATGACCTCGGGGCGCTGTTTGATGCCCTGCTGAATCGAGGTCACAGGCTCGATCATCGGGGTAGAGGCAATAACTTCCTCGACCTCTTTGATGGCTGTCTTTTTCTCGTCTTCGAGGCGGGTCAGCACGGCATCACGTGAGCCATCACGATAGTAGGTGACACCTTTACAGCCCATATCGTAGGCGAGCTGGTAGAGCTTGCGCACCTGATCGATGGTATGATCATTGGGTGCGTTGACCGTCTTGCTGATGCTGGAATCGGTGTACTTCTGAATGATTGCCTGAACCCGCACATGTTCTTCCGGCGAGAGGTCTTTCGACGAGACAAAGTAGCCCGGAGTTGGCTTATTCGGGTGTTTATCGCGCCACTCTTGCAGGAGCGGATGGTAGAGAATATGTTCTCCGGTGCGGTCACGTCGGATCATGGCGAAGTCGTAGACCGGTTCAATGCCAGAACTGACGCCTGCAAGCAGGCTTGTGGTGCCGGTAGGTGCCTGAGTCAGTAGTACACCGTTGCGAATACCGTGCTGCTTGATGCGCTCCTGAATGGCTTTTGGCAGCCGCTTGATAAAGCGACCCTGCATATACTTCTCGCGGTCGAACTTGCCAAAGGGACCTTTTTCCTCCGCAATCTCGGTTGAGGCCTCATAGGAGGCGTCGCGGATGGTCTGATAGATCTTCTCGATGACGGGCAGAGATTCTTCGCTGCCGTAGGCGATCTTCATTTTAATCAGCGCATCAGCCAGACCCATCGTGCCGAGACCGGTGCGGCGTGTTCCTTCCTGCTGCGCTTTTCGGTTCTCCTCTAAGAAGTAGTGGGTCGAATCAATGACGTTATCCAGGAAGCGGATCGCCACCTTTGCTGTTTCAGCCAGGCGCTCGTAGTTCATCTTGCCATTTTCGACGAACGTTGAGAGGTTCAGCGCTCCAAGATTACAAACGCCGAAAGGCGGCAGGCCTTGTTCACCACAATTATGGCATATAATACCATTTGCTGTAAAAAGATGCATTTCGGGTTCGGTCAGATCGTAGACAATTTCTTCGCCATCAGGGATCAGGCTTTCAAATGTGGCGAGAAACGCTTCCTGATATGGGCCGCTGGTGTAACTGGCAAGTGTTTGCTCCAGTTGCTGCTGCTTCTCGTCGGTAAGGAAGCCGATGTGATCGGCGAAAGTTCGCAGGCTGCCCTTGCTAATTACCAGTTCGTGGTATGCCTGACAGTCATAAGCTACCTGGTTCCCTTTCCCATCTGGCAACATGCGTGCCCGGGGCGTACGCTGATTCTTATAGATGCGTGAGTAGATGCCAAAGTTCAGCAGGACGCGTTGGACACCCTGTAACAACTGTTCGCTGCAAGAAGTCAGGCGAACGCTCAATCCTTTGGCAATTGATCCCTGCACCGAGCCATCTGCTGTAAAGAGGGCTGAGAGGAAGCCCTTTTGCATCTCTCGTTTCCCTTTCAGGACCGAAGAGGGAACCTGAAGCTTCTCATGTAGTAGTTCAGGGTCAATCAGGCGTAGCAGGCGGGCGGATTCAATGCGAACCTCGTCATGGGATGTGATATCAATGACACTAACAGGGTATTCACGAACGTTCTGGCGATCAGTGACAAGGCGATTGACAGCTTCTGCGAAACGAGGTGCTATTGCTCGCTCCGGGCCAAAGAAGGAAAGCACTGCACTACCCTGCCGCTTCGTGTTGATATAGCCATCTCCAATCAGCCAGCCAAGGACAAGCCCGAGATCTTCATTGCCACTATGTCCGAAGGCTCCTTCACTATGCAGAAGAACAATGCTATCTTGAGGGGTCAGTTGACCAGCTTCCTTCCATCCGGTAGAAGTAAGTACCTTATGATCGCGGGTAAGGCGCAAAGAATAGCCTTCTTTTGTCTGCAAACGATAAACGGGTTTCACTCCGGTCTCAAAGACATGGCTGGCTTGCCGCAGCGTTCTACCAGGTTTGTGAGTGACGCGGGCCTCTGTATGGGGGCGTCCTGCCAGTGCCAGTTCTTCGATGGTCACATTTGGCGATACCACTGTAACTGGAAGGCCTTGCTCTGCCAGTTCTTTCGCGCTGATGAGACCTTTGTCTGTATAGATCAGCGTATCCCCTGTCACGCATGGATTAACGCAGCGGATGTTCTCGAAGTACCATGTATTCGATTCTTTGTTGTAGCGGTCCATGAAGACCACGCCGGGCTCAGCAGATTCCCAGGCCGAGGTGCAGATCAGGTCCCACAGATAGCGGGCCTTGACCGTCTTCTTGACCTCGCCCTGCCAGACCAGATGCCAATCAGCGTCATCGCGCACGGCCTGCATAAACGCATCGGAGACAGCAACTGAGAGGTTGGCATGCTCGATCAGTCCCGGGGTTTTTTTGACGGTAATGAACTCTTCAATATCCGGGTGGTTGTCATCCAGCATGAGCATTAACGCCCCGCGCCTGCTTCCGCCTTGCTGAATGACATCTCCTGTGGCAACAGAGTAGAGTTGGGCCCATGAACACGGTCCAGAGGCGGTCCCGTTCACGGTCTTGATATAGGAACCACGCGGGCGCAAGCTGGAAAGGTTAATGCCCACACCACCGCCGCGAGCCATGATCTCGGTCATGAGCTTGAGGTTATCAAGAATGCCCTGGCGGCTATCCTCCGGCTGAGGGATCACGAAACAGTTTGAGACAACGACACCCGCTGAGACGAACGAATGGTCTTCTTCGACCTCGATGTCTATGACTGTTCCTTCGTATTCCTCAATTGCAATTTCATTGATCCTTACCCATTTGAGACCATCATAGTCAATGGAGAATGGAAGATCGATATCGGATGATGGCGCTTGTTGCCCGAAAAATGCTTGAAAGAGAGGAGCACACTCATTGACTGTGGCATGCAGCCGATAGGTTGGTACACGCCCTGAGCGCTGCGTGTTCTCGCGAATTGAAAACAGATAACCCAGTCTCAGGAGCAATTGATGAACTTGTGCTGTAAGTACACGATTCGCGAGGCTGCTTCTGTTTCGTGAAGAAATGGAGCCATCGGCACTAAAGAGCCCGTGAAGCAGTTTTGTGGTGAGATGGGCGGGCATCTGCATCAGCCGGGAAGGGATATGCTTCTTATAGCTATAACCTCCGAAAAGAGCCTTGAAGAACTCTCCCAGTGGCATTGAGCTGACCCGGAGGTCATACCAGCGTTCAGTAGTGCTGAGCTTTATTGAGCCTTCAATACCAAATTTAGCAACGATAATACGTGCGATCTCTTCCGCTTCTTTTTGTTCATCAAGGCCAAAGACAAACTGAATGCCAGATGGAATATCTGTTCCTGTGTGATGCGTGATGCTGCCATTCCCAAGCCAGCGGCCAAAGAGGTAGCATAAGTCCTCATCGAGTTCCAGCCGATCGTTGAGCTTGTAACGGGTATCCCCATCTGATATATCTCCATGATGGCCGTGCGTCGTTGCTTTGAAGAGCTTTCCATCCTCTACGCTATAGCCTGTAGCATACTCATGGATGTAAAGAGGCTCGGGGCTTTGTTCTTCACTGTTGTAGGCAGCAGCAAGAAAATCGCCGGGTTTTAGCTCTTTGGCCGGAATCCAGGCCGGTTCATGTTGCAGGTGCAATCCGTCTCTCGATTTGTGCTTGTGAACCCATTCAGAGCGGATGGCGTAAACTTTGTGTTCTCCTGTGACGCGTAGATCATCATAGCCGATCTTTTCGGGACGAATGATATAGAGCGGCTCTGCTGCTTCGCGCTCAAATTTATGGAGAACGGAGCGTAATCGGTTGCGATGGGTGACAACCAGATCACCTATGGCTACCTGTGCGATGGGTTTATAGCCTTCTGCGGTCAAAATTTCTTGATCGGGAGGCATGCAGTTATATGCTGTTACCTCGTGCCCTGTGCCAGCGCCTGCCAGAATGCGTCCGCCGGGAACGAACTGGAAATCTTTGAGGACGTCATAGAATTTCTGCTCCCACTCCTGGCGTTTTTCTTCCGTCTGTTCAACGGCTGCAATGCCACGGGCAACACGGGCCCACATCTCTTCAGGGGCCTGCTCAATGGGCTCGCCAGATGAGCCTTTCAGGGCATAGCGGTCCATGAAGACTTTCTGCCGAATGCCTTCAAGTTTCGTCTGAGGTGACTGCTGGATCGGGCGCTCCTGCTGATGTACCATAAAATGAAAGCTCCTTTTACCAGACCTGACGACCTTTGATCTGCTAAGCTTGCAAACAGGTGTCGTCAGAATGTATCGTTACGAACTCAGGTCGGATGTTTTCGGTGCAACGCCCCTCAGTATACTCTTCGCGCCTGCCAAAAACAAGCCCTTTTCACAAGATATAGTAATATTTTAACATGTCAGCACAATATATTGTGTTGTAAGCGCTACAGCACAGGTATATGGTATGATAAAAGCGCGAGGCGGTGGAATGGGGCTTCAGGCCCTATTTGATGTTCTCTCTCTCGCTCGATTCTATTCTTTCTGGAGGGCTGTTATGCGGGCGGAAATCATTTCTTGTGGAACTGAACTCTTATTAGGACATATCACTGATACCAATGCAACATATCTTGCCCAGAGTCTGGCGACCGTGGGTATTGATCTGTTTTTTGTCTCGCAGGTGGGTGATAACCTCAAACGCATGGTTGAGACGCTGAAACGAGCCTGGGAGCGCTCCGATCTGATTGTGATGACCGGTGGCCTGGGACCGACCGAGGATGACCTGACACGTGAGGCGATCAGTACGCTGCTCGGCGAAACCATGCAGGTTGACCACGAGCTTGAGCGGACGCTGCGAGCTCATTTTCACGGCTCTAATCGGCCCATGCCTGAGCGGAACGTGAAGCAGGCGACGCTCATTCCGTCTGCGCAGGC
>Ga0164243_10005788_pt1 | contig 18833 bp, 16 predicted proteins | sample OricompcompostOP_FD_108781 | JGI IMG/M metagenome (GOLD analysis project Ga0164243, IMG submission 108781) | Organic Plus compost microbial communities from Emeryville, California, USA - Original compost - Organic plus compost (OP) | ecosystem: Engineered > Solid waste > Mixed feedstock >... | reverse complement strand
CGACGAGGTCGGCGGTCATGCCCGGGACCACTCCCTGCCGGCCGTCCGCGGCAGCGGCGAGCGCGACGCCCAGCGGCAGCGCCTGCTCCGGGTGCCAGGGCGGGCGGCCGTCGTCGGTGCGGGTGACCGCGGCCAGGACCGCGGCCCAGGGGTCGAGCGGGCTCACCGGGGCGTCGGACCCGAGCCGCAGCTCGGCGCCGGCGGCGAGCAGCGCGGCGTACGGGAACGCGCGCGCGGTCCGGCCGCGCCAGTGTCGGTCGGCCACGTCCCGGTCGGCCACCGCGTGCTGCGGCTGCACCGACGCGACCACGCCGGACGCCGCGAACCGAGGGAGGTCCTCGTCGCGCACCAGCTGCGCGTGCTCGATCCGGCCCCGGCAGCCGACCTTCTCGAACGCGTCGAGCACCGCGGAGTTCGCGGCGTCCCCGATCGCGTGCACCGCCGGCTCCAGGCCGGCCTCGGTGGCCCGGGTGAGCTGCCGCACCAGCTCCTCGCTGCTGAGCATCGAGATGCCGTACGGCTCGTCGGAGCCCGCGTGGTCGTAGGGGTCGTGGCAGTACGCCGTCCGCGCGTTGAGCGAGCCGTCGGCCATCACCTTGAACGGCCCGACCACCGCCGACCCGTCGGCGTCGAGCGGGTCGCCGGTGCGCAGCCCGGCCGCGGACACCGGCTCCAGCCACGGCAGCCAGACCGACGCGGCGACCTGCACTGCGAGCGGTCCGCGCGCGGCCCGGCGCCGCCACACGGTCACGTTGTCGGCGTACTCGAAGTCGACCAGCCCGGTGACCCCTCGCTCCGCCGCGCCGGCCAGCGCCTCGGCGACCCAGCGGTCGACGACCTCGACGCTCTCGAGGTCCATCAGCGTGCGCACCGCGAGCATGCAGTCCTGCTCCTGCAGCAGCCCGGTGGGGTGGTCGCCTCGCCCGACCGCCGCCAGTGCCGCACCGTTGAGCCAGATCGTGTGCAGGTCGTTGCTGACCACCGCGACCGGCACCTCGGCGAACGCCTCGTCGAGCAGCCGCCGGTGCGCGGGCTCCGGCCACAGCCCGTCGACGTACCCGTGGCCGGTCAGCACCCGCGCCCCGCGCGGAGGGTGGGCGCGCAGGAGGTCGACCACCTCCGCGGCGCTGCGGGCCGCCGAGACGTCGACCCGGTGGGTGCGGTGCACCCACTGGTCCACGTGCACGTGCGCGTCGACGAACCCCGGCAGCACCGTCGCCTCGCCGAGGCCGACCACCTCGGCACCGTCGGCGTCGAGGCTGCCGGCCGGGGCGACCGCGCGGACCCGCCCGCTGCTCACCAGCACGTCGGACGACGCGCCGCCCAGCCCGGCCCGGGCGCCGCGGAGGAGCAGGTCGCTCATCGCGGGGACCCCAGCGTCCGCATCGCCGCGGCGAGGGCCGGGTTGGCGTGCACGTCGCGCGGGTCCTCGAGGCCGCGGAGCACGCCGGCGCGGTCCGCCTCGGGCTTGTCCTGGCTGAGCTTGGCCTTCGCGACCACGCGCGAGGGGGTGAGCCGGAAGCCGGTGACGGCGGGGGCGAGCCGGGCGGCGTACTCCTGCACGGAGGAGAGCAGGAACGGCTCGGGGCGGTCCTTCTCGAAGTGGTCGACGGTGCGCTCCAGCACCTCCCAGGTCGCGTCGGCGTCGAGCTCGGTGAGCCGGCCGTGCAGGTGGGCGACGACGTAGTTCCAGGTCGGCACGTAGGGGCCGCCGGCGTACCAGCCCGCCGAGACGTAGCCGTGGACCCCCTGCACGACCACCACCGCGTCGCAGCGGCCGAGCTCGTGCTCCTCGGCGTCCGGGCGGGCCAGGTGGCCGATGATCTCGACGCCGTCGGCGTCGGGCGCGGGCAGGACCGGGAGGTGCGAGACGACCGGTCCCGCGGAGGTGGCGCTGACGAGGGTGACCCAGGGGTGGTCGGCGACCAGGCGGAGCACGTCCGCGTCGGTCCCGGGCCACTCGAACTCCGGCTGCGCCAGCATGCCGGAAACCCTAGGAATCGGGACGCCCCCGGCCCCTGTCCTCAGCGCCCGACCTGCGCGGCGGCACTTGTGGGCCGCGACAGGTCAGCGGGTGCCCGACCCCGCGAGCGCCCGCAGCTGCAGCCAGATCACGAGCGTCTCGTCGCCGGCGGCGAGGTCGATGCCGAACATCTCCGCGAGCCGGCGCACCCGGTAGCGGGCGGTGTTCTCGTGGATGTTGAGCCGCTTCGCGGTCATCACGACGTCGCCGAACGTGCCCAGGTAGGTCAGCAGCGTCTCGGCGTAGTCGGTGCCCTGGGCCGCGTCGTGGTCGAGCACCGCCCGCACCTGGGGCAGCAGCAGCGTGGGGTCGACGACGGTCGGCGCCACGCTCAGCGCGGAGACGACGACGTCGTTGCGCACGTCGTCGAGGGTGGCGACCGTCGTGTCGCAGCCGGGCCGCTGGAGCACGTCGATGACCTGCTCGGCGTACCGGAGCGCCTGCGGCAGGTCGGCCACGTCGCGCACCACCGGCGCGAAGCCGACCCGGACGTCGACCTGCATGGACCGGCGGACGGCGGTGACGATGCCGGCGCCGGCCTGGCGCAGCCGCACCCCGAGCCGGGCGTCGGTGGCCGCGGCCTCCGCGCCCTCGTCGCCCGCCTCGACCGGCAGCAGCAGGAGGATCTGGCCGGAGACGACCGCCGACACGGTGCTGCTGTGCCAGTACTCGCCGTGCAGGGTGACCAGGTCGGTGACCCGGACCGCCTCGACCTCCCGCGGGCCGAGCGGCGACGTCGGCCGGACCGCCGCGAGCACCATCGGCCCGGCGGTGACCGCGCCCAGCAGCGGCCCGGCGGTCGCCGCGTCGAGGGTGCCGGTCACCAGCCCGCGCAGCACCTCGCTGCGGCGGACCCGGTCGGGGTCCTGGTCGCCGCGGGCCCGCAGCAGGTGCAGGGCCGCGGCCCGGGCGGAGTCCACGAGCACCGCCTCGGCGTTCTCGACCAGCGGCGGTCGGTCGGCGATCACGAAGATCAGGCCCAGCACCTGGTGGCCGGCCCGGACCGCCACGGCCATCCGGCTCGCGTAGTCGGGGCGCGAGCTCTTGAAGTACACCGGCCCGGCGGCCTGGATGACCGCGCGGTACTCCTCGGCGTTCGTCGGCCGGTCCGGCGTCTGCCGGCCGAGGATCGCCAGCCGGCGGATCTCGTCGATCTCGTGGCCGGGCAGGTTGGAGTAGGCCATCACCCGACCGGACGGCTCCTCGATCGTCACCGCGCCGCCGAGCGAGGCGGCGATCGCGTTCGCCAGCGCGAACAGGTCGCCGGGCAGGTGCGGCTGCGCGCCGTTGTCGCCGACCCGGCCGGCCGCGGCACGGGCCGCGGTGATGAGGGCGTCGAGGTGGCGCCAGGCCATCTCGTCGGGGGTGCAGAGCAGCGCCACGCCGGCCTCGTCGGCCGCCGCGAGCGCCTCGCCGAGGTCCTCGTTCCAGGCCTTGACCACCACCGCGTGGGCGCCCGCGCGCCCGGCGGCGCGGATCGCGTCCAGGGTGTCGGACCGGCGGGGCCGGCCACCGGTCAGCAGCACCGGGCAGCCGGCGACGTCCTCGACCGGCTCCCCGATCCCATGCACCACCGGCTCGCCGACGGGCCGGTCCAGCAGCGCCGCGTCCGTCCGCACCGCGCGCAGCGCGTGCGGGCCCAGCGTCTCGACCAGCTCGCGCAGGCTGGCCGGCGGGTGCCCGGAGCGCTCGACCTCCAGCTCGACGGTGGCGGCCGGGACGGCGTCGGTGGCGGCCATGCCCCAAGACGGTACTCGTCGCGCGCGGCACCGATTTGTCGCCCACCACAAACGTCGGGCCGTCCGCTGTGGGTGCGCGGACTTGCTCGGGCCACCGCCGCGTGGAAAGGGTGGCGGGGTGCTGCCCGCGTGGTTGGAGGACGAGACCGCCACCGTGCCGGACCTCTCGGTCTTCGCCGGGGCCGGCGAGCTGGAGCGCGGCCTGGCCGACATCGCCGGGTCGTGCGCGGAGGCGTCGTACCGCCGTATCGGCACCTCGCGAGCGGGGTCGCCGATCGGCTGCCTCAGCATCGGCGACGGCCCGGACGCGGTGGTGTTCGGGCTGCCGCACCCCAACGAGCCGGTCGGCGGGCTGACCGCGCTCCACCTCGCCGGGCGGCTGGCGGCCGACCCGGACCTGCGCGCCCGGCTCGGGCTGCGCTGGCACGTCGTCGCGTGCATCGACCCCGACGGCCTGCGGCTCAACGAGGGCTGGCTGCGCGGCCCGTTCACCCGCAGCCACTACCTGCGGCACTTCTACCGGCCTGCGGGCGACGAGCAGATCGAGTGGACGTTCCCGGTCGACCACAAACAGGCGTACTTCGACGCCGCCCCGCCCGAGACGCAGGCGCTGATGCGGCTCATCGACCGGGTGCAGCCGGTGCTGATGGGGTCCCTGCACAACGCCGAGCTCGGCGGCGCCTACTACTACCTCACCCGCCCGGAGGAGAAGCTGCACCCGGTGCTGCAGGAGCTCCCGGAGCGGTTCGGGATCCCGCTCGACCGGGGCGAGCCCGAGTCGCCGACCTCGCCGGTGTACGCCGACGGGATCTACGGCGCGATGAGCCTGGTGCAGATCTACGACGCCGCGGAGGCGGCGGGCGACCCGCTGCCGCTCGGCGCCGGTGACACCTCCGACTCGTACGCGGCGCGGTACGGCACCCTGACGATCGTCTCGGAGGTGCCGTACTGGAGCGACCCCCGGGTCGCGGACCGCTCGCCCACCACCCGGGGCTACGGAGAGGCGCTGCTGGCCCAGGCGGACGCGCTGGAGGAGGTCGGCCGGACCCTGGTCGAGGGGCTGGAACGTGTCGAGGGCCGGCTGCTGGTCGACTCGCCGTTCCTGCGCGCCAGCCGCTTCTTCGGCCCGGCCCTGCTCGACGGCGTCGCCGCCACCCGCCGCCGGGCGGCGGAGGAGCCCCCGGACCGGAGGGCGACCGTGGCCGAGGCCGCCGGCATCGACGACCAGGTGCACAGCTTCCGGCTCCGCTTCCCCGGCATGCTGCTGCGCGGACTCGAGGCCGAGGTCGCGGTGGGCAACGTCCGCCCCGAGGTGCTCGAGCTGCGCGACGAGCTCCGGGGCCGGCTCGACCACTGGCACGCGGAGGCCGCCGCCGCGGACCGCGCCGAGCCGCTGCCGATCCGCTCGCTGGTCGCGACGCAGTACGGCGCGCTGCTCGCCTGTGCCCGCCACCTGACCAACGGGTCGCCCGCGTGACCGCGATGTGTCGCGCGCCACAAGGACGCGGTGCCGGGTCTGGGCGTCCCCACGAGGCAGCCACCGACCCGCCGTTCCACGATGAACCAGCATCCCGCTCGGGACGTGCTCGACCACTGGAGGACCGATGACCCTCGTCCGGCGCACATCCGGCACCCGCCGCGTCCGAGCCACCGGGCTCGCGCTGGCCCTCGCCCTGGGCCTCTCCACGGCCCTCGCGGCCTGCGGCGGCGACGACGACAACGACGGCGGAGGCGGCGGCGACTCCTCGCTCGTGCTCGGCCTCCCGAGCTTCTTCGTCACCAACCTCGCCCCGGGCGGCACCGGCGGCAGCAACATCGACTACGCCGTCTGGACGCCGCTGACCACGATCGAGGCAGGCACCGGCGACCTGGTCCCGGGCGTGGCCGAGGAGTGGACCTCCGACGACCAGAAGACGTGGACGATCAAGCTGCAGGACGGCTGGACCTTCCACGACGGGTCCCCGGTGACGGCGCAGTCCTTCGTGGACTCCTGGAACGCCACGGCGACCGCCGCGAACGCCCTCAACGGCAACGCGCAGATGGCCATCATCGAGGGGTACGACGAGATGAACCCGCCGAAGGGCAAGCCGACGGCCACCGAGCTGTCCGGGCTCGAGGCGGTCGACGAGCTGACCCTCCGGGTGACGCTCAAGGAGCCGAACTCGCTCTTCCCGTACCTGATCGCGAACCCGGTGTTCGCCCCGATGCCCGAGGGCGCCGCCGACGACCTCAAGAGCTTCGCCACGCACCCGATCGGCAACGGCCCCTACAAGCTCCGCGACGGCGGCTTCGACGCCGACGACCAGGACGTCTACCTGGTGCCCTACGAGGACTACGCGGGCGAGCCGGCCGAGGTCGACGAGATCGACCTGCGCATCTACCAGGACCCGGCGACGATCTACACCGACTTCCAGGCCGGCTCGATCGACCTCGCCCTGCTGGACGGCGACAACCTGGCCACCGCCAAGGAGGAGTTCCCCGACCAGGTGGTCGACGTCGACTTCCCGGCGCTCGTCTACCTCGGCTTCCCGGCGTACGACGACCGGTTCACCCCGGAGATCCGCGAGGCGATCTCGATGGCGATCGACCGGGAGGCGATCGTCGAGGGGCTGCTGCAGGGCAACGGCACCCCCGCGACCGGGCTGGCGCCCGACGTGCTGACCGGCGGCGGCGAGGCGGAGTGCCCGTCGTGCACCTTCGACGCCGACGCGGCCAAGCAGGCGCTCGACGACGCGGGCGGCTGGTCCGGCGACCTGGTGCTGTACACCTACCAGGACCCCACCAACGAGCGGGTGCTGGAAGCGGTGACCAACCAGATCCGCAGCAACCTCGGCATCGAGGACGTGAAGTTCGAGGCGCTGCCGATCGACCAGCTGTACGAACGCTTCGGCGCCCAGTCGATCGACGGTCCCAGCCTGGCCTACGCCGGGGCGTCGTTCCCGCACCTCTTCGCGCTCGCCGACCAGATGCTCAACCCCGGTCAGCTGCTCAACGTGACCGGCTACGACAACCCCGAGTTCACGCAGGCGATGACCGCGGCGGTCACCGAGAACGCGAGCATCGAGGACACCACCGAGCAGGTGCGGGCCGCGGTGGACCAGGCGCTCGCTGACGCCCCGATCGCACCGCTGTTCTGGCCCCAGGGCGGCCTGGTTCATAGTGAGAAGGTGAGCAACGTGGTGCCGGAGTTCCTCGGCGGAGCCCGGCTGTCCCTGCTCGAGGTCGGCTGAGGCCGGGGGGAGGTGCGTCGTGGCGGCGTTCGTGCTGCGCCGCGTGCTGGGGATGGTGCCGCTGCTCCTCGGAGCGACGTTCGTCATCTTCGCCGCGGTCTACGCGCTGCCCGGCGACCCGATCCGCGCGATCGCCGGCCCCACCGCCGAGATCTCGCCGGCCACCCGTGCCGCCCTCACCGAGGAGTACCACCTCGACGACCCGCTGCTCGTGCAGTACGGCTACTACCTCTCCGGCGTCGTGCGCGGTGACCTGGGCGTCGACCTGCGCGGCCGGGAGGTGTACGACCTGGTCGAGTCGGCGTGGCCGATCACCCTGCAGCTCGGGCTGACCGCGTGGGCGCTGCTGGCGATCCTCGGGGTCGGCCTGGGTGCGCTGGCGGCGATGCGCCAGGGCGGGGTCCTCGACTGGGGGGTGCTCGCGCTGACCACGCTGATCGTCGGGGTGCCGTACTTCGTGCTCGCCTACGTGCTCCAGATCGTGGTCGGCGTCCAGCTCGGCTGGCTGCCCAGCTCGGGGGTGCGCGACGGCTGGCCGGCCAGCTACGTGCTGCCGGCGATCTGCCTGGCGATCTTCGGCGTGCCCGAGCTCGCCCGGCTCACCCGCGCCAGCATCATCGAGAACCGGCGCGCCGACTACGTCGACACCGCGATCGCCAAGGGGCTAGCACCCCGGCTGGTCTTCGTCCGGCACATCCTGCGCAACTCGCTCGTGCCGGTGGTGTCCGTGCTCGGGCTGGCGCTCGGCTTCATGATGAGCGGCGCGATCCTGGTCGAGGGCATCTTCAACGTGCCCGGGCTCGGGTTCACCCTGTTCACCGGCGTGCGGCAGCAGAACGGGCCGGTCGTCGTCGGCATCAGCACGCTGATGGTGTTCATCTTCCTGGCCCTCAACCTTCTCGTGGACCTGGTGTGCGGTCTGCTCGACCCGAGGATCAGCCTTGTCCGGGACCGCTGAGATCGGGCTCGGCCCGGTCGGCCCGGCCGTGGCCGACACCCCGCCACCGGCGGCACCGGAGGGCGCGGTGCGGCGCCGCCGTCCGCTGCTGCGGCCGACGGTGCTGGTGCCCGCCGCGCTGGTCGGCCTGGTGCTGCTGGTGGCGGCGTTCCCGTCGCTGTTCGCCGGGCTGTTCGGCCACGGCGACCCCCGCGCCTGCGACCTCGCGCACAGCCGGCAGGGCCCGACGTCCGGGCACCCGTTCGGCTACGACATCCAGGGCTGCGACCTGTACGCGAACGTCGTCCACGGCGCCCGGCCGTCGGTCTTCATCGGCCTCGCCGTCACCCTCGGCGCCGTGACCATCGCGGTGGTCCTCGGCTGCACCGCGGCGTACTTCGGCGGCGTCGTCGACGGGGTCATCTCGCGCACCATGGACGTCTTCTTCGGCTTCCCCGTGCTCGTCGGCCAGATCGTCATCCTCAACACGATCAGCACCCGCAACGCGCTGGTCGTGGCCGGCGTGCTCATCCTCTTCGTCTGGCCCTACACCACCCGGCTGATGCGGTCGGCGGCGCTGACGACCGTCGAGCAGGGCTACGTGAAGGCGGCCCGCGGCCTGGGTGCGGGACCGTGGCGGATCATCACCCGCCACGTGCTGCCGAACTCGGCGGGCCCGGTCGCGGCGGTGGTCGGGCTCATGGTCGGCGGGATGATCACGCTCGAGTCGGCGCTGACGTTCCTCGGCGTCGGGCTGAAGCAGCCGACGATCTCGTGGGGCGTCCAGCTCAACACCGCGCAGAGCGCCTTCCGCGCCGACCCGCACCTGCTGCTGTTCCCCTCGCTCTTCCTGACCGTGACCGTGCTCGCGTTCGTGCTCCTCGGCGACGCGCTGCGCGACGTCTTCGACCCGAGGCAGCCATGAGCGCGCTCGTCGAGGTCCGGGGGCTGCGGGTCGAGTTCCGCACCGCCCGCGGCTGGGCGCCGGCCGTGGACGGCATCGACCTCACCGTCCACGAGGGCCGGACCACCGCGATCCTCGGGGAGTCCGGCTCGGGCAAGAGCGCCACCGCCCGGGCCATGCTCGGGGTGCTGCCACCCCGGCAGAGCCGGGTCAGCGCCGGCGCGATCCGGGTCGACGGCCGCGACGTGCTCGAGATGTCGGAGGCCCAGCGGCGGACCGTGCGCGGCCCCGAGGTGGCGATGGTCTTCCAGGACGCGCTGTCGGCGCTCAACCCGGTGCTGCCCGTGGGCTACCAGGTCGCCGAGGGCGCCCGGCTGCACCTGGGGCTGAGGCGCCGGGCGGCCCGGGAGCGGGCGGTGGAGCTGCTCGACCTGGTCGGCATCCCCGACGCGCGGCGCCGGGCCCGCGACTACCCGCACCAGTTCTCCGGGGGCATGCGGCAGCGGGTGATGATCGCCACCGCGCTGGCCGCCGAGCCGCGGGTGCTGGTGGCCGACGAGCCCACCACCGCGCTGGACGTCACCATCCAGGCGCAGATCCTCGACCTGCTCCGCCGCCTGCAGCGGGAGCGGCAGATGGGGCTGCTGCTGATCACCCACGACATGGGCGTGGTGGCGCAGATGGCCGACGACATCACGGTGATGTACGCCGGTCGGGTCGTCGAGCAGGGCACCGCCGACGACGTGCTCGGCCGGACCGAGCACCCTTACACCTGCGCGCTGCTGCGCTCGGTGCCCCGGGTGGAGGAGAAGGGCCGGCCGCTCGAGGTGATCCCGGGCAGCCCGCCGGACATCTCGGCGCTGCCCGGCGGCTGCCTGTTCCGGCCGCGCTGCCCGCACGCCGAGCACCACTGCACGACGGCGCCGCAGCTGGTGGAGATCTCGCCGGGGCACCTCAGCCGGTGCCACCAGGCCCAGGTGCAGGCCGAGGTGCAGGCCGAGGTGCAGGCCGGGGAGGTGGCCGGTGGCTGAGCTGCTGCTCGAGGCCCGCGGGGTCACCAAGCACTACCGGGTGGGACCGCTGCTGGGGCACCGCCGGACGGTGCACGCCGTCGAGGACGTGACCCTCGCGGTGCACCGCGGCCGCACCCTGGGCATCGTGGGCGAGTCCGGCTCCGGCAAGTCCACCCTGGCCTCGATGCTCGTCGGCGACGAGCGCCCCACCGAGGGCGAGATCGAGCTGCTCGGTCGGCCCCTGCACCGGATGTCCGGACGGGACCTGCGGCGCGCCAGGCGCGACGTACAGCTGGTGCGGCAGGACCCGTACACCTCGCTGAACCCGCGGATGACCGTCGAGCGGATCGTCCGCGAGCCGCTCGAGATCCACCCCGACCTGGTGCCGCGGGCCCGGCGCCGCGACCGGGTGCGCGAGCTGCTCGGCCTCGTCGGGCTCTCCGACGACCACCTCGACCGGTACCCGCACCAGCTGTCCGGCGGCCAGCGGCAGCGCGTCGGGATCGCGCGGGCGCTCGCCGTCCGGCCGCAGCTGCTGGTCTGCGACGAGCCGGTGTCGGCGCTCGACGTGTCGGTGCAGGCGCAGGTGATCAACCTGCTCGAGAACCTCCAGCGCGAGCTCGGGATCGGCGTCGTCTTCATCGCCCACGACCTGTCGGTGGTGCACCACATCGCGCACCGGATCGCGGTGATGTACCTCGGGCGGGTGGTCGAGGAGGGCGACCCGGACGAGATCCACCACCGGCCCCGGCACCCGTACACCCAGGCGCTGCTGACCGCCGTGCCCGACCTCGACCACCGGACCCGAGGGGCGGAGACCGCCGGGCCGACGGTGCTCAGCGGGGAGATCCCGAGCCCGCTGGACCCGCCGTCCGGGTGCGTCTTCCGGACCCGCTGCTGGCAGGCCGCGGACCGGTGCGCCGAGGTGGTGCCGCCGCTGGAGACGCAGGGGGCGGACGGCCACCTGACCGCCTGCCACTTCCCGCTGGTGCCGGCCGACCGCGACGAGCGACGCCCTAGCGGTGCGAGCGGGTGACGTCGACCACCATGGCGGTGGTGAACCCGGCGAGCAGCAGCGCCGCGACCAGCAGCACGACCCCGGAACCGGTCACGCCGGCCGCGACGAGCACCGCGCCGAGCGCCAGCACCGTCGCCACCGCGACCGCGATCTTGGGGTCGTCGCCGATCACGAAGTCGTACCAGAACCGGCCGAAGCCGCGCAGGAACCGCAGGACCACGCGTCACACCTCCGTCGTGCCGGTGGCCGCCGCGGCGGCCGGGGCGGGCTCGGTCGAGAACCTGCGGAACCGCTGGACCAGCACCCGGGACAGCAGCCACCAGGTGGCCAGCAGCACCAGGATCGCCAGGTCCTCGCCGGGCCACTCCAGCGGTTCCTGACCGTCGCGGACGATGCCGAGCCCCTCGACCGACCAGTAGGTGCCGAACGTCGCGAGCAGCAGCCCGACGACGTACTTGAGGGTGTTCTCCGGCACCTTGGTCAGCGGCCTGTGGATCGCCGCGCCGGCGGCGAGCACCACGAGCGTGGCCACCACGGCCGACGCCACGGCGACCGGCACGTTGTCGGCGCTGAGGCCGAAGGTGATGACGATGAAGACGATCTCGACACCCTCGAGGAAGACGCCCTTGAACGAGACCACGAACGCGAACCAGTCGAGGCCGAGCCGGGTGTCGGTGCCGGCCTCGCGGGCGGCGGCGGTGGTCGCCCGGAACTCCTCGTCCTCGTCGTGCAGGGCCTTGAGACCGCTGGAGCGGAGGATCGCCTTGCGCAGCCACTGCAGGCCGAAGACGAGCATCAGGCTGCCGACCAGCAGCTGCAGCCCGGCCTCCGGGAGCCAGCCGGTCAGCGAGTAGCCGGCGACCGCGGTGAAGACGGCGAGAGCCACGAGCGCGCTGCCGGTGCCGGCCAGGGTGGCCCGCCAGCCGCGGGTCATGCCGATCGCCAGCACGATCGTGAGCGCCTCGACCAGCTCGACGATCGCGGCGACGAAGACGGTGAGCGCGAGCGCCCACTCGGCGGAGGACATCAGGCGTCTCCTCCTCTCAGGCCGTGGGCCACGGCGTCCTCGGTCAGGGTGACCTCGGCGGTGGCGACGCCGGCGCGGGGGTGCTCGGCGACGACGCGGACCACGGCGCCCGGTCCGCCGCGCACCACCCACTCGACGCGGGCCCGGTCGGGGGTGCCGGGCTCGTGGCCCCACCACGTCGTGCTGCTGCGGGCACCGCTGCGGCCGGAGAGCTGGCCGAGCTCCTGACGGGGTGGACCGGTCACCAGGGTCGCCCCGGCGGGAAGCTCGATGGTCGCGGTCACCGGCGGCACCTGCTCGCGGAGCCGGGCCTGCTCCGTGACGTGGGTGGGCAGCCAGCCCGTGTTGGCGACCACGGCGCGGACCAGGTGCACGTCGCCGTCGACCCGGCGGGTCTCGACCTGGGTGACCGCCAGCAGCGGGGAGGCGAGGGCGAGGTAGATCGCCCAGTCCGCGACCGGGGCGACCTCGCCCTCCCGACGCTCGGCGGGCGGGTTGTACCAGCTGCCGACAATGTCCCAGCCGCCCAGCTCGACCTTGCCGAGCTGCGGGTGGTCGAAGGGGTACCAGTCGACGAAGCCGCGGTCGCCGAGCTCGGCGTCGTTCCAGCGCAGCAGCGCGAGGTCGTCCTCGACGTCGTGCTCGACCAGCCACCGCGCCGGGTGCGAGGCGTCCAGGCCGGCGGCGCGGAGCGGGTTCCAGAGCTCGGTGATCCAGGCGTAGACGCCGCGCTCCTGGTAGAGCCAGGCGAGCTGCCCGCCGCGGACGCGGTACGGCGCGTGCTTGAGGTCGTCGTAGGACATCACCGGGTAGCCGGTCAGCTGCTCGGCGCGCCGGCCGAGATGGTCGTAGCGGAGCAGGTCGTCGAGCGGCAGCTGCTCGTCGGCGTTGAGCGGCGGGCGCAGGTGCACCGCGCCGAAGGTGTGCAGGCTCAGGTAGCCGGTGATGTTGGGCCGGTCGGCGATCGCCCGGAGCAGTGCCTGCACCTCGGGCTCGGAGCCGGCGAACGGGCCGGCCCCGCGCGGGCGGGCGGACAGGTCGGGCCAGTCGGAGTGGAAGTTGGCCGCGAGGTCGAGGCCCTCGTGCGGGGGCGCCGCCGGGACGGTGAGCCCGTCGTGGTCGACGATCTCGCCCTCGAGCAGCAGCCGGTAGTACTCGCCGCCGTCCTCGTCCGGCTCGCGGCGGACCAGCAGCCGCGGGTCCTCGGGGCAGAGCTTCCACGGCCCGTGCGGGTCGGGCACCCGCATGAACAGCGTGCGCCCGTCGCCGTCCGCGTCGCCCTGGTGCAGGCCGGCCGCGGGCTCCGGGTCTGGGTGCGGCCGCAGGCTGGACCGGACGTAGCGGCCGGTGCGCAGCACCTCCTCGGCGCCGTCGGGGCAGACCCGCGGGACGACGTACACCGTGCGGGTGCGGAGCAGCCGCCCGACCCGCTCGTCGTCGGTGTCGGTCAGCAGCCGGTGCAGCAGGTGCAGCGCCGCGGTGGACGACGTGAGCTCGGCGGCGTGGATGTTGGCCTCGACGAAGAACCCGGGCTTCGACCCCGCCGGGCCGGTGGCGGTGTCCGTGCACGTGGCGAGCCAGATGTCGCGGCCCTGCCAGGACGGGCCGATGCTGGTGACCGAGAGCAGGTCCGGGCGCGCGGCGGCCCACCCCGAGAGCAGCTCGGCGAGGCCGGCGGCGTCGTAGAACTCGTCGTACGAGACGGGGGACAGCATGGGGACACCTCGGTCGGCGGTCGTCGGGACGCGCCCATCGTCAGCGTCCGAGGCAGGCCTCCGACATGTGCCTGCGGCCAAACGTCGAGCCGTCGTGTTGTCCTCGTCACCAGCGGCGCCGGAAACCCGCGACCTCCCCGCGTGAACGGCTGCTGAGCCCAGCCTTTCCTTGCTTGCGTGGACGTGTTTTCCCAGGTGGCATTGGTGACATGACCACGACTCCGTCCCTCCCCAAGGATCCCGTTCCGGCCGACTCCCGCGGCCCCGGGGAGATCGGCCACACCCACGCCGACGTCTCCGGTGGCTGGCTGCGTGCCGCCACGTTCGGGGCCATGGACGGTCTCGTCACGAACCTGGCGCTGGTCGCCGGTATCGGTGCCGCGGGCGTCGACGACGACGTCGTCGTCACCGCCGGCCTGGCCGGTCTGGTGGCCGGCGCGTTCTCGATGGCGCTGGGCGAGTACGCCTCGGTGTCGACGCAGAACGAGGCGCTCGACAAAGAGGTCACCACCGAGGCCCGCGAGATCCGCGACAACCCCAAGGCGGAGACCGCCGAGCTCGCGGCGATGTTCCGCGGCATGGGGATGACGAAGGAGACCGCGAAGGCCGCGGCGGCGGAGGTGCACCTCGACCACGACCGCGCGGTGCGCGTGCACGTCACCCAGGAGCTGGGCCTCGACCCGGACGACCACCCCAGCCCGTGGGTCGCGGCGATCTCGTCGTTCCTGATGTTCTCCGTCGGCGCCGTGATCCCGCTGATCCCGTTCCTGCTGGGCTTCGGCTCGCTGGCCGCCGGCCTCCTCGTGGGCGGGGCGGGCCTGCTGCTCGCCGGCGGCGTGGCCGCGACCTTCACCGCGACGCCGTGGTGGTGGGGCGCGATCCGTCAGCTGCTCTTCGGCGGGCTCGCCGCCGGGGCGACGTACCTCGTCGGTACGGCGCTGGGCGTCGGGCTCACGCCGTAACGGGAGGTCAGCCCGCGCCGGCCCGGCGCTGGCAGCGCTGCTGGGCGTCCGCGAGCGCGGTGACCTCGGGCGCGTCCCAGCTGCCGGTGAGGCTGGCGGCGACCGCGTCGCGCATCTCGGCCTCGGTGAGCGCGGCGCGCAGGCAGTCGGCGTACCTCGTCCGGTCGATCCTGCCCTTGCTCTGCGCGAGCACCGCACGGGTCGACTCCTCGACGTAGTCGACGCAGGCGAACTGCGCCTCGACCCACAGCTCGGCGGTCGTGGGGTCGAACGTCGGCAGCTCGCGGGCGACCTGCCCGTCGTCGGTGACGATGCCGGCGTCCTGCAGCGCCCCCAGCCCGGCCCGGTCGACCAGCTCGGTCGCGAAGCAGACGCCCGCCTCCTCGTCGCGCGTGGCCGCGTGGTCGCCGGCGTACAGGGCGGCCAGCCCGCGCTCGACCGTGGCCCGGTCGGGTCGCTCCCGGTCGGCGTCGCCGTCGTTGTCCGATCCCTCGTCGGAGCACCCGACGAGCAGCACCGCCAGCAGCACGATGGACGCCCTCAGCACGCGCAGATCTTCCCACTAGGGTCGGCCGGGTGGACTTCGCACCGTCGCCCCGGGCCGCCGACCTCACTGAGCGGGTCCGGGCGTTCCTGGCCGAGGAGATCGAGCCGGTCGAGCCGGCGTACCACGCGGAGCTCGCCGAGCGGCGCCGCAGCGGCGACCCCTGGCAGCCGCTGCCGGTCCTCGAGGAGCTGAAGGCGAAGGCGCGCGAGCGCGGGCTGTGGAACCTCTTCCTGCCCAAGGAGCACGCCGGGGAGTACGCCGCGCGGTTCGGCACCGACGGCGGCGAGGGGCTCACGAACGTCGACTACGCGCCGATCGCCGAGCTCACCGGGCGGTCGCACATCGCGCCGCTGGTGATGAACTGCAACGCGCCCGACACCGGCAACATGGAGGTGCTGCTCCGGTACGGCTCGGAGGAGCAGAGGCGCGAGTGGCTCGAGCCGCTCCTGGACGGCCGGATCCGGTCGGCGTTCTGCATGACCGAGCCCGCAGTGGCGTCGTCCGACGCCACCAACATGGAGGCGACGGCGGTCGTCGACGGTGACGAGGTGGTCATCAACGGCCGGAAGTGGTGGTCGACCGGCGTGGGTCACCCGGACTGCAAGGTGCTCATCTTCATGGGCCTCACCGACCCCGACGCCGACCGGCACCACCGGCACTCGATGGTGATCGTGCCGCGCGACACCCCGGGCGTGAAGGTCGAGCGGATGCTCTCGACGATGGGGATGTACGACGAGCCGCTCGGCCACGGCGAGGTGTCGTTCACCGACGTGCGGGTGCCGGTCTCGAACATCATCAGCGGCCCCGGCGAGGCGTTCGCGATCGCGCAGGGGCGGCTCGGCCCCGGCCGGGTGCACCACTGCATGCGGCTGATCGGGCTCGCCGAGCTGGCGCTGGAGACGGCCTGCCGGCGGGCGCTGGAGCGGACCGCGTTCGGCAAGCCGCTGGCCAACCTCGGCGGCAACCGCGAGCGGATCGCCGACGCGCGGATCGCCATCGAGCAGACCCGGCTGCTGGTGCTGCACGCGGCGTGGAAGCTCGACACCGGCGGCCCGCTGAACGCGCTCTCGGAGGTCTCGCAGATCAAGGTGGCGGCCCCCACCATGGCGCAGCAGGTGATCGACCTGGCGATCCAGATCCACGGTGGCGGCGGGCTGTCCGACGACTTCCCGCTCGCCGGGGCGTGGACCGCGGCCCGGGCGCTGCGGCTCGCCGACGGGCCGGACGAGGTGCACCGGGGGATGGTGGCTCGTCTGGAGCTCGGGAAGTACGGGGCCGCACGATGAGCCGGCGGGTGCTGATCACCGGTGCCGCCTCCGGGTTGGGGGCCGCGCTGGCGAGCGCGTTCGAGGCGCGCGGTGACGAGGTGCTGCGCACCGACCTGCACGACGCCGACCTCGCCCTCGACGTCACCAGCGACGACGACTGGACCGCGGCCCTCGAGCACGTCGAGCGGACCTGGGGCGGGCTCGACGTGCTCGTCAACAACGCGGGCGTGGCCGGCGGCGGCCGGCTCGACGTGGCCGGCATGGACGAGTGGCAGTGGATCACCGACATCAACCTGTTCGGGCCGGTCCGCGGCACCCGCACGTTCGTGCCGATGTTCAAGCGCCAGCGCAGCGGAGCGATCGTCAACGTCGCCTCGCTCGCCGCGCTCGTGCACCCGGCGGGCATGGCGTCGTACAACGCGGTCAAGGCGGCCGTGCTCGCGCTGACCGAGACCACCGGCCACGAGCTGGCGGCGTACGCCGTGACCGCGCACGCGGTCTGCCCGTCGTACTTCCGCACCAACCTGATGAGCTCGGTGCGCGGGCGCGACACGGCCCTCGCGGGGGTGATGACCCAGCTCGTCGAGAGCTCGCCGATCGGGCCCGACGACATCGCGGCCGCCGTGCTCGAGGGTCTCGACCGCGGCGACGAGCTGATCCTGCCCGACCAGCCGGCGCGCGACGCGTACCTGCTCAAGCAGCGCGATCGCGCCGCCTACGACGAGGTGATGCGGCACCAGGCGGCGCGGCTGGACCGGCTGGCGGCCGAGGGAGGCGAGGGATGACCGACGAGAGCAGGCCGGTCCGCGAGGAGGACGCGTTCGACGTCGAGGCGGTGGCGGCGTGGCTGCGCGAGCACGCGACGGCGTTCCGCGAGGACCTCGTCGGCACGCCGGAGGTGACCCAGTTCCCCGGCGGCGCGTCGAACCTGACCTACCGGCTGCGCTACCCCGGCCGCGACCTGATCCTGCGCCGGCCGCCGTCCGGCGTGAAGGCCAAGGGTGCGCACGACATGGGCCGCGAGTACCTCATCCAGTCCGAGCTGCGGCCGCTCTTCCCGCACGTCGCGACGATGGTCGGGCACTGCACGGAGGAGTCGGTGATCGGCTCGGACTTCTACGTGATGGAGAAGGTCGAGGGTGTCATCCCCCGTCGCGACCTGCCGTTCGAGATGCCTCCCGAGGAGGTGTCGCGGCTCTGCGAGAGCGTCTTCGACGTGCTCATCGAGCTGCACTCGGTCGACGTCTCCAGGTCGCCGGCGCTGGCCGCGCTCGGCAAGGGTGAGGGGTACGTCGACCGGCAGGTCGGCGGCTGGTCCACGCGGTTCGCGAACGCGCGCACCGACGACACCGGCGACTGGAGCGACGTCATCGCGTGGCTCGAGGAGCACAAGCCGCGCGACGTCGGGCAGCGGATGATCCACAACGACTTCCGCTTCGACAACCTCGTGCTGGACGCCGACGACCCGATGAAGGTGGTCGGCGTCCTCGACTGGGAGATGGCGACCGTCGGCGACCCGCTGATGGACCTCGGCGGCACGCTGTCGTACTGGGTCGAGCCGGGCGACGACGAGTTCTTCCAGATGTTCCGGCGCCAGCCGACGACCACTCCGGGCATGTGGACCCGCGAGCAGGTGGTGCAGCACTACTGCGAGCGGATGGGGTTCTCGATCACGTCCGCGGAGTGGCGCTTCTACGAGGTGTTCGGGCTGTTCCGGCTCGCGGTGATCGCCCAGCAGATCTGGTACCGCTACTTCCACAAGCAGACCACCAACGAGGCGTACGCCGTGTTCGGGCCGGCCGTCGGCTACCTCGAGACCCGCTGCCGGTCGCTGATCGGGTGAGCGGCTGATGGGGCTGGTGCTGCTCGTCCGGCACGGGCAGGCGTCGTTCGGCGCCGACGACTACGACGTGCTCTCCGAGACCGGCTGGGAGCAGGGCCGGCTGCTCGGGAGGTGGCTGGGCGAGCGGGGCGTCGTCCCGACCGCGATGATCCACGGCGGGATGCGCCGGCAGCGCGACACCGCGGCGGCGATCGCCGAGGCCGCGGGCTGGCCGGTCACGCCGGTCGTCGACCCGGGCTGGGACGAGTTCGACCACGTCGGCCTGGTCGCGTCGTACCCGAACCTGCCCGACGACGTCGACCTCTCCGACCGGCGGGCGTTCCAGCGGCTCTTCGACGAGGCGACCTCGCACTGGACCGCGGGCGAGCCGGGGGAGTACGCCGAGACGTACGCCGACTTCGAGTCGCGGGTGCGTGGGGCGCTCGACCGGGCGGTGGCCGCGGCCGGCTCGGGCGAGACCGTGGTCGTGGTCAGCTCCGGCGGCCCGATCGCGGTCGCCTGCTCCGCGCTGGTGGACCCCGATGCCCGGCTGTGGCAGCGGTTCAACACGGTGATCGTGAACTCCTCGGTCACCCGCGTCCTCGTGGGCTCCACCGGCCCGCGGCTG
>Ga0164243_10005787_pt1 | contig 18835 bp, 21 predicted proteins | sample OricompcompostOP_FD_108781 | JGI IMG/M metagenome (GOLD analysis project Ga0164243, IMG submission 108781) | Organic Plus compost microbial communities from Emeryville, California, USA - Original compost - Organic plus compost (OP) | ecosystem: Engineered > Solid waste > Mixed feedstock >... | reverse complement strand
CGCCGTCCGAGGCGCTGAAGCCGGACGTCGAGGGGCTGACCCTGCTGCGGGAGCCGGACGCGACGTGGCTGATCGCGTCGAGCCAGGGCGACAGCGCCTTCGCGGTCTGGCGGGTGGACGGAGCTGCGCCGCGCTACGCCGGCCGCTTCTCGGTGATGGGCGGCGGAGGGGCCGACCCGGTCACCGGTACGGACGGGGTCGCCGCCTGGGGCGGTCCTGCGGGACGGTTCCCAGAGGGGTTGGTGGTGATGCAGGACGACAGCGACACCGACGGCGAGGCGCCCTCGCCCGGTCGGGACCGGCAGAACTTCAAGCTGGTGGACTGGCGCGAGGTGCGGCGGGCGCTGTCGCTGCCCTGAGGCCGAGGATCAGAACAGGTCGGGCCGCTTCAGCCGCAGGGTCTGGACCAGGGTCAGGAGCTTGTGGTCGTCGATCTCGGCGCGGTCGGCCCGGGCGGCAAGCTCCGCCAGCGGCGTCTCCAGGACGGTGATCCCCTCGTGTTCGCCCGGGGCGCCGCCGCCCGGAGCCCGGCCGGCGAAATCGCACGCCGCGAGGTAGAGGGTGATCCGTTCGGCGGAGACGCCGGGCGAGGCCCAGAGCGTCCCGACCGGATCCAGCGGGCCCACGCTCACGCCCGTCTCCTCATGCGCCTCCCGCGCGGCGGCGGCCTCGGCGGTTTCGCCGTCGTCGATCAGCCCGGCCGCGGCCTCGGTGAGCTCTGCGCCGAGGCCCCGGTAAAGCGGGGCGGGCCGCAGCAGCCGCACCAGCAGCGCCGTGCGCCGGACGGGGTCGTACGGCAGCACCGCCACCGCGTCGCCGTGGTCCTCGATCTCGCGCTGAAGGACCGTCCCGTTCGCCAGCCTGATCTGGGCGATCGAGAAGGTGGAGAAGCCCCGGTGCACGGTCCTGAGCTGCAGGATGGTCGGCTCGTCAGCGGCCATCGCGCGGGTCCCCGTAGCGCTGCTCCATGAAGCGGGCGCCGGCCTCGCGCAGCAGGCCCCGCAGCCACTGCAGGGCCGGCCCGTCGTTGTCCTTGCGCCAGAGGATGCTGATGTCGCGGCGCTGGACCGGATAAGGGGGGGCGAAGGCCCTGAGGCGCAGCGCCGGCCCCAGCAACTGGTACATGCCGAACGGAACCGGCGCGACCATGTCCGAACCCGAGACGATGCTCATGACCACCTGCAGGTCGGAAACCGTCATCCGGATCCTGCGCTCGCGCCCGAAGGCGGCGAGCTGCTCGTCCAGGCCGTCGTCGATCACCACTTTCCGCAGCAGGCCGCCGTCCATGATGCTGCCCTGGCCGAGCTCGACGGCCCCGCTGGTGGCGACCAGCACATGCGGCAGCTCGGCCAGGAGCTCCAGCGTCAGAGGCTGGTTCGCGCATGGATGGCTCTCGCGCATCACCCACACCAGGTCGTCGCTGAACACCGGCTCGGCGTCGAAGCGGTCGGGAATGCGGCCGAACACGCTGACCAGCAGGTCGCATCGGCCGGCGTCCAGCTCGTCGGCCATCGGCGGCTCGGGACTGCGCAGGCGCATCGAGGCTCGCGGCGCCTCGGCCAGCATGCGGGCGGCGACGTGGGGGATGAGGACGCTCGCGGGATAGGCTCCGGCGGCGATGACGAAGCGGCGGTCGGTCTCGGCGGGGACGAAGCCCGAAGGCGTCAGCGCCGCCTGGAGTTGGGCGAGCGCCGCCCGCACGCCGGGCGCGATCTCCGAGGCCCAGGGCGTCGGCCGCATCCCGGCCGGGCCCCGCACGAACAGCTCGTCCCCCAAGGCGTAGCGCAGGCGGTTCAGGGCGTGGCTTACGGCCGACTGGGTTAGGCCGAGCCGGACCCCGGCCCGCGTCACGCCCCCTTCATCGAAAAGGGCCACGAACACCCGCAGCAGGTTAAGATCGAGATTGCGCAGATGAGGTGTGTTCATAGGCGCCGTGACCAGTCATCATTTGAGTCATAGCCCTTCCAGCTTATCTGTGCACCGCACAATTGCACTTTAGGGGACTCCGCGGGCTATTCCCGTGGCTGGCGATTAGTCGAATGACCGCAGTTGGACAGAATGGCGGCGGGGCCGCCGGAACGGACTCTGCCGCCCAGGCGGCCCGGCGCCGTCGTCTGCGCTGGCCGCTCATGGTCGCGGTTCCGGTGGTGGTGGTGGCGGGCGCGGCCTGGTTCTATTTCACCGGCGGACGTTACGAGACCACCGACAACGCCTTTGTGCAGGCCTCGCGGGTCCAGATCAGCTCCAACATCCAGGGCCGGGTGATCGAGGTCCACGTCCGCGAGAACCAGCAGGTGAAGAAGGGTGACGTCCTGTTCCGGCTGGACCCGCGGGACTATGACGTGGCCATCGAATCGGCCCGCGCCCAACTCGCCCAGGCGCGGCTCCAGACCGGGTCGCTCAAGGCTTCGCTGGAGCCCCGACAGACGGAGCTTGACGCGGCTCTCGCCGAGTTGGCCTATCGCGAGAAGGAGCTCGCCCGGCAGCGCGAGCTGACCGCCAGCGGCGCCGGCTCCAAGCGCGAGCTCGACCAGCGAACCAACGACGTCACCGCCGCTCGGGAGCGGGTCTCCAACGCCCGCGCCCAACTGCGCGAGACCCGGGCCCAGATCGGCCTGTCGCCCACTGCGGCCGCCGACGAATTCCCCGAGGTGCAGGCGGCCCAGGCCGCGCTGAACCGGGCCCTCCTCAACCGCTCCTACACCACGGTGGTGGCGCCGCAGGACGGCCTGGTCACCCGCGTCGAGCAACTCCAGGTCGGATCCTTCATCACCGCGGCCCAGCCCCTGTTCACCCTGGTGGCGCCGCGGATGTGGATCGACGCCAACTTCAAGGAGAACCAGCTCACCCACATGCGGGCGGGCCAGAAGGGCGAGGCCGAGATCGACGCCTTCCCCGGCGAGAAGCTCCGCGTGCACGTGGACAGCCTCAGCCCCGGCACCGGATCGGTCTTCTCGATCCTGCCGCCCGAGAACGCCACGGGGAACTGGGTGAAGGTGACCCAGCGCCTGCCGGTGCGGGTGGTCTTCGACGATCCCAACGCCCTGCGCGGCCGTCTGCACGCCGGGCTGAGCGCCAAGGTCACCATCGACACCCAATACCAGCGGACCCTGACCGGCGGCCACACCGTCGGCGCGCCGGCCCAGGCGGAGAGCAAGGCCGCGTCATGAGCTTCGCCTCGGCCATGGCTGAGCGGGCGGCGGCGCCGCCGAACCGGGCCCTGATCACCTTCTCGATCATGGCCTCGACGCTGATGGTGGTGCTCGACACCACCATCGCCAACGTCGCCCTGCCGCACATGCAGGGCAGCCTCAACGCCTCCCAGGACCAAGTCACCTGGGTGCTGACCTCGTACATCGTGGCCTCGGCGATCCTGACCCCGCTCACCGGCTGGCTGGCGGCGCGGTTCGGCCGGAAGACCCTATTCCTGGTCGCGGTGGGCGGCTTCACGCTGTCCTCGGCGCTCTGCGGCATCGCCACCTCCATCGAGGAGATGGTGCTGTTCCGCCTGCTGCAGGGGGTCTTCGGCGCGCCCATGCTGCCGCTGGCCCAGGCGGTGCTGCTCGACATCAACCCGCGCGAGAAGCACGGTCAGGCCATGGCCATCTACGGCATGGGGGTGATGATCGGCCCGATCATGGGGCCGGTGCTCGGCGGCTGGCTGACCGAATCCTACAGCTGGCGCTGGTGCTTCTACATCAACGTGCCGGTGGGGATCGTCGCGGCCACGGGCATCCTGTTCTCCATCCACGGCGACCGGCACCAGAACCCACCGAAACTCGACCTGCTCGGCTTTCTGTTCATGAGCCTGGGGCTCGGCGCCCTGCAGATGATGCTCGACCGCGGCCAGGGCGAGGACTGGTTCCGCTCCCGCGAGATCTGGATCGAGGGCGCCCTCGCGTTGCTCGGCTTCTGGTGGCTGGCGGTGCAGATCGCGACGGCGGAGCGGCCGTTCATCGACCGCACCCTGCTCAAGGATCGCAACTTCGTCACCGCCACGGTGCTCGGCTTCTTCCTGGGCGTGATGGTGTTCTCGACCACCGCCCTCCTGCCGCCGCTGATGCAGCGCCTGCTCGGCTATCCGGTGCTGCAGAGCGGGCTCACCCTGGCCCCGCGGGGGATCGGGACCCTGATATCCATGTTCATCGTCGGCCGGCTGGTGGGGCGCGTCGACACCCGCCTGCTGCTGGCGGTCGCCTTCGGCCTGAACGCCGTCGGCGTGTGGATGCTGACCGGCCTGTCGTTGGAGGCCGACGCCCGCCTGATCATCGTTTCCGGCGTCCTCCAGGGGATCGGGCTCGGCCTTCTGTTCGTGCCCCTGTCCACCATCGCCTTCACCACCGTGCCGGCGGAGCTGCGGACCGACGCCTCGGGGATCTTCACCCTGGTGCGCAACATCGGCTCGGCCGTCGGCATCTCGATCATCGGCGCCTTCCAGCTCAACAGCATCGAGGCTGCGCGCTCCACGCTGGGCGAGAACGTCCGCCCGGACAATCCGACGCTATCCCAATTGCCCGCGGGCTTCGGCATCGACAGCCTGCCCGGCCTCGCCCGGATGAACGGCGAGGTGATCCGCCAAGCCTCGATGATCGCCTACATCGACGCCTTCGCCCTGACCGCTATCCTGTGCATCGTCTGTCTGCCCCTGCTGTTCCTGCTGCGCACGCCGCGGCGGAAGCCTGCGCCGGACGAGGACGCGCCGCACGTGGTGATGGAATAATCCCATGAACGTCATGTCCGTCCGCAAGTCCCTCCTCAAGCGCGCCGCCGCTCCGCTCGTCCTGTCGCTGGCCAGTTCGTTGGCGATCGGGGGCTGCACCACCGTGGGCCCGAACTTCGAGCGCCCCGCCGCGAGCGCCGCGCCCGGCTACACGGCCGCCGGCGAGACCGGCCCGGCCCTGCAGCAGGTCCAACTGGGGCAGGAGGTCGCCGGCGCCTGGTGGGCGTATTTCGGCTCGCCGGAACTCGACGAGGTCATGCGCCTGGCGATCGAGAACAGCCCCTCGCTCCAGGCGGCGGACGCCACCTTGGCCGCGGCCCGGGCGCAGATCCTGGCCGCGCGCGCGGAATCCGCGCCCCAGGTGAACGGCCAGGCGGGCGTGACCGGGCAGCGGCTGAACCTGCAGTCGTTCGGCTTCGACACCTCTTCCTTCGAGGGCCTGGAGAACAACCCGACCTTCGCCCTCTATTCCATCGGCGCCTCGGTCAGCTACGCGCTCGACCCGTGGGGACTGAACGTGCGGCAGGTGGAGAGCGCCGCCGCGCGCGCCGAGGCGCAGGCCCACCAGGCCGACGCCGCCTACCTCAGCCTCACCGGCAACGTCGCCCTGCAGGCGGCCCGGATCGCGGCCATCCGCGCCCAGATCGCGGCGGTCGAAGAGATCGTCGCCGACGACCAGCGCATCATCGACCTGGCCCGCAAGGCCCGGGACGCAGGCGCGGAAAGCGACGCGCCGACCGTCGACGCCCAGGCTCAGCTCGCGGCCGACCAGGCGCGCCTGCCGCCGCTGCATCAGGACTTGGCCGCGGCCCGGCACGGGCTGGCGGTGCTGGTGGGCAAGTCCCCGTCCGAATGGTCGCCGCCGGACTTCGAACTCGCGAAGCTCACGCTGCCGCGGCAGATTCCGCTCAGCCTGCCCTCGGACCTGGTCCGCCAGCGGCCGGACATCCTGGTCGCCGAGGCGCGTCTGCACGCCGCCGTCGCGGATGTGGGCGTGGCGACCGCCCAGCTCTATCCCAACCTCAACCTCACCGCGACGCTGACCCAAAGCGCCCTGTCGATCCCGAGCCTGTTCAAGCCCGAGGCGACGGCGGCGAGCCTGGGCGCGGCCCTGGCCGGCCCCTTGTACGACGGCGGTCGCCGCCGCGCGCAGAAGGCGGCCAGCGAGGCCAACGCCCGAGCCGCGCTCGCCAGTTACCAGGAGACGGTGGTCCAGGCCTTCGGCCAGGTCGCCGATCTCTTGCAGGCGCTGGCGCACGACGAGGAGGCGCTGGCCGCCCAGACCCGCGCGCGCGACTCGGCCCAAGCCAACCTGCGGCTGGCGCGGGCGGCCTACGAGGGCGGGGCGACGGGCATCGGCCCGGTGATCGACGCCGAGCGGCAGCTCAACGCCGCCCGGCTGGCGCTCGTGGCGGTCGAGGCCCAGCGCTACATGCATACGGTGCAGCTGTTCGCCGCCACCGGCACGGGCCTGCGCGAGGCCCCAACGCCGAAGGCTTAGGAGGCGGAACGGGGCGCCGCGCCCTGGAACAGCAGGTCGAGCTGGCGTTCGACGCGATGGTTCAGGGCGTCCTCGCCCTGCCCGGCGTAGTGCGTCGCCCGCGCGGCGGCCTCGTACCCGCTCCAGATCATCTCGACCAGGAGGCCGGGATCGAGGTCCTGGCGCACCTCGCCGCGCTCCGCGCCCTCCCGGAGGACTGCGCCGAGCACACCCGCCACGCGCGCGTTCAGCTTCAGGTGCCCCTCTTCGAGCCGGTCGTTCCAGCTGTAGGACGCCCCGACGTAGGCCAGCACCAGGCGCCGCCGGGCGAACTCCTGGCTCGCGACCAGGCGCATCAAGGCGGCCAGGCGGTCGCGGGCGGTCCCGTGCAAATGGGGCGTCAGCGCCTCCATCCGGTCGTACAGGGCGCAGCGGTATTCGCCGAGGATGTGGCAGAGGATGGCCACCTTGTCGTCGAAGGTGGTGAAGACGCCGCCCGGCGACAGGCCGGCCCGCTCGGCCAGCATGCGCACGGTGGTTTCCTGGAAGCCGATCTCTTCGAACAGGTCCCGCGCAGCCCCGATCACGCGGGCGCGGCTGGCCTGCTTCTGCGCGTCCCTGATCCTCACGCGGCGCTCCCACCGGTCCGAATCGCTTCGGTCCTCGTGGAGGCGCGTCTAGCGGCTTATCATTTGTGAATACAAGCTGCTTTCTGCGCGGACTTGTCGCCGGTCCGGGCGCCATGCTCGATGCTGGCGGAGGGCTGGCCGGGGCACTAGTGTCCGCGGATGGCCAACGTCCTCGACATCCTGCTCGTCGCCGCGATCCTCGCGGTCTTCATCACCCTATGCGTCGGGGTCTACAGCCTGATGAGGGGCGGGGAGTTCGCCCGCTCCCACTCCAACAAGCTTATGCGCCTGCGCGTGATCCTGCAGTTCATCGCCGTGATCATCCTGATGGCCGCCTTCTGGTGGCGCGGCTCCCACGGCGGCTAGGCGCGGGCCCTAGAACGCAGGACGCGGATCGGGCTCGGCCTTGGGCGAGCGCGCCTCGGCCTCGGGCAGGCCCTCGTGCGCGGCGCGGGCGCGGGCGGTCGTGTCGATCGGCCGTCCGGTGATGTGCGGCAGGAAGACCGGGGTCGCGCACTCCCGCGTGGAGGGCTCCCACCAGTTGCCGGCGGCCTCGCACTTCTGGGCCGGAATGACGTACATGAACTGATAGGCGACGGCGCCGCCGGCCCCGATCAGGAACAGGGCGACGAAGCCGAGCATCAGGCGGTTGTAGAAACGCGTCATGGCCTCCTTTATGGGTGCGGGCCTCGGGCGCGGCAAGCCCGTCCATCAATCGCGGAGGCCCCATGAAGGTCCTGGTCACGGTCAAGAGGGTGATCGACTTCAACGTCAAGGTCAGGGTGAAGCCAGACCAGAGCGGCGTGGACCTGGCCAATGTGAAGATGTCGATGAACCCCTTCGACGAGATCGCGGTCGAGGAGGCCGTCCGGCTGAAGGAGAAGGGCGTGGTCTCCGAAATCGTCGCCGTCTCCATCGGGGTGGCGCAGGCGCAGGACCAGATCCGCACTGCGCTGGCGATGGGGGCCGACCGCGGCATCTTGGTGCAGTCGGACCAGGACCTGGAGCCGCTGGCGGTGGCCAAGGTGCTGAAGGCGGTGGTCGAGGCCGAGCAGCCTTCGCTGGTGCTGATGGGCAAGCAGGCCATCGACGGCGACAACAACGCCACCGGCCAGATGCTGGCCGCCCTGCTCGACTGGCCGCAGGCGACCTTCGCCTCGAAGCTGGAGCTGTCGGGAGACAAGGCGAGCGTGACCCGCGAAGTCGACGGCGGGCTGCAGACGGTGGAGGTGGCGCTGCCGGCGGTGGTGACCGCCGACCTGCGGCTGAACGAGCCGCGCTACGCCAGCCTGCCCAACATCATGAAGGCGAAGAAGAAGCCGATCGAGGTGAAGCCGGTGGCCGAGCTGGGCGTGGACGTCGCGCCGCGGCTGAAGGTGGTCAAGGTGGCCGAGCCGCCGAAGCGTGCGGCCGGGATCAAGGTCGAGACCGCCGCCGATCTCGTCATGAAGCTGAAGAACGAAGCCGGGGTGCTCTGATATGGCCGTCCTTGTCATCGCCGACCACGACAACGCCGCCCTGCGCGACACCACGCTCAAGACCCTGACCGCGGCCCAGGCGCTGTCGCCCGACGTGGACGTGCTGGTGCTGGGCGAGGGCGCCGCCGCCGCCGCCCAGGCCGCCGCCAAGGCCCAGGGGGTGCGCAAGGTGCTCGCGGCCGAGGGGCCGGGCCTGGGCAAGTCGCTTGCCGAGGCCGTGGCCGAGGCGGTGGTCCCGCTGATGGGCGGCTACGACGCCGTGCTGACCCCCTCAACCTCGGACGGCAAGAACTTCGCGCCGCGCATCGCCGCCAAGCTCGACGCCAGCCTGATCGCCGACGTGGTCCAGGTGGTCGATCCCAACACCTTCGTGCGGCCGATCTACGCCGGCAACGCGCTGGAGACCGTCTCCACCACAGAGCCGAAGAAGGTGATCACCGTGCGGCCCACCGCCTTCAAGCCGGTGGCGGCCGAAGGCGGTTCGGCGTCGGTGGAGAGCCTGTCGCCGGCCATAGGCTGGAACCGCTCCCACTTCGTGTCCGAGGAGGTCACCGCTTCCGACCGGCCGGAACTGGGCGCGGCCAGGATCGTGGTCTCGGGCGGGAGAGCCCTGGGCTCGGCCGAGGAGTTCAACGCGGTGCTGGAGCCGCTGGCCGACAAGCTCGGCGCGGCCATCGGCGCCAGCCGGGCGGCGGTCGACGCCGGCTACGCCCCGAACGACTACCAGGTGGGCCAGACGGGCAAGGTGGTCGCCCCCGACCTCTACATCGCCATCGGCATCTCCGGCGCCATCCAGCACCTGGCCGGGATGAAGGACTCCAAGGTGATCGTGGCCATCAACAAGGACCCGGAAGCGCCCATCTTCCAGGTCGCCGACTACGGCCTCGTCGCCGACTACAAGACTGCGATCCCCGAGCTGATGAAGGCGCTCGGCTAAGCGCGCCGGGCGAGAATTTGCGCCGCGGAGCCTTTTGCGACGCAGCAAGGACTTTTCCGCGGCGCATCATCTCGTGCTAGAACCTCCAGAAATGGGGGAAAGGCGCGGTCGCAATGACTGAGATCAAGAGCGTCGGCATCGTGGGGGCGGGCCAGATGGGGGCGGGCATCGCCCACGTCTCGTCCCTCGGGGGCTATCGGGTCCTGTTCCACGATGTTTCGCACGAGCGGATCGAGACCGGGCTGGAGACGGTGCGCCGCAACCTCGGCCGGCAGGTGGCCAAGGGCGTGCTGACCCAGGCGCAGGTGGACGAGGCCATGGGGCGGATCGCTCCGGCCGAAACCGTCGAGCAACTCGCCAAGGCCGACCTGGTGATCGAGGCCGCCACCGAGAACGAAGACGTCAAGAAGGCCATTTTCAAGAGCCTCGTCCCCTACCTGGGGCCCGAGACCCTGCTCGCGTCCAACACCTCCTCGATTTCGATCACGCGGCTCGCGTCGGTGACCGACAGGCCGGAGAAGTTCATCGGCCTGCATTTCATGAATCCGGTGCCGATCATGAAACTGGTGGAGATCATCCGCGGCATCGGAACCGATGCCCAGACCTACGAGGCGGCCCGCGAATTCGCCCGCTCCCTCGGCAAGACCACCGCGGACTCCGAGGACTTCCCCGCCTTCATCGTCAACCGGATCCTGGTGCCGATGGTGAACGAGGCGATCTACACCCTGTACGAGGGGGTGGGGACGGTGGAAGCCATCGACACCGCCCTGAAGCTCGGGGCCAACCATCCGATGGGGCCGCTCGAACTCGGCGACTTCATCGGCCTCGACACCGTGCTGGCCATCATGAACGTGCTCTACGACGGGCTGTCGGACTCGAAGTACCGGCCGTGCCCGCTGCTGGTGAAGTACGTCGAGGCCGGGTGGCTGGGCAAGAAGACCGGCCGCGGCTTCTACGACTACCGCAGCGATCCCCCGATCCCGACCCGCTAGGCGTTCCTGGGCCGGCCCGGCCGGTGTAGAACACCGCCATGCGCAAGGCGGCCCTCGCCCTCCTGATGCTGCTTGTCGCCGGACCGGCCTTCGCGCAGGCGCCGGCCGAGCCGCCCGTCGATCTCGGCAGTCCCGTGGTCGAGGCGCTGGAGGTGGTGGCCAAGCCGCCGGGGCCGGCCTTGTGGAAAGCGTCCAAGGGCGAGTCCGAGGTCGTGATCCTGGGCGGCGTGACGCCGCTGCCGCATTCGCTGGTGTGGGACACGGCCCGGGTGGACAAGGCGCTCGACGGGGCCGCCGTGCTGATGGTCCCTCCCAAGCCCAAGGTCGGCGCCGTCGACATGGTCCGGTTCATGGTCAGCGGCCGCAGCAAGGTGCGGCTGGAGAAGGACGCTCCGCTGGAGGCGCAGCTGCCGCCGGGGCTGAAGGAGCGGTTCGCCGCCGCCCGCGTCGCCGCGCTGCAGAAGCCCGACCGCTACGCCCGCTGGAAGCCGTTCATGGCGGGCTTCATGCTGGTCAACGATTTCCGCGAGGCGGCCGGCCTCTCCAGCGCCAAGCCGGGCAGCACGGTGGAGAAGCTGGCCAAGGCGCACGGCGTCCGCATCCGCCCCGTCGGCGAATACCGGCTGGCCCCGCTGATCGGCCAGGCCAAGGGGGTCAGCGACGCCGAGAGCCTGGCGTGCCTGGAGGACGCGGTTGAACAGGTCGCTCACGAGGCGAGCCGCGCCCAGGACCTCGCCAAGGCCTGGGCGGCGGGGAACCTCGCGGGCGTGCGGGCCAACTACGGCCCCGCGCCGCTTGAGCGCTGCCTGCAGCAGGTGCCGACCGTGGCCTCGCTGATCGAGCGCGGGACGGCGGATTCGGCTGCGGCGATCCTCGCGGCGCTGGAGCGGCCCGGGAAGGCGGTGGCCGTGGTGGACCTGAACTTCCTGCTCCGCCCCAACGGCGTTCTGGACCGGCTGCAGGCCCAGGGCGCGACGATCACCGTGCCGGCAGGGTGAAGTCCCCTCAGCCCGCTGCGCGGACGGCTCCCCCGCTTCGCAGGGGAGCGCCTTCGCGGCGACTCACCCCTTCAGCAGAGTCTCGATGACCTTTTTCGCTTCGGGCGAGGACCAGTCGGCGTCGCCGGTCAGGCGGGCGCGCTGCACGCCCGTCTTGTCGTAGATGACGGTGGAGGGGAACTCGGCGGCCGGCGGGCTGAAGGCGAACGGCAGCTTCAGGTCGGGGTTCTGGTAGAAGGCCAGCGGCGCGTGCTTGGCGATGAAGGCCTTGGCCTTGTCGGTCGACTCTGCGGCGTCGACGCTGACCGCCACCACCTTGACCGGCTGGCCGGCGAACTCCTGCTGCAGCTTGGCCAGCGTCGGCATTTCGGCGACGCAGGGCGCGCACCAGGTGGCCCACAGGTTCACCACCAGCACCTGGCCCTTGAAGTCGGCCAGGGTGACGGGCTTGCCTTCGGCGTCCACGAACGGCGCCGCGGGCGGGGGGGCCGGGCTGACGACCGTCAGCTTCTTCATCGCGCCTTCGGACAGGCCGGCGAGGCTGTTCGGCCCTGCTCCGGGTTTGAAGGCGGAGCCGCCCATGACGTATAGAACCGCGGCGGCGCCCACGAGCACGGCGGCCGCGATCGCCAGGGTGAGGCCGCGGCCAAGGCCCCGATTTTCCCCGCTCGCCTGCCGCGGCGCAGTTCCGCCGTCCGCCTGAGGGTCCGTTCCGCCCATGTCCGACGCACGCTCCAGTTCGTCCGGCGCCGTCCGCCAGCCCGAGAAGGGGCAGAGTTTATGGGGCGGACGCTTCGAGGCAAAGCCTGCCGAGCTGATGCAGGCGATCAACGTCTCCATCGGGTTCGACAAGCGCCTGTGGACCCAGGACCTCGCCGGCAGCCGGGCGCATGCGGCCATGCTGAAGTCCCAGGGGATCATCTCGGCCGAGGACGAGGCGGCGATCCAGCAGGGCCTGGCCACCATCGAGCAGGAGATCCGGGACGGGGCCTTCCCCTTCCGCGACGAGTTCGAGGACATCCACATGAACGTGGAGGCGAGGCTGGCCGAGCTGATCGGCCCCGCGTCGGGTCGCCTCCACACCGCCCGTTCCCGCAACGATCAGGTGGCGGTCGACTTCCGCCTGTGGGTGCGGGACGCCTGCGACACCGCCATCGCCCGCATCGAGGCGCTGCAGCTGGCCCTGCTGGCCAAGGCCGAAGCCCACACCGAGGCCCTGATGCCCGGCTTCACCCACCTGCAGCCGGCCCAGCCGGTGACGTTCGGCCATCACCTGATGGCCTATGTCGAGATGTTCGGCCGCGACGCCGGGCGCTTCCACGACGCCCGCGCGCGCATGAACGAGAGCCCGCTGGGCGCCGCGGCCCTGGCCGGCTCGCCGTTCCCGATCGACCGCTTCGCGACCGCCAAGGCGCTGGGCTTCGACCGGCCCACCGCCAATTCGCTGGACAGCGTCTCCGACCGCGACTTCGCGCTGGAGGCGCTCTCGGCGGCCTCGATCTGCGGGGTGCACCTGTCGCGCCTGGCCGAGGAGATCGTGATCTGGTCCACGCCCCAGTTCGGCTTCGTGCGCCTGTCGGACGCCTTCTCCACCGGCTCGTCGATCATGCCGCAGAAGCGCAACCCCGACGCGGCCGAGCTGGCCCGCGCCAAGGTCGGCCGGATCCTGGGGGCGCTCACCAGCCTGACCATGGTGATGAAGGGCCTGCCGCTCGCCTATTCGAAGGACATGCAGGAGGACAAGGTCCCGGTGTTCGAGGCCTTCGAGGCGCTGGACCTGTCGCTCGCCGCCATGGCGGGCATGGTCGAGGACCTGCAGCCGAACCTGGAGCGCATGGCCGCCGCCGCGGGCGCGGGCTTCTCCACCGCCACCGACCTCGCCGACTGGCTGGTGCGCAAGCTCGACCTGCCGTTTCGCCAGGCCCACCACGTGACCGGCGCGGCGGTGAAGCGGGCCGAGGCGCTGGGCGTCGGCCTGGCCGAGCTGCCGCTTTCGGAATTGCAGTCGATCGAGCCTCGTGTCACGGACGAGGTCTACCAGGTCTTGTCCCCGGCGGCTTCGGCCGCCAGCCGGACGAGCTACGGGGGAACGGCGCCCGTCGAGGTCCGCCGCCAGATCAAGCGTTGGAAGGACCGCCTCGGATGAGCCAAGCCCTGAAGATCGGCCTCGTGGCCGCGGCGGCCTGCGCGGCCCTGGCCGGCTGCGGCAAGCAAGGCATGCTGGAGCGGCCGCCGCCGCTGTTCGGCGACCGCGCCAAGGCGGAATACGAGGCGCAGAAGGCCCAGGAAGCGCGCGACGACGCCCAGCGCGCCGCCCAGCGCCGCGGCCAGGACCAGGAGCCGGCGCGCGACAACACGCCCCGCTCCACCCGCGACGTGCGCGACCCCGGCCAGGTCCTGGCGCCCGCCAGCCAGGCTCCGATCCCCGGCGCGCCCTATATCGCCGGCTCGCCGGTCAGCCCCACCGGACGATGAACCACTTCGAATGAACCACTTCGAGTACCGGGCCGGCGAGCTCTGGTGCGAGGACGTGCGGCTGGCGGACATCGCCGCCGCCGTCGGCTCGCCCGTCTACGTCTATTCCACCGCCACGCTGGAGCGGCACTACCGCGCCTTCTCCGACGCCTTCGAGGGCAAGGCGCTGGTCGCCTTCGCGGTGAAGGCGAACTCCAACCTGTCCGTCCTGAAGACGCTGGCGGCGCTGGGCTGCGGCGCGGACACGGTCTCGGAAGGCGAGATCCGCCGGGCGCTGGCTGCGGGCGTACCGCCCGAGCGCATCGTTTTCTCGGGCGTGGGCAAGACCCGGGCGGAATTGGCCTTCGCCCTCGACGCCGGCGTGGCCGAGATCAACGTCGAATCCCCGCCCGAGCTCGACACCATCGCCGAGATCGCGGCGGCCAAGGGCGTGCGGGCCCGCGTGGCGCTGCGGGTCAACCCCGACGTCGGCGCCGGCGGCCACGCCAAGATCTCGACCGGCAAGGCCGACAACAAGTTCGGCGTCTCCATCGCCGAGGCCGAGGACCTGTACCAGCGGGTGCACAACCACCCGCACGTGGAGACGCTGGGCGTCGCCTGCCACATCGGCAGCCAGATCACCGACCTCGCGCCCATGGAGCAGGCCTTCGGCAAGATGCGGGCGCTGGTCGAGCGGCTGCGCGGGCGGGGCCTGTCGGTTCGGCGGCTGGACCTGGGCGGCGGGCTGGGCGTGCCCTATTTCAACCAGCCCGAGCCGCCGCACCCGACCGAGTTCGCCGCCATGGTGCGCCGGGTGCTGGCGGGGCTCGACGTCGAGCTCGCCTTCGAGCCGGGGCGGGTGATCGCGGCCAACGCCGGAGTGCTGGTCAGCCGAGTGGTCCACACCCACGTCCGCCCGGAGGGACGCCGCTTCCTGGTGCTGGACGCGGCGATGAACGACCTGATCCGGCCGGCGATGTACGACGCCTACCACGACATCCGTCCCGTGCGGCTGGCGAACGGCGATGTCCAGCCCTACGACGTGGTGGGTCCGGTCTGCGAGACCGGCGACACTTTCGCCCGCGACCGGGCCTTGCCGGCGTTCGCTCCGGGCGAGCTGGTGGCCTTCATGTCGGCGGGCGCCTACGGGGCGGTGATGTCGAGCGAGTACAACACCCGTCCCCTGGTCCCCGAGGTCCTGGTCAAGGGCGACCGCTACGCCGTGGTCCGCAAGCGTCCGACCTACGAGGAGATGCTGGCCCGCGAGCCGATGGCGGAGTGGCTGTAGGTCAATCCAGCGCCACCACGTCCGGGCGGCCGCGCCAGCGGCCGGCCAAGTCCATGCCGTAGCCGGCGAGGAAGCGGGCAGGGGCCTCCCAGGCGACGACGTCGGGGACGAAGTCGCGGGGCTCGGGCCAGGGTTTGCGGGCGAAGACGCAGGCCAGGACCTCGGCCGCGCCAGCCTCGCGCAGCAGGCGCGCGCCCTCCGCGAGGGTCAGGCCGGAATCCATCACCTCGTCGACCATGACCACGCGCCGGCCGGCGACGGGGCGCAGCAAACCCGCGCGCAGCTCCACCCGGCCGCCGCTGGCCTTGTCGTCGCCGTAGGAGGCGAGCCACATGGCGTCGAAGGGCAAGTCGAGTCCGAGCCTGGCCAGCGCCCGCGTCAGGTCCGCGGCGAACCACAGCCCGCCGGTCAGCAGACAGACGAGGGTGGTGTCCTCGTCCAGGAGTGGCAGGAGGCGAAGGGCGGCGTCCTCGACCCGGCGCGCGACCTCTTCGGCCGGCAGCAGGATCTCGACCGCGTCAGCCTTCATGCAGGTGATGGGTATTGGCTTCCGCGGCGGGGGGCAAGGCGTGTGGGGAACCCGGGGGCAGGGGCGTAGCCTCCCGCGGCGCCGGCATGGGCGGCAGGGGCGGCGCGGCGGGACCTCGCAGGCGCATGTCCTCCGCGGCCACCTCGGGTCCGGCCGGGTCGAGCGCGAACTCCACCTGGATGTTGGCGGCCGCCGACGGCGGATCCAGGAAGGTCGCGGAGAAGGGACGGGTCTGGCCCGGCCGGATAGGCGCGCCGTCCAGCTTCAGCACCTGGCGGACCAGCGGCTGGCCGGCCTTGTCGAGCAGGGTGATGCGCAGCGGCGCCGGGGCGTGCGGACGGGTCTCGACGTTGCGGACGACGCCGGTCACCAGCACCGCGGCGTGGCCGTCCTTCAGGCCCGGCCCGGCCTGGATGTCCTCGGGCGCGAGGCCGGTGGGGTTCACCGGCAGGCCCACCTTGGCGTAGGCGCCGGCGGTGCGCGGCCACAGCCGCACCATGTCCACCCGGAACAGATAGGCCCCGCCCAGCAGCGCCAGCACCAGCACGCCCAAAACGCCCCACACCGCGCCGGCGACGGCCGCCTGCTGGGTGCGCTGGCGGGCCTGGTTCTTGGCCCGGATCTCCAGGGGAATGGCGCCGGCGGCCGGCTTGGCGGGCGCCGGCTCCGGCTCGGCCGGGTGCAGCTGCAGCGGCGGATCATCCGCCTCCGGCGGCTCGGCGCGCCAACTGGTTCCGCATCCGGCGCAGCGCACGGTGCGGCCCTGCGGCGGAATGGTTCCGTCGCCCACCCGATAGCGGCTGGCGCACTGAGGGCAGGTCAGTATCATGACCGGGATTCGCCGACCGGCGAGCGGCCCTCAACCCCGCGGCCGATTCGGCCTTTCCTGTCCAGGCGCGCATGTCCAGGCATGGCTACCAGACTGCGGAGCTCCTGGAAGCTCCCGCGGCTGCTCCTGTTGTGCATTTCGAAGCCGTCGGCATGCGATACGGCCGCGCCCCCGAAGTGCTGCGCGACATTCACCTTACTTTGGCGCCCGGCTCCTTCCATTTCCTTACCGGGGCGTCGGGGGCGGGCAAGAGTTCGCTGCTGAAGCTGATCTATCTGGCGGCGCGGCCGTCGCGGGGGCTGATCCGCCTGTTCGGCCACGACGTGGCCACGGTCTCGCGCAAGGACCTGCCGCACCTGCGTCGGCGCATCGGCGTGGTGTTCCAGGAGTTCCGCCTGCTCGACCACCTGAGCGCTTTCGACAACGTGGCCCTGCCGCTGCGGATCGCGGGGCGAAAACCCAATGATTACAGGGCAGACGTCGCCGAGCTCCTGACCTGGGTGGGACTCGGCCACCGGATGCACGCCATGCCGCCGACCCTGTCCGGCGGAGAGAAGCAGCGGCTGGCCATCGCCCGCGCCGTAGTCGCTCGGCCCGAGATCATCCTGGCCGACGAGCCGACCGGCAACGTCGACCCCGACATGGCCGCGCGCCTGCTGCGGCTTTTTGTCGAGCTGAACCGTTTGGGCACCACCGTGCTGATCGCCAGCCACGACGAGGCGCTGATCGCCGCCTCGGGCCAGCCGGTGCTTCACCTCTCCGGCGGCCGGCTGACCGACGGGGTCGCGGCGCCATGAACCAGATGGCTACGGCCGAGGACTGGCGGGGCTGGAAACCGGCGCCCCTGCTGCCCCAGAGCGACGGACGCGACACGGCGCTGGTGTTCGTGGTGGCGAGCCTTTGCTTCCTCGCCTGCCTGACGGTGTTCGCGGCCCTGGCCGGCGACCGGGCGGCGCAGGGCTGGCGAGCGGACCTCGCCGCCTCGGCCACGGTGCAGGTGCGGCCGAAAGGCGGGGACAGCTCGGCCGAGGCCGCCGCCCGCGCCGCGGAGACGCTCGCGGCGGTCCCTGGGGTGGTGGAAGCGCGGGTGCTGGACCGGGCGGAAGCCCAGCGGCTGCTGGAGCCCTGGCTTGGCCGCGGCAACATTCCGGACGACCTGCCGCTGCCCCTGTTGGTGGCCGTGGACCTGGACCCCGCCAAGCCGGCCCAGGCGCAGACCATGGACGCCGCCCTCGACGCCGCGGGCCTGGACGCCGACGTGGACGACCATCGGCGCTGGATGAAGGAGGTCGAGCAGGCGGGGCTGGTGGTGCGGGGCGTGGCGCTGGCCGCCTGCCTTCTGACCGCCGCCGCCGCCGCCGCGGTGATCGCCTTCGCCACCCGCGCGGGCCTGGCCGCCCGCCGGGACGTGGTGGAGGTGCTGCACATGACGGGCGCCCGGGACGACTTCGTCGCCGGCCTTTTCCGCCGCCGCTTCGCCTTCCTGGCCGCGCGCGCCGGAGCCTACGGCGCCGTTGCGGCTGTGCTGTTGGGCGCGGCGGCCCGGGTCTGGGGCGGAGCGGAGGGTTTCACCCCGGTGCTGCCGCTCGCCTGGACGGACCTTATCGCCGCATTGCCCTGTCCGCTGTTCGCGGCGGCCGTGGCTGCGGCGACGGCGCGGCGGACAGCCCTTTCGATCCTGCGCGCCGAGCCTTAAACAGCTTTCCGATGAAGAGCTTGGCCATCCTGCTGCTGGTCCTGACGCTCTGGGGCGTCGGGCTCGCCACCTTCGGCCAGCGCGTGGCGGAATCCACGCCCGCGCCCGAGCCGCCCATGGCGGACGGGATCGTGGCCCTGACCGGCGTCTCCTCCGAGCGGATCGAGGCGGCGACGCGGCTGCTGGAGCTGGGCAAGGCCAAGCGGCTGCTGATTTCGGGCGTCAACCGCCAGGTGCGGCCGGCCGAGCTGCGCAGCGTCACCCGCGGCGCCGGCCGGGCTTACGACTGCTGCGTCGACCTGGGTTTCGCGGCCGAGGACACTCAGGGCAACGCCCGCGAGACCGCCGAATGGGCGCGCAAGCACGGTTTTCGTTCGTTGATCGTGGTCACGTCGGACTACCACATGCCGAGAAGCCTGCTGGAACTGCACGCGGTCTTGCCCGAGGCGGCCCTGCAACCCTATCCGGTGGCGACCGACACCCTGGCGGCTCGCGGCTGGTGGCGGCGCAGCGGCGACGCCCGGCGCATGGTCTACGAATATTCCAAGTACCTGCTGATCCTGGCCCGCGAGGCGGTGCGCGGCCTGGGCGGGCAGGAGACTGAGCCGACGGGAGCGGTCAAGCCTGCATGAACCGACGCGCGGGCGCCGGCGTGATCGTCCGGTCGCTGATCTATTCCGCATGGCTGTACGGGACCATGTTCGGGCTCGGGTTCCTCGGCCTGCCTGCGCTGCTGCTCGGCCGTGGCGCGGTGATGCGGGTGGTGCAGCTGTGGGTGCGCCTGCAGCTCTGGGGACTGCGCGCT
>Ga0164243_10005786_pt1 | contig 18836 bp, 11 predicted proteins | sample OricompcompostOP_FD_108781 | JGI IMG/M metagenome (GOLD analysis project Ga0164243, IMG submission 108781) | Organic Plus compost microbial communities from Emeryville, California, USA - Original compost - Organic plus compost (OP) | ecosystem: Engineered > Solid waste > Mixed feedstock >... | reverse complement strand
TCTGCTCGATGGCTTGCTGCCGGGTGGCGACGGCGAGCCGGGTACGCCTGGTTTGCCGGTTGTCGATGGTGTCCTTCCCATCGTGGATGGCATCGTTGGCGGTCTGATTCCTGGTGGCGATGGTGATGAGCCGGGTCTGCCTGGTTTGCCGGTCGTTGATGGTGTGCTTCCGGTTGTGGATGGCATCGTTGGCGGTCTGATTCCCGAGGACGGCGATGCGCCGGGCTCAGACGACGGGTCCGGTTCGGGCTCCGATGACGGCTCGGGTTCCGACGACGGTTCGGGCTCGGACAACGGGTCTGCGCCGGGGACAGGGATTCCTGTTGTGGATGATGTGTTGTCGACGGTGGGAGGTTTGGTTGATCAGCTGACCAATCCCGGCGATGACAGTGGTTCGGGTTCGGACGATGGTTCGGGTTCGGACGATGGGTCCGGTTCGGACAACGGTTCGGGTTCGGACGACGGGTCCGGTTCGGACAACGGTTCGGGCTCCGATGACGGTTCCGGTTCGGACGATGGTTCGGGTTCGGACGATGGGTCCGGTTCCGACAATGGGTCCGGTTCCGACAATGGGGCCGGCTCCGACAACGGGTCCGGTTCCGACAACGGGTCCGGTTCCGACAATGGAACTGGCGAGGATTCAGGCACTCACGGGCGTTCCGTGGGAGATCCGGGTTCGGCTGGTGCGAATGATCAGGGACGTGCCGGGAGCAACAATGCTCCTGGTGCGACGGGCGGAGGAAGCCAAGTCGGTTCCAACGGCCAGCATGTTCCCGGTCATCCTGCGTTGGCTGGCACAGGATCGCCTGAGGAAATCGCTGCGATGGCAGGGATTGCGCTCGGGTTCATGCTGGCAGGGTGTGGCACCCTGCTGGTTGGAGCGCGACGTCGTCACTGACGGACGCAACACATGAAGGCGGTCTCCGTACGGTCCACTGGGCCGTACGGAGATCGCCTGTGTCGTCCTTCTCAGAGACCGTAGGAGAGCTCGAGGTGATGGGTGCCGTCAGGATCGATGATGATGGCGCCCGTGCCGGTGATCCCTGTGAGCTCGTCAGTGCCAGATGTCGGCACGATGGTCATGGTGGCGTTCATCGGCTCCGAACCGGCGATGGTCGTTGCGCTGTGGGCGAGTACGAACGCTCCCGATCTGCCGTCGACACGGCCTCGAAACGTGTCGAGCGCGACGTAGGTGCCGGTCTCATTCACCTGGTCGAAGGCGGCGCAGAACAACGTCTGGGACTCGCCTTCGATCGCACCACTGAACACTTTGCGCAGCCGCGCCACCCCCACCGGGATCGCAGCCGTCACGAGCTCCTCGTGGGGGGTCGGGACGAACTCTTCCACGGTGAAGACTCCTGATGTCGACACCAGCGGAGCTTGCGTTCTGGTTGCTGCGTCGGTGCGCGGGGTCCAGTTCGGATCACGTCCCGACAGCGCCACCAGCTGATCCAGCGGCGAGGCATCCGCCTCAACTGGAACCCGTGGTGCGAAGGTCTTTCCCACACCCTGGTGCTCAGGGGTCAGCATTCCTGGCGCAAAGGCGAGTGATGCCCGTACGCCGGTCTCGTCAGGATCCCACGGCAGGCCCACTGAGCGTGCCAGGTCCCACCCATGCACCTGGTACTCCCACAGGATCATCTCCAGCGCCATCGCCCCCGGCATCTCGGACTGCCCGATGCGCAGCGGCCGTTCTGCAGCCGACGGAAGAACCTCGGACAGTCGGTTCCGTAGACCGCGCACCTGGTCTGCGCCGGTGCCAGCGACGGCCACGTGCTCCGCGTCAGAGCACTCGCCGGTCGGCGAGGCGTAGCCATCGGTGAAGGCTGTCAACCAGCCGAGCACATGTCGGCGCAAGGTCGCGACGTCGTACTCGTCGCACGGTGTGGGTGCCGTGTCTGCCGCGGCGGGGATCTGATCGAGCAGTTCGACCAGGTCACTCAGGACGGCGTGGAGCTGATCATGGGTGGCGGATGTGTCCATGGACACGACCGTACGAACACCGTCACGTCGGCTGCTTGAAGATTCGCGACAGATCTCGTCGGTGGGCGCCACTAGGCTTGCCCGGCGTGACCGATCCGACGCCAGCCGACACCCGCGGCATTCTCGCGCCGCAGGAGATGATGCGGCACGTCGACTTCGCCCGCTACCCGGCGGTGGAGGCGCTCGAGGGTCTGATCAGCTGGTGCTGGTCGGTGCGATGGAACCTACGATTTGGCTTCCGACACGCCCAACAGGTCCTGTCGCATCCCCAGATCAACGTCAGCGTGGGGATCGGTCCGCCCGATGGCCCGGAGCCACCTCCGGGCCCCTATCGGCTGCAGTGTGTGGTCAACGGGGTGAACACTGCCCTCAGCACGCGAGTTCTCACCGGTGAGGGCTGGAACCTTGCGGCCAAGACGACCACAGGGGGATTCGGTGCCTGGATCGATGACGTCCGCACCCTGAACGACCGTGCGGTTCCGTTGGGAAGGCTCCTCGGACTCGACGATGACGCTCTCGCCGAGGCTTGTGCCGACGCGTCGTTCGGCGAGGCCGCCGTCATCCTCCAGAACGAGCTGGCAGCCCAGCTGGAGCGACGCGATCCCGTACGGATCGAGTTGGCTCGTGAGGTGGCCAGGGTCGCCGAGGTTGCCGAGGTTGATCGCACGGTCCGGCGCGTGGAACAGCTGGCGTCTCTGGCCGGAGTCACCGAACGCACCCTGCAACGCATGTTCGCCAGCTGTGCAGGAGTTTCGCCACTCTGGGTCGTTCGCCGCTTCCGGCTGATCGATGCCGCCGAGATGGTTCGCGACGGTGCACAGGTCGACTGGGCGGAGGTCGCTGCCGCCCTCGGATACGCCGACCAGGCACACCTCACCCGGGACTTCACCCACACCATCGGCCAGTCCCCGGCCGCCTACGTCCGCCAACTCCAGGTCGAGAAGGGCAACAAGAACTAGGATCTGGCCATGTCCGAGACAGTGCAGCTCCCCGACAGCGTCGACCTGGTGGACGAGCCGAACGGCCCCGTCCTGCGCATCGACCACGACCGCGCCACCGGTGAGATCCACCTGCACGGCGCCCACGTGACCTCCTGGGCTCCTTCCGGCTCACGCGACCAGCTGTGGCTGAGCCCGGAGTCGGAGTTCGGACCCGGCAGCGCCATCCGCGGCGGGGTGCCGATCTGCTTCCCGTGGTTTGCCAAGGGGCCGGGCGACTGGGAGCCCCAGCACGGATTCGGTCGTCGGCTCCCATGGCGCCTCCACCATGCCGGGGAAGACGACCATGGCGTCACGATCGCTCTCCGGCTGGCCTCGTCGGACGTGCCGGACGGCACCGAGGGGCGCGACCGGTGGCCGTACGAGTTCACCGCCCAGTTCTCTGTGACCTTCGGCGACACCCTCACCCTTTCGCTCACCGTGGCCAACTGCAGCGACCAGCCGATGCCGGTCGGCGGCGCGCTGCACACCTACCTTGCGATCCCCGAGATCGAACGGCTGTCGGTCCGCGGCCTGGACGGCGTCAGCTACCAGGACAAGGTGGCCGGCGGCGAGGACGAACAGGACGGCCCCATCACCTTCACCGGAGAGACCGACCGCGTGTACGCCGGCAGCGGGGTGGTTGTGCTCGCCGACGGTGACACCTCCCTCGGCGCCGTCCGCAACACCGGCGTACGGCACACGGTCGTGTGGAACCCGTGGTCGGCCAAGGCGTCCGCCATGCCCGACTTCCCCGACGACGGTTGGCACGGCATGGTGTGCATCGAGGCTGCGGTTCCCTACGACGCGGCCGTTGTCGTGGCGCCGGGGGAGAAGTGCACCTTCGGCCAGCAGATCGTCCCGGCGTCAGCCTGAGGGCGTTCCGGGGAAGCCACCGACCGACCACGGTCGTACACGGGCGAGGACCGCGCGGCGATGTCTGGCTGACGGATCGGCGGAAGCATGGACACCATGCAAAACGTCATCACCGCCATCGCGATCCTCGGCATCATCATCGTCGGCCTGCTCGCCGTCGCCCCCTCGCTGCTCGACCTCCATCTCGGGCGCGATCCTCGCCGCTCCTGACCTGCTTGCCGACGGACGAACCCCGACCGCGCATACTGACAAACGTGCGTGACAGTTCGACGAGCGACGAAACAGGTGCCCTGGCTTCCGTGGTGAGCGTGAAGAAGGCCCTCGCGGTACCCCGCCGATACGTGGCGATCGGGGACTCGGCCACCGAAGGTCTTGAGGATCCCGACCCTCAGGGAGGGTACCGCGGCTGGGCAGACCGGCTCGCCATGATTCTCAGCCAGGCAGCCATGACTGAGGACACCGTACGGGACCAGCCGGGTGAGGCAGTGCGCTACGCCAACCTCGGCATCCGTGGGCACGTCAGTGCAGAGGTGCGTGCCCTCCAGTTCGACAGGGCCATGGCCATGCGGCCGGACCTGATGACGATCACTGCTGGGGTCAACGACTGTCTTGCCCTCGCCACCGACTTCGAAGCGATCGCCGACAACCTCACCACCATGCTGTCCGAGGCCAGCGGGGCCGGGATCACCGTGATGATGTTCACGCTGCCGGATCCGGTGGCGATCAACCCGCTCGCCGGCCGGCTGCTGCGAGACCGCATCCTCCGGGTGAACCAGATCCAGCGGATCGAGTGTGAGCGCTACGGCGCCCTGCTGCTCGACCTGGAGCGCTTTCCTGTCGCCTCCGATCCTCGTCTCTGGTACGACGACCGCCTGCACGGCAACGCGCTCGGGCACGAGAAGGTCGCTCACGGAATGGCTTGGCTGCTGGGGATCCCCGGGCATGACGACTGGGCTGATCCGCTGCCTGACGAAGTGTCACCACTGCACCTGCGGCAGCGTCTCACCGGCGACATCGACTGGGCCCGGCACCATCTCGGGCCCTGGCTGGTGAAGGGATTGCGGGGCATCCGTCAAGGAGAAGGCGTCGTCGCCAAACGGCCGGAACTGACGCCGGTCGTCGTCGACGACGCCGGTCAGCCGGAGAACAAGCCCTGACCCACGTACTCGCCTTCCGCGATTCCGGGTGGGACGGCGAACAAGGCCGAACCGGTGTGCACCAGGTACTCGCTGAGCAGATCGCTGCGGGCGAGCTTGGTCTGCATCGGGATGTAGTGGGTCCGAGGATCGGTCACGAAGGCCAGGAAGAACAGACCGGCATCGAGCCGCCCCAGGGCATCCGTACCGTCGACGAAGTTGTAGCCGCGCCGGAGCATCTGCCGGCCTTCGTTGTGGTCGGGATGAGCCATCGAGACGTGGGACTCGGTCGCGATCAACGGCAGATTTCCTCTGCCCTGCAAGGAGAAATCGGGTGCGGTGAACTCGGTCCCACCGCTCAACGGGGCACCTTCGCCCTTGGTGCGGCCGATCACCGTCTCCTGCTCCTGCAATGATTGTCGGTCCCAGGTCTCAATGGTCATGGAGATCCTGCGGGCCACCAGGTACGAACCGCCCACCAGCCAGGACTGGTCAGACTCGGGTCCGACCCAGACATCCTTGTCCAGCAAGGAAGGATCTTCAGCCTTCAGGTTCGCCGTGCCGTCCTTGAAGCCGAAGAGGTTGCGCGGCGTCGCCTGGGTCGTCGAGGTCGAGGAGGTGCGGCCGAAGCCCAGCTGCGACCATCGGATCGCCGCTCTGCCGAACGCGATCCGCGACAGGTTGCGAATCGCATGGACGGCCACCTGGGGATCGTCAGCACAGGCCTGGATGCACAGATCGCCGTCGCTGCGCTTGTCCTCCAACTGGTCACCGGGGAAGTGCGGCAGCCGCCTCAGCGCAGCCGGCTGTCTATCCGCCAGCCCGAACCTGTCCTGGCCGGCGCTGTCGCGGAACAGCGATGGTCCCACTCCGAAGGTGATCGTCAACCCCGAGGGCGGCAGGCCGAGCGCCTCGCCCGTGTCATCCGGTGGTGCGGCGTACGGCCCCGACACCGGTCCGTACGGACCGGCTCCCAACCCTTGGGTCATCCGCTCGGCCGCCGCTGTCCAGTCCTGCAGCAGTGCCACCAGATCCTCGCGTCGCGAGGTGGTCACGTCGTACGAGGCAAAGTGCAGCCGGTCCTGGGCCGGAGTGGCGATGCCGGCCTGATGGTTGCCACGGAACGGGTACACCATGCCACCGCCGGTCGAACTCGCCGAGTGGTTGTCCCCGCCGGTCGAGCTTGTCGAGACCGCAGCGGCAAGCCCGACGGCCGCGGCTGCGCCGACCCCCGCTGCGCCGAAGAGCCGTCGCCGGCTCACTGCCTCATCCATCGCCCGGCATGCTCTCACACGACCGCGGCGGCCAACTTCGACAGCGGCTCGCTGAGCGCATTGACCGCGTCCGAGAGCTGCTTCACCTGGTCGGCGGTGAGCTTGTCATAGGTGACGAACCCGTCGCCGTCGCGGTGGGCGTCGAGCAGCTTCTGTAGTTCGCCGAACCGAGTGTCGAGCTCGGTGTCGAGAGCGGCGTCCCGGCGCTGCAGCAGCGGCTGCAGCCCCTGCCACGCCACGCGCGCCCCGTCGACGTTGGCCTGGAAGTCCCACAGGTCCGTGCCGGACCAGATCTCCTCCTCGCCGGTCACCTTGCCGGTGGCGACCTCGTCCAGCAGGCCCCGCGCGCCGTTCGCGATCTGGTCGGCGGTGAAGGTCACCGTACGGGTCCGCTGGTAGAGGTCCTGGGTGTTGGCGACCAGGTCCTTGGCGTACTTCTCGCGGTCAGCCTGGCTCAGGGCCTTGTAGTCCTTGGCCTTCTGCGGCCACAGGTCCTTCTCGATGCGGTGCCAACCGGTCCACTCCTGGCCCGGCTCCAGGTCGGCCTCCCGCAGGTCCATCTTGGGATCGAGATCGCCGAAGCTCTCGGCCACCGGCTCGATCCGCTCCCAGTGCTGGCGTGCGACGGCGTACAGGGCGCGTGCCTCGTCGTCCTTGCCCCCGATGTACAGCTCGGCGAACTTCTCGGTCTGGGTGAGCAGTTGGTCGGTCTGGTCCTTCACGTACGCCTGGTAGGCGCTGTTGGCGGCGTCGACGAGTTCGGCGTCGTCGCCGGCCTCGATGGTCTCGCCCGACTCGGAGATGGTGAACGCGGCTCGGATCCCATCCCCGACCATCCCCGGCTTGCAGGCGGTGAAGTAGCTGCCGGCCGGAGCGGTGAGCACCAGTTCGCGGGTCAGGCCCGGGCCGATGTTCTCCACCTCGCCGACGATTCGGAGGCCGTCGGCTGCGAGCAGGTAGAACTCGGTGACCTTCTGGCCGTTGTTTGTCACGCTGAACGAGAGTCGTCCCGACGGTGCGGTGACGGCACTCACCTCGCAGCTGGTGTCAGTGGCCTTGACGCTGAGGCTGCGTGCATCGGCGCTGACTCCCGTGGTGGGCTGGGCATTGTCGGTGCACCCTGCGAGCAACCCGACGGTCGCGAATGCTGCCACGCCGGCCAGGATGGTGCGAGACACGCTCGTACGAGACAGCGGCAGAGACTTCACTTGGTTCCTCCGAGTTGAGCAGGCTTGGCCGCCGGCGCCGCCGGGCGGGACTGGTGGGAGCGCGAAACCATGCCGCGCCAGAAGAGGATCATGACGATCGCGACGTAGGCCAGCCAGACGATCAGCTCGAGCCAGGTCGTCTGGGGCGAGAAGTTGAAGATGCCCTTCAGCAAGGTGCCGTACCAGCTGTCGGCCGGCACCAGCGCGGAGACGTCGAAGGCGAGGTTGTGCAGGCCGGGAAGGATTCCCGCCTCCTGCAGGTCGTGCACGCCGTAGCTGAGTACGCCGCCGGCGACCAGGATCAGGAAGGTGCCGGTGACGGCGAAGAACTTGGTGAGGTTGATCTTCAAGGCGCCTCGGTAGAGCGCCCAGCCGAGCACCACCGCGATCGCGATGCCGATCGCGGCGCCGATGAGCGGACCGGTCGAGGAGCCTTCGGCTCGGGCTGCCGCTTGGGTGGCCGCCCATAGGAACAGAGCGGTCTCAAGACCCTCCCGTCCAACCGCGAGGGCGGCGATGACGGCCAGCGTCCACGGGCGCTCCGCCGCCTTGTCGACCTGGGCCCGCAGCGTGCTCGACAGGCTGCGGGCACTGCGAGCCATCCAGAAGATCATCCAGGTGACGAAGCCGACCGCGATGATCGACAGTCCTCCGCCGATCATCTCCTGTGCCTCGAACGTCAGGCCCTTGGGCCCGTACGTGAGCAGCGCCCCGAAACCGAGTGAGACCAGTACGGCCAGGCCGACGCCGATCCACACCTGCGGGAGCAGATGCCGCCGATCGGTCTTGACGAGGTACGCGATCAGCACGCTGACGACGAGGGCTGCCTCCAAACCCTCGCGCAGCCCGATCAGCAGGTTGGCGACCATCACGGATCCGTTTCGACGACATTGCGTCCCGGGTCGCCGGGGCGCGCCTCAGGTGAGGCTGACCTAAGTTAGCGTCGGCTCGGGGGTGAGGGCAAGCGGATGTGTGTGTGCTCTCGGTCTCCTTGGGTCCCAGAGCGCGGCCCACCTGGCGGGTTTTCACAGGCTATTGACAGCATGAGGGTGTATCCCACATTCTTCTCACAACGTGCTGCTGGAGCTCCCTGGCGGCCTTGGCTCCAACGGCGGTTGCAAATGGCTCGGGGACTGTGGCGACGTTTGATCGCTGTCGTGATCGGTTCAGTACTGGTAATTGGGATGGGCAGTGTTGCCGCTGATCGGGCGTTTGCCGATCCCGAAGGCCCTGGCTCGCCGGAGTCGCTCGACGTTTCCACCGAGGCTGGAGCGATGGCCGAGGCGCGTCGGACCGGTACGCCGGTCGAGGTGACCTCCTTGGCGACGCCAACACAGACGGTGATGGCTGACCCCGTGTCCGGAACGTTCGCAGCAACGATCTCTGCTCTACCGACCAGGGTCGAGACTGCTTCGGGATGGAAGTCGATTGACCGGCGTATGGCGCGCAGCGCGTCGGGCGGGGTAGCCCCGACGCAGCCGGACTTCGGGTTGGTGGTGTCATCGGGTGGGGCCGGGCCGTTGGTGACGGTCTCGGATGCAGGCCGGGAGTTCCGGTTGTCGTGGCCCGAGGCGCTTCCGGAGCCGGAACTGGTTGACGACATGGCGATCTACCGAAGTGTGTTGCCGGAGGTGGATCTGGTGGTCCGTACCGGTGTGACCGCCGTCAACATTTACCTGGTGGTGTGGTCGCGGGTCGCGGCGCAGAACCCGGCCGTGCGGAGCATTCCGTTCACGTGGTCGGGAGACGGTCTGTCGGTGGTGGTGAACTCAAGTGGCGGCTTCGACCTGGTTGATGACGCGGGCGAGCCCGTGTTCGGCACACCAGGGTTTGCGATGTGGTCCACCCCGGGAGTCGGTTCATCCGCGGAGGCTGTGGCGTTGGGCGATCCTGACGGCACGGTCCAGGTTGGGATGGAGATCTCGGGTTCACAGATCGTGTTGACGCCGTCGGCGGCGATGCTAGATGCCCCGGAGACCGTGTTTCCTGTCGTGATCGATCCGTCCGTGACGGTGAAGTCGCGCCTGTACTGGGTGATGGTGTGGTCGAACGGGCAGAACTTCTACAACTCGACGACGCAGGTGCCGCGCGTGGGCTACGACGGCTGGGACACCACCTACGGATTCAAGAAGTCGCGGTCGTTCTACAGGATGGCTTGGGGCATCTCGGGCAAGATCATCATCGAGGCGACGTTCCGGCACAAGCTGGTGTACTCCCCGAACAACGATTGCCAACTGTCGACCTTCGGCCCAGGTGTCCAGGTGTGGTTGTCAGCAGTGGTTTCATCGTCGACTACCTGGTCGAACCAGCCCGAGCTGAAGCAGTTGCAGTCGACCAACACGATGGCCGTCGGGTCCAAGAGCACCTGCTCTGACGCTGTCTCGGAGTGGGATGTCACCAAGGCTGCAAAGTCGGCCAACACGGGCGGGTGGAGCAACGTCACGTTTGCGATGGTTTCGGCCGATGAGTCGGACAAGAACGGATGGCGCAAGTACACGACGTCCACGAGCTACCCGACGCTGGAGGTCGTCTACAACACGGTGCCGAACAAGGCGACCAACTTAGGCTTGGTGGGAGACAACATCGTCTCGGCATGCGGCAAAGTCTGGTCGAAGACGAAGACTCCCACGCTGTCAGCGAAGGTGTCGGACCCTGATGGCGACAAGGTCTACGCTCGCTTCTACCTTCAGGGACAGTCCGGTGCGTTGACCTCGGCCGGCAGCACGACACAGCCGAGTGTTCAAACCGTCACGGTTCCGACGTCGCGTGCGTTGTCGGAGGGAGCCCAGAGTTTCCAAGCGTCCGGTTGGGATGGGTCAGCGGAGTCAGCCAAGACATCATTCGCGTTCACGGTCGACACGACACCTCCGCCACCGCCGGCCATCACCGTGATCGCGCCCGATGTGAACTTCCGCGATGACGATCCGACTGCGAACCGTCAGTTCGTGGTGAGGTTCACCCGAACCAGCGCCGATCAGAACGGGGTAAGGGTCGGCTGGAATGGTGCCACGCCATCGCAGTGGAAGCTCTTCGATTCGTCGGGAGTGATTGAGTACACCGTGTCGATGCCGTCCACGCCGAGCTACAAGATCAACTACCGAGCAGAGGACTGTGCCGGACATCCCTCGTCGACCCCGTCAACCATCGTGAGGTCGGTGGATCCGACCCGCCCGGAGCATGTCTACACGTTCGACAATGCGGCCAGTGTCGGCGCAGATACACCTCTGGCTGGCGTGGCCGCAATCCTGCTCTCCGGAGGTGCGGCCGCAACCTCTGGAGGCGTCACCTCAGGGATCAATGGCGGCAGCACAACGGACCTTGCGCTGGCATCTCCTCCCGGGAGCGGGCCTGTTCTCACGGGGTCGGCACCTGTCAACACCGCAGGGTCGTTCACGATGTCGGCCCGAACGTTGCTCAACCCTTCGGTGGCAACCTCCGTCGGAGCGTCGGGCACTCTTGCCGAACTGAGCTCTGGATCATCATCGGTGTCGCGGCTTTCGTGGCGCGTCGACTCTACCGGGACACGGGAATGGGTGTTCACGCTCACGATCGGAGGTGCTGTTCAGGAAGTCTCAGGCGGGGTTGCTGAGGCCGACACAGGATTGGAGCTGTGGGGGCACGTAGTCGGCACCTATGACCGTCGTGCCAGAGTGATGCGCCTGTTCGTGAACGGGGCTGAAGTTGCAACCAAGACCAACTTGCCCAGCGGTGCCATTCCATCGACTGCGACCAGTATCGCTGTTGGTAGCGGGTTTGACGGCCGGATTGACAGGTTGAAGTTCATGCCCACCTACGTCGTGACGGGCGCGGTTCTCACGGTTCTGAAGGAGGCGTGATGACCCCGGTCCAGAGGTCGATACGTTTGTGGACGCGCAACCTTGTGGCCGCGGCGGCGATCGGAGCGCTGGTGCTTCAGGGCAGCCCCGCACTCGAGGCGACGGCGGCACCTGCTGCGCAGCGAAAGCGTCCAGCCGCTGGCGCATCGTCAGTGGTGGAGGGCGAGCCAGCTCGGTCGAAGCCGGGTCAGATCGCTGACATGCTGGCGGGAATGCGGCAATACCAGGCGCCCGCTCCCGTTGCGTGGTCGGGTCGGGGAACGGTGAAGTCGCAGCAAACCGCGCAGGCCGCGGGTGGAGTGGCGCGCGCCGGCTCGTTGCCGGTGTGGATTGGTGCGCCAGACTCATCCACCGCACGCAAGGCTGGTCGCGCGACATCCGGCCGCGGCGCAGCCCAGGTCGACATCGAAGTGGCGCCAGGCGCTATCGCCAGTCGACTGGGGGTGGTCGCTGCTCTGGGGGTTCGTGCTGACGGTGGCAAGTTCACGGTCCGGATCGACGTTGGTGAGCTGGGTCTGGCGCCCGGTGCAGCTGAACGTGCTCGCCTCGTCGCACTTCCCGGATGTGCGGTCGCGACACCGGAGAAGAAGGAGTGCCGCAAGGCGGTTGATCTGAACGCCGCCGCCAGTTCCGAGACCCAGACGCTGACAGCGACAACATCAGCGGACTTGGCAGCCGCTGCGCGCACGTCCGCAGGAATGGTCCTCGCCATCACAACCGGCGTCAGTGGCTCATCAGGCAACTTCGGCGCGACGCCCCTGGGGTCCGCGGCAGAGTGGGTCGCCGGGGGAAACTCCGGCGACTTCTCCTGGAGCTATCCGCTCGGCGTCCCCGCTGTCGCTGGCGGACTTGAGCCAGAGCTGGCCCTGGACTACTCATCCTCGCTCGTTGACGGCAAGACCACCGCCACCAACAATCAAGCTTCGTGGATCGGTGAGGGGTGGAATCTGGGCCTTGGGTTCATCGACCGGACCTACGTCAATTGTGCCGACGACATGGCCGGCAGCAACACCACTGCGGAGACCGGTGACCTTTGCTGGGCTGGGGAGAATGCCACACTGTCTCTGGGAGCCCATTCAGGCGAGTTGATCCAAGCAGGAACTTCGAACCAATGGCGGCTTCGCAGCGATGATGGCACCCGTGTTGAAAAGCTTGTCGCCGCCTGGGACAACGGTGACAACGACCGTGAGTACTGGAAGGTGACCACCTCTGACGGTACTCAATACTTCTTCGGCTTGGGTAAGGCCAATGCGTCAGCTTCAGCGACGAAGTCAGTATGGACAGTGCCGGTAGCAGGCAACCAGACGGGCGAGCCCGGGCATGCTGCGACATTTGCCGGCTCTTTCGCCAACCAGGCGTGGCGATGGAATCTGGATCTGGTCATCGACACCAGCGGGAACGCGATGGTCGGCTACTACCAGACGGAGACCAACAACTACGGCAAGAATCTTGGTGCCACCGTGTCCTCATACGTGCGGGGCGGGTGGCTCGACCGGATCGAGTATGGCCTGCGGGCCGGCAGTGAGCACTCGGTGACCGCGCCGGCAAGAGTCGTGTTCTCGGTGGGCGAGCGTTGCTTACCTGGTAGTGGTGAAACGTGCACCACCCTGACGAGCGCCAACGCCGCGAAGTGGCCTGACACACCGCAGGACCTGATTTGCACCTCTGCAACCAGCTGTGAGCAGGTCTCGCCATCGTTCTTCAGCCGGAAACGACTCGTCCAAATCCGCACTGACGTGCACCTTGCAGGAGCCTGGTCTGAAGTGAATCGCTGGGATCTCTCCCAGAGCTTTCCGGAGCCCGGCGACGGGACTGCACCGTCGCTCTGGCTCGCCGCAATCACCCCCCGCGCTGGCGTTGGAGCCTCGACGTCGTTGCCGCCGGTCACCTTTGTGGGCACACAGCTGGAATCGAGAGTCGACGGGATCGAGGACATCCCCGGACATGCTGCGGAGCCCTTCATCAAGTACCGGATCATCGGTATCAACACCGGCGAGGGCAGTGAGGTCGTTGTCGACTACTCAGCCCAGGACTGCACCCCGTCCTCCGTGCCGGCTCCCGAGTCAAACAGCCGGCGGTGTTTTCCTGTCTGGTGGGCGCCCCCTGGTGCAACGCAGCCCTATCTGCACTGGTTTCACAAGTACGTTGTCACCAAGGTCACCGAGAACGACCTCACGATGGCGGCCACACCATCGATCATCACGAGCTACCAGTACACCAACCCCGGTTGGGGATACGACGAGTCACCACTGACGCCGGCAAAATACCGCACCTGGGGCCGGTGGGCCGGCTTCGAGAAGGTCGCCACGCTCGTTGGAAATCCCGGCGCAGCTGATGCCTTGCGGACCAGCATTCTCTACCATCGTGGGCTTCACGGTGACCGTGCGGCGCCAGCTGGAGGAACCAAGACAGTCAAGACGACTGATTCACGAGGCTGGTGGTCCTACGATCACCGAGCACTGGCCGGGGCACCGAGGGAGGAGATCTCCTACAACGGCGCCAGTGGTCCGGAAGTCTCGAGCACTGTCGTCGGCTACGTCAAGACGATCATCGCCGCCACCAGTCCGTCCGGCCGGACGGCCGAGCGGTGGCAGATCGCTGAGGAGAACAGCCGTAGCCCGCTCGCCGCGGGAGGGTGGCGAACGACGCGGATCGTCAACAGTTACGACAGCCTGGGCAATCTCTCCCAAGTCAGCGATGAGGGTGACCAGAGTGTCGCCAGCGACAACACCTGCCTCCGCTACACCTATGCCCGTGACGCTGCGAGCTGGGTCACTGTCGCCGCGACCGAGCAGGAGCGCGCCACGTCGTGTTCCGCTTGGCCGGCCGCTCCAGCACCAGGACAGGTCTTGTTGGACGTGCGCTACCGCTATGACAACCTGCCGCAAGGACAGGTGTCGAAAGGTTTGTTGACCGCCGTGGAGGAAGCCTCGAGCGGTGGGGCCAGTCCGGCCTACGCCACCGTCGAGACCCACAGTTATGACGCGGTCGGCCGGGTAGTCAGCACAACCGATGCCCTCGGCGCGACCAGCCAGCTGAGCTTCACGCCAGCCGGCGCGGGCTTGGTGACCGGGCAGACCGAGACGTCCCCCGATCCTGACGGCTCGGGCCCGCTAACGCCCCACACCCTGGTCACGACCTTCGACCCGAAACTCGGAACGATCACCAAGCAGGTTGAAGCGGGCGGTGAGACCACTGAAGCCACCTATGACGCGTGGGGACGCACGACTGCGGTCTGGCTGCCCGGTCGGGCCAAGGCCAGTCAGACGGCGTCGGAAACCTACACCTACCTGACTTCGGCGACCGCGCCGTCAGCGGTGACCACGAAGACTCTTGTTTGGGACAGCAGCTACGTCACATCGATTCTGATCTACGACGGGTTCGGTCGTCCACGGCAGAGCCAGGTTCAGGACATTGACCAGTACGTCGACGCCAACGGTGCGGTCCTGCAGACGGTTGGCCGACAATTGGCCGACGTCAGCTACGACCATCGGGGACTACCCACCCAGCAGCGTGGACCGTACTTCTCCACTGGAGCGCCTGCGACGAGCTACCTGGTGGTTGGTGACACCTCGGTCAAGAGCGCAATCCAAACTGCTTACGACGGCGCCGGTCGGCCCGTCAAGGAGACGCTGATCGGCAACGGCGTGGCGAAGTGGGCAACGACGATCGCCTATCAAGGCGAGCAGACTCACGTCACCCCACCTGCTGGTGGAACGCCGTCAACGGCTATAGAGGACGCCTCCGGCCGCACCGTTGCGCTGCGTCAGTATCAGGGCGGCACGCCTTCGGGATCCTACGACGAGTCGACGTGGACGTACGATGCCGGTGGCCGACTGATCGGTATGCACGATGCTGTGGGGAACGAGTGGACCTGGGGCTATGACGCTCGCGGCCAGCTCGTGACCCAGACCGATCCCGACGCTGGGACGTCGACCTACGGCTACGACAACGCTGGCCAGCTGACCGTCAGCACCGATGCCCGCGGGCTGACGCTCGCTCGCACTTACGATGCGCTTGGTCGGCAGACGAGTCTGCGTGATGCCAGCGTGGCGGGGGCTCTGCGGACTGCGTGGACATACGACACTCTCCGCAAGGGCCATCCCTACTCGTCGTCTCGGTACGTTGCCGGCCAGCCGATCACGACCACGGTCACCGGCCTCAACGCTGCAGGACAGCCCACCGAGGCCAAGACTGTCGTCCCGACCATCCCCGGTTGGGTCGAAGCCCCTCTCGCACAGACGTACACCTCTCTATGGATCTACTTCCCTGACGGGACCCTCCGCGCGGCCAATGAGGGTGCCCGTGGGAATCTGCTGGCTGAGACATTCCAGTACGGGTACGACGCTGTCGGCAGACCGAGGACGGTCACCGGACACGGCTCCTACATCGCCGACACCGTCTACTCCGGACTGGGAACCGTCGTCCAGACCGCCAGTGGCAGCAATCTCGATCATCTCCAGTGGACCTCGTACGACACCGACTACACCACTGGGCGCACGACGCAGACTCGCTTCGACCGATCCGAGGCACCGGCGACCGACTTCGTCATCGACTACGCCTACACCAATGCGGGTGCCATCACCCGGATCGGTACCACAAGTCCGAACAACACCCAATCCGCTGACATCCAGTGCTTCAGCCGCGACTACCTGCAGCGGCTGACCCAGGCGTGGACGCCAGCCAACGGGAACTGCGGTACCGCTCCGTCAGTGGCTGGCCTCGGCGGTGCCGCGCCGTACTGGCAGAACTGGACCTTCGACAAGGCCGGCAACCGGCTGACCGAGACCAACCACACGGCGACCGGTGATCAAACCACCACCTGGGCGCATCCAGCGGCTGGGCAGCCACGACCGCATGGACCGACCAGTCAGACGGTCGCCATGGGCGCGACTCCGCCGGTCACGACCGGCCACGCCTACGATGCGGCCGGCAACACCACGAACCGGACCTCGACCACCGGTGCCGTGTTGGGCGCGGTCACGGCATCGCAAACCTTGACGTACAGCGCCGAAGGGCGGCTCGAACAAGCCGTTCAGGGCGGTCAGACCATCCAGTACGCCGATGATGCTGACGGTGCCAGGCTGCTCCGCCGAGATGCCACGACAACCACTCTGTACCTCGGAGAGGTCGAACTGACACTCACCCGAGCCTCCGGCACGATCACGGGGACCCGCTACATCAGCTTCAACGGTCACACCGTCGCAGTGCGGACCGGCCCGACCACCGCAAGCGTCAACACACTGTGGAACGATCATCACAACACAGCCACGTGGCAGGTCAACCACAACACAGGCAAGATCACCACCCGTCGCACGCTGCCGTATGGGACACCACGCGGGACGACAACTGGCTGGACCGGCAACCACAGCTTCGTCAACGGGCTCGACGATCCCACCCTTGGGCTGGTCCGCATCGGCGCCCGGGACTACGACCCGGCAACTGGCCGGTTCCTCACCCCAGATCCGATACTCGACCTGGCCGACCCACTCAGCTGGAGCGCCTACGCCTATGCAGAGGCCAATCCCGTCTCACTGGAAGACCCCTCAGGGCTGGACGTCGAGGATGCCTGCCCCAATCCGGCAATGGGTTGTCCCGAGTCCGGCGGCCACGGTGCTGGCCCCGGGGCCGGCGGGAAGTCAGGGGGCGGCAAGTCTGGGGCTCGCGGGTCGAGTGGGAAGACAGCCCGAAATGGCGTGGTCAACAGCTTCACCCGAGGAAAGTCAAAGAACAAGCTGAAGGCTACCGAGCAGACCTCCAGCGGCTCGAGCACCCGGCGGCGTGATGGCAACTACGAGTTCGACGAGGCTGGTGTACCAGTCATCAACAAGAACAGAGGTGGGTCGGTACGCCCATCGACGCCGGCGAAGCCTGCGAAGCCTGCGAAGCCAAGCCAAACGACCGCGTCATCCAAGACCGGTGGAGGAAAAGGCGCAAAGAAGACTACGAGCAAATCTGGGGGAGTAAAGACTAACGCACAGAAGCAGGCGGCCAAGGAACTCTCTCGGGCCCCGTCCGCTGCCGGCGGCCCGATTCGAGGAAGCAATGAGCGCGGCTCCATTTCAAACCGCACCAGTTTCCGAAAGGCAACAGATTCCACGGCGTGGGAGAACGCTGCTCCAGCGCCGGGGGGTGGACGCTACTGCTCCAACGGGGCGTGCAACACCGTGGTCCATGCTGCTCCCGGATCTGGTATTCGCCGAGACTGGGATCGATCTCACTACGACAAATCGTGGACGAACCGGGGTTTTCCGGCAGTGGTTAGCCGTGCGACCATTGTGCTTGATTACCAGAAGGGTGTTATACTGGAGTGTATCTCATGTAATCGAGGGCGAGGCAATAATGATGGACCATAGCTCGTATGAGCAATACAGAACGTTGGCCATGGATCACTACTCTCGGTGGTTTGGCCCGCCAATTGCGCTCCGAAAGGTGCCGAATCATGAGGATAGGCCGGAACTATCCCTAGCTTCATTCGAAGCGAACGAAGTTGTTTCCGGGTGTCGGCTGCACACAACCCTAGGGTTCGGCGCCCAGGGGTTGCCGGGCAGAAATAAGCCACGAATTCGGCACGAGTTTGCGACGTTTGCGGACGACTCGGTGTCTAGTGAATTGGCGACGGGGTTGATGTGTGCACTGGCGGACCTTGTTGCGATACAGCATCTAGCTGCAATCAAGGGAGACATATTTGCCACCGGACCAATCGACTTGCCTAGATCCGCCATCGAGGGATTTTTCGCATATGCTCCCGTGTATTTGCCGGACGAGTTTCAGGTGATACAGGACGAGATTGTTGTGGTGTACATGATACCGATTACTGATTCCGAAGGGAAGTTTGTGCGTGACGTTGGGCACGAGGCGTTCGTCGATCTGCTGGTAGAGCAAGACCCGCCCTTGTGGGACTGGAGTCGTCCGGATCTGGAATTGCCGGACCTGTGAGGACCTGACAGTTCGGGAGCATCTGAAGCGTTTGGGCATTCCTGATGTCGAGCCAGTTGGGCGGATCCGTTTTTGGTAGACCTTCCAGCTGAGGGGTTGAGCTGGTCAGACGAAAGGGTGGTGTGGAGTTGCTGAAGACTTGTCTCGTCAAGTCGTGTCGGTGGCTGCCCTCCTGGTGGTTCCCTCGCTGAAGCTCATGGGTGCGACGATGTGCGAGACAAGGCAATGGTCATACTTCGTTTCTCCACCGGAATCCCGCGCGCCGGGGTGGGCAATCTCAAACTATGCTCAGCTCTATAAAATATGCACAGTTCTATACTAGAACAGCGCTAGGGAATCATGGGGATTCTTTGTCAGATATCAGGCTCTTGATCGTCTCGCGAACCCAATTGGAGTCGCCAAGTGCGTGGTGAAGAGATTGAGTGGGGCGACTACGATCCTTTCGATCCAGGGATTGAGTCGCCACGGCCGCTGGACCAGGTGTCACGGCGCGAGGCGCGGCAGGCGTTCAAGAAGATCATGGCTGAGGCTGATCACCGCGTGGAGCAGCTGAGGTATCTCCTTACGTTGAACGGGATCGAGTTGGGTGACGATGACGAATCCATCC
>Ga0164243_10005784_pt1 | contig 18843 bp, 22 predicted proteins | sample OricompcompostOP_FD_108781 | JGI IMG/M metagenome (GOLD analysis project Ga0164243, IMG submission 108781) | Organic Plus compost microbial communities from Emeryville, California, USA - Original compost - Organic plus compost (OP) | ecosystem: Engineered > Solid waste > Mixed feedstock >... | reverse complement strand
GGGCGGCACGGCGCTCACGACCGGCCACCGCCCCGTCCCACGGGGTGAACAGGTCCAGATCCACCCCGGGCTGCACCACGGCCACCTGCTCGGGACGGGCGTCATAGAGCTCGATGAGGTCACGACCCTCGACCGGGGTGTTGGCGACCAGCCGATCCGCCGCGGCCGTCACCTGCTCCTCGCCGATGATGCGGGCTCGTGGCTCGGGACGGTCCCCGGCAGCCAGCGAGGCGTTCTTCACCTTGGCGAGCGTGTGCGCGCTGTGCACGAGCGGCACGCCCCAGCGCTGCTTGGCGAGCAGGCCCACCTGCCCGGAGAGCCAGTAGTGCGAGTGGATGACGTCGTACGCACCGGGCGGGCGGGCGGCCTCGGCCCGCATCACCCCGTGGGTGAACCCACAGAGCTGGGCGGGCAGATCCTCCTTGGGCAACCCCTCCAGCGGCCCCGAGATGACGTGCCGGACGGTGACCCCGGGGGCCATCTCGACCGACGGCGGCAACCCACCGGCCGTCGCCCGGGTGAAGATCTCCACCTCGACGCCGGCACGGGCCAGGCGCTGGGAGACCTCCACGATGTAGACGTTCATGCCCCCGGCGTCCCCCGTGCCCGGCTGGTCCAGGGGCGACGTGTGCACCGACAGCACCGCCGCCCGGCGTACCCGGCGGGGCCGGGCCGCGGCGGGGGCGAACCGGGACGGCACCGCGTGGAGCTTGCGGAGCGAATGGTCCAACTCCTGTCGACCAGGCACGATCCCGTTCCTCCTCGGCCCGACCGCTGCCCATGCGCGGCCCGACGGTCACAACCTCGACGACCACCGGCAATCTTCCCGCAACAGCATGACGAGAATCCGGAGGAACACGACCATGGGAGGATCTGCGCGTGACCTCACCCACCTCCCGACCCGTCGCCGTGGTGACCGGCGCCTCCAGCGGCATCGGGGCCGCGACGGCGCGCCGGCTGGCCGCCGACGGGTTCCACGTCGTCGCCGCCGCCCGCCGGGCCGACCGGCTCGCCGCCCTGGCCAGCACCACACCTCACGTCACTGTGGTGACCTGCGATATCACCCGTGACGACGACGTGGCACGGCTGGCCACGGTCGCGCGCGACATCGGGGGACCGGTGACCGTACTGGTCAACAACGCCGGCGGCGCCCACGGCCTCGACCCGGTCGAGTCGGCGAATCTGGCCGACTGGCAGCTCATGTACGACGTCAACGTGCTGGGCACAGTGCGGGTCACCCAGGCCCTGCTCGACGATCTCGTCGCCGGCCGGGGCACGATCGTGGTGATCTCCTCCACCGCCGGCTTCACCGTCTACGAGGGTGGTGGCGGCTACACGGCGGCCAAGCACGCCCAGACCGCGGTGGCCGGGACCCTGCGACTGGAGCTCAACGGCCGGCCGGTGCGGGTGGTGGAGATCGACCCCGGCATGGTGCGCACGGACGAGTTCTCGCTGGTGCGCTTCCGTGGTGACGCGGAGAAGGCGGCGGCGGTCTACGCGGGGGTCGCCGAGCCGCTGGTGGCCGACGACATCGCCGACATCGTCTCCTGGACGGTCTCCCGGCCGCACCACGTCAACATCGACCGGCTCGTGGTGCGCCCGCTCGCCCAAGCCGCCCAGCACAAGGTCCACCGCACCCCCTGACAAGCAAGGGCACCTTGTTAACGCCAGGCGTTGTACAAGGTGCCCTTCCTCACGCTGGTGTGAGCAAGGTGCCCTTCTTAGACGCTGGGCGTTAACAAGGTGCCCTTGCTTAACCAGCTAGTCGTCTTCTTCGGGGTCCTGGTTGGCGGCGGTGCCCAGGACGAACGCCTGCATCGCCAGTTCGTCGCCGAGCGGCCAGACATAGGCCGGCAACTCGCGCGGCCCGAGCTGGTCGATGTAGGTCCAGAACTCCCGCACCGCCTCGGCCCGCGAGGACGCCTCGATCGGGATCGCCACACTCACGAACCATTGTTCGCGCGCCTGGACCGGCTCGCCGGGGCTGACGCGGTCCGCCTCGTCCCGGGTCAGCGGCGTCAGCCCCAAGGGCCGGTTCAGGTCCACCGGCACGGGATCGTCGAACAGGCGGTAGGTGTAGTTCACCGCCACGTCGCCCGACCCGCCGTTCACCGGCCCGGCGACCCGGCCCACCCCGAAGGCGACCAGGGAGTCGTCCTCGGCGCGGGCCAGCAGCACCACGTGATCGCCCGCCGCCGGTCGCGTGCCGTCGCCGCCCGCCGGCAACCGGATCGTGTCGCGGGCGTAGAGCCGTTCGGTGGCGAACGTCTCGGCGCTGATCACCCCGGCCCAGTGGTTCACGCGCTCGCCTCACCCGCCGCCACGGTCGCCTCCCGGGCGCGCAGCGGATGGCCGGCGCTGGTCAGGCAGCGGCCCGAGGCGAGATCGAACTTCCACCCGTGCAGCTGGCAGGTCAGCGTGCCGTCCTCGATGACGCCGAACCGGGTGAGGTCGGCCTTGAGGTGCGGGCACCGCCGCTGCACCTGCCAGGCCTGGTCGGTCACCCGGTCACGCAGGGTCACGTCCTCGGTGTCGACGAGCTTCTCGTGCTCGTCGTACCAGCCCTCGGCGTACTGCAGCCGCTCCTCCGAGAGGCACTTGAAGAACGCGTAGATGAACTCGTTGTACTGGCCGACCCGCGCGGCGGAGAAGCGGCAGGACAGGAACAGCGAATTGACCCAGTCCACCTCACCGCTGGCGAGCAGGTTCTCCACCAGGGCGCGGCGGGTGCGGAAGCGGTAGCGCACCTTGTCGTCGGAGTAGGGACGCACCTGCTTGGCGGGGAAGTCCACGACGAGCGACTCGACGACCTCCTCGCCGGAGTCGTCGGTCAGGTCGAACCGTACGGGTCCGCCCACGCCCTTCGCCAGGTAGATCGACTCCTCCAGCAGGGGCTCCACCCGGCGCTTGAACTCGGCGAGCACGTCGATCTCCGGGTGCGACCAGGAGGCCTTGGCCGCCTCGATCACCGGGCGCTGCCGTTCCCGGTAGTCGCGCAGGTACTGCTCCTTGTTGGCGAAGAACTCGTCCAGGTCCGGCACCGGGTGCGTGACCTGGCAGTCCCCGGCCGAGACCTCGGCGACCGAGCCGGGCAGCAGCACCACACCGTTGTCCCGCCCGATGGCGCGGTACTCACGCAGGAAGACCGACTGATCGGGGAAGATGTTTCCCTCGTCGCCGAAGATGTCGTTGAACTGCCACAACTCGTCGTCGAGGAAGCACGGCGGCCCGGCGATCGGGAACACCCAGTCCGCCTTGAGATCGTCGATGTAGCGCCACGTCCGGTCGAACTGGCGGTCACGCTTCTGCTTGCCGAACGCGGTCTTCGCCGCCTCGGGCAGCTCGTACACCATCGGGTACCAGATCGCCCCGGAGAACTGCAGCATGTGCGCGTGCACGTGGCCGAGCCGGGCGAACTCCGTCAGGTCCGCGGGGCGCGCGTCGTTCTGGTTGAGCAGCCGTACGCCGTCGTACTCCACCCACAGCGAGGAGTCGCCGATGGGGCCGTCGGTCGGCGAGGTCAGCGACTGAATCATGATCTTCAGCCCGCCGTCGAGTTCCACGACCTCGTTGCTGACGGTCCGGATGAACTTGGTGAACCCGAGTTCGCGCAACTCGTCCTCGAGTTCACTGGTGGGGTAGTTGGGCAGCAGCACCGTGGCGTTCTTGGAGATGTAGCGCTTGAGGTGCTCGGCGTCGAAGTGGTCGCGGTGCAGGTGGCTCACGTACAGGTAGTCGACCTGCCCCAGCGTCTCCCAGTCGAGCTGGGAGTTGTCGGGGAACGGGAACCACGAAGCGAAGTAGGCCGGATTGACCCAGGGATCCGTCAGGATGCTGCCCGCTCCGGTATCGATGCGCATACTGGCGTGTCCGGTACCGGTGATCCTGAGCACAGTCGTCCTCCACCCGCTGTTGCCAGCCGTTGATGCGGCCCGCCCGCGCGAGCCGGTGATGATGCGACGCTGTTCACCGAGCCTAGACCAGACGAATCCGGCCGTGCGCGTGTGTCGGCTACCTCCCTCACAGGCGGCAGCCGACCAGCCCTACAGGCGGCAGCCGACCAACACCGGCTCGGGCCGCAGCAGCAATCCGAAGCGGGCGAAGACGCCGTCGCGGATCTCCCGGGCGAGTCCGAGCAGGGCGGCCGTGCTGCCGGTGCCGCGGTTGGTGAGCGCGAGGGTGTGCTTGGTGGAGACCGAGACCCCGAGGTGCTGCCCGGCGTAGCCCTTGGTGAACCCGGCGTGCTCGATGAGCCAGGCGGCGCTCACCTTGACCTGACCGCCGGTCTCCGGCCAGGACGGCGGGGTCGTCCCGGCTCGCTCGACGAGGGCGGCGAACTCGTCGGCCGAGACCACGGGATTGGTGAAGAACGAGCCGACCGAGCGGGTGTCGGCGTCGTCCGGGTCGAGCACCATGCCCTTGGCCTTCCGCAGTGCCAGGACGGCTTCGCGGGCGCGGGTGAGCGGGACCTGCTCACCGGTGTGCGCCGCCAGCGCCCGGGCGAGTTCGGCGTAGCGCAGCGGCCCGGACAGGTGCGAGCGGCGCAGGGCGAAGGTGACCGCGAGCACGACGTACCGGTCCTCGCCCTTGAAGATGCTCGTCCGGTACGCGAACCCACACTCGGCGGCGGGCAGCTCGACGACGTCACCGGTCCATCGGTCCAGCACCCGTACCGACCGGATCGTCTCGGCGACCTCCTGGCCGTACGCGCCGACGTTCTGGATCGGCGTCGCCCCGGCCGAGCCGGGCACACCGGAGAGGCACTCGATGCCCGCGAAACCACGCTCGACGCAGGTGGCGACCACGTCGTCCCACTCGTGGCCGGCCTCCACGGTGACGGCGACCGTGTCGCCCCCGAACCCGCTGACCTCGTCGACGGAGATGCCCCTGGTACGGATGAGCACCGCCGTCGCGTCGACCCCCTCGTCGGCGATGACCACGTTGCTGCCGCCCGCGAGCAGCAGCAACGGACCCTCCACCGCCCGCACGGCCGCCACCAGCTCGTCGCGGGTCGTGGCGGTCACCGTTCGCTTCGCCGGGCCCCCGAGCCGTAGCGTGGTGTGCGGCGCGAGGGCGGTGGAGACGGTGACGTCAGGCACGCCATCACCCTATGCGTCCCGGCGTCCGGGCGACGGAGGCCGGTGGTCACTCGTTGGTGGAATGTGCTGGGCCTGGCTCACGGGCAGGAGCGTTCATGAGCACGCTGGTGATCACCAACGCCGCGATCGCGATTGTCGACGCGGCCGGCACCGAGCATCGCGACGGGCACCTGGTGGCCACCGACGGGGTGATCACCGCGGTGGGCGCCGGCCCGGCCCCCGCGACCAGCGACGACGCTCGGGTGATCGACGGTCGTGGCTGCCTGCTCACCCCCGGTCTGGTCAACACCCACCACCACCTCTTCCAGTGGGCGACCCGGGGTTACGCCGTCGACCAGACCCTCTTCGAGTGGCTGACCACGCTCTACCCGATCTGGGCGGGGATCGACGAGGAGACGGTCGGTGCGGCGGCGACGGCGGGGTTGGCCTGGCTCGCCCGCTCGGGCTGCACCACGACCACCGACCACCACTACCTCTTCCCGCGCGGCGGGGGCGACCTGCTCGGGTCCACTGTGGACGCCGCGCGCCGGGTCGGCCTGCGCTTCCACCCCACGCGGGGATCGATGGATCTGGGCCGATCGCAGGGTGGGCTCCCCCCGGACCACGTGGTCGAGTCTCTGGACACGGTGCTGACCGCCAGTGCCGAGGCGGTGCAACGGTTCCACGACCCGGCACCGGGGGCGATGGTGCGCGTCGCGATCGCCCCCTGCGCACCGTTCACGGTCACGCGCGATCTGCTCACCGAGTCGGCGCGGCTCGCCCGCGACCTCGGCGTGCGGCTGCACACCCACATCGCGGAGACCATCGACGAGGATGAGTTCTGCCGGCAGCGCTTCGGCTGCACGCCGGTGGCCTACCTGGACCGCCTCGGTTGGCTGGGGGAGGACGTCTGGCTGGCCCACGGCATCCACCTCGACGACGCCGCCATCGCCCGGCTCGCCGAGACCGGGACGGGCGTGGCCCACTGCCCCTCGTCCAACGCACGGCTGGGTGCCGGCACGGCCCGGGTGCACGATCTGCTGTTGGCCGGCGTACCGGTGGGGCTGGGCGTCGACGGCGCGGCCTCGCACGAGGCGGGCCGCCTCGTCGAGGAACTGCGCCAGGCGACCTACGCGGCGCGGGGGCGGGTCGACCACCGGGGCCTGGCCGGGCCCCGGGCACTGACGGTGCGTCAGTCGCTGGCGATGGCCACCATCGGCGGCGCCCGCTGCCTGGGCCGGGCCGACGAGATCGGTTCGTTGGAGGTCGGCAAGCGCGCCGATCTGGCCCTGTGGCGACTGGACGGTCTCGCCCACACCGGCATCGACGATCCGGTCGCGGCGCTGGTACTGGGTGCCGCGCCCGCGCTGGAGTTGCTGGCGGTCGACGGACGTGTGGTGGTCGAACGCGATGTTCTCTCCACAGTGGACGAAGATCAGGTCGTCACGGAGTTGCGTCGCGCGTGTGCCCGGTTGCGGCCGTGATCACCGGTACGGTCACCGCCCGGTGACAGTGCTTCCCGGCACCCGTTGCCGCGAGGTCGCTGACCGAGCCTCCGCCACGCCGATCGGACGATCACGGGTGCAATGGATTTCCCCGTATTGCCACCGCGGCGCCCGGTCGTAGGCTGCGAAGCGGTTCGGCCCACCGGTGACGTGAGCCCACCGTGAAGCCTCAGCGCCCCCTCACAGCGACGCCCCCGGTTCCCTCGATCCGGGGGCGTCGCTACCCTGTTCACGCCCGCATGGCGCCCATGATCAGGCCGGCGTGGCGAGCACCCGCCGGGCGAGCAGCGTGGCACCGGCAACCGCAGCCGGCATGACGATGACGGCGCCGAGCGGCACCAGGAAGCAGACGAACGTCGCGGCGCCGAAGCCGATCGCCATCCGGCGGTGCTGCTGCAGGGCCTGCTTGCGATGCCGGTAGCGCAGCCCGCGCCGCTCGAACGGCACGCTCGTCAGTTCCAACGCCAGCACCCAGCCGCCGAGCAGCGCACCGAGCACCGGGCCGAGCACCTCGCCGACGAACGGGATCAGCCCGATGACGAAGACGCCGATGCCGACCACCGCCGCGAACGCGCCCAGGCGCAGCGAATCGGCGATCGTCCGGGGCAGCGACTTCCAGAACGAGACGTCGATCTCACCGGGCACACCCCCGAGTTCGTCCTCGACCCGCTTGGAGATGGCCTCGTAGAAGGGCTGCCCGATGAGCAGCGTGAGGGTGACGAAGAGCAGGAGGGACAGGATGATCCAGACCACGCCGATGCCGATCCCGATGAGCACCCGGGCGGTCGTGCGCAGGCTCGCGTCCCAGCCGGCCATGTAGGGCGTGATGAAGACGACCAGATCGTCGACGAAGAACACCATGGCGACGAACGCGGCGAAGAGGCTGACCAGGGCGATGACCGCCGGCACGAGCCCGAAGAGCATCAACCGCGTGTTGCGCCGGTACATCCCCAGGCCGGCGAGCAGGAAACCCACCCCGGTGAAGAACCCGCCGCGCGCGTGATCGGTCGCGGATGCGGCCGGCACCCGCCCCGCGATGCTGTGCTGATCCACGCCCGAGACCTTAGCCGCCGCCAGCCAGGCTCGGCGTGCGGCGGCTGGGCGTGCGGCGGCTGGGCGTGCGGCGGTTCGGCCTCCGCCGGGGCGCCGGGTGGCCGTCAGTCGACGATGCGCACCCGCACCCGGCGGTTGGCCTTGCCCTTGCTCTCGACCTTCACCACCGAGACCTTGCCGATCTGGCGAGTGGAGGCGACGTGCGTGCCGCCGTCGGCCTGCTGGTCGAGTCCGACGATGTCGACGATGCGGATCTCCTGCTCGTCAGCGGGGATGAGGTTGGACTGCGTACGGATGATGTCGGGCAGGGCGAGCGCCTCGTCGCGCGCGAGCACCCGGACCTGGACCGGCCGGTCCGCCGCCACCTCGGCGTTGACCAGCTCCTCCAGCCGGGTCTTGAAGTCGGGCGGCACCTCGGGCAGGTTGAAGTCCATCCGCGCCTCGGCCGGCTCCATGTTGCCGCCGGTCACCAGCGCCCCGAAGTCGCGGAAGACGACCCCGCAGAGCACGTGCAGGCCCGAGTGTGTGCGCATGAGCAGGGTGCGCCGCTCGTCCTCGACCGCGCCGCGCACCGCCGTACCCGTCGGCGGGATCGGGTCCCCCGGCGCGGGGATGAGGTAGAGGTCGTCGCCCTTGCGCGTGTCGACGACGCGGGTCTGCACCCCACCCCACAGCAGCACCCCGTGGTCCGGGGGCTGGCCACCACCGCCGGGATAGAAGGCGGACCGGTCGAGCACGATGCCCGCCTCGGGGTTGGCCGGGTCGGACCAGACGACCGTGCACTCCCACTCCCGCAGGCTCGGATCGATCAGGTCGAGCCGCTCGGTGCGCCCGTGATGCGTGACTCCCATGGGTTCGCAGCGTAGCGGCGCCCGCGCCGGTGGCCACCGGCCACACCGGGGCTCAGGCGTTGAGGAACTCGGAGATCCGCGTCCGCAGGTCGGTGCGGTTGGTCCACAGCACCGCCGGTTGGTCATAGATATGCAGCGATGAGTTCGGCAGCGCCTCGGCGAGCTGCTCGGCCACCGTGGGCGGGTGCGCCGCGTCACCCCGACAGCCGATCACCAGGGCGGGTGCGGTGACCGCGCGTAGCACGGACCGGTCCGGTACGGCGATCTGTTCCATGAGATCGCCGAGCGCGGGCGAGAGCCCGTCGCGCAGCAGGCCGTCCAGCCGTTCCCGGATGTAGCGCCACGCGGCCGGCCGGTCCCGCAACGGCGCCGGGATGTCGGCGGAGAGCAGCGACGCGGTCGCGGGCGCGTCGTCCGCCTCGACCGCCTCGATCAGCGCCCGGGCCCGGGTCATCGCCGCTGCGGGGCGCACCTCGTCGAGCACCGCGGGCAGGTAGAACACGACCCGCTCGAACCGATCCGGCGTCTGCGCGAGCAGCCGGCACAGCGCACCCGCGCCGAGGCTGACCCCCAGAGCGCGGGTGGCGCCGAACTCGTCGGCCACGGCGCGCAGGTCCGCGGCGAGGTCGCCGTAGCCGAGGGTGTCGCCGGGTGGGTCGGAACGCCCGTGGCCCCGGAACTGGAAGAACACCTTGCGGCCCGCCACTCCACTGCCCAGCGGACGGGTGTCGGCGATGCCGCCGGCGAGCCCGTGGGCGAACGCGGTGGTGGGTGAGCCCTCACCCGAGACCAGGTACTCCAGGGTCGCGCCGTGCGGCATCTCGCGCAGGTCGGTCGGGGTGATCGACAGCAGTGGCCGGCCTGGCTCGTCCCGTCCGCGCGGGGCGGGCCAGCGCTTCGACTTGCCCTCGGGAGGAGGCGGCCAGCGGAAGCTTCTCACCAGCCGCCGGATCCACTGGAGGCGTCGCGCAGTCCCGGCCGCACGTCGAGCAGGTAGATGGCGGCGGCCGTGATCGCGATGAAGGCGAAGATCGATACGCCAGGAGTGAAGGCGCCGCAGGCGAGCGTGGCCAGCAGCGCCAAGCCGAGGATCGCCAGCCAGGCGCCCTTGGACAGCGATCCCACCAACGGGAACGCGTCCGCACGCTGGGTCAGGCAGTTGACGAACGCCACGACCTCGATCACCACGATGCCGAGCAGGACGACGCGGTCGATCCACAGGGCGACCTCGTCCGCGAAGATGTACGCCAACGGCACCGCATCAGCTTAGCTACTGCGGCCGATCACTACGCCTTCGGTCGGCGAGTCGCCTTCACCGCGCGAGGCGCGGGCTTGTCCGCCGGCGCCGCGGCCGGGCGCGTGGCCTTGCGGGCCACCTTGCGCGGCGTCTCGCGCACCGCGGTGGCGGCCGGCTGCGCCAGTGGCGTCTCGGTGCGGGCGGTGACCGCGCCGTCGATGACGGTGGGCTCGCCGCCGGCACCGTTGACGACCCGCTCGCCGCGCGCCACCAGACCCGTGTAGACCTCGCGCGCCTCGGCGACCAGCGTGGTCACCCGCTGCTCGACGCGGGCCGGCAGGTCCGTCCGCAGCGCCGTGCGCAGCGCCTCGACCCGCGCCGGCACCTCGGTCAGTTCGGCCCGCAGCTCGGCGAGCCGGGGCAGCCGGACCAGCCGGCGGTAGGCGGCCTCACCCGCACCGGCGACGGCGTAGACCGGTCGGGGCAGGCGGATCTTCGTGGTGGTGTTGGTGGTCATTGCTGCTCCTCCGGCTGGGTGTGGTCCGCGCGGGCGTTCTCCCGGCGGAAGGTCTCGTAGATCTGGGTCAGCGACTGCTTCTGCGCGGCGGTCAGGTCCGGGTCGGCCGCGATGGCGCCGACCACCGAGTGGCCCTGGCCGTTGTCGTTGAGCAGCCCGGCGCGCAGGTACATCAGCGCCGTGGAGACCCGCAGTGCGCCGGCGATCTGGGACAGCACCTCGGCGGAGGGGCGTCGCAGGCCACGCTCGATCTGGCTCAGGTACGGGTTGGACACCCCGGCCCGCTCCGCGAGTTCGCGCACCGAGATGCGCGCGTTGCGGCGCAGGTCCCGGATGAACTCGCCGATGTTGTGCGGCAGGTCGGAGCTGGTGGGCACGACCGCCACGCTAGCCCGGAGTGCTAACTCCTGCAAGCAGTTCGCTAACTCAGGCAAGCGTGAGCCGGCCCACAGCCGGGCCGGTGCGGCGGGCGCTCGCAGGCCTGCGCGAGGATCACGCCATGAACGCGCCGGCGGCCCGGGTCACGGACGCGCTGGCCCGTGCCAGCCGGTACCCCCGGCTGCGTTACATGGGCTCGAAGTACCGGCTGCTCCCGCACCTGGCCGAGGTCTTCGCCGAGGTCGGGGGCGTCACGGCCCTGGACGCCTTCGCCGGCTCGGGCGTGGTCTCCTACCTGCTCAAGTCGCTGGGCTACGCGGTCACCGCCAACGACTTTCTGCAGCTCTCGGCGACGGTCACCCGGGCGAGCGTGGTCAACCAGGCGACCCGGCTCGACGCCGCCACCGTCGAGGAGATCTGCGGTCCGCCGGCCGACGACCGCGACTTCATCCAGCGCACCTTCGACGGCGTCTTCTTCACCGCCGACGACCGGGCGTTCCTCGACGGCGCCTGGTCGCACATCGACCGGCTCGACGGCGCCCGCCGCGACGTCGCCCTCGCCGCGCTGCTGCTCTCCGCCGCCCGCAAGCAGCCGCGCGGGGTCTTCACCGTGACCGGACTGCGCTACGACGACGGCCGGCGTGACCTGCGCCTGCCGCTGCGTGAGCACTTCCGCGAGCGCGTGCGCGAGTACAACGCCGTGGTCTTCGCGGGCCAACCCGCCACCGCGGTGGTCGGCTCGGTCTTCGACCTGCGCCCGCCGCGACCGTACGACCTGGTCTACCTCGATCCGCCCTACGCCCCGCCGCGCGACGACAACTGTTACATCAAGCGCTATCACTTCCTGGAGGGCCTGTCGGTCTACTGGCGCGACCAGCGCATCCTGCCCGAGACCCGCACCCGCAAGCTCGCCAAGAAGCCCACCCCGTTCTCCTCCCCGCGCACGATCGTCGCGGCGCTGCGCGACACCATCACCCAGTTCCGCGAGTCGACGCTGGTGCTGTCCTACTCGTCCAACGCGGTGCCCGACGCCGACACGATCCTGGCGTTGCTGCGCGAGGCGAAGAAGGACGTGCAGGTACGGGTTCTGGACCATCGGTACTCGTTCGGCACCCATGACACGGCGACCCGCCGGGTGGCGACCGAGTACCTCTTCGTGGCCCGCTGACCGTTCCCGGCCCGAGACCGGCGCGGTCACGGGCGGGCGGGGACTCCCAGCAGGGCACGGGCCTCGGTGGGGGTGAGCGGGGGCCGCTGTGCCAGCCGCGCGATCGCCGCGGCCCGCGCCACGAGCTGGGCGTTGCTCTCCACCGGCTGGCCCTTGGCATAGGTGACCGTGTCCTCCATGCCGACGCGCAGGTGGCCGCCGGCCGCGAGCGAGGCGAGCAGCACGGGCAGGGTGGCGCGACCGATGCCGGTGGCGGAGAAGGTCGTGCCCGCCGGGAGGTTGCGCATCGCCGTGGTGCAGGCGACCAGCGCCTCCGCCGTGCCCGGCATCCCTCCGGGCACGCCCATGACGAGATCGACGTGCACGTGGCCGCCGGCGGGCAGGCCATGCCGGTCGAGCAGGCGCTCCAATGTGGAGAGTTGACCGAGGTCGAAGATCTCGTACTCCGGGACCACCCCACGCTCCTGCATGCGGGTGTGCAACTCGACGATGAACTCCCAGCGGTTGAGGAAGACGTCCTCACCGAAGTTGACGGTGCCCATGGTGCAGGAGGCCATCTCGGGCGCGGCCTCGAGGACGGCCAGCCGCGCGTCCTCGGGGTCGGTCACCGCGCCCCCGGTGGAGAGCTGCACGATCAGGCTGGTCGACTCGCGCAGGGCGGCGACGGTGTCGCGCAAGCGCGCCAGGTCCAGCGTGGGGCGCGCGTGGTCGTCGCGGATGTGGACGTGCACCACGCTGGCGCCCACCGACTCGCACTCCTTGGCCGCGGCGACGAGTTCGTCCAGCGTCACCGGCAGGGCGGGGACGCTGGCCTTGTCGACCTCGGCTCCGGTCGGCGCGACGGTGATCAGGGTGCCGGTCACGGCTCCTCCTCCGGATCGATGGCGGCGGCCGACGGTCCCACCTGCAGCACCGTATCGTCGGCCAGCGACCGCTTGACCACCGCGAGCGCCACCGGCCCGAGCTCGTAGTGGCGGGCCGCCGTGCCCACGAAGCCGACCTGGCGGCCGTCGGCCGTGGTCACCGGGGTGCCGGGCGCGGGCAGCTCGTCGGTCGTGATGCCGTCCAGGTGCAGCAGGACGAGCCGCCGGGGCGGCCGGCCCAGGTTGTGCACCCGGGCGACCGTCTCCTGGCCGCGGTAGCAGCCCTTGTCGAGATGGACGGCGGGACCCAGCAGACCGACCTCGGCCGGCAGCGTGCGGTGGTCGGTGTCGCGACCCAGCCGGGGACGGCGGGCGGCGACCCGCAGCGCCTCGAACGCCCACAGCCCCGCCAGCGGCAGGTCGAGCGTACCGACCACAGTGGACAGATCGGCCCGGGGCACCAGGAGGTCGGCCCCGTACGGCATGCGACGGGCGAACCCGCCGGCCGGCAGCTCGGCGACCGGATAGCGCGCGGTCGCCGCCTGGGCGACGTCGCGCGAGGCGAACTTCGGGCCCGGCACCGGCGCCACGACGGGATCATCCAGACCGGACACCCCGAGCCGTACCAGTGCGTCCATCGTGGACGGTCCCACGACGCTGAGCACGGCCCAGTCCGACGTCACGTCCGCCGGCTCGACCCGCATCAGGAACCGCATCTTCTGCAGGAACTCCAGCAACGCGGCCGCGGTGCCCGGCTCGACGTCGAGCCACGTGGTGGTGCCGTCGTCCAGCGCGACCGCGTGGTGCTCCACGTGACCGTGCGGGGAGAGCACCAGCAGCTCGGTGCCGGTGTGCGGGGCCAGCGCCGACAGGTGCTGGGTGGTGATGCTGTGCAGCCAGGTCAGCCGGTCGGCGCCGGGGACGGCGAGCACCCCCCGGTTGCTCCGGTCCACCACGCCCGCCGCCGTGGCGAGCACGCGCTGCTCCCGCAACGGGTCGCCGTAGTGGGCGGCCACCCCACTGTCCACATCGGAGGGATCGAGCGCCTCGACCGCCACCGCACCGGATGCCGCGAGCATCACGCCTCCCCCGCCTCGTTACCACAGCCACCGCAGACACCGAAGAGCGCCACGTGGCCCATATCGACCAGAAACGACTTGCGCTCCTGCAGGAGCTGCGCCAGGCCGGAGAGCTCGTCGGCCGGGACGTCGTCGACGTCACCGCAGGCCCGGCAGACCAGGTGCACGTGCAGCTCGTCGCTGACCTTGTGATAGGTCGGCGGTCCGTGCGACAGGTGCGCGTGGGTGATCAGGCCCAGTTCCTCGAGCAGCTCCAGGGTGCGATAGACGGTGGTGATATTCACACCGGCCGCGGTCCGGGCCACCTCGGCGTGCACCTGGTCCGGGGTCGCGTGCCCCAGCTTGTAGACAGCCTGCAGGACCAACTGGCGCTGCGCGGTCAGCCGCAGGCCACGGGCGCGCAGCTGGTCGGCGAGCTCCGGCGGCGTCACGTGGCCGTTGGTCGGTGCGGGCACGGCTCCCATGCTATGCCGGCGGGCGGCGGGTGCCCGGACGGCGAGCGGGTGGCCACTAGGCTTACCCCCCGTGACCGACCAACGCGTGCTGGCCGTTCTCGGCGCGGGGGTCGTCCCCGCCGACACTCCCGTCCTGCGGGCCGACGATCTGGGGCTCATCCGCGGCGACGGCATCTTCGAGGTCGCCCACGTCCGTGACGGGCGCGCCTGGCTGCTCGACGAGCACCTGGCCCGGCTGGCCCACTCGGCCGCCCGGATGGACCTGACCCTGCCCGCGCCGTCGGCGCTGCGGGACCTCGTCGCCCAGGCGCTGGCGCAGTGGCCGGCCGACGTCGAGGGTGGTGTGCGGCTGGTGGTCACCCGCGGCCCCGAGACCGGCGGCCCCGCCACCGTCTTCGCCACGGTGCTGCCCGTCTCGGCCACGAACCTGCGCGGCCGCCACCACGGCATCCGGGTGCGCACCGCGACGCTGGGCTTCCCGGCGACGCTGCGCTCGGACGCGCCGTGGCTGCTGGGCGGGGCCAAGACGCTCTCCTACGCGGTCAACATGGCCTCGCAGCGCTGGGCGCAGTCGCAGGGGGCCGACGACCTGCTCTGGATCTCCAGCGACGGATACGCCCTGGAGGCCCCGACGTCCAACCTGGTCTGGCTCGACGGGCAGACGCTGTGCACCGTGCCCGCCGCCACCACCGGCATCCTCGCCGGGATCACCGCCGCGCACCTGTTCGCCCACGCCGGCGAGCTGGGGTGGCGCACCGACACCCGCATGATCGCCCCCGCCGAACTGGCCCGCGTCGACGGCGCCTGGCTCACCTCCTCCCTGCGCGGGATCGCCGCCATCCGGGAGCTGGACGGGGTCGAGCTGCCCTACGACGCCGAGCTGACCGGCCGGATTCGCGCCTTCCTGGGCTTTCCGTGACGGATAGCCTGTACGGGTTGCCACCCGCCAAAGCCCCCCAGGCGTACCGGTCGGCTTCCTAGTCTGGGCGCAACACGCGCCGGACAAAGGAGGGCGCCATGTACGCCGCGGACATCGGGTTCTCGTTCACGAACCTGCTCGGCAACGTGGTCAGCGTCGCCGTCAAGGTCGTGATCTTCCTTCTGATCATGGCCCTCGGCTGGATCGTGGCCCGATGGATCCGCTCCGCGCTGGGTCGGCTGCTGCACCGCGTCGGCTTCGACCGCGCCGCCCACCGTGGCGGCCTGGACCGGTTGCTCGGCAACTACTCCGCCAGCGACATCACGGCCCAGGTCGTGATGTACGCCTTCCTGCTGTTCGTGCTGCAACTGGCGTTCGGCATCTTCGGCACCAACAGCGTCAGCGACCTCATCAGCCGGCTCATCGCGTGGCTGCCGCGCCTGTTCGCCGCGGTGATCATCGTCGTGGTCGCGGCGGCGATCGCGGGCTGGGCCCGCCAGGTCATCACCGGCGCGATCGGTGGGCTGAGCTACGGCCGGGCGCTCGCCACCGCCGCGCAGGCCGGGGTGCTGCTGCTGGGCATCTTCGCCGCGCTCGGCCAGATCGGCGTCGCGACCTCGGTCATCGGACCCGTGCTCTGGACCATCCTGGCGACCATCGCGGGCATCGCCATCGTCGGCCTGGGCGGCGGCCTCATCAAACCGATGCAGCACCGCTGGGAGCGCATCCTCAACCGGGCCGAGTCCGAGACGTCGGCGGCGGCGGATCACGTGCGCGCCAACCGGGGCGCCCGCCCGCAGGACCGCGACGTCAACCAGCCCGCCGCCTTCGGGCAGCCCGCCTATCCCAGCGACCGCGGCGACTACGTCAAGCCGCCCGCCGACGCGCGTGGCAGCTATGCCAGTCCGCCCGCGGACGCGCGCGGGGACGGCGAGCAGCAGACCCGACCACTGCCGACGGGCAGTGACGAGGAGTAGGTCAGCCCGCGATCCGCGCCAACCGGGCGGCGAGATGGTTGGTCATCGGCACACCGACCGCCGCCATGTCCTGCGCGTAGAGCAGGTCCCGGTCCACGATGCCGTACAGGCGTTGGCCGGCGGTGACCTCCTTGGCCGTCGCGGTGCGCAGCACGGCGTCGGTGGACAGTTCGAGCTTCACGCCCTCGATCCGTCCGATGTAGACCTCCACGATGCCGGTCGGGGTGCAGTAGATGGCCTCGATCTCCTCCGTGGCGACGCCGTCGGGGCCCACCACGGGACGCCACCAGCCCACCTCGCGCCCGCCCGGCCGGATCGGCTCGCCCTCCGGCGTCACCAACCATGCCCGCGACTCGTACGACAGGAACCCGCGCCCGTCGTGGCTGATCCGAATCTCCTGCGCGAACTCAAAAGGTTCGATGGTTGGATATTCGCCCCGGCCCCGGCCCCGCCACACCCCGATGAAGGGCAGCAGCTTGTTCAGCGACTTGTGCAGCGGTGGGCCGACCCGCAGGTCGTGCGAGTCCTCGAACGGGTAGTCACCCGGATCGGGAGCGTCCAGATAGGACGGACGAGGCCCGGTCACGCCCCCACCCCCCGGTTGTGCTCGCCCCGGTCGTCGGAGCCGGCCGGAACCGCGCCGACCCGCACGCCCAGAAAGACCAGGGCGCCCGCCAAGAGTCCGAAGGCCGCCACCAGCAGGCTGACGAAGCCGATCTCGGTCACCATCGGGCTAGTCTAGGACCCGCCCGCGCGGGTTGATCGGCAACCGAGAACGACACCCCGTGTCTGTCTTCCCCGTCCCAGGGAGGTTCCCCATGGCAGCTCGGTCCCTCGTGGTGAAGGTGACGGCCGGCGCCGACGGCAAGGAGCGCTGCGCCCAGGCCTTCACGGTCGCGGCGACCGCGGCGGCCTCCGGCGTGCCGGTGTCGCTCTGGCTCACCGGCGAGTCCTCCTGGTTCGCCCTGCCGGGCCGGGCCGAGACCTTCGAGTTGCCGCACTCGGCGCCGCTGCAGGACCTGCTCGCCGGTGTGCTGGAGGCGGGCACGGTGACGCTCTGCACGCAGTGCGCGGCCCGCCGCAACATCCACGCCGGCGACGTCATCGAGGGGATCCGGATCGCCGGCGCGGCCGCGTTCGTCGAGGAGGCCATGGCCGACGGAGCCCAGGTGCTGATCTACTGAGGACGACCCCGCGCCGGTTCGTCAACCACAGACGCCGGTGACCGTCACCGCGATCGCGTCCTCGTGGGCGCGGACCGCCACCTGCGCCTGCGGGGTGAGATACCCGTAGAGGGCCGCGGTGCTGACCACCGTGGTCGCGTCGGGCAGGGCGGCCACCGGCCCGGCGAGCAGGGCATCCAGGTCACCGGGCGGCGGGCCGGGCAGGGCGAACTCCCGGGTGCCGGTGGTGCCGCCCTCCGGGCAGGCCACCGCGGCCGACCGAGACTCCTCGGCGGCGACCCCCAGCGTCGCGAACACGGGCGCCGCCGGATCGACCGGCACCGGGACCTCCGCGTCCGCGGTGTCGATCGAGTCGCCGGCGGGACGGCAGTCGCCGGTGTCGGCGACGAACCGGACCTCACCGGGGGCGACCACCGCGCCGGTCACCAGCACCCAGTAGCCGGCGTCCGCGACGAGCCGGGGCGCGTTCTCGGAGCCGCGCACCTGGGCGGCATAGGCCGGCGGCAGGGCCGCGGCGACCTGGCCCAGAAGCTGCGCTTCGGTGCCGGGCACGACGACGGCGGTGAGGCTGCGCCGGTATCGCTCACCCGCGCGGAAGACCGTCACGTCACAGGGGCCGACGCGCTCGAACGGCCCGACCGCGACCACGGCGGGCACGATGGTCACGCTGCCGGTCGCGGCGGCGCTCGCCACCCGCGCGATGGCCTCGTCCACCACCGGCCGCGCCCGCGCGACCGTGGTCTGCTCCCGATCGGTCGGTGCGCCGTCGACGACGGCGTAGACGGCGGCGGCCGTGAGCAGCACGATCCAGCCACCCACCAGGATCCACATCCACCGGCGGGGCAGGGTCGGGTTCTCCGGGCGGACGGGCGGGGGGCTGACGGTCACCGGCTCATCCTGGCAAACCCGTGCACCGCGGCCCTCGCCCGGTGCAGACACGACGGGCCACCGCCGCCACGAGGGCGGACGGTGACCCGTCGTCACGCGAACGGAGCCGAGCGCTCCGTCACTGCTGTTCAGGCCGCGGTGACCGCGACCGACACCGCGGTGATCCCGCGGTCGGCCGTGACCTCGGCGTCCCCGTTGCCGGCACGCGAGAGCGCCCGCAGCGTCCACGTGCCCGGCGCGGCGAAGAAGCGGAACTGGCCCGCCGGCGAGGTCACCACCTCGGCGGTGAACTCGCCGGTGGCGTCGAGCAACCGCACGTAGGCGCCCGGTACCGGCTCGCCACCGTCGGCGGTGACCACTCCGGTGATCACCGTCTCCTGCTCCAGGTCGACGCTCGCCGGCAGCGCGGCGCTCTGGTCCGGCGCGCCGCAGCCGAGTGTGCTCTGGGACATGGTGTTCCCTCCCCGCTTCGGGTCTAGACCGTGCCGGGCTCGTCGCCGAGCACGACCGGCACGCCCACCAGCGACCCGTACTCGGTCCACGAGCCGTCGTAGTTCTTCACGTCCTGGTGGCCGAGCAGCTCACGCAGCACGAACCAGGTGTGCGACGAGCGCTCGCCGATGCGGCAGTAGGCGATGGTGGACTTCGACCCGTCCAGGCCAGCCGCCCCGTAGAGCGCGCGCAGCTCCTC
>Ga0164243_10005782_pt1 | contig 18845 bp, 18 predicted proteins | sample OricompcompostOP_FD_108781 | JGI IMG/M metagenome (GOLD analysis project Ga0164243, IMG submission 108781) | Organic Plus compost microbial communities from Emeryville, California, USA - Original compost - Organic plus compost (OP) | ecosystem: Engineered > Solid waste > Mixed feedstock >... | reverse complement strand
GCTCAGGTGCCGCCGCGGATCATTCGTAATGCCGCGCCGGTCGCCTGGGTGATCGGCCTGCTGCTGCTGCTCGCGGTGATGTTTCAGGGCGACATCGCGATGGGCGCACAGCGCTGGCTCGACCTCGGCTTCGTGCGCTTCCAGCCTTCGGAAATCATGAAGCTCGCCGTGCCACTGGCCTGCGCGTGGTTCCTGCATGACCGTCCGCTGCCACCGAGTTTGAGCACGCTGCTGGTGCTGGCACTCGGCATCGGCATCCCGACCCTGCTGATCGCCGAGCAACCCGACCTCGGCACGTCGCTGCTGGTCGCCGCTGGCGGCGGCATGGTCGTGTTGCTGGCGGGTCTGCAGATCAAATACATCCTGTCCGTGGTCGGTCTGCTCGTACCGGTGGCCATCGGCGCGTGGCATTTCCTGCTGCACGATTATCAAAAGCAACGTGTGCTCACCTTCCTCGATCCGCAAAACGATCCGCTCGGCTCGGGCTATCACATCATCCAGTCGCAGATCGCGATCGGCTCGGGCGGTGTGTTCGGCAAGGGCTATCTCAACGGCAGCCAGGCCCAGCTGGAATTCCTGCCGGAGCGCTCGACGGACTTCATTTTCGCGGTGATCGGCGAGGAATGGGGCCTGATCGGCCTCGTGACCGTCATTCTGTTGTTCATGTTCGTGATCGGTCGCGCTCTGTATCTGGCCGCGACTGCACACGACACGTTCTCGCGGCTGGCTTCAGGCAGTCTGGCGCTGACGTTCTGCGTGTATGTCTTCGTCAACACCGGCATGGTCACCGGGCTGCTGCCCGTGGTCGGCGTGCCGTTGCCTTTCGTCAGCTATGGCGGAACTGCGATGGTGACCCTCATGGCCGGTTTCGGTATTCTCATGTCCTTGTGCGCGAAGCGGAAACTGGTGAGCCGTTGAGATTGAACCTGCTGTCCCTGACCCCGCTGCTCCTGTCCACTGTCGCGCTGCCTGCGCTGGCCTTCGACACCAAGCGCCCCGAAGTCCGCTCCTTCATCGAAACCATGACGCGCGAGCACGGCTTCGAGAAAGCCAGGCTCGAAGCCCTGCTGAAGAGTGCCGAGACCAAACAACCGATTCTCGATGCCATCAGCCGGCCCGCCGAGCGCGTGGTGCCGTGGCATGAATATCGCGATCGTTTCCTCACCGAGAGGCGCATCAATCAAGGCGCCGACTTCTGGCTGAGCCACGGCGAAAAGCTCAAGCAGATCTCCGACCCGCAGCTGGCGGACGTCGTGGTGGGCATCCTCGGCGTGGAGACTTCCTTCGGACGCATCACCGGGCGCTACAAAGTGCTCGATGCGCTGGTGACGCTCGGCTTCGATTACCCGCCGCGTGGCGAGTTCTTCCTCGGCGAGCTGCGGGAATTCCTGTTGCTGTCGCGCGAGGAGAAAGTCGATCCGGCGACCGTGCTGGGCTCGTATGCAGGCGCGATGGGCGCGGCGCAGTTCATCTCCTCCAGCTATCGCAGGTGGGCGGTGGACGGCGACGGCGACGGTCATCGCGATCTGTGGAACAGCTGGGACGACGTGATCGGCTCGATCGCCAATTATCTGTCCCAGCATGGCTGGGTGAACGGCCAGCAGGTGGTCGTGGACGCGACCCTGAAGGACCCGGACCTGTCGCGATTCGACATCAAGTTGGCTTTGAACGAGACCGTGCAATCATTACGCGACAAGGGCGTGAAGTTCGAGACCGAGCTGCCCCCGGACGCGCCTGCCATGCTGGTCGTCGGCCAGGGCAGGGACGGTCCGCTGTATCGCGTCGGTTTCAACAACTTCTACGTGATCACCCGCTATAACCGCAGTCCGATGTATGCCATGGCAGTACACGATCTGGGCGAGGCCATTCAGAACTTCATGAGGGACACCGAGAGATGAGGACGCGGGCGTGGCGATCCTCGACAGCGAACTGGCTTGCTCTCACACTGGCATCGGTCCTGGCCGGCTGCTCGGCGCCGTCGGTGATCCAGCCGCCCAAACATCCGCCGCTGCCGCCGCCCTCGCCCATCCCGGCGGACATAGCAAACATTCCCGATCCGGTGCCTCGCGCCGAGCCCAAGTCGGCTCGCGGCAATCCGGCTTTCTACGATGTGCTCGGCAAGCGCTACTTCGTGATGGACAGCGCCGAGGGCTATGTCGAGCGGGGCGTCGCCTCCTGGTACGGTCCGGGCTTCCATGCGGCGAGCACCTCCAACGGCGAGCGCTACGACATGTACGCCATGAGCGGGGCTCACAAGACCCTGCCGCTGCCGGCCTATGTGCAAGTCACCAACCTGAGCAATGGCAAAAGCGTCGTGGTGCGCCTGAACGATCGTGGCCCGTTCAAGGAAGGTCGCATCATCGACCTTTCCTACACTGCGGCCGCCAAGCTCGACATGATCAAGGCTGGCACCGCGTTCGTCGAAGTGCGCGCGCTCACGCCGATGGAAAAAGCCTCTCCGCCCCCGGCACCGCCCGCCACCTCGGAGTTGTATATACAGGCTGGCGCGTTCGCCACCGAGGCCAACGCCACCAAGCTGCTCGGGCAGCTGCATTCCAAAGGCGTCGACAACGCCTTCGTGCGTCAGGATCAGGTGGAGGGCAAGACGCTGTACCGCGTGCGCGTCGGTCCGATTCCGAGCGTGAACCAATTCGATAAAGTGGTGCAGCGTCTGCGCATGCTGGGCTTCCCTGACGCCCGCCTAGCCGCCAATTGATCCATTCCAGGCAGCGCCGTGCCCATGCTTGCTGGGCGCGGGCTTGCCACAATTTGCCTACTTTCCCGGCGATGCGATGGGTAGAATCCGCCCGCCTCGCCGCTCCTCGATGTCACCATGCCCGCAAGCAAGCCCGCCGCTGTGTTGAGATTCACTGCACCGATGGTGCTCGCCTTGTCACTGGTCGGTTGTTCAGACTCTGGCGCGCCGGCCATCGAGGGAGCCAGCGCCGCGCCGCTGTCCGATACCACAGCAGATAGCGCTGCTCCTGTCATCGAGCCACCGCCTGTCCCGGCGCCGCCTCAGGTGCAGGCGCGCGGTTTCATCCTGCTGGATTACGCCAGCGGCCAGACACTCGCGGCCAACAATGAGCACGAGCGTCTCGAGCCCGCCAGCCTCACCAAGCTGATGTCTGCTTATGTAGTGTTTCATGCGCTCAAGGAGGGGCGCATCAAGATGACGGACCTGGTGACGATCAGTGCGTACGCGCGCTCGCAGGATGGTTCGCGCATGTTCGTCGACGTGGGCACACAGGTGAGCGTGGAGAATCTGATTCAAGGGATGATCGTGCAGTCGGGCAACGACGCGACCGTGGCGCTCGCCGAATACATCGCCGGCAGCGAACCGGCGTTCGTCGATCTGATGAATCGCCATGCGCAGCAGCTCGGCATGACGAGCACGCATTTCCAGAACAGTCCGGGCCTGCCCGCCCCCGAGCACTACACGACGGCTCACGACATCGCCGTGCTGTCGCGTGCGCTGATCAGGGAGTATCCGGAGCACTACAGGTTCTATTCGCAGCGCCAGTTCACCTGGAACAAGATCACGCAGCCGAATCGTAACGGTCTGCTGAGGCGCGATCCGTCCGTCGACGGCTTGAAGACCGGCCACACAGGCTCGGCCGGCTACTGCCTCGTTTCCTCCGCGCGCCGTGACGGCATGCGCCTGGTCTCGGTGGTGATGGGCTCGCCCTCGGTGCGTGCGCGTGAAGATGCGAGCTCCGCGCTGCTCAACTATGGCTTCAACTTCTATCAGACGCGCCAGCTGTACGCGAACAAGTCGCCGGTCGCGACCGTGAAGGTCTGGATGGGTGCACTGAACGAAGTACCGCTCAGCGTCGTCGACGACATCTACACCACCGTGCCACGCGGCCAGGAAAACATGCTGGCCGCCGCCGCGGAAGTACCCGATCCGCTGCTTGCACCGCTGTCGCCCGGCAAAGCTGCCGGGCAGCTGCGCATCACCTTGGGCGACAAGGTCATTGGCACGTACCCGCTGCATCCGGCCACCGAAGTGGCGGAAGCTGGTATCTTCGGCCGCATGGTCGACAACGTTAAGCTCTGGATGAAGTAACACACCCACATGCCTGACCCATTGCCGCAGTGCTATCTCAACGGCGAGTACCTGGCACTGCGCGATGCTCGAATCTCGCCGCTCGACCGGGGTTTCCTGTTCGGTGACAGCGTCTACGAAGTGCTGCCGGTGTTCGGCGGCCGGATGTTTCTTTTTCAGGAGCACTTCGACCGCCTGGCCCGCAGCCTGCGTGAGATCCGTATCGACAATCCGCACACTCACGCACAGTGGCGGGCAATTCTCGATGAGCTGATCGCTCGCAATGGGAGCGGCGGCGATTCATACATCTACGTGCAGGTGAGCCGCGGCATGGAGTACGGCCGCAATCACGCATTCCCTGCTGTGGTCAAACCAACTGTCTTCGCCATGGCTTCGCCTCTGCCCGTCTTCACCGAAGCTCAGCGCGCCGCCGGCTTGTCCGCGATCACGGTGGAAGATTTCCGCTGGGGTCGATGTGACATCAAGAGCACCGCGCTGCTCGCGAATGTCCTGATGAAGCAGCAAGCCGTGGACGCGGGCGCCAACGAAGCGCTCATCGTGCGCGATGGCGAAGTGCTGGAAGGCTCGTCGACGAGCGTATTCATCGTGAAGGGCGGTGTGCTGATTACGCCCCCGAACGGTCATCGTATTCTGCCGGGCACGACTCGCAATGCGGCCCTGTCGCTCGCGACCGATCTCATGCCAGTGCAGATCCGGAGTATTTCGCTCGAAGAATTGCGAGCCGCGGATGAGGTCTGGATCTCCGCCGCGACTCGCGATGTGCTACCGGTGACGCGTGTCGACGGTGCGCCGATCGGCTCCGGCCGTCCTGGCCCTGCGTGGCTGCGCATGGCGGAGGCTTTCGTCCAGCTCCGCCAGCAACAGGCTGACATGCCGGCCGACCCGCCCACGCCGTGAATTGCGGCTTGACTTACCGCCGCCCTGGCCGCATATCGAGTTCCCATGAGCGACAGCAGCACCCCGAAGGACACCCTGTTCGAGTTCCCCTGTGACTTTCCGCTGAAGGTCATGGGCCGTCGCACCGACGACTTTCGCAGCATCGTGCTGGGCATCGTGCAGAAGCACGCCGGTCCGATCGAGCCCGACAACATCGAAGAGCGTCCCAGCAGCAGCGGCAGCTACCTGAGCCTGACGTGCACCTTCACGGCACAGAGCAAACAACAGCTGGATGATCTGTACCGCGAGCTCACCGCGCACGAGCGAGTGATGGTGGTGCTGTAACGCGAGCGGTCAATCCGCTGCGACGCGAATCACGACCTTCCCCGTCGAACGCCGCGTATTCAAAACATCGAGCGCTTCCGTGAAGCGCTCCAGCCCTTGCAGTTCCGTGACGTGCGGCTCGATCTTGCCGCTCTCGAACAGATCGAACAGCGCTTTCAGATTGGACGCGTGCAGCGCCGGCTCCTTGCGCGTGTGGGCGCCCCAGAAGACCCCCACGAGCGAGCAGCCTTTGAGCAGCGGCAGATTCATCGGGATCGACGGAATCCGGCCCCCGGCGAAGCCGATCACCAGATAACGGCCGTTCCAGGCCATCGAGCGCACCACCTGCTCGGCGAAGTCCGCACCCACCGGGTCGTACGCGACGTCGATGCCCCGGTTGTCCGTGAACTCCATTACTTTCGCCTTGATCGTGTCCTGCGTGTAGTTGAATACCGCGTCCGCGCCATGACGCTTCGCCAGCTCCAGCTTCTCCGGCGTGCTCGCCGCCGCCAGCACCCGAGCACCAAACGCCTTGCCGATTTCGATCGCCGTCAGGCCCACGCCGCCCGCCGCGCCCAACACCAGCAATGTTTCTCCCGGCTGGATGTTTGCTCGCTGCACGAGTGCGTGATACGTGGTGCCGTAGTTGACGAGAAAGCCCGCCGCGGCGGCCATGCTCATCGACGCAGGCAATGGAATGAGCGCATGTGAAGGCGCGATGCATTCTTCAGCCAGCCCGCCCTGCCCGACCATCGCCAGCACTCTCGCGCCCGGCTCGAGATCGGTGACATCGGCGGCAACTTCGGTGATGACTCCGGCGAGTTCAGTGCCGGGGGTGTACGGCACTTCCGGTTTGACCTGATATTTGCCCGCGACCATCAGCGCGTCGGGAAATCCGAAACCCACTGCGTGCACGCGGATGCGAACGTGCCCGGGCTGCAATGCCGGCGCGGCAATCTCTTTTACGGAAAGATCAGGAGGCGGCCCATAGCTGCTTAGGACGACTGCTCGCATGACGGAACCTTCGCATGTTGGCTCGCTAGCCGACGCTCGGCGTCAGCTGCAACGATGCAAGCAGTCGCGGCGCCAGTGCATCCGCAACTTCCTGCACACTTGCGTTCACGCCCAGCGAGCGCAGATCCGTGACTTCCAGGCCACGATAGCCGCAGGGATTGATGCGCTGGAACGGCTGCAGATCCATCGCAACGTTGAACGCCAGGCCATGATAGCTGCTGCCGCGGCGGATCCGCAGCCCGATGCTGGCAACTTTACGTCCGTTGACATACACACCGGGCGCCTCGCGTTTCGCGACTGCCGCGATGTTCCACGATGCGAGCAGATCGATGATCGCATTCTCCAGTGCCATCACCATCTGCCGCACGCCGAGCCCCGCTCTTCTCACATCGAGCAAGGGATAGACGACCAGCTGTCCCGGCCCGTGATACGTCACCTGTCCGCCGCGATCGATCTGCACGACGGGAATATCGCCGGGCGCGAGCAGATGCTCCGGCGCGGCATTCATGCCGAGCGTGAATACCGGAGGATGTTCGAGAAACCAGATCTCGTCGGGCGTGCTGGCGTTGCGCTCGTTGGTGAACGTTTGCATGGCCCGCCAGGTGGGCTCGTACTCGACGCGGCCCAGCCAGCGGATGAGTGGCTGGGCGTCAGGCGTTGAAGATTGGTCTGGAAGGGACACAGCGTTGGACGAAGGCATCACTGCAGGCAAGAGCCGCAACCACTAGCTGCCAACGGCCGGCTTCAGCCCCGCATTGTTTCTTTCCAATGCACGCTCCGCGCGATAGCTGGATCGCACCAGCGGACCGGACACGCATTCGAGGAAGCCTTTGGCCAGCGCCCACTCGCGATAGCGCTCGAACTCGGCGGGCGTGACCCAGCGCTCGATGGCGAGATGGTTCGGGGTCGGGCGCAGATATTGGCCCAGCGTGAGAATATCGACGCCGACCGCGCGCATGTCGTCCATTGCGGTCGCGATCTCTTCGTCGGTCTCGCCGAGGCCGAGCATCAGGCTCGTCTTGGTGAGCACGTCGGGACGGAAGCGCTTGGCGTGCCCGAGCACCGCCAGGGTCTGTTCGTAGCTGGCGCGCGGATCACGCACCGGATGAGTGAGACGACGCACGGTCTCGACGTTCTGTGCGAACACTTCGAGACCGCTCGCGACCACGGTTTCGACATCGGCCAGCACGCCCTGGAAATCCGGCGTCAACGCTTCCACGGCGGTGTTCGGATTGAGACGTTTGATCTCCCGCACGCACGCCGCGAAGTGGCCCGCGCCGCCATCGGGCAGATCGTCGCGATTGACCGAGGTCAGCACCACGTACTTGAGCTTCATCAGCTGCACGGTGCGGGCGCTGTTGGCCGGCTCTTCGGCATCCAGCCAGCCGTGCGGGTTGCCGGTATCGACCGAGCAGAAACGGCAGGTGCGCGTGCAAACGGCGCCCATGAGCATGATGGTGGCGGTGCCGGCATTCCAGCACTCGCCGATGTTCGGGCACTTGGCTTCTTCGCAGACGGTCGCGAGCCGGTGCTCCTTGACCGTGCTCTTGACGGCGTCGAAGGCCCGGCCGGCCGGCATCGGGGCGCGCAGCCAGGTCGGCTTGCGGCCGAACTCGATGGGAGCGGCCTGGGAGGACGCCTTGATGCCGTCCTTGATCGCATTGAAGCCCTGCGGCGTGCGGTACTTGTCGCCGCTGCGGACGATGGGGATGCCTTTGAATTCGCTCACTTCGGGCTCGCTCACGGACGCGAGATGGGGGCTCGCGGCCCGAATTCTAGCTGAAAACGAAAAGGCCCGGCTTTCGGCCGGGCCTTTTGCATTACCTCAGCGGTCAGCTCAGGCGCTCTGGGTGCGGATGACCCACAGCTCGCCCAGGTCCTTGAACTTGCCGCCGGCCTTCTTGAAGGCCTCGCGAGCCTGTTCCTTCTGACCCTTCTTCAGGTACGCCCGGCCGAGGCTGATCTGGGCTTCGTCGGGATCGGTCACGCCGCCCTTGGCGATGCCCTTCTCGAGCGCGGCAATGGCCTTGTCGACTTCGCCGTAGCTCAGGTACGCCTGACCCAGACCGACCAGCACCTGGCCCGTGCCGGCCTTGTCGGCTTCGGCCTGCTGCTGAGCCAGCGTCTTCTTGTCCAGATCGGACTGCTTGGTGGCGCTGGCCATCAGGCGGTCATAACGACCCTGCTCGGTCTTGTCGGCGACCTTCAGCACGCCGGTGTCCATGCCCTTCTGCATGGCAGCCTGGGCTTCGCCCGGGACGCCGGCATCGATCGAGAGCTGGGCCATTTCGACGTAGTCGCCCTTGTCCTTCAGGATGCCCACGTCGTTCATCAGGCGGTAATAGCCGAGCGCGATGCGGTCACCGCTCTCCTTGCGGCGATAGATGTCGAGCAGGTTTTCCCAATATTCGGGTTTCGGATAGTAACGGACCATCGTCTTGAGCGCTTCGCCGATGCCGTTCTTGTCCTGCGGCTCCATCTTGAAATAGGAGCTCATGACGATCTGGATCCAGTTCTCGTCGGGCTTGCGGCCGGCCTTCTCGGCATTGTTGACCACTTTCTTCATGGTCTCGGCGGCGTTCTTGTAGTCGTTCAGCAGATACTGCGACTGACCCAGCAGGATGCCCATGTCCTCGGTGTTGGGGTGCTTGTCCAGCCACTTCTTGGACCACTGCGCGGCCTTGCCGTAATCCTTCATCTGGAAGTACAGCTGGGCGACGGTCTTGGTGCGGTCGTCGACCTGGTCGGCCGGCATCAGCCCGGAGTTCAGCATGCGCTCGAACACCGGCGCGGCTTCGCCGAACTTCTTCTGCTGGATCAGCACGAAGCCCATGAATTCATCGATCTGGTAGGCCTCGAACGGGGTCTTCTTCTCGACCGCGGCGGCCTTCTTGATCTCGGCGAGCGCGGTGTCCCACTGCTTCTTCTGCATCGCCTCCTGGGCGGCCTTGAGCGGCACGGCGACGGCCTTGGTGGTGATCTTGTTCTGCTGCTCGGCGGCCTGCGCCGTGGGAGCCAGCAAGGTCACCGCGGGAACCACGGCTCCCAAGGCCAGAGAAATCGCAACGGCAATACTTCGTACTCGAGTCATATGGTTTCCCGATCTATAACAAAAGGGCGCGAATCGACCCACAGCACTCATTCGTTCAATCGTTCGACATGGTGCTGCAACCATTCGTCTTTATGACCTCGGTCCCGGCCATAAATTCGCTGACCACCGCATCCTTGCGGCCGTAAAGCTATCGAAATGTGTGAGTCGTCGACTACAACGGTCGGCGGCGGGGATTGTTTCGACGCCCGCCGCCACCGGAAGCTCAATTCGACGGCATCGCCCGGCCGGGCTGAACCCCGGCTGAACGATCCCGGGTTTTTTCAATTATTCGCCCAGGAACTGCTCGTTGCCGACGAAGCCGATGCGCTGCATGCCATTGCGCTGGGCCAATGCCAGCACCTTGGCCACCGTATCGTAATTCGCGCGGCGCTCCGGACGCACGTGCAGCTCGGGCTGCGGGTTCTTGGCCGCTTCAGCGCGGAAATAGCCTTCCAGCTGATCCAGCTGCACCAGCGAGCCGTTCCACACCACGCTGCCGTCCCAATCGATATCGATCCGGATCGGCTCCTGAACCACTTCGGTCGGGGGCGGATTGCTCTTGGACTGGGGCATGTCCAGCTTCACCGCGTGCGTCATCACCGGCAGGGTGATGATGAACATGATCAGCAGCACCAACATGACGTCGATCAACGGCGTCGTGTTGATGTCCATCATGGGTTCGTCTGCACCGCCGCCGCCTACACTCATTGCCATGGCAAATACCTCTTCTGTCGTAGCGCGGGACTAGCGCGAGTTCGCGCCCGGCTCGGTGATGAATCCGACTTTCTGAATGCCGGCGCGTTGCGCGGTCAGAATGACCCGGCCCACGTACTCGTAGCGAGTCGCCTGGTCGGCACGGACGTGCACTTCCGGCTGCGGATTCTGCACGGCTGCAGCCTTCAGGCGCTCGAGCAGCGCGGTCGTGTCCGGCATCAGGGTCTGGCTCCAGAAGATCTGGCCGTCTTTGTTCACCGCGATGGTGATGTTTTCCGGCGCGGTCTTGGTCGCCTCGTTACGGACCTTGGGCAACTCCACCGGGACGGTATGCGTGATCACCGGGATGGTGATCATGAACACGATCAGCAGCACCAACATGACGTCGACCAGCGGCGTCGTGTTGATCTCGGACATGGCCTTGTCGTCGCCATCCGACGCAGGCGGAGCAAACATGCCTTCAAATGAACTCATAACAACATGCTCCGATAAAGAAAGGCCCCGGTTCCGGATTGTCGAGCAATCAGGCGCCCGGGGCCGTTCGCATTACTTGCGGGTGACCGCAGCGGCAGGAGCAGCGGCCGGAGCGCGGCCAGCAGCGGCCGGCAGCGGACCGGATTCGACGCGGGCGCCGCTCACCAGGTAGGCGTGCAGGTCCGAGGCGAAGTAACGCAGCTTCTCGATGATGTCCTTGTTGCGGCCCAGGAGCCAGTTGTAGCCCCACACGGCCGGCACGGCGACGAACAGACCGATGGCGGTCATGATCAGCGCTTCACCGATCGGGCCGGCGGTCTTGTCGAGCGACGCCTGACCGGCGAGGGAGATCTGGATCAGCGCGTTGTAGATACCCCACACCGTACCGAACAGACCGACGAACGGAGCGGTCGAGCCGGTGGTGGCCAGAATCGACAGGCCGGTGTTCAGACGCTTGGAGATGGAGTCGACGGTGCGGTACAGCGACGCGGTGATCCACTCGTGCAGCGGGATCTGGTCGGTCAGGCGGCCTTCGTGATGCTGGGCGGCGCGCAGGCCGTCTTCCACCATCATGCGGAACGCGTTGTCCTTGCCGGTGAGCTTGGCGGCGCCGTCACGGATGTTGCCGGCGGTCCAGAAGCCCTTCTCGACATCCTTGTATTGCTTGAGCAGACGGCGCTGGTCCCATGCCTTGGTGAGAATGATGTACCAGGAGGCAAGCGACAGGATCACCATGATGATCAACGTGCCGTGCGCGACGACCCCACCCTGCTCCCAGAGTGCTTTTAGGCCGAAGGGGTTTTCGACGTTTTCGGTGTTCGGAGCCATGGAACGATGTCCTCTACGATTAAATCAATGACCTGAATCAGTGGGTGGAGTCTTGCCGTCTACCGGGCCCGCTCGTAGCGGGCCCTTATGTCACGCGTTTCCCGCGCCTCAGTCCGTGAGTTTGAATGTGACGGCGAACTGCCCCCACATCGGAACCGGTTTGCCATTCTCGGTACCGGGCACCAGGCGCCAGGACCGCTTCACTTCGCGCACCGCCGCTTCGTCCAGGCGGGGGAAACCGCTCGACTGCTTCACTCTGGCTTCGCCGACGCGGCCGTTCTCGAGCACATAGACCTCGAGGATGACCGTGCCCGCCTCGCCAGCTCGGCGCGAAGAAGGTGGATATTCGGGCTGCGTCAGCGGACGGCGCGAATCGGACTTCGGCGCGGTGCGCTGGACCGGAGCCGGCGCGGGCGCGGCTACCGGCGGCGGCGCCGTCGGCCTGACGTTGGTGGTCTGCTGGATCGCGTTGGTCGGCGGCGCGTCCGGCGTGATCGCGATGTCGATCTCCGGCGGCGGCACGAACGGCGGCGGCGTTTCGATCTTCGGCGGCGGCGGCGGCGGCGGCTCGTCCTGCTTCGGCGCCTCTTCGATCATGCGGGTCTCGATCGGGCCGAGCACCACGTCGATGATCTGGTGGGACAGACCGGAGTTCAGCAGCCAGAACATCCCGATATGCAATCCAATGATGATCGCGAGGACGAGACCGCGGCGGGTGAAAAACGAACTGTCCGTGGCTGGTGCGTAGGGCATGCTTTGCAGCTCAACAAAAATAAGACACGGGGCTCAAGGCTCAACCCCGCATAGTTAGTGCGCAACCGTTAGTGGTCGTTCGATGCGTATGCTCATTCGGCATACAACCCCCGTTTCTACCGGCCTTCGCGTGCGCGTCCCCTTCCGGGATGGCCGGAATGAAGTCCGTAAATTCCGTATTGACGCTTTGTCCTACAGACCGCAGAAACGGCGGGCAAGGTATAAAGTTTCTGCGAGGAAGGCAAGCACTCCGAAACAGAATCTACCTACCTGTAAACTAACTTTGCTGATAAGAAACGCGCTCCCAAATCCCCCGCGCACCATTCACGTGCCAGCTGCCGAAGCCGTTGCAGCACCGCTGTGCATACAGTTTCGGACGGCACTCGACAGATTGGCAACGATTACCGTAGTCGATTGTTCCACTCGATCATGAACGGACGCGGCCGCTGTCACATTCGCCGTCAAGAACAACATTTACAGACAGCGTGCGCAACGAATAGTTACGCCGAGCCGCGATTTAAAGCGAATTCGATGGGGATCAGCACCAGCGCGCGCCGTGGCTCGCCGTCTTCCACGTAGGGCCGGAAGGCCGCACGCGCTACGGCTTCGCGGGCCGCATCGTCGAGTCGCGAGTGGCCGCTGGACGTTTCTATTTCGATACTGCACGCCGCGCCCTGCTCATCGATCAGCACTCGTAACACCACCACTCCCTGCTCTCGCAGGCGTCGTGACTGAGGTGGATATCGGGGTGAAGGCTCACGGACATATTCAACCGTCGACACCAGCTTCGGGGTACTGCGGTCGATGGCCTGCGGAGCTGGCGGCGGTGCCGCCTGCACCGGAACGGTGATCGCTCGCGTCGAGGGCGGCGCCTCGGTCGGAAGCTCGATCAGCGGCAGCTCGGGCATCTGCGCGATCGGTTGCGGCGTTACCACGCTGACCTGCGGGAGCTCGGTGCGCGGCGTGGGTTCAGGCTGGGAGATGAAAGTGGCCGTCAGCGGCACTTCCGCAACAGCGAGCCGGATCTGCGGCGCGAACGTGACTGCCACATAGAGGCCGATCGCATGCACGGCGACGATGGTGGCGGCGACACACAGGCGTCGCGAATGATCTTCAGCGAACACGGCAGGCTTCTCGCGCTCGAAAGTTGCTCATCAAGGGGATCGAAGGACCAGCACCGCGATCATGCCCTGGTACATCCTCGGTTGCAAATGAGAACCCTTCTCACCTAAAGTTCGCCCACAAAACGCAGCCCGCCAGCACCGCGCCGTTCCGCGCCGTGTCCGCCAGCCAGACGTCAACAGCATTCTTTAAAAGGGAGACCTCTCGCCATGCGCGACTCGATGTCCGGGCGCCGCTGCACCCTCGCGGCCGCCATCTTCACTGTCCTGCAATCCGCAGCCCCGCAGCTGCATGCCCAGGAGAGCAGGCCGCAACAGCTGCTGCCGAAGATTTCGGTGAAAGCGGACGAAGACTCCGTGAAGACCGAGGTCGCCTCCTCGCCCAAGTATTCGCAGCCGCTGCTCGACACGCCGCAGACCATTCAGGTGATCCCGCAGACGGTGATCCGCGATCGGGCCGCGACCACCCTGCGCGATGTCCTGCGCAACTCGCCGGGCATCACCTTCCAGGCCGGCGAAGGTGGCGGCGGCTTGCCGGGCGATCAGAACTTCTCGATGCGCGGCTCCAGCGCGCGCAACAGCCTGTTCATCGACGGCGTGCGCGATGCCGGCAGCTACACGCGCGACTCGTTCAACTTGCAGCAGGTCGAAGTCATCAAGGGCCCCAATGGCACCATGGCCGGCCGCAGCGCCACCACCGGCGCCATCAATCAAGTCTCGAAGACGCCGCATCAGGGCGACTCCCAGGAGTATTCGCTCGGCTACGGCAGCGACGATTTCAAGCGGGTCACCAGCGACATCAATCTCGGTCTCGGCGACAGCATGGCGTTCCGCCTGAACGCGCTGTACCACGACGCTGAAGTGTCGAACCGCGACGTGGTGGAGAACAAGCGCTGGGGCATCGCGCCGTCGTTCGCGCTCGGCCTCGGCACCGCCACGCGCTTCACCGCCAGCGCGCTGTATGTCGAAGAGGACAACGTTCCCGATTACGGCCTGCCCTGGGGCACGGTCACGCAGAATGGCGTGAGCTATCCGACCGGCGCGTATGAAGCGACGCCGGCCGTCGACCAGAGCAATTTCTACGGCCTGAAGAATTACGACTACGAAGACGTGACGATCAAGAGCGGCACGCTGCAGCTCGAGCACGACTTCAGCAGCAACGTCACGGCACGCAACGTGTTGCGCTATCTGGACAGCGACCGCTCCTCCGCCATCACGGCGCCGCGTCCGCCCAATCGCCAGCTGCAACGTCGCGACATGAACACCGAGAACCTCACCAATCTCACCGACGTGAGCCTCGAGTTCAGCACCGGCGCGATCGAACATACCCTGGTGACCGGTCTGGAACTGGCGCGCGAGAAAACCGAAGGCCGCAACAGCGCGCAGACCGCCAATCAGCCGCAGATCCCCGACTTCTTTCATCCCAATCCGAGCCTGCGGCCGAACGGCCCCATGCCGATCAACAACGGCAACCCCTCGCAGACCGAGATCAAGAGCATTGCCGTGTACGTCGTCGACACGATCAAGCTCACCGACCAGTGGTCGATCACGGCGGGTGTGCGCCGTGATGACGTGGATGTCGATTATGAGCTGCGCAACTTCACCACCCGCGCCGTGACCGAATCGCTGTCGCGCTCGGATGAGGAGATCACCTATCAGGGCGCGGTCACGTTCAAGCCCATCGAGGACGGCACGCTGTATCTCGCCTACGGCACCGGTTTCGACCCGACCGTGGACGCGGGCACCGCCGGCTCGGGCCTGAGCAGCTCGAACACCTCCGCGAACAACGTGAATCTGCCGCCCGAGGAAAGCTCCAATCTGGAAGCCGGCGTGAAATGGGAGCTCTTCAACCGACGGCTCGCGTTGAACGGCGCGGTGTTCCGCACCGAGAAGACCAATCTGCGCACGCGCAATCTCAACACCGATCCGTTCATCCTCGATGGCGAGCAGCGCATCGAGGGTCTGGAGCTGTCCGCCTCGGGCATGATCACCGATGCATGGTCGGTGTTCGCCGGGGCGAGCTTCCTCGATGCGGAGTACAAGATCTCCCGGAACGCGCTCGAGCAGGGCCAGGAGCTGCCGCTGGTGCCGGAAGTCTCCGCCAATGCGTGGACCACCTATGTCCTGCCGTTCGGCCTCACGGTTGGCCTGGGCGTGCAGTACATCGACGACATGGTTCGCTCGCGCAACGCGACGCTCGGCGAGCTGGTGGTCGATGGCGTCACGCTGGTGGATCTGATGGCGAGCTACACCGTCAACGACGTGCTGTCGCTGCGGCTGAATGTGCTCAACCTGGGTGACGAGAAATACGTCGACCGGTTTGGCGGCGGTCACTATGTGCCGGGCGCGGGCCGCTCGGCGCAGCTCACCGCCTTCATCAGCTTCTGAGCTTCGAGGGCCGTCGGCCTTGTGCCGGCGGCCCTCCTCGGCCACCCTTCACGGCTTATGCTGCTCCACGTTCCGAACGTCCTCACCGCCGAGCAGGTCGCCGAATGTCGTCGCCAGCTCGATGCCGCCGACTGGATCGACGGCCGCGTCACCGCCGGTCATCAATCGGCCAAAGCCAAAGACAATGCCCAGTTGCCCGAGGACTCGCCGGTCGCGCGTCAGCTCGGCCAGATGATTCTCTCGGCGCTGGAGCGCAATCCGCTGTTCCTCGCCGGCGCCCTGCCGCTGAAGATCTTTCCGCCCCTGTTCAATCGCTATGCCGGCGGCCAGTCCTTCGGGAATCACGTGGACAACGCCATCCGACAGGTACGCAACACTCCACATCGTGTGCGCACCGACATCTCCGCGACGTTGTTTCTTGCGTCACCGTCCGAGTATGACGGCGGCGAACTGATGATCGACGACACCTACGGCTCGCACAGCGTGAAGCTGCCGGCCGGCGACCTGGTGCTCTACCCTTCCACCAGCCTGCATCGGGTGCAGCCGGTGACGCGGGGCGCACGGCTCGCGTCGTTCTTCTGGATTCAGAGCATGGTGCGCGATGATGGCGAGCGCACCTTGCTGTTCGATCTCGATCTCGCCATTCAGCGGCTCGGCGGCGACGCGCCGGATCATCCGAGCGTGGTGCAGCTCACTGGCATCTATCACAACCTGCTGCGACGCTGGGCCGACGCGTCCTGATCGATCTGCTGCAGCTGCTGAGGCGTGCCGACGTTGTGCCACACGCCGCGAAACAACTCGCCACTCACCCGATTCCTGCGGATCCAGGCGAACATCAGGGGCGCGAGCGGAAACTTTCCAGGCTCGCAGCCGGCGAAGAACTCCGGCCGCAGCACGCCGATATTTGCGTACGTGTAGCGCTCGCCACTGTCGGTGAGCCGTCCGCCTTCCAGGCCGAAATCGCCGCGCTCGTGAAACTCCGGATTCGGCACGACCACGAAGTGGGCCATGTCGCCCGCCGCGAGTTTGTTCGCGACATCGCCGAGCGGATACTCGGTCCACACGTCGCCGCTGACGACCACGAACGGATCGGTGCCTGACGGGCCCGCGAGCAAGGGCAGCGCCTTGAACACTCCCCCGCCGGTTTCCAGAGCGGCGTCGCCTTCGTCGCTGTAATGAATGTGCACGCCGAATTGCGAGCCATCGCCGAGTGCCGCGCGGATCTGCGATCCCAGCCACGCAAGGTTGATGACGATCTCGCGCATCCCCGCGGCGGCCAGCGCCTCGATGTGATACTGGATCATCGGTTTGCCGGCCACGGTCAGCAGCGGCTTGGGCGTGCGGTCGGTGAGCGGACGCATGCGCTCACCCCGTCCGGCCGCGAGAATCATCGCGCGCATGAGAGTGTCCTAGAGCTTCGCCATTGCCGGCACGATGCGCCGTTCGATGAACCCCGCGAGGAAGTCCAGATCGCTGTAGTTCCCGATCACCTGGCGGACATAACTCAGCGTGCGCGGCAGGTCCTTCAAATAACCCGACTTGCCGTCGCGGTGATACAGACGCGCGAAGATGCCGAGCACCTTGAGCTGACGCTGCACGCCCATCAGATCGAACCAACGCTGGAACTGCGCAGGGTTGGCGCCGACGTCGACCCCGCTACGCTGCGCGGTCTGCCGGAAATATTCGATCCACGCATGCACCCGCTCGAGCGGCCACTGCACATACGAATCGCGTAACAGCGACACCAGGTCGTAGGTGACCGGCCCGAGCACCGCATCCTGGAAATCCAGAATGCCGGGATTGGGGCCGTGCCCGCCTCGTTCGTGGCTCACGCCGTCGGTGAGCATGAGATTGCGCGAGTGATAGTCGCGATGAACGAACACTCGCGGCTGCCGCAGGGCTTCGGCGGCCAACGTATCGAAGGTCGCGGCGATGCCGGCAACCTCGGCTTCGCTCAACTGCAGACCGAGATGCTTGCCGCAGAACCATTCGGGAAACAGCCCCATCTCACGACGCAGGAGCGCGTCGTCGTACGGCGGCAGCTGCGCGGCGTGTTGCCCGGCCCGCGCTTGAATGGCGACCAGCGCATCGATCGCCTCGCGATACAGCCGCTCGGCATCGCCGCCCGCATCCAGCTCGTTCAGATAGGTTCGCGAGCCCAGATCGGTGTTCAGCAGGAAGCCCTGGGTCTCATCACGATGCAGCACCCGCGGCGCGTTGACCCCAACGTCCACCAGCATGGCCGAGACGCGAATGTAAGGGCCCATGTCCTCCTTGCCGGGCGGCGCGTCCATGGCAATCCAGGTCTGGCCCTGGCGCGAAACGCGGAAATAGCGACGGAAGCTCGCGTCGGCGGACGCCGTCGTCACCACGAAATCGCGTGCGCCGAACAGTCCGGCGAGCCAGTGCTCGAGCTGTTCCAGCCGTAAGTCGGGTGCTGAAGAACCATCGTGTGAAAGTGACGACACGCGGATCGCTGCTCCAAAAAAGAGGGTGGACTGTAAATAGACGGCCAGCGAAGAACGGCGCTCATTATAATCGCGACCCGATGCACCGAACTGCGACACCCCTAACAAGCCTTTCAATCGCAATCGCGGCAGTGCTGGCTGCAGCGTCGTGCTCAGGTGCGGCATTCGCTGCCGAGCGCGAGGCGGACCCTGCAAAGGCGGCAGAGACGGCGGCCGAAAATCAGGCCCCCAAGTGCCCGGCGCCGAATACCGAAGCCAGCACCTCGGCAACCCGGCAGCGCCGCCAGGCCAGGCCGCCGGCGCCGCCGCCCGAAGAGATCGAGTTCGAAGCCGACGGCGCCGAAGGCACACGCGATGGCGAGCTCAAGCTCACCGGCAAGGTCGAGATCCGCCAGGGCGAGCGGCGCATCCAGACCCGCGACGCCACCTACGATCCTCGCGACGAAAGCTTCGACGTCGAGGAGGGCGTCGAGTACAGCGACGGCCAGCTGACGGTGCGAGGCGAAAGCGCGCGCATCGATCGTCGAGGCAGTGCGGTGTTCGAGGGCGCTCAGTTCGAGCTCGCGGACCGTAATGCACGCGGCGCGGCCGATCGTATCCGGGCGAGTGCCGAAGGCAAGCTGTCGCTCGACAACGTCCAGTACACGACCTGTCCGCTCGGCAACGAAGATTGGATGCTGACCGCATCCGATATCGACATCAGCCAGCAGGCGGGCATCGGCATC
>Ga0164243_10005781_pt1 | contig 18847 bp, 15 predicted proteins | sample OricompcompostOP_FD_108781 | JGI IMG/M metagenome (GOLD analysis project Ga0164243, IMG submission 108781) | Organic Plus compost microbial communities from Emeryville, California, USA - Original compost - Organic plus compost (OP) | ecosystem: Engineered > Solid waste > Mixed feedstock >... | reverse complement strand
CAAAAAATCGTCTGATAAAAAATCTTCTGCTTTCATCATTCTGTGTAAAGTTTAAAAGTAAAAAAATCGGAGTTCATACGAACCCCGATTTTCTATGTTTACACAGTTTTTGGTATAGTGTCATAAAATGGTCAATGTTCACCAGGAGACATTCCCTTTCCTTCTCCGGGAGCTTATTAACACTTCCCCAAAAAACAGTATTCGTATATTTGACCCTGCTGAAAATTGCCTTCCATGTTCCACAAGCTCCTCGTTTGTACGCTTACCATTGTCTCGCTCTCCTGCAGCGCTTATGCGCAGCAATTCTCCGAACAGAAAATCTTCACGTCCGACATTGACCGCTTCTGGGTGGCTTATGACAGCGTGCTCACTACCACCGATAGTGCAAAACAGGTTCATTTTATACAAACCCTGTACGTAGACAAAGGCTCACGGGGGCTCAAAGCCTTTATGAAAGTGCGTAACTACACACCGCAACTGTGGGTAAAATTGATCAACCAGTATCCTGAATTCTGGCAATCGGTCAGGGCTAACACCTTTACCGTAAAACCCATGGCGGAGGAAATTGAAAAAAGCATCAGGCGGTTCAAAATCCTGTATCCTGAACTGAGAGATGCAAAAATGTATTTCACCATCGGCGGATTGAATTCAGGCGGCACCACCCTGGCCGGTATGGTGCTGATCGGCACAGAGATCGTAACGGCCAATGCTGAAACCGTAGCGCCCAACGACTGGCTGGCAGGCGTGTTCAAAGAGCAGAAAGCAGGTCATATCATCCCCTTCAATATCCACGAGTATGTACACACGCAGCAGGAAATGAAGCAGCCGGCCAATCTTTTGGGCGCCGCCCTCCGCGAAGGCGCCTGCGATTTTATTGCCGAGCTGGTATGGGGAAAAACCTGGGAGAGCAATTACCTGCAATATGGCAGGGCACATGAAGACACCTTAAAAAAAGCGTTCAAAGCGGCGATGTATGGCGCCACTTTGAACGACTGGCTCTACAATGGCAGCAACGCGAAAACCGTTGCCGACCTGGGTTATTTTATGGGTTATGCTATCTGTAAATCTTACTACGAACACGCGAAAGACAAACGCAAGGCCATCAAAGACATGATTGAGCTGCGTTATTCCGATGCCGGAGCAGTAGACAGGTTTTTAAAAGCTTCCGGGTACTACGAGTAAACAACGGTCGTCCCCTGTTACTTCTTTGTACTATCCGCCGGAATATACGTGGGTCCCGTTTGATTCCGTATAGGTTGTACCGTTTGCAAGTACCGGTAAATCGCTTTCAAATCACTATCGCTCATGCGGCCATACGATTCCCAGGGCATGGGTGAACCTTCATAGAAACGCCCGCGGCGGAAACGTTGTATGAACGCTTCTTCACTCCAGTCTGCAATGCGGCCGGTTTCCTTGTCAGGCGTAAGATTGGCCGTTACATATTGTTCCTGACCACCCGTTTCTGAGTTGAATCGTGCACCACCGGAAAAATCAGGGCCGACGTACGCACCCGACATCATATCGCGGGGGGTATGACAACCGCGACAGTTGGCAATGCTGGTGGCGAGGTATTTCCCATATTCCGCAGTGGAATCAATTTTTACCGATTCCGGCGGGGTGGCAGCAGGACTGGCAGGTTTCAGTACAAAGGCGCTGATGGCCTTGCCCAGGAAATTGTAATGTTTGGCAGGCAACTCTCTTTTTACCGGCGGCATGGCACGGAGATAAGAAATAATGGCGGTGAGGTCTTCATCACTGGCATTCTGGAAAGACATGAACTCCAGCATGGCTTCACCGCGATGGTTCACGCCATACCGTAAGGCGCGGGCAATGTCAGCATCGGAGAGTTTGCCAATGCCTGTTTCCGGGTCGGGCGTGATATTAGGTGTATAAATCTTTCCGATTGGCATATCAAACAAATAACCACCGGCCAGCGGCAGCGTTTCCCCTTGTTTCATGCGGGTCACTTCTTCTCTGGTGCCGTGACAATAATTACAGTGTCCGGGGCCGTATACCAGGTATTTACCTCTTGCTATTACTGCACTGTCGGTGCTTGCCTTGATATCGGGCACTGGTGCTTCAAAGTGCCGGTCGTAGCGTGCATATACAACGGCAACCAGTCCGCCGATGATCAACACGATAATAATGCCCATCCATTTGAGAATCTTAAGGAACGTCTTCATATACCTGAATATTTACGTGCCAAATTAGAGCGGCCGGTACGATTCCCTCTGCACTACCGGTACGAACTGCATTACTGAATGCATGAAATGTGCAAAACCCATCCTTATGCGTTTTTTTGCGGCTACCTGTTACTGGGTAATATTGAACCCCGTCGTTATTAACACTAATCAATTCCGCAATTAGCTTTGCGATCATTTTTGTACAGGATTAGGAATTACAGAAATAATCTTTAATTTTAGCTGCATCCATTCATTGCACTGAACATACCACGACCATCCAGGCATCTTCTGCTTGTAAACCTTTACCAATTACGTTTTGCCGCCATATGAGGGCTTAGTTCATCAGCAATGGTGCAAAGCCGGTTTGTTGCAATTCCTTTAACCGATACCAGGAATTCCGTTCAATTCGTACCAGTTGGGTGGTGCGTACCTACAAGCATTAAGCCTTTATGAAGCAAATGAATCAAACCGTCGAATGGATCCCGCTGTTTCAGGCGGGCCATCTCAAAGCAATCCGGGAATTGTGCCGTCAGCATTTCACTGCACTGGACCAGTTTGCCACGCTCCTTATTCACGACAAAGGAGCAGTACGAAAAATTGTCATAGATACATTTATTAAACTGATGAACCGGCGCGGGCTTTTAACCAACGCGGCCGATATACGCGCCTTTTTGTACATCCATGTGCGCAACGCCTGCCTGGATTACCTGAATTATCAGAAACTGCATCCGGATGCTGTCCTGCATCAGGATGAATCGGTGGAGGAGGCATATGATGGTAAAGAAAAAGCGTTTGACGATGAAGAAGTGCTCATGGCCGCTACTGCTGTGCTGGATGAAGCCGTACTGCGTTTGCCCAATACGCAGGCGGAAGTTTTTCGGTTGATCTTCCTGGAAGGGCTGCCGGCAGGCGCTGTAGCCAGGCAATTACAACTGGAAATGCGCGAGGTGTTGCAACAGCGGCATCAATGCATTCATCACCTGGAAAAGGCGTTGCGGGGCAATCAGCTATACTCTATCCCGTTTTTAATCCACTACCTCACAATAGGGTGTAAAAGAAAAACACCGGTCACCATACCGGTGTTATAATCGTATTATTTTTTAGGAAAGCCTGTAAGGTGTGCATTGCTGTCTGACAGCACGGCTCATCTTACAGGTTTTTAATTACGGGTCAGTTTGCTTCTGCGTATTTCTTAAAGTTATCAAGAATAGATTGCCAGCCCGCACGCTGCATGTCAACCGGGTTCTGATTTTCTGCATCAAAGGTGGTTTCAATAGCGGTGGTATTGCCGTTGGTAGTAAAGCGAACAATGACTTTGCGGTTGTCGCTCATGGTGTATTCGATCAGTTGATGGGGGATCACCTGGTCGTACGTGCCTCCGAAATCAAAACCAAAGCTGCCGTCTTTGGCTTCCATGCGGTAAGAGAATTGGCCGCCCGTACGAAGATCGTTCTGGCCGTAAGGACAATGCCAGCTGGGATCGGCCATATTCCATTTGGTAACATGTTCGGGATTATTGTACAATTCCCATACTTTCTCTATCGGTGCATTGATGGTGGCGCTGATGGTTACCTGTGTGTTGTTTGCTGCTTGCATGTTTCGTTCTTTTAAGTATTGTGTAATCGTTGTTTGCTTTCACAAACCTACGGCGGCAATTCGGTATGTGTGCAGTGCAAAAGCGACTAAATGAAGGGGAAATTGCGACGTGCAAAGTAACAGACCACCCGCATCTATGAAACAGGTTAAAGCAGTAAGTTACTGCTGGTTCCGCCAGGGGCGGACTTCATTCGTCTTTCCACTGCTGTAAGCGTTCATATGCTTCCATGGTGTCCACATCTATCAGACCTTGTTCAAAAGCTACAGCCGGGATCAATGCATCATATTGCTGAATGATTTTTTTCGCGCCGGTATCGCCCTGCAATTGAAGCAGGAGCGGAAAGAATACTTTGTGCCAGAGGACAGGCGTACCTTTCTTATCACCATAACGGCCGGCTACGGCAGGCGCACCGGTGTTGCGTTGTACCTGCAGTAAAGATTGCAGCAGGGCAGGAGTGATGAAGGGCTGGTCGCATACCATCAGCAATACCGCATCTGCATTGCCTGCATTCATGGCAGCAGTAATGCCGGCGCGGATAGAAGCCGCTATGCCTTCCTGCCATTGGGGATTGTCAACAATTGTGATTGCTTTGTTGTGCAGTGCATGGGTTATTTCGTTTCCATAAGCACCGGTCACAACCAGTACGGGGCCACAACTTGTCTCCAGCGCCGTATCCACCGCATGGTGTAGCAGGCTTTTTCCCCGGAAAGGCAGTAGTTGTTTGGGAACGCCCATTCTGCTGCTGTTGCCCGCGGCCAGCAGTACAATAGCATATTGAGAAATCGTATATCCGGAATCGTTAATGGTCATTTCCTGTGAGCGGTTGTATGAATGGGTTCTTTCTTATAGCGCAGGCTGCCGCCGGGTTTGCCACTCAATACTGCTTTTATTTCAGACAGGATGCTCAGCGCAATTTCTTCGGGTGTTTCGGCGCCAATCTCTAAACCTGTCGGACCATATACCTGTTGCAGTTGTCCTTCGGTAATGGTGATGCCGGCAGCAGCTATTTCGTTCAGCATGCGGCCCAGTTTCTTTTTGGGGCCCAGTACGCCAATATACCGCGGTTGAAGCGGCAGCAGTGCTTTCAGCATGGCCATATCGTACTGGTAATTGTGCGTCATCAGCACAAATACGGTGTGCGCGTCTATGCTGAGTTGCTCCAGCGCCTGTTCGGGTTTGCTTACCAGCACCTGGCAGGCGGCGGTAAATCGTTCCGGCCGGGCATGGGTATTCCGGCCGTCAATGACGCGAACTTCCCAGCCCAGTATGTCCGCCATTTGCATCATAGGAATGGCATCGTTGCCTGCACCAACTATTACCAATGAAACGGGTGGTTCCAGGTATTCAATGAATGCGGTGACCGGTTTTCCTTCGTGTTCATAATTGATGAAAGTGCCGGATGCGTCGTTCAAGGCGGTTTGCGCGTCTTCGGTTATCCGTTCGCGTAAATCAACAAAAGGGATAGCGCCGGAAATAGCGCCATCTGCTTCCACAAGCAGACATGTGCCCGGTTGTGTTGCTCTTTTGTTACTGGTTGAAAATAAGGTGACCAGTACAGAAGGGCGGCGCTCTGCAATGGCTTTGCGCAGCAGATTCATGGGGTTATGTGGGTGAGATGCATCAATAGGTTCAAACAGCACCTGGATTACGCCTGCACAGCCCAGTTGAATGCCAATGGTGGCATCGTCTTCATCACGGGTATCGTAGGTGACCAGTTTGGATTGTTGTTGCGACAAGACCAGCATGGCTTTGCGCAATGCATCGCCTTCCAGGCATCCGCCGCTGATGGCGCCGGTGAGCATGCCATCATCCGTAACCAGCATACGCGCGCCGGGACGGCGGTACGAGGAACCGTCTACATGCACCACCGAAGCCAGTGCTGCTTTTTTGCCGGCCGCGATGGCTGCATCATATGCATTCAGAATGGCGCGAAGTTCTTTCATGAGCTGGTTGATAAATGTAATTTAACGGTTTACCCGGAAATTACCGTTACAGGTGCAGCGCTCATTTTTTTCTCACCAATACGATCCGTGTCAGTACAAACTTGTGCTGCTTTTCATTACCACGGAAGCGGAACGAAAGCGTATTGTTCAATTCAGTAAGCGTGATGGTGGCCACCTTTTCCATAGGTACATCCACTTCCTGTGCGGCCTGTGCATTGATCCAGTCTGATATTTGCGTTTGCCGTTGCCAGAGTGAAAAGGATGCAGCATCGGGCCTTTTGCGGTAGTGCAGGTGGATGTCGTAACTGCCGGGTGGAATATCCTGCAGAGAGTAGCGCACCAGTGAGTTGTTATCAATGGTGTAATAGAGTGTTTTGGCAGGCATACCCGTCCACCGTGCTTCCACGGCCACATTGTTGTCTATGGCCACGTTCATTAGTTGCGGATATATTTCCAGGGTATCGGGCATGTAAATAGTAGTGTTGTGATTGCCGGGCGCTTCGGGCTGTCCGCCGTTGCGGTCGCTATAGTAATACGTAACGGAAGTGTAATCGGCAGGAGCAAGGTTATACTCCGGTCCATGTTCTATAGAATGAAACAGACTTTTTTCAAAAGGTATTTTATCCGTTAAGAAAAAGCGGTATCCGCCTGTACGGCACAAGGGAATAGAATATTCGAGCGAACCACTCAGGGGCAGGCTCATGGCATCGTCCCAGCGATCGAGCAGTGCATACCAGCCGCCGTTGAAATAGTCTTCGGAACCGGTACCATGCATGCGCAATTCACCGTCTACTACGGTGGAGTCATCGCCTTCAAAGAAAATGGTGATGCCGGTCATCAGTCCCTGTGCCTGCAACACCGAACCGGCCAGGTGCCCGCGACCTTTTACATCCAGCATGGTGAAGGGTTGCCCCTGCGGTACGGGATTTTGCCGGCGCCAGTTTGCGTAGAATTTTCCTTCGTTGGGGGCGTCCCGTTTCAAATCTTGTGTATAGAATCGCGTAGTGATTGGCAACGCGCTGGCGGGGGTGGAGGCTGTCTTGCGGTATACCAGCTCTACTTTGGCCGACCGGTCGAAAGGCATGGGAAACCAGCTGTAATGTCTTTTACCATCCGAACCCGCCAGCAGTCCCTGCATGGAGGCTCTGCCAAACGCATAACCAAAATAATCGGCCAGCGGACAGTATACGGCAGGCGTTGGTTCGCCATCCCAGGCAATCTTCAGATCAATGGCGCGGGCAATCGTATCGGGCGTGCTGCCGGTAATCAGTTCAAAGCCGGCAATGCGTCCGGGCGAAGCAGATTGATAAATAGTGAGCGTTTGTCCCGGCCGGATGTTCACAGTGTTGGTGGTTAGTTTTACCGGCGCTTTCGATGCATGCAGATCAGATGCAGTCACCATAGGATTGTTCCATAGCTTACCGATCCGCTCCAGGGCGGCCCGTTCGCTATTGCTTAATGGCAGCGAAAAAGTCTTTACCGGCTGATTGCCGGGAAAACGTTTGTAACCGATCTGGTGAAACATGGTTTTTTGCGCCCGCAATACGATTTTGCAATACTTGCTATACGGAATGGGCAGGTAACAATAAAAACCACCCAGCTGGTTGGAACAGAGTGGCGCTACAAACGGATAGTTCTTCCCGGTATACAAATCGCGGTACACGATGGAAAAAGAAGGCTTTATAGAATCATCAAGATAGAAGTCCAGCGTATCGTCGGTAGGCGTGGGCGTCCAGATGCGGTTGATATAACCCGGACCCTGTTGTTCGAACAGCACCAGCGTACCATCGGGATTTTTTCTTACAAAGGAATAAGTACCGCCAAAGCCGTCGTCGTTCTTACCGGTACGGTCATACGAAGATTCCTGTGCGGCGTAGATGCCGGTTTCATAGCGGGGAAGCAAGGAAAGGTCGTAAAAGGGGGTAAGCAGCGTTTCCAGCGTAATCAATTGGTTGCCGGTTGCTTTGGTTTGGGCAAACAAGCTAAGGCCGGCCAGTAAGCATATTAACACACAACAGCTTTTCTGTTTCATATGGTGTTCAATATTTGGTAATGGATACTATTGCTCAATAAAGCGGGAAGTTAGTAAAACCATGTGTTGTGCTGTCATTAAAATGTATGGAAGATATACCTGTTTTTTTGCGAACTTTTCTTACTGAATGGCTGTTAAAAAGCACACAAACGCCAATCTATGACATCCTCCCACTCGTTTGACGTAGTCATCATCGGTGGCAGCTATGCCGGTTTATCAGCTGCCATGGCCCTCGGCAGGGCATTGCGTACCGTATTGATCATTGACAGCGGACTGCCCTGCAACCGGCAAACACCGCACTCGCACAATTTTTTGACCCGGGATGGGAATACGCCTGCACAGATTGCCGCGATTGGTAAGGAACAGGTGCTGCGGTACGATACGGTTACATTTATGACAGCTATTGCAACGCGTGTGGAAGGAGAGAACAACCGTTTTACGGTGCATACCCAATCCGGTAAAACGGTACAGGCCCGGAAACTCATCTTCACCACCGGCATCAAAGACCAGTTACCTGCCATACCCGGACTGGCGGAGTGCTGGGGCATATCCGTGATTCATTGTCCGTTCTGCCATGGTTATGAATACAAGCATGAACCAACAGGCATACTCATCAATGGCGATAAAACTTTTGAATTTGCCCGTTTTATCCGCAACTGGTCAGTGCAGCTCACCGTGTTTACCAATGGTCCTGCTACTATATCTGCTGATCACCGGCAGGCATTGGCCGACCGGAAGATCAGCATAGTGGAAATGCCGCTACAGGGTATTGAACACAATAAGGGTTATCTCAATACCATCCTGCTGACTGATGGCACAAAGGTTCCTTTGAAAGCACTCTACGCCCGATTGCCTTTTGAACAACATTGTCCCATTCCGCAACAATTGGGATGTGCGTTTACTGATATGGGTTATATACAGGTGAATGATATGCAGCAGACTACTGTTCCCGGCGTTTATGCCGCGGGGGATAATGCGTCTGCGATGCGGTCTGTATCCGGAGCAGTGGCCACGGGTACGAAAGCAGGCGCCGCTGTTGTACATGAATTGGTGAGTGCATAGGCTACTCAAAAAATAAATACCAGGAAAAGTTGAATGAATCATAGTAAGCATCGTTGCCTGTTTTTTATATCCAATGATTTTAATCCCTCATATTTCGCCATTTGAATAGTTTTAGCTTATTTTACTGCAGGTTAATCTGATTGTAGTTGCTTGCCGTCTACTATACTGCATAATGAGACACTGCTCGTCAAGGCCATGCAGGCGGGAGATACAGCGGCGTTTACCACGCTGTACAGGCATTATAGTCCGCTGTTGTACGTGAACATTCAACGAATGGTGCATGATCCCATCATTGCCGAAGAACTGGTGCAGGAGTTGTTTACCAGGATATGGCAAAAGCGCACCGCCAAAGGCATCGGAGAAAATTTTTCAGCTTACATGTATCGTATTGCGCAGCGGCTGGTGATTGATTTTTTCCGCCGCTTAAAGAAAGATCATGTGCTGATGGAACGGTTCCGGGCGTTCGCCCGCGAAGCCGATGAAAGCGCCAATGCAGAAGAACGATTACTACAGCAACAGGCGGCCGTTATTATCAACAGCGCTATTGAACATTTACCACCGCAACAAAAGAAAGTATATCAACTGGTAAAGCAGAAAGGCTATACCTATAAAAAAGCCGCTGAAAACCTTGGCATTTCACCTTTCACGGTAAAAGAATACCTGGCGCTGGCCAATAAATCCATCCGTAATTACCTGCTCAGTCGCGGAGATGCTCCCCATGAAATGATGTTGCTGATACTCACCGCCTTTGCGCTGCTCTAAAAAAAATTACTTGCTCCATCCCCCCATTGTATTTATTGCTGCGTTACTCTGGTAACAAACCTGTATACATTGTCCGATAACAAATTTCACAAAGAGGTTTTGTTCAACCGGTTGCTGGAAGGCAATCTTACTGAACATGAAATAGTTGCGTTGGTGCAATGGCTCGGTACCCATGAACCGGATGAAGAAGCCAGACGCCTTATCCTGCAGCAGTTGCAACGCGGGGATACAGTGAGTTCGGATATTTCACCGGAAATCATGGCCCGTCTCGAAGCAAGGCTGCCATTGATCCTGGCTACTGAAACTAAACAGCCTGCGCCCCTGGTGTCACTACTATCGCGCAAATGGGTGCGCTATGCAGCGGCTGTTGTTATACTGGCGGGTCTGGGACTCTTCTACCTGCTGCAACCAAAAACAGCTTCCAATGCACAACAGGTTGCGGAACAAAATGTGGTGAACGATGTAGCGCCCGGTAAAAACGGCGCCATACTGACGTTAATGGATGGCTCAACAGTAGTGCTGGACAGTCTGGGCAATGGCTGGCTCACTACGCAGAGTGGCACCAAAGTGCAACTGGTGAACGGACAGCTGGTGTATGAAGCAGGCGCTGCGCCACCGGTAGCTGTGGGCTACAATACCATGACCACCCCCAAAGGAAGGCAGTTTCAACTGGTATTGCCAGACGGCTCAAAAGTATGGTTGAATGCGGCCTCATCCATTCGATATCCCATCGTATTCAATCGCGCAGAAAGAAGAGTGGAGATCACCGGCGAAGCCTATTTTGAAGTAGCGCACCATGCATCCAAACCATTCCGCGTGCAGGTAAACAACGAAACGGAAATAGAAGTGCTGGGCACGCATTTCAACATCAATGCGTATGATAATGAAGAGAGCATCAATACCACTCTGCTGGAAGGTGCTGTACGCATTAAAAACAATAAACAACGAATTGTACTGACGCCCGGTCAGCAGGCGCAGGTTTCCGGCCGGCAAGCTATCAAAGTAGTGGACGATGTGGATGTAGATAAAGTAATGGCTTGGAAGAATGGCGTATTCAATTTCAACGACGCTTCATTGCAGGAAGTGATGCGTCAGCTGGAAAGATGGTACGATATAGAAGTAGTATACGAAAAAGATGTTCCCCCGCTGGAGTTCTATGGTAAGATGGGTAAGGATCTTAGTCTCACTGCCGTACTGAGCGGCCTGGAAAAATCAAATGTGCATTTCAGGCTGGAAGAGGGGAGAAGACTGGTGGTATTGCCGTGAAGGCATGCCATCAAAAGTTTTTCAAACTAAAACTGTATTGCCATGAATTGATACCAACAACATCTTCTCAAACAAAACCGCCGTGGACTGGCATCCCGGCGGCAAAGGCTTGAGTTGATGTGAAATGCAAGTCGCGAAACATTGATTTCTTCAACTAAACCATTGCAAAAGTATGCAAAAAACAGCATTGCGTTGCCGGCGCCATGGTGCAGGCGCGCTACTGCACCGGAACTGCCATGATGGTGAGCGCTTACCGCACCGCAGCAGGTTCCGGTACTTAACCAAAACAATGCTTGTCATGAAACTGACGCTATTGTTGCTGCTTGCCGGACTGCTGAATGCACAGGCAAAATCCTATTCCCAGACTGTTACCTTCTCGGGAAAGAATGTTTCCATTACAAAAGTGATCAAAACCATCGAGGCGCAAACCGGTTATACCGTGTTTGCCAACAAGCAACTGCTGCGAACAATAAAACCTGTTTCGCTCTCGGTAAAGGATATGCCGCTGCAGCAGTTCCTGTCTGCCGTGCTGCACGACCAGCCCGTTGGGTATGAAATTCATAACCGCACCATTTTCATCATTGTAAAAAACAATGGGGCGCCGGAAACAACGCAGGAGCAGCCTGCGCCGGCACCCGTTGCAGCACCGGAACGTGCCGGGATACAGGGTACTGTATTGGGTGAAGGCGGTGAGCCGCTCGTTGGCGCCACCGTTTCTGTAAAAGGCACCGGTATATCGGTAATGACCGGCGAGGAAGGCCGCTTTACCATCAATGCAGAACCATCGCAAATACTGGTTATTTCCTATGTTGGTTATGCAACAAAGGAAGTGGCGGTGGGCAACCTCACTACCATTCGCATAACGCTGGAAAAAGAAACGCAGCAAATTGAACAGGTGGTGGTGACGGCACTGGGTATCACCAAAAAAGCAAAAACGCTTACCTATAACGTACAGGAAATTGATAAAAGCAATATCAGCGCTGTAGACAATGGTAGTTTTGTAAACAGTCTCGTAGGTAAGGTGGCAGGCGCCACCATCAACAGTTCTTCAGCCGGTGTGGGCGCCTCTTCACGCGTGGTGATGCGCGGGGTGAAATCCATCAGCGGCAATAACAATGTGCTGTATGTGATTGATGGTATAGCCATGCCCAACCTCATTCGTGGTCAGGCAGAAGACATCTTCTCCGGCGCCGGACAGACCGGCGATTTTGTTGCCAACCTTAACCCGGAAGATATAGAAAGCCTCACGGTGCTCAGCGGTCCTTCCGCTGCCGCCATGTATGGCAGCGCTGCCGCCAACGGTGTAATTGTGATCAACACCAAAAAAGGAACGCGCAACAGCACCAACGTTACCTTTTCCAATACCACTACGTTCAATAGTCCGCTGATACTGCCCGAATTTCAGAATACCTATGGTCCCAGTGAAGTGGGCAGTTATTACAGCTGGGGCGAGAAGCTGGCCACGCCATCTGCTTATGATCCGGCAGACTTCTTTCAAACCGGCGTGAATGTTTCCAACAGCATCACCTTCTCCACCGGTACCGAGCGCAGTCAAACCTATTTATCGCTGGGCGATGTGCGCTCAAGAGGCATTATCACCAATAACAATTTCAAGCGTTCCAACTTTACCGCGCGCAACACTTCCAGTTTTCTTGATAACAAAATGACGCTGGATGTAAGCTTCATGGCTGGTATGGTGGGCGAACAGAATATGATCTCGCAGGGACAGTACTTCAACCCGCTGGTGGCTGTGTACCTGTTCCCGCCCGGTGATGATTTCAACAAAGTAAAAGCCTTTGAGCGGTATGATGCATCGCGCAACCTGATGAAACAATGGTGGGATTATGGCGATAACGGGTTGATGATGCAGAATCCTTACTGGGTTACGCACCGCGACCTGTTTACGAATAAGCTGGAACGTTATATAGGAACGCTTACCCTGCGTTATGCCGTAGCGCCCTGGATCAACCTCTCCGGCCGTGTAAAGCTGGATAAATACAATGCAAAGAATGAAAAGAAATTTGCAGCCTATACCAACACGCTGTTTGCGTCTGAATACGGATATTATTCGCTGCATAACCTCGACAATCGCCAGATCTATGCCGAGGGCATGGCGAACATCAATAAAACACTCAATGATAACTTCAGCCTGAGCGCCAACCTGGGCACTGCTATTGAAGACATTGAGTTCAACGAAGATCTCTATGGAGGCAAACTGCTGGGTGTTGCCAATTTATATACCTATGCCAATATTGACCGGGCTACGGTAGACGTACTGCAAACCGGTTATCACCGCCAGAAGCAATCCGTATTTGGCAACGCACAGCTTGGTTATAAAAATATGGCCTTTCTTGACGTGACAGCCCGTAATGACTGGGCATCAACGTTAGCCAACACCGCCAGCGAATCCTTCTTCTATTCTTCGGTAGGTGTTTCAGCCATCGTGACCGACCTGTTGAATATCCGGTCGCGGGAGCTTTCTTACCTTAAACTACGCGCCTCCTATGCAGAAGTGGGTAATGAACCGAACCAGTTTCTCACCAATCCTTCTTATGCACTGGCCGGCGGACTGCCTGTGACCCGCACGCGGATGCCCAATCCTGCACTGAAACCGGAACTCACCAAATCGTGGGAAGCAGGTATCAATGCCGCCTTCTTCCAGGGCGCCTTGCAGGTAGATGCTACGGTGTATGCTTCGCGCACCTTTAACCAGCTATTTGAACCTACGCTTTCATCGGCTTCCGGTTTCACCAGTGTAATTGTGAATGCGGGCCGCGTTGACAACAAAGGCGTAGAGGTGGCAGCCCGCTATACAAAAAAGTTTGGCAAACTGAGCTGGAACACCTATGCCACCTGGTCGCTCAACAGGAACCGCATTGTAGAACTGCTGCCCGGCTGGACGAACCCGGTAACCGGTGAAGTGGTATCGCTGCGTGAGCTTGATATGACCGGTACCGGCAGTTACAAGATGGTGCTGAAGGAAGGCGGCACCATGGGCGATATCTATGTAAATACACTGCGCGTAGATGAGCATGGCGCCATCTATGTAAACCCCGGTTCACAAACGGTGGCTGCCGACGTTAACCGTTTTGTGTATGCCGGAAATAACAACCCCAAATACAATGTGGGCTGGGGCAATACCTTCAAGTGGAATGGCCTGCAGCTGAATGTCGTACTGGCAGGTCGTGTAGGCGGCATCGTGGTATCCGGCACGCAGGCAATTATGGACGCCTTTGGCGTAAGCAAGGCTTCTGCCGATGCACGTGATAACGGCGGCGCTATTGTGAATGGCCGTCCCATTCCCGCCAAGGAATACTACCAGGTAGTAGGGGCAGGCGCATCAGGCGGTGTGGGTGCCATGTATGTGTACAGCGCCACCAATTTCCGTTTGGCGGAAACTTCGCTGGGATACAGTCTGCCCGTGAAAAAATGGGCGCCCTTCCTCAAAGGAGCCAATGTATCACTCGTAGGACGCAACCTGTTGCTGCTGTATGCAGCGGCGCCGTTTGATCCCGAGCTGACGCCCAATACCACCACCTACTTCCAGGGTATTGACTATTTCATGATGCCGAGTCTTCGTTCCGTTGGTTTTTCTGTAAGACTTGAATTCTGATAATCTAATAACGACAATTATGATCACAGATAAAATATTTCATTTCAGAAAACTGGCAGTGCCGGCTGTGGTGTTGCTGCTGACCGCTACGGCCTGTACCCGCAATTTTGAAAAATGGAATACCAACCAGCACGAAGCATCGGAAGAGATGATGGCTACCGACAATCTGAAAACGGGTGCCTTCTTCTCGCAGATGCAGCGCAACGTGGTATTGTTTAAGGATGGCACCAACCTCAGCAGCGATTACCAGGTGGCGCAGGGCCTTACCAGCGATGTGTATTCAGGTTATATCGCGCCCACCGGTACCTGGTTTGGCGGCGTGCACAATGGTTCCTATAATTTCATTACCAGTTGGATTGAACGCACGTTTACCAGCGGCTTTGCCTCTGTAATGCCTGCCTGGCAGGCCATTGACAAAGCAGCCAGTGAGCAGGGACAACCCGAAGTGGCTGCTATGGCCACCATTGTAAAAGTGCAGGCCATGCATCGTGTGGCCGATGCCTACGGACCGATTCCCTATATCAATTTTGGCGCAGGTAATCTGCAGAACAATTACAACTCCCTGCAGGATGTGTACATAAAGTTTTTTGAAGAGCTGGGACAAGCCATTGATGTGCTCACCCTGTTTGCACAGGGCAATCCCGGCGTGCCGCTGTTGAAACGGTACGATCATATTTATGAAGGCAATGTGGTGAACTGGATAAAATTCGCCAATACATTACGTTTGCGGCTAGCCATGCGCGTGGTATATGCCGACGAGCAGCTGGCCAAAACAGAGGCAGAGAAGGCTGCCGCCCATCCTTTTGGTTTTATCAGCAATGCCAATGAAAGGGCGGCCTTGCAGCATTCGCTCATCAACTACTATCATCCGCTGTATGAAATCGCTTATGATTTCAACGCCGGTGAAGCACGCATGAGTGCTTCGATGGATTCCTACATGAACGGCTACAACGATCCGCGCAGGGCGGCCTATTTCACCAAAGCAAACGACGGCAACTATCATGGCGTGCGCCAGGGCATTGTTACCACCAACTGGACACCGTATACCAGTGCTGCCATATCCAACCTGAACATGAATATAAGCAGTACGCAGATTGTGTGGATGACGGCTGCAGAATCTTATTTCCTGCGGGCAGAAGGAGCGTTGCGCGGCTGGAATATGGGCGGCGCTGCAGGTGAGTTCTATAACCAGGGCATTGCAGCTTCCTTTGCTGAAAACGGACTGCCCTCCACCGATGCGGCTAATTACGCTGCAGATGAAACCTCAACCCCTATACCCTTTACCGATAACAGCGGACAGAGCGGCAACAACGCAGCGGCTCCCGGCTCCATCACCATCAAGTGGAATGATGCGGATCCTTTTGAAGACAACCTCGGGCGCATCATTACGCAGAAATGGATCGCAATGTATCCCGATGGTCCCGAAGGATGGGCAGAATTCCGGCGTACAGGTTATCCCAGGCTGTTCCCCGTAGTGACCAACCGCAGCAACGGCACCATACCCGGTTTTGTGCGCCGCATTCCTTATCCGCAATCGGAATACAACAACAATATGGCAGGCGTGCAAAGCGGTGTTGCTTTGCTGGGTGGCGCTGATGGCGGCGGTACACGCCTGTGGTGGGACAAAAAATAATTAACCGAACTATCAAACTAAGTGGTATGAATATAAAAGTCACAACCATTGTAGCATTGCTCGCCGGAATGGCTGCGTTGCCGGGCTGCATCAAGGATACGCCACTGCAGATTCAGCAACTGAATACCTACGACGAGCAGTATTACGCAAACCTGCGTGCTTATAAAAAGACAGATCACACCCTGTGTTTCGGCTGGTATGCCGCCTATGCACCCATTGAAGGCGCTACCGGCTATAAAGACCCGGCTTCCTGGGGCGAACGCATCATAGGGCTGCCCGATAGCATGGATATTGTATCGCTGTGGATGGGCATACCCAGCAACGATCTCAACAGTGAAGCCTATGCGCCCATAGCCTATGCCGATATCAAATTTGTGAAAGAGAAGAAAGGCACCCGTTTTGTGGTTCCTACCATCACGCGCATGAACCATAAGATCACCCTGAGAGACGGCACCGAATACGACCTCATGGCCAACAGGAACGACGAAGGCATTAAGGTGTATGCGCAATACCTGGTAGACCAGGTGCTGGACAGCGACCTGGACCTGGATGGCGTAGATCTCGATTACGAACCGGAAGGCGACTTCCTGCAGGGCGCGCAGTTCACCAAATTCGTACAGCATATCGGGCAGTATTTCGGACCGAAAGGCATGTATCCCGATAAACTGCTCATCATAGATTTTTACAGCACGGTGCCGCCGGCGGCTACCGGTGAATATGCCAACTATTTTGTACGCCAGGCATACACGCAGGGATTTACTGAACACTCTGCTGCCCGTTTGCAAACGTACTATAACGCCGTGCAGGCCGCTATTCCGCCTGAAAAATTCATTGTAACGGAAAACTTCGGCGACCATTCAGAAAATGGCGGAACGCCTTTTGTGGAAGCCAATGGCAACACGCTCACAACCGATGGTACGAGGATGTATTCGCTGGAAGGCATGGCCCGCTGGAATCCCACGCAGGGTAAGAAAGCAGGTTTTGGCGCTTTCTATTTCGACCGGGATTATTATTCAAAAACGGGCATCCCGTATTACAACATCCGGCGCTGTATCCAGATTGCCAATCCGGCAGCGCATTAAACCTCCTCTCCATTGCTAACTATTAAATGAAAACATTATGAGGACTATAGTATCGTTGGGATTAATGCTTTTACTGCTCTTTGCACAGAGTTGTAAGAAAGCGGAATTCGGCGACCCGGTTATCCTGGTAACGGGAACGGAAGTATCTCCCATAGTAAAATTCACGGTGGAGAATACGCCTGCTACCTATGCAGTGACCGCCACCGCAACGCATAAGGCAACAGAAGATATCAACATCACTTTTGCATTTGATTCTGAAGCAGTGGCTGCCTACAACGAAGAACATAAGACAAGCTACTTTGCAGTGCCGGAAGAAGCCATTGAAATTGATGATTTGTCTGCGGTGATCAGGGCCGGCTCCGCTGCTTCTACACCGGTTTCCGTGAAAGTAATTTCCACCGCGCCGCTGATAGACGGCCGCACCTACCTGATACCGCTTACCATCAAATCGGTGAACAAAGGTGGTATGACGGTACTGGAATCATCACGCACCATCTTCCTGCGTATTGCGCGCATCATCAGTTTTGCAGCTGTATCCATGAACAACTCCACCGGCGCCACTACGGGTTCGCCGGGCACCAGGGGCCGTTTCAACGGCGCTTTTCTTTTTGATCCGCAAAACCCCGAGCGACTGGCCAATTTTACAGTTGAAATCAAAAACCTGGTATATGCCTTCCGCGGTGGCGATGGTAACACCAATCCACAACCGATTCAAACGCTGGCCTTCTGGACCAACCAGTGGGAAGAAACCACCGTTGGGTTGCGCTATGGTGAACTGGGTAATCCCAACAACTCCCTGCAGCTGATCGGTGCATTGGGCAGCGCCTTCGCCTATAATTTCAATCCCAACCAGTGGTATACTATTTCGCTGTCGTATGATGGCAACAAGTGTGTTATGTATGTGGATGGCAATAAAGCGGCTGAAGTTTCCGGCAGCATGGTTCTGGAGTTTTCACGCATGCAGTTCGGGCAGGTATGGGGCGGCTACGACACGCGACAATATTTCAACGGTCGCATTGCCGAGTGCCGCGTGTGGAGCCGCGCGCTGACGGCCAGTGAGATCAAACTCAATCTCTGTGGCGCCGATCCCAATGCCGACGGACTGCTGGCGTACTGGAAACTGAATGAAGGTTCAGGACATATCTTTCACAACCTGTCCAAAGAAGGTGCACGGTACGATATGGATTGGAGCAAGGTGTATTGGGACCCCGGTGGCGTAGGCAACGACAATCTTACCCTTGCCGACAAATCAATGTACGTAACATGGACGGATGATGAACTGAACAAGTGCAGTCAATAATGTTCTTCCACCCAAAAAATTACCATGATGTCAACCCCCAAATACTTTTGCTGCAGCCTGCTTGCCGCCCTTGTGCTGGCATCGTGCGGCAAAAAAGACAGCTATGATATAACCGGTGACCCCGAGATCAAATTTTTTACCAATGAAGTGAACGCAGGCAATGCGCCACCCAATTCCATCAGTTTTTCCGTGGTCAATATTCCTGATGTAAACGGACCCGGTTGGGCAAATCTTTCTTCTACCGTTCCCGATGCCATCAAATTTCCTGTGCGTGCATCGCGTGAAGTAACGGCAGAGGTAACCGTCAGCGCCGAACTGGATAACAGTCTGATTGACGCGTACAACGCTGCGCACAATACCGATTATAAGCCATT